>Ga0194132_10011343_pt1 | contig 11505 bp, 9 predicted proteins | sample TA2KigOf80mmetaG_FD_148612 | JGI IMG/M metagenome (GOLD analysis project Ga0194132, IMG submission 148612) | Freshwater microbial communities from Lake Tanganyika, Tanzania - TA2015054 Kigoma Offshore 80m | ecosystem: Environmental > Aquatic > Freshwater > Lake | place: Tanzania: Lake Tanganyika... | reverse complement strand
GGCGATGGCCGGTGGGGCCGGAGCAGGCGCGGGCGCGGCGGCCGGGGGGGCTGGCAACGCAGCGAGCGGACCGGGAATGGCCGGCGCAGGCGCTTGGGGGGGTGTCGCAGCCGCGGCGGCCACCGGCGCGGGCGCTGCATCGGGTGTAGCCGCAGCGGCGGGCGCGGGCGTCGTGGGCGCAGGAGGCGCCTCCGCGAGAGTCTGTTGCTGCACCGGGGGCACGGGCGCGGTCGGACCGGGCGGCGCAACATCGGGAGCGGTGGGCGCCTCCGCGGTGCGGGCGGGAGCAGGCGCGGCAACCGGGGCGGGCCGCTTGACAATAACATCGCTCGGCGGCTCGGCAAGCCATCCGGCAACTGCCAGCGCTCCAGCGCCGACGCCGATCACGACCGTCGCGATCAATACTCCGCGCATCCGGTCCTTTGCTTTCCTTGTCCTATCCCCCGTACCCTACCGCAGGCCTGGGAATCCCTGCATGTTCGGGGCACAGAGGTTCGAGTCTACCCGATTTCGTGGTGGCGGCGGAAGCGTGGCAGCCCGACCGCAATGCGCCGCCTGTGATGGACGACACAGCGGCGGCGCCGCACTACATAGGAACGAATGACAGTGATCCGATCCGTTTGCGTCTTTTGTGGTTCGCGTGTGGGGGAGAACCCCGAATTCCGGGCGGCGGCGCGACGCCTGGGCGAGTTGTTGGCCACGCACAACCTGCGCCTCGTCTATGGCGGCGGCAGCATCGGCCTGATGGGCGTCCTGGCCGATGCCGTGCTCGCCAACGGTGGCGAGGTGCACGGCGTCATCCCCCGCTTCCTGGACCGCATCGAGGTCGGCCACCGGCGGGTGACCTCGCTCGACGTCGTGGAGAGCATGCACGAGCGCAAGGCCGCCATGTTCGAGATGGCGGACGCCTTCATCGTGCTGCCGGGAGGCCTCGGCACCCTGGACGAGACCATCGAGATCGTCACCTGGCGCCAGCTCGGCCTGCACGACAAGCCGATCATCGTCGTGGACCACAAAGGCTACTGGGAGCCCCTGCTCGCGCTGGTCGACCACACCGTGCGCGAAGGCTTCGCCGGCAAGTCGACGCGGGAGCTGTTCCACGTGGTGAGCGACGTGCGCTCCGTGCTGCCGGCGCTCAAGGTCGCGGCCGAGGACGCTTCCGGAAAGGCGGCGCCCGCAAAGGTGCTATAAGGCGCACCCGAAATCGACCCAAGCCGCGCCCGGCCGCGCGATCACCGGAGTTCCATGGCCCGCATCAAAGTCGACAGGCCCGTCGTCGAGATCGACGGAGACGAGATGACGCGCATCATCTGGCAGATGATCCGCGACAAGCTGATCCTACCCTACGTCGACTTCGAGCTGCTCTACTTCGACCTCGGCATCCAGCACCGCGACGCCACCGACGACCGCGTCACGGTGGACGCGGCGCACGCCATCCAGAAGCACGGCGTCGGCGTCAAATGCGCCACCATCACGCCCGACGAGGCGCGGGTGAAGGAGTTCGGGCTGAAGCGGATGTACCCCTCGCCCAACGGCACCATCCGCAACATTCTCGGCGGCACGGTGTTCCGGGAGCCGATCGTGTGCAAGAACGTGCCGCGCCTGGTGCCGGGCTGGACGCAGCCGATCGTCATTGGCCGCCACGCCTATGGCGACCAGTACCGCGCCACCGACTTCGTCGTGCCGGGCGCGGGGCGGCTCACCTTCATCTTCCAGCCGGCCGACGGCTCGCCCGCGACGACGCGCGAGGTGTTCCAGTTCCCGGGCGCCGGCGTGGCGCTCGGCATGTACAACCTCGACGACTCGATCCGGGGCTTCGCACGCGCCTGCCTCAACTACGGCCTGACGCGCGGCTGGCCGGTGTACCTGTCGACCAAGAACACCATCCTCAAGGCCTACGACGGCCGCTTCAAGGACCTCTTCCAGGAGGTGTTCGACAAGGAGTTCGCTGCGCGCTTCCAGCACGCCGGCATCCCCTACGAGCACCGCCTGATCGACGACATGGTGGCGCAGGCGCTGAAGCTGCCGGGCGGCTTCGTGTGGGCGTGCAAGAACTACGACGGCGACGTGCAGTCCGACACGGTGGCGCAGGGTTTCGGCTCGCTCGGCCTGATGACCTCGGTGCTGATGACGCCGGACGGCGCCACGGTCGAGGCGGAGGCGGCGCACGGCACGGTGACGCGCCACTACCGCCAGCACCAGCAGGGCAAGGAGACCTCGACCAACCCGATCGCCTCGATCTTCGCCTGGACGCGCGGGCTGGCCCATCGCGCCAAGCTCGACGCCAACGCGGCGCTGGACCGCTTCGCGACCACGCTCGAGCAGGTGTGCATCGCCACGGTCGAGTCGGGCAAGATGACCAAGGACCTGGCGGTGCTGGTAGGCCCCGCGCAGCCGTGGCTGACCACGACCAAGTTCCTCAACGCCATCGACGCGAACCTGCGCCAGGCCATGCGTTAGCCGGCCGGGCCGGCCGCCTGGCGCCCCCGGGCGGCTGGCACTGGCCTTGCAGTTACTTCGTCACAACCGTCGGGAATCCGTAGTCTCCCCGGCTTGTCGCCGTGGGGCGTGCGGGCGGACAATCCCCGCTCGGTTCAGCATTGTGGGAGCAAACCGCACATGAGCAATCCGAAGGACCAGTCCGACCGCGTACGGCAGCGCGCCTACGAGCTGTGGGAGCGCGAAGGCCGCCCGGACACGGCCGCGACGCCGAGCATTGGCGGCAGGTCGAGGCAGAGATCAACGCGGCCGCCGGAGCCTCCTCGCCGACCGTGACGGCGAAGGCGGCACCCGCCGCGGCAGCGCCGGCTCCGGGCAGCGACGGCATCAAGCGCCCGTCGAGCCTGCGCGGCCGCAAGGCGGCACCGGCGCCCTCGCCCGCCCCGCGCTGACCACGCGTTAGGCGGCGACTGCCCGCGGAACGTCCAGCCGCCACACCCCTGGTGCGAGCGCCGCACCCCCGCGCGGCGCTCGCCGAGCATCTGCGCCGGCTCGGTCTGAGGCCCGGCGCCATCGCCATGGTGCATGCCTCGGTGCGCGCGATCGGGCCGGTGTTCGGCGGGCCCGACGAGATCCACCGCGCCGTCGAGGACGCCGTCGCGCCGGGCGGCACGGTGATGATGTACGTCGGCTGCCAGGACGGCTTCGACGAAGTCGGCCGCAACGTCTACACGCCGGAGCAAGAGGCGGACATCCTCGCCCACCAGCCGGCGTTCGATCCGCACGCGGCACGCGCCAGCCGTGACTTTGGCATCCTCGCCGAGTTCTTCCGCAGCACGCCCGGCACGCTGTGCAGTGGAGCGGTGGACGGCCGCGTCGCGGCGCGCGGCGCGCGGCGCGCGGGCCGCGTGGCTGGTCGCCGGCCATGCGATCGACTACGACGTGGGCCGCGGCACGCCGTTCGACGAGCTCGTGCAGGCGGGCGGCCAAGTGGTGCTGCTCGGCGCCAGCCACGACGAAGGTGACGCTGCTCCACTACGCCGAGCACGTCGCCGACATCCCCGGCCGCCGAGTCGTCCGCTTCCAGGTGCCGCTGCTGCGCGACGGCCGCCGCACCTGGGTAACGTGCGAGCAGTACGACACTTCGGGCGCCGTCGTGCATCCCCACTGGCCGGCCGACTTCTTCGCCCGCATCGTCGGCGACTTCATCGCCACGCACGAGGGTGGCCCAGCCTGCAAGCGCGGCCAGGTGGGGTACGCCGAATCGTTCCGCCTCGACGCCAAGGCCCTGGTGGACCACGCCGTGCCGCTGATGGAGCGGCAGGCAAGACAAACGAAGCCGGTGCTCTGACCCACCCTTCGACAAGGTCGGCGAAGAGCTTATTGCGACTCAGCCTTCCTGATGGGCGCGGCCTTGACCGGGCGGTAGTGCTCGTAGACCTGCGCCAGGCGGGCGTTGAAGTCGGCGACCTCCTCGGGGTCGCGGGCGTTGAAGACGCGGCCGAGGAAGCGCGCCGGGAAGTTGGTGCGCGCGTCCACCACCACCAGCGACAGGTCCGGACGGCCGGCCGCGAGCTCCTCCTCCGAGATCACGTCGAGCTCGGGCCAGGGACCCTGCGGCGGACGGCCCATGCGCTCGCCCAGCTGCGGGTAAGTGATGGTCTTGCCCGAGCGCGCGCGCGACAACAGGACCCCGCGCAGGATCTCGAAGACCCGACTGCGGCCGTCGCCGGCGGTGAATTGGTCGGAGTACTTCACGCCGGGCGTCTTATCACGCGGCCTGGGCCGTGCGCGCGATGGCCTGCTCGACGGCGGCGAGCGCGGCTTCCGCCTGCGCGCCTTCGGGACCGCCGCCCTGGGCCATGTCGGGACGGCCGCCGCCGCCCTTGCCGCCCAGCGCGGCGACGCCGAGCTTGACGAGGTCGACGGCGTTGAAGCGGCCGACGAGGTCGGGGGTGACGCCGACAACGAGGGACGCCTTGCCCTCGTTGACGGCGACCACGGCATAGATGCCGGAGCCGTTCTTCTTGAGTTCGTCCACCATCCCCTTGAGCTCGCCGGGCTGGGCGCCGTCGACGTTGCGGCTGGCGAAGCGGACGCCATTCACGTCCTTCACCGTGGAACCAGCGCCGGCGCCACCGCCGGTGGCGAGCTTCTTGCGCAGATCGGCGATCTCGCGCTCGAGGCGCTTGCGCTCGTCGAGCAGCGAGGTGACGCGCGCCGGCAGCTCGGAGGGCTGCGCCTTCAGCGCCGCGGCGGCGTCCTTCAGGGTGCCCTCCTGCTCGGCGGCGTATTCGGCCGCGGCCGCGCCGGTGAGCGCCTCGATGCGGCGCACGCCGGCGGCGACGCCCGCCTCGGAGACGATCTTGAAGTAGCCGATGTCGCCGGTGCGGCGCACGTGCGTGCCGCCGCACAGCTCCGTGGAGAAATGCTTGTCGTCGCCCTTTTGGTCTTCGCGCGCTCCGAGCGCGAGCCCCATGGAGACGACTCGCACCTCGTCGCCATACTTCTCGCCGAACAGCGCCATGGCGCCATTCTTGACCGCCTCGGCGGGCGGCATGAGCAGGGTCTGCACCTCGACGTTGCGGCGCGTCTGCTCGTTCACCTGGGCCTCGATCCTGGCGAGGTCCTCGGCACTGATCGGCACCGGCTGGCTGAAGTCGAAGCGCAGGCGGTCGGGCGCGACCAGCGAGCCCTTCTGGGTCACGTGCGGGCCGAGGGTGCGGCGCAACGCCGCGTGCAGCAGGTGCGTGGCCGAGTGGTTGGCGCGCAGCCTGGTCCGCACGCTGGAGTCGATCTTCAGCTCGACGACCTGGCCGACCTTGAGCGTGCCCTTGGTGACGGTGCCCTCGTGCACGTGCAGGTCGGTGACCTTCTTCTGGGTGTCCTTGACGGCGACCTGGGTGCCCGCGGCGGTCATCATGCCGCAGTCGCCCTTCTGGCCGCCCGACTCGCCGTAGAACGGCGTCTGGTTGACGATCACCTGGACCTCGGCGCGCTCGCCGGCCGACGGCACCTCTTTGCCGTCCTGCAGGATGGCGAGCACCTTCGCCTCGGCGAGGTCGCTCTCATAGCCGAGGAACTCGGTGGCGCCGAGGCGCTGGCGCAGATCGAACCACACGGCTTCGGTAGCCTGCTCGCCGGAGCCCGCCCAAGCCGCGCGGGCGGCCTGGCGCTGCTTGTCCATGGCGGCATCGAAGCCGGCGGTGTCGACCTTGCCGCCACGCGGCCGCAGCGCGTCCTGGGTCAGGTCCAACGGGAAGCCATAGGTGTCGTAGAGCTTGAAGGCGGCCTCGCCGGGCAGGTCGGCGTCTTTGGGCAGCTTGCCCAGCGCCTCTTCGAGGAAGGCGAGGCCGCGCGCCAGCGTCTCGCGGAAGCGCATCTCCTCGAGCTTCAGGGTCTCGGTCATCAGCGGCTGGGCGCGGATGAGCTCGGGGTACTGGGCGCCCATGGCGGAGACCAGCGCCGGGACTAGCCGGTGCATGAGCGGCTCGGGCACGCCCATGAGGTGGGCGTGGCGCATGGCGCGGCGCATGATGCGGCGCAGCACGTAGCCGCGGCCCTCGTTGGAGGGCATCACGCCGTCGGCCATGAGGAAGCAGGTCGAGCGCAGGTGGTCGGCGACGACGCGGTGGCTGACCTTGTGGGGGCCGTCGGGCGCCTGCTTGGACACTTCCGCGGAGGCCAGAATCAGGCCGCGCAGCAGGTCGGTGTCGTAGTTGTCGTGCTTGCCCTGCATGACCGCCGAGATGCGCTCGAGCCCCATGCCGGTGTCGATCGAGGGGCGCGGCAGCGGCTTGCGCTCGCCGCCGGCGAACTGCTCGTACTGCATGAAGACGAGGTTCCAGATCTCGACGAAGCGGTCGCCGTCGGCGTCCTCGGAGCCGGGCGGTCCGCCTTTGATGTGCGGGCCGTGATCGAAGAAAATCTCGGTGCAGGGACCGCACGGGCCGACGTCGCCCATCGACCAGAAGTTGTCGGTGCCGGCGATACGGATGATCTTGTCGTCGGAATACCCGGCGATCTTCTTCCACAGCCTGGCCGCCTCGTCGTCGTCGACGTAGACGGTGACCAGCATGCGCTCCTTGGCGATGCCGCAGTCCTTATGCAGGAGCGTCCACGCCGACAGGATCGCCTCCTCCTTGAAGTAGTCGCCGAAGGAGAAGTTGCCGAGCATCTCGAAGAACGTGTGGTGGCGCGCGGTGTAGCCGACGTTCTCGAGATCATTGTGCTTGCCGCCGGCGCGCACGCACTTCTGCGAGGAGGCGGCGCGCGTGTAGGCGCGCTTCTCGACGCCGGTGAAGACGTTCTTGAACTGCACCATGCCGGCGTTGGTGAACAGCAGCGTCGGGTCCTGGTGCGGCACCAGCGCCGAGGAAGGCACGACCTCGTGGCCGCGGCCCTTGTAGAAGTCGAGGAACCTGGCGCGGATTTCGCTGGCGCTCAGCATGGGAGACTGACCTAACTACCTGATTTTGTTGAAAACTCGAAGCGCAGAGCCGGTGCTGCGGCCGCAACCGCACTGCATCCGGCACCGCATTTTCACCGCATCGGAGCCGCAGCCAGACGGCGCTACGCCGCGGTCACTCACCGCAATTACGGGCGATTTACGTCGCGCCGCCAGCACCGGGCGAGCGTAACGACGCGCGCGATTGGCCGGGCGATCGAAGAGACGAACGTGCGAGCGGTGTGCGCGGCGAACCTGCATGTGCGTCGGCGACCATTCGACTCGAAAAGCGACACCCTTGGGACATAGCATCGCTCGCGCTGCCGCCAAGAGCTGAGACACACACACATTCGCGTGGTCTCACCACTGGTGTACGCAGCGGCGTGCAAGAAATGCCCCGCGGCGCGCTAGCTCCAGGGGCCGCCCACCGAAATGCAATGAGCCCCCTCGCCCACGCGCCGCGGACCACCCTCCCCGGCCTTGAGTATAGCGTCCGGGCATTGGCCCGGAAATCTGCCGCGCGGATGCGACCGACGCGCACGAAGCGCGGCACACGCCGCAGATTCCCTCGCGCTTACGCTTGGCGCTTGACTCCCGCTGCTGGTCTTGCGCGCTCCAGGCGAGGCGCTCAGGCCCTGCTTTTGCGTCCGGCGGGCGCCTCGTCGTCATCCGATTCCGCCGAGTCGTCGGCGTCGCGGGCGGCGGCGATGAGGCCGGGCGTCGCAGCCTTGGCGCGCAGCTTGGTCTCGATGTCGGCGGCGACTTCGGCGTTCTGCTCAAGGAACTGCTTGGCGTTCTCGCGGCCCTGGCCGATGCGCTGGGAGTTGTAGGAGAACCACGAACCCGACTTCTCGATGATTCCGGTCTTTAGGCCGATGTCGACCAGCTCGCCGGACTTGGAGATGCCGTGACCGTACATGATGTCGAACTCGACGACCTTGAACGGCGGCGCGACCTTGTTCTTGACGACCTTCACCCGGGTCTGGTTGCCGACCACCTCGTCCTTGTCCTTGATGGCGCCAATGCGGCGGATTTCCAAGCGTACCGAGGCATAGAACTTGAGCGCGTTGCCGCCCGTGGTGGTCTCGGGGTTGCCGAACATGACGCCGATCTTCATGCGGATCTGGTTGATGAAGATGACCATGCAGTTCGAGCGCGAGATCGACGCGGTGAGCTTGCGCAGCGCCTGGCTCATCAGGCGGGCCTGGAGGCCCATGTGGCTGTCGCCCATCTCGCCTTCGAGCTCGGCCTTGGGCACCAGCGCTGCGACCGAGTCCACCACCACCACGTCGATGGCGCCGGAGCGCACCAGGGTGTCGGTTATCTCGAGGGCCTGCTCGCCGGTGTCGGGCTGGGAGATGAGGAGCTCGCCGGTGTCGACGCCCAGCGCCTTGGCGTAGACGGCGTCGAGCGCGTGCTCGGCGTCGACGAAGGCGCACACGCCGCCGGCCTTTTGGGCGTTGGCGATGGTGTGCAGCGCCAGCGTGGTCTTGCCCGAGGCCTCGGGCCCGTAGATCTCGACGACGCGGCCGCGCGGCAAGCCGCCGACGCCGAGCGCCATGTCGAGACCGAGCGAGCCGGTGGAGATGGTGGCGACGTTCTCGACCGCGAGCTGGCGCTGGCCGAGCTTCATCACCGAGCCCTTGCCGAAGGCGCGGTCGATCTGACCGAGGGCGGCTTCCAACGCTTTCTTCTTGTCCACGGTATCGCCCTCGACGACGCGCAGTGCCGGCTCGGCCATCTGTTCCCCTCCACTTACATCATGTGCGCGCCAGAGGCGCGACCAACATGTGCGCGTCAAAGGCGCGACGCATGCGCGCTTGCCGCGCGACGCGCCCGATCGGACCAGCCGGGCGCCACTCTGGTGGGGCCGACGAGACGGGCAGCCACGCGCGCCACGCCTTCCCTTTGCGGCCAGAGTACATGGTTTGTTCTCGTTGGCAAGGGGGTAGCTAAGGCGTTGCGGGGGCTAGGGTATTTAGCCTGTGTTCGGGTGATGCTCATTGGGGATCTTGGCGCATGTATCCCCTTCCCCTAAGGACTTGCAGCGGCAGGTCCCCGAGGCCTCGCCGTATTCCCAGCCCCACCCTCACCCCGAGTCTCTATTCCCGCCCACGGCGGGACGCACCGCGACACGGCGAGACGCTTAGCTCACTCGCGCGCGCGTTCTTCGGGTGTCGAGACTCCGGTCATGCAATCGATCCGCGGCAAGGACGCGATCTATGTGGTGCAGCGGGCCATGCGTAGCCCCGCCTACACCGCCGCCGCGGTGCCGATCTCGACCGCCGAGTTCCAGGACTGGCTGACGTTCCTGGAGAAGATCTGGGTGTGCGACGCGCGCGAGGCGGCGCGGCGCTGTCCGGCGACGCCGCCGGTGATGTGATGGGGCGCCACCGGCGCCCTCAATCCGCGGGTCAGGCAAAGGCGCGCGCCGGTAGGCGCGGCGCGGATCCCGGCCGCTTGCGTGGCGATCGGTGTCGCGGAATGTGACCAGCACCGTCTGCCCGCATGGCGGCCGGTTGTGGGCCGGCGGCGCCACCAGGGTCAGCGCCCTCTGCCAGCCCCCGTAGCCGCCGGGAGCGGGCAACGCATGCGCAAAGATCTCCGGCGCGTCACACCCCGCGGCCACCGCGCCGGCCCACCGACGTCGCGGCCGCACGCTCGGCCGGGGCGTGCAGGCGCGGGATGCGGTAGAGAACCATGTCGCCGCGGTAGACCGGCGCCTTCTCGAGCGGGTCGGCATCGCTGCGCATGCCGCCCAGGCGCTCGGCGATGCGCCGGCTGGGCTCATGGTTGTCGAACACCGGGAAATAGAGGCAGCGCGCATCGCCCGCGCTGAACGCCCAGCTGGCCATGGCCGCCAACGCCTCGCCGCCGAAGCCCTGGCCCTGCATGGAGTCGCGGATCCACAGGCCGGCGGTGGGCTCGCATTCGGCGAGGAAATGCAGGCCGCCCATGCCGATCAGCTCGGAGCGCTCGCGGCGGCGGATCACCAGCGCCAGGCCGCTGCCGGCCGCCATCATGTCGAGCCAGTCCTGCCAGATGCCGGACAGGCCGGAGCGCGTCGGCCAGGCGTCCCAGTTGATGAAGCGGTACACCGCCGGCGTGATGGGCGCCGCCACCTCGGCCACGTCGTCGCGGGAGAACGCCCGCAACGACAGGCGCGCAGAGGTGATGTGGGTCTCGTCGAGGGCCAGGAGGTGCGCCATCGCACGCGGCTACAAAAAGGGATACTCCCTTGGACTCTGCGGCCCGCACCGGGGTGGCGGTATCGGTAGAACACCTGAGTTGCGTGTGATTCCCGAACGGGCTGTGCAGTCGTGAAGGAGGGTCGGGCGTGAACGAAGGTCGGGCGTGAACTACCGACACCGCTATCACGCGGGCGGCTTCCACGATGTGCTGAAGCACACCGTGCTGGCGCTGCTCATCGAGGCGCTCAAACGCAAGGACACTCCCTTTTGCGCTTTGGACACGCACGCCGGCATCGGCCTGTACGACCTGCGCGACGAGGCAGCCGAGAAGACGGGCGAGGCGGCCGACGGCGTGCTGCGCCTGGCCGGCCAGGTGCTGCCGTTCGAGCTGGGGCCGTACTGGGCGGCGGTGAAGAGCGTGAACCAGAGAGTGAAGGCGGGCGCGCTGCGGTGGTATCCGGGCTCGCCGCGGCTCTTACGCGCGCTGATGCGGGAGGGCGACCGGCTGCTGCTCGCCGAGCTGCACCCCGAGGACGCCGCCACCCTACGCGCCGAGTTCGCCGGCGAGCCGGGCGTGACGGTGCGCGAGATGGACGGCTACACGGCGCTCAAGGCGCTGCTGCCGCCCGAGGAGCGGCGCGGCGTGGTGCTGATCGACCCGCCGTTCGAGGCCAAGGACGAGTTCGTACAACTGCAGCGCGGATTGGCCGACGCGTGGCGGCGCTGGCCGACCGGCGTGTACGCCATCTGGTATCCGATCAAGGGCTGCGCGCCGGTGGACGCGTTCCACGCGTTCCTCAAGCAGCACGCGCCGGCCGAGACCTTCGCCGCCGAGCTGCGCATCCACGACGGCTATTCGGAGGCTCATCTCAACGGCTGCGGCATGGCGGTGGTGAACCCGCCGTGGAAGGTGGACGAGCAGGTGGCGAACGTGCTGCCGTTCCTGCACCGCACCCTCGCCCGCAGCGGCGGCGGCAGCGAGCTCAATTGGCTGGTGCGGGAAAAGGACCGGGCCTAGTACCCGCTTTCGCGGGAGGCTGATTCATGATTCATCATAGGGATGTTTCCCGAAGTGGACTGCCTGCACTTGGTGGTCCAGGCGCAACGTTAGTCCCAAGCGCCCGCTGAGGCCAAGCTGGCCGGCAGGCGCAGCGGAGCGGAGCCGAACGGCCAGCTTGGGAGGACCGCTTCCGGCGCCGGCGGCCGGTAGCCGAGCGCGCTGTGGGGCCGGACCTTGTTGTAGTGCTCGCGCCACTGCCCCGTGATGATGCGGACCTCCTCCAGCGTGTAGAAGATTTCGCCGTTGAGCAGCTCGTCGCGCAGCCGCGCGTTGAACGACTCGATGTAGCCGTTCTCCCAGGGACTGCCCGGCTCGATGAACAGCGTGCGCACGCCGACCCGCGCCAGCCAGTGCCGGATCGCTTTGGC
>Ga0194132_10011340_pt1 | contig 11513 bp, 7 predicted proteins | sample TA2KigOf80mmetaG_FD_148612 | JGI IMG/M metagenome (GOLD analysis project Ga0194132, IMG submission 148612) | Freshwater microbial communities from Lake Tanganyika, Tanzania - TA2015054 Kigoma Offshore 80m | ecosystem: Environmental > Aquatic > Freshwater > Lake | place: Tanzania: Lake Tanganyika... | reverse complement strand
AAAAGCACGTCTTGCCATACAGCGAGAGAAAGTACAGGCTATTGCGGAACTGCGCGGTCAGGTGGGCGATCTTGCTATGCAAATCGCAGAGCGAGTGCTGAATACGACGCTCGATTCTGCAGGGCATCAGCGTATCGTCAACGAGTTTATGGAGCAATTGCCCTCTTCACGCGAGAACTGACGCTACATGGCAACAGCATCGGATATTTCCTATCGATATGCCGCGGCACTGCTGGATGCGGCCGACGAGCGAGGAGCCCTGTCCCGGATTCGTGTTGAAGCGTCAGGACTTTTGGACATTGTAGACGCTTCGCCGGAGTTTATCGAATTTCTTTACGATCGAAGCCTTATGCCTGACATAAAACAGCGTATTCTTTCTCAGATCTTCGAGGGTAAGGTGGATACCATAACGTTCAATTTTTTGAGACTGGTGGTGTCCAAACAGCGAGAACGTTTTCTGCCGGATATTCTGAGAGCCTGTCAGGCGCTTCTCGATGAAAGGGAAGGGATCGTCAACGCCCAGGTGACAAGCGCAGTGCCCCTGAGTACCGACCAGGAAGAGCGTTTGAAAAAATGTCTGGCGGGATTTACCGGTAAACGGATTCGCATGAAAACGGGGGTGGATGCAAGTCTTGTCGGCGGATTTGTCGTGCAGGTAGGCGATACCGTAATAGACAGCACGTTGACGACACAACTTCGGCGTATCCGTCAGGCATTGACAGGGCGTTAGGCATATCGATCATACGGAGGGATCGCGTTGCGCAGGAACACTCGTTCTATTAGGGTTTGCGCACAGCATTCGACGACCGGAACAGGCAGTTTTTAAATACCGGAGGACGGAGAACGGTATGGCAACTGATACATTAGAGGTCCGTGCAGACGAGGTGTCCGCACTGCTCAAACAGCAGGTACTCGACTTCAAGAGAGAAGTAGACATCTACGAGACGGGCACGGTCATCCAGGTCGGCGACGGGATTGCTCGCGTACACGGTCTTTCCAATGTGATGGCCGGAGAACTCGTCGAATTGCCCAATCATGTGATAGGCATGGTGCTCAACCTGGAAGAAGACAATGTAGGCTGTATTCTTTTTGGGGAAGATACCCAAATCAAAGAAGGAGACCCTGTCCGTCGGACGCGGCGTATTGCGGAGTGTTCGGTAGGAGATGGGCTTTTAGGACGTGTGGTAGATCCGTTGGGGCGTCCCATAGACGGCAAGGGACCCCTTACCTCGACCGAGACACGCGCTATAGAGCGCAAAGCCCCCGGTGTCATTCAGCGCCAACCGGTGACCGAACCCTTATATACGGGTCTCAAAGTCATTGATAGCATGTTTCCGATCGGGCGCGGGCAACGTGAGTTGATCATCGGTGACCGGCAGACCGGGAAGACCGCCGTAGCGATCGACGCGATCATCAATCAGAAGGGGCAGGATGTCATTTGTATTTATGTGGCCATAGGCCAGAAAGGCTCCACCATCGCAAAAACGGTAAAAGTGCTGGAAGACAACGGCGCAATGAGCTATACCGTAGTGGTGGCGGCCTCGGCCAGTTCTCCGGCCCCGATGCAGTTTTTGGCTCCTTACACGGGTGCTACGATAGGCGAGTATTACCGCGATAGCGGCAGACATGCCTTGGCGATATACGACGATCTTTCCAAACATGCCGTAGCCTATCGCCAATTGTCTCTGAACCTGAGACGTCCACCCGGTCGCGAGGCGTATCCCGGCGACGTGTTTTATCTTCATTCGCGTTTGTTAGAGCGTGCCGCAAAGCTCAACGACAGCCTCGGCGGCGGTTCGTTGACGGCACTTCCCGTCATCGAAACGCAATTCGGCGATGTGTCCACCTATATTCCGACCAACGTCATTTCGATTACGGATGGCCAGATATATCTGGAGTCGAATCTGTTTTTTGCCGGAGTGCGTCCCGCAGTAAACGTGGGGCTTTCCGTGTCGCGCGTAGGTGGCGCGGCCCAGATTCGGGCCATGAAACACCGCCATGTCGCCGGGTTGCTCAAAACCTCGCTTGCCCGCTACCGGGCACTGGAAGCTTTTGCCCGTTTCGGAACCTCCGGTTTGGACAAGTCCACGCAACGTGAACTCCATCTGGGTCAGCGTCTGGTGGAATTGCTCAAGCAGGACCAGTACGCTCCGATGCGGGTCGATCATCAGATTTTATCGCTGTATACCGGCGTAAACGGATTTTTGAACGACTTGGAACTCGACCAGATACAGGCTTTCGAGAAGGCGTTTCTTCAGTACATGGATACCCAACACTCGGAGATCGGTCAGGAAATCCGGGAAAAGAAACAGTTGACCGCAGACCTTGAGACCCGAATCAAAGGGGCCATCGAGGCGTTTCTCAAAATATTCAAGAGCTAAGCAGGGTCGGGAAGAAGAAAGGCGATTATGCCGTCTTTACGAACGATACGCCGTCGTATTACCAGCACCAAGGGCATCCAGAAAATCACCAAAGCCATGCAGACGGTGGCGGCGGTCCGGTTGCGCCGTGCACAGGACCGTCTGCTGTCCTCACGGCCGTATGCCCGAAAGATCGATGAAGTGCTGAAACATTTGGCGGTGCAGACCGAAGGGCATTCGCATCCGCTGTTGATGCCACGTGAAGAAATTCGCGTTAGGGCGCTACTTGTGGTAACGGCGGATCGTGGTTTTTGCGGAAGTTTCAACGCCAACGTCATTCGGCGAGCTACAAAAGAATCACGGGAAACCCTTCCTGCACCGGGGCTTGTCTGTGTGGGGCGTAAAGGGTCGGAAACGCTCCGGCGTCAGCGTGTCACCATTCTGAACGATTATATCAATGTTTTTCAGTCTTTGGAATATGAACAGGCTGTAGAGATCGCGAATTATCTTATGGAGTTGTATGTGGGCGGTCAGGTAGACCGCGTGGATGTGCTCTACAACGAGTTCAAGTCGGTCGGCCAGCAGAGCATGGTCATGGACCAGCTTTTGCCCGTCCCGCCTCTGCCGCTTGAAACGGATCCTCATTTTTCCGGCTATGTCTATGAACCTGAGCAAAACGCATTGCTGGGAGATTTGATTCCACAGCATATCCGATTTCAGATATGGCGGGTACTGCTGGAGTCGAATGCGGCAGAAGAGGCGGCGCGCATGCTGGCGATGGACAACGCAACGCGCAATGCCAGCGATCTGATCGATGAGTTGACCTTGACAGCCAACAAAGTGCGCCAGGCCACTATTACGTCGGAACTCATGGACATTGTCGGCGGGGCCGAAGCGTTGAAATAGGGGTTTTTGACCTGTAAGAAGGAAAGGCGCAGGGGTTTATGGAGAATACGAATGTCGGTTCTGTAGCGCAGGTCATCGGCGCGGTCGTCGATGTCGAGTTTACCGCCGGGAAACTGCCGGAGATATACAACGCCATCGAGATACAGGCGGAAAACGGCGGCGACACGCTCGTGCTGGAAGTGCAACAGCATCTTGGGGACAACAAGGTGCGTTGTGTGGCGATGGACTCGACCGATGGGCTGGTTCGGGGAACGAAGGCCGTCGATACGGGGGGGCCGATTTCTGTACCCGTAGGTCATACGGTACTGGGGCGACTGCTGAACGTTTTGGGGCGACCCATCGACGAACGGGGGCCGACCTCTTCGGAAAAGCGATACCCGATTCACCGTCACGCACCTCCGCAGGAAGAGTTGACTACGTCGGCGGAGATGTTTGAAACGGGTATCAAGGTGGTGGATCTGATGGAGCCGTATACCCGTGGCGGAAAGACGGGGCTATTTGGCGGCGCAGGTGTAGGCAAGACGGTGTTGATCAAGGAGTTGATCAATAACATCGCCAGAGAGCACGGTGGGTATTCGGTGTTTGCCGGGGTAGGAGAGCGTACCCGTGAAGGAAACGATCTTTGGCTGGAGATGGAAGAGGCGCACGTACTTGAAAAAACGGCTATGGTGTTTGGTCAGATGAACGAGCCGCCCGGCGTTCGGCTGCGTGTCGGATTAACGGGGGTTACCCTTGCGGAATACTTCCGGGACGAGGAAGGCCGAGATGTGCTGTTGTTTATCGACAACATCTTCCGTTTTGTACAGGCAGGTTCCGAGGTATCCGCTTTGCTGGGACGTATGCCTTCTGCGGTGGGGTATCAGCCGACATTGGGAACGGAAATGGGCGAACTTCAGGAACGGATTACCTCTACCAGACGGGGAGCCATCACCTCGGTACAGGCTATTTACGTACCGGCGGACGACTATACAGACCCCGCTATTGTAACGGCTTTTCCACACTTGGACGCCATTACGGCGCTTTCTCGCGATCTGTTTGCACGTGCGATATTTCCGGCGGTCGATCCTTTGGAGTCGAATTCGCGTCTGCTTGACCCCAAGATCGTAGGAGAAAGACACTATCGGGTTGCGCGGTCCGTGCAACAGATTCTCCAGCGGTACAAAGACTTGCAGGATATCATTGCCATTCTGGGTATCGACGAGCTTTCGGACGATGACAAACAGGTGGTCACCCGTGCCCGAAAAATAGAACTGTTCCTGACTCAGCCGATGTTTGTGGCTGCGCCCTTTACAGGGCTTGAAGGCCGTTATGTAAAAGTCGAAGATACGGTCGAAGGCTTTGAGAAACTGGTGGACGGCACCTGCGATGAATTGCCCGAACAGGCGCTGTATCTGGTAGGTACTATACAGGAAGCCTTCGATAAGGCAAAGGAACTTCAATAAAAATGGCGGACAGAACGATTTCGCTTTCCGTGGTTACTCCGTCCAAACTGGTGTATGAAGGGGAGGTAAGGAGTTTCAAGGCGCCGGGTTCGGAGGGGTATTTTCAGGTACTTGCGGGTCATGTCCCCATGTTGTCTTCACTTCGAGCCGGTATTATGACGATACAGGATCAGGAAGCCATTCGCATTTACGCCATTTCGGGCGGTTTTGCCGAAGTGCTTCGGCAACAGGCTACCGTACTGGCAGAGTCGGTCGAGCAAGGCACTGAGATCGACGTAGAACGGGCCCGCCAGGCTGCGGAACGGGCGCGTCGAAGACTTGAAAGCAAAGAACCGGGAATCGACCTGTCGCGTGCGCAGGCGGCTCTTGATCGAGCACTCAACCGAGTCAAGGCGGCGGAGATGGCAGTACGGTAAAACGGACGTTTTTTCTTGACAACTTATTTTTCGATTTTTATAATCGGAGTGTTCTCACGCAGGAGAGTAGCTGTCGATCTTCACTATCCCAATTCGTGGCCCTTGCCTTTTGTTTGTCTACCATCCACCAATGGTCATCGCCGGATAGTTCTCTTCCTGTCACGTCCATTCCGATACTCGTTGACTTAGCCCTAACCTTTTATCAAATTCAGCATATATTTAGACGCTCCAAACCGGGCATTGATTTTTCTTGGTGGGAAGGGATACGATACCGGTCGCCCCTTCTTTCAGGTAAATCCTATTATTGTGTCGGGTATGTAGAGGCTTGACTCAGAGAACAGGCTTTTGTGCTTGAGGGGTGCAAACCCTCCTGAGATCGGGATTTTTTCAAGGAGGAGCAAAGTGAAACGCAATGCGGTGTTGGTAGCCGTCTGTGTGTTGTTTTCCGGTTTGGCGCAACGGGCTGATGCTATTACGTATTATGGTGGAAACGGTTTGGTCCGGGTAATGTCGGCCAATAACGTCTATCCGGGCGATCTGTGGATATCGTCAAATCTTTATTATGGTTCTACCTCCGGGACGTTGGTCTACAGGGATGGGACCTATGCCGTCAGCCTTCTATACGGAATAAAACAGTATCTGGAGGTGGGGGTCAATCAAACGGTGTATCAGGATAGGGCGCTTTCGGGCGAAGGGCCTGCGGTTGGACCTTTGCGGATAAGCGTTAAGGGGGTGATTCCCAGATGGGCTCCGTCTGCTTTCAATCTTGGCGCCCAGTTTTTTACCTCTATCCCGGTCGGAAAAGCCTATAACGTCGAGTATGAAAGCTATATTTCTCCCAAGATTTCCTTCGGAGGTATGGGTATTTTTACCATAGATTCCAATCCTGTAGACTTAAGGAGATCTCGCCGGATTCATTTCAACTTTGGCTTTGTATACCACAATGATAAAGCCGAGTTTGGGGGACAGGACAATACAACGCAGTATCTTATCGGACTCGGATTTCAGTTTCCGATCAGCAATGCCACTATGTTTTTTACGGAAATCTCCGGAGAGTATTTTATTCGAGCAAATCCTAAGATTATCGTCTCCAAGGAGGCTGGGGGGGCCGCTTCCGATTATTTTCGGTTGACTCCCGGTGTTCGCCATCAGTTCCGCGGGTTTATTTTGCAAACGGGTTTCGAAATCCGACCGAACAGCGTCGCCAAATTCCCTGAATTTGACAATCAACCCTTGTATCCTCGATGGAAGTTTTTTCTCAATCTCCAGTTTCGCCTTATGGAAGGCATTCCACCTACCTATCGTCGCGGCAAAAACCTGAGAATATCCGGACGTTCCTATTATGAGTACGGTCGTAGCGGAACAACGGATGCGCGCGGGATCGGGGCGGGGGTCATTCAAAATGTCGAAGAGCGCCAGGAATTGCTCGATCAGATCGAAAAAGACCTTCAGGAAATCCGGGAACAGCGTATCAAAGCGCAACGCGAACTGGAAGAATTGAAAAAGTCGTTGGAAAAACAGTCTCCGTAACTCCATGGGGTATGCCAAGGAACGTCACGAAGATGGAGCGATCAAACATAATCGGTTTTGTCTGCGGGGTTTTTCTTTTCTGTCTGATGGGTATAGCTGGTATGGAAAAGGCTTGGCCGCAAACAGCGGAAGATATTCCGCAAACTGCTCGTCCAAGCAATCCCAAAGATATACGGGAAGCTATCACGTCTCAAACACGCCAATTGGAGCGTTTGCTCGAAGATGAGGCGCGGGTGAGCGGTCAGTCCAATACGCTGAAACGTCTAATAGGAGAGCGTAAGCGGCTTGAGGAAAAGATCGCCCGGGAAAATCTGGTCATATCTCGGCTGGAAGCGATGACAGGTATCCTCGAAGGGCAGGTGGCGCAGCGAGCGACGCCAACGGCAACCGTGAACAGACGAGTGGGGGACGTGGCGTGGATTCGAGCCAGCATGCCGACGTTATCACAGGAGATTCGAGAGGAGATTTCGAAACAGACCAATCCCGTCTTGCGCGATATCCGTCTTGCCCAACTGGAAAATACGATCACTTCTTTTCGGGACTCGCTGATCCAGTATATTTCACCGCAAGACATAGGCTCACTTTCCAATCAAGATTTTGACGTTATCCTCGATTGGTATCTCAAAGTACAGTACGTGCTTGTAGAGCCGGTACTCAAAGATTTCATCCGTGCATATCCAAATTCCCAGAACTATGACCAAGCGTTGTTGATTTTAGGAGATATTTATCGGTATCAATCTCGTTACGAAGAAGCGATAGAGACATTTCGGGCGCTGACCACCCGTGAAACGACGAGCAGCCATAAGAAGCGCATAAGCCAAGTCAAACTCTTGGCTTATGCGCTTCTTGAAGATATTTATTACCGTCAGGGAAGATACGATGAGGCGTTGACTTCTTATTACACGGTAGCGGATCAATTGCTCCGTTTTCCTGAATATTACGACGGAGCCCTCTATATTGCCGGTCACAGTTTTTTCAAGAAAGCGCTTTCCAGAATAAGAGACAAATCGAGTGCCCCTGCGTCCCTGCCAGAAAATCAACGTGCGTTGCTGGACTCCGCTATATCGGTATGGAGCAACCTGACGCCCATAACACCTCTTTATCTTATGGCACAAGAGGGAATCGCGCTCGCCTATATCGAACAAGGGCAATTGGAGAAGGCGATTCAACCGCTTGTAAACGCCAAGACGACTCAACCGCCGCTTTGGGCAGATACCATCATATTCGAGTCAATCTGGTCGTCTATCGCCCGGCTTGGCCATCTGTATCTGGAGTTGTCCCGAAAAACCCAAGATCCCGCGGAGGTGGCTCGGTATCGTGATCTTGCGGTAGAAGAATACAGTCTGGTTCCAGAGGAAGCCTTGGTTTATGACGAGGTTATTCTGGCACTTGCCACATTGGAGTTCGAACGAAACAATACGGAAAACGGTATAAAACTGCTGGAAACAATGCTCGATATACGGCCGGGTAGCAAATATGCCTATGAGGTTTGGATTCTGCTGGGAGAGGGTTATACCAGAATCAAGGAGTATTCCAGAGCGCGGGACCTTTTTTCCCAACTCGTCATCACCCAGCGAGCTATCGCCCTTATCGACAGTACGGTTCGAGAGACGCGCGACATGGACAATGTCCGGTTGGAGTTGGAGCGTCTTTCTTTGGAGGCAGGAAGCGGGGCAAACGAGTCGGCGGTAAATCGTATTACGGCTCAACTGGACTCTATTGCAGAAAAACGGTATAATCTTTTGGCGCTTCATACCCGTCTTTTCGATTCGGATCCGCTGGCACTCGAACTGATAAACCACGGCCAGCTTAAGGTGATGCTGACAAGTCTATCGGGTTTGTTGGCGGGGGAACAGGCTTCTTTGAATGCGCTAAACCGCGATTTGGGAACCATGGAGGGTCAGGCGCTGGCCAGCGCTCGAAGTCAAGATGCCATCTGGAGAATTCGCCAAGAGGCACGAGACGTACAGCAAACCCAGTCCATTACCTCTGCTTTTGATCGAGAGATCAAAAAGGGGCTTTCCTTTTTGAACTCAGAAACGCCCATTAGTTCGACACGCTGGATGAGATATGCGGAATTTGGAAAAGTCAATATAGACTTCATCCGTTATCAAGCGTATAAGACCTCCATACGGGAACAGTATGAAGGCATCGGCACTATCTATGAAAGGTTAAAGGATCAGCCTCCAGGCGATTTGAGGACCAATATAGAAACGGTTCTTACTCAACTGAGAGACCAGATTACGGGTATCGAGGGTGATTTGTCCGTGATGCGCGGGCAGCTCATTACGGATTTGAGCCAGGCGATTCAGCGGTATCCGGATAATCCGGCTGTCGAGCTGTCTCTTTTTAGATTGGGATATGTACAGTATGACCAAACGGAACGGGATTTTCTCGCAGTCAGTGAAGCCTACAGCGATCGGATAGATAGAGGAGTAGAAGTAGAAGAAGCTCCCCGGCCTGATTATGGTACGCCGATTAGAACCTACGAACGGTTTATTTCTCAGTTTTCTGCTTCGAGTGCAGTCGACCAAGCCTATTTTCAGTTGGGACATCTCCTAAGCGAACAAGGCGAACTGGAGCAGTCGAACAGGATTTTCGAAGCACTTGTTCAGCAATACCCGCGTAGCCCACTGGTTCCGGATGCCTATCTGCGTATCGGAGACTTTTATTTTGATGCTTTGTATTTAGGACTGACGGATATGGGAGGCGAAGATCTGATGGGTCGCGCCATATCCGCGTATGATCGCGTTCTCGATTATCCGGATAACAGAAACTACCAGAATGCGCTGTACAAACTCGGTTGGTCTTTTTACAACTTGGCTGCTCCTGAACTTCGGGAGCAGGAATACGACAAGTCCATAGAATATTTCACAGCGCTATTAGACGATTCTCTGAGTGTCGCTCGGTACAATCAACTGGCATCGGCCGCAGGCATAGAACCCAAGCAGTTGGATCCGGGTTATGATTTGACCAGTGAAGCTATCAAGTATATCGCGATCAACTTCAGAGATCGGGTGGAAACGGGACGGGAGGACGAAACACGCAGATGGGCAACTCAGGATGTGGCGGGACGTATGAAGCGCTATGTGGAAAGCATAGGTAAGGATAAACCCTATGCTCGCTCTCTTATGATGGCCATGGCCGATGTTTACAAAGAGACGGGGCAGGTTGAGGCTGAGGTCGTAGCCCTCGACTCTTTGCTTGCCTTATTGCCCGACCACCCGCAGTCGCCACGTGTGTTGCAGCGAATGATCGATGGCTATGAGGACATTCAGCAGATGGCGCTGGCAGATCCGACGGTATGGAAAAACGAAGAACACAATGGACAGTCGTCGGAGGTGTTTTTGAATCGTGCGCGCGAGAGATTGTTTCGTGATTTTGGCCGAAAATGGGCAGAGACGTTACCCGAAAGTTCAGATCGCGCCGATGCGCTTGTCATAGCGGAACGAGCGGGGTGGCGTTTGGCGAACTATGTCGCGTCTCAAGCGGAGGCCGGAGGAGATCCTTCATCCGGAATAAAAGAAGCGGCTCGGTACTATTACGACTATCTGAACGATTTTCCGGAAGGCCCTAATGCTTATACGGCGAGGTGGAACTATGCTCAGTATATGTGGCGGCTGGAGAATTTTCCGGAAGCTTTTGAGCAGTTTCTGACCGTAAGCCGGGATGAAAAATTTGATAAATATCGTCAAGAGGCGGCGCTGAATGTCATAAGGGCCGCTGAAAAAATGCTCGAGGTAGAACAGAAGGGGCTTCCGGCAGGCGGGGCCGGTGTTTCCGTTCCGTCTCCCGGTGCACCGTCCAACCCCCCTGCCCCCCGATAATTTCCGAGGCAGAAACGATGCCATACTCGATACGATCTGCGAGAGTTTATATCAACAAAGAGCTATTCGGCTTTCTCTTTGTTCTGTCATGTATTGTTTTTGCAGGTTGGTCAGTTCCGGGAGCCCTATATGCGCAGGATCCGGAAATGATACTTAAGGAACTGGAGAAACTGGAAGCCAAGACAGCAGAACCGCGTCTGAGACCGGCAGCGGGCAAGCCGGTGGAGACCACCGGAAAAGTAACAGAGACGCCATCGGAACCGGAAGCCAATGAAAAGCCGGTGGTTTTGAAAACTACAGCAGGTCTTATCGATTCTACGGCTTTTAACAAACTTACTGCCGCACAACAGAGACTGATTATCAGCTATGACAATTTCGTCGGACTTTTTCCATCTCACGAACGGGTTCCGGAACTTATGTACAATACGGGAGCCCGATATTTCGAATTGTCGATGTATCCTAATGCCCGTGTAGTTTACGAGCGTCTTCTTAGAGACCATCCCAATAGCGGCAACTGGTATGTAAAGTCTATGTCGGATATAGTAGAGAGCTATCGTCGTGAAAACAACTTCGATAGCCTCGAGGTCTGGAGCGAACGACTCAGAACAGATCCGAACGCTCCGGACAGCCTGCGTATAGCGGGAGAACGCTTGGCCTCGGGCGCTATTGCAAGCAAAGCGACCAAATTGTCTCAACTGGCGGCCAGTTCCGGCGATATAAGCGGATTAGTGCGGGCTGCCGAGGAGTATATTCGCACAGCTCGCACCTATCCGAAAGGCGAGTTTGCCGCGGTTTCTTTGCGGGAAGCCGGGTATACTTACAAAAAGGCCAAGGTATTTGACAAAGCAGCCGAAACATGGCTTGATCTTATCAATAGATATCCGGAAATCACACACGCCGATACGATGATGTGGGAGTCTGCACTGGCATACGATGCATTGAAACAGTACGACAAAGCGTTAGGTGTATATGAGCAGTTTGTCTCGCGTTATCCTCGATCGGGTTTCCGGGTAGACGCTTTGAAAAACTCCA
>Ga0194132_10011339_pt1 | contig 11513 bp, 13 predicted proteins | sample TA2KigOf80mmetaG_FD_148612 | JGI IMG/M metagenome (GOLD analysis project Ga0194132, IMG submission 148612) | Freshwater microbial communities from Lake Tanganyika, Tanzania - TA2015054 Kigoma Offshore 80m | ecosystem: Environmental > Aquatic > Freshwater > Lake | place: Tanzania: Lake... | reverse complement strand
CAGCGGATAGGCCCAGAGCTCCTGCCGCCATCCCTACCCACATCCCGGTGCACTGGCAGCACTCGAGGAGCGCCGGCCAGATCCGACGGATGGGGCGGAAGATGGTGCCTCGGACGATGATGAGCGTCAGTCCGACGAGGGCGAGTGCGAGCGTGATCGTCACTTCTTGCCGGTGCTGAGCACCTCGACGAGCCGCGCCGCCGCTTCGGGGCGGAGCTTCACGGTGCCGACCGAGCCGAGTTCCGTGTCGTCGTCGGAAAGCTCGACGGAGCCGTCCTCGAAGACCTTGACCGTCGGGCACCTCTTGTACCCGCAGCACATCGTCTCTTGATGCACGAGTTTCATCGGACTTCGCCTTTTACCCGGTAGCCGGGGACACTTCTTGGACGGTGATGGTTGAAGAGTCCTGAAAGAGCACGGCGGCAGCGGCGACCGACGAGGTCAACTTGATGCTGATGTTGGCTTGCACTCCGAGCGCCAGAGGCGGTCCGTTCGCGCCCGCGCCGACGATCACGTCGAACGGGATCGCTGCCGCCCCCGGTCCTGTGAAATTCACTGTCTCCAAGAGCGGGACAGGTGTCGGTGTTCCGTCTCGCTCCACGAAAAGCTGGATGGACGTGGCGGTCGTGGCCGAGAGCGCGATCACGCCCTTCACATTGACGATGCCCGTCGCCTTGGGTGTGATCGGCACGAATTGAGCCGTCTGCGGGGGCACGCCAGACGATTCGCGCGCGTTCCACGGCACCTGCGTGCCGGCAGGTCCGACGGCGATGGTGACGTCGTCTTCTTCCGGGCCGGACGCGGAGTTCCGCGCGAGGGGCACGGTCGTCGTGGCGCGCGACTGGGGGTAGGTGTGAGCGGCGTGCTTACGCCCGATTCGGAACGACATGGATCACCTCTTCCTTGCCGGCTTGCGGCTTGCGGGTTTGCGGTTTGCGGGTTTGCGGTTTGCGGACTTGCGGCCCGCGGGCTTGCGTGCGCCGGGGCGAGTGGACCTGCGGCCGGCGGGGGACTTCTTCCCGCTCGCGGCGACCGCGATGAGCCCCACGAGAGCTGCTGCTCCGACAGCGCCCGCGACGATCGCGCCCGTGCTGATCTCCTTCTTCTCGGGCGCGACGACGAGCCCGCCGCCACCGCCGTCGTCGGAAGGCGGGGGCGGTGTCACAGGCGGGGCCACGGGGGGCGTCGTGGGGGGCGCCACAGGCGGCGTGACAGGCGGCGCCACGGGGGGCGTCACGGGGGGCGGCACGTCAGGCGGAGCCACAGGAGGTGCCACGGGCGGCGCCACGGGCGGAGCCACAGGGGGCGTCACGGGCGGCGTCACGGGCGGCGGCGGCAGAGGAGGCGTGAGAGGGATGAGCGTTCCGCTGGGGCAGTTGCTCTGCCCGGCCGGAGCCCACCACGAGGGCCGTGGACTGCACGCGGGGATCTTGGCGCCGAGCGCCGCCGCCCGTGCCGCGGCAGTGGTACCCCACTTCCCGTCGACCCCGGCGCCGGGCTTGAATCCGAGCGCGCTCTGGGCGGCGCAGACGAGCGCCACGTTGGCGCGGTCGCAGGGGTTCATCCCGACGAGCGCCTGCACGGCGGCCGGCACAGCGCCCGTCGGCGTCGGGGCGGGCGTCGGGCGCGGAGTCGGAGCGGGCGTCGGCGTCGGTCCGGGGCCGCCGGGCTGGTAGACGGACCCTGGGTGGGCGGTAGTATCGCGGCCCCACTCGAGAAGCCGCGAGTACAGGCTCGAACCGCTGTACGTCGTGATCGGCGTCCCCCCCGCCTGGACGGCCTTTCGCATGCGGTCGAAGGCGTCCTGATTGCTGGCGCTCGTGCTGTTGTACCAGTCGCGCCAGGCTACAGCGTCGGGGACCGCTCCCGGTGGGCGGTAGGCGAAGGGCGGGTGCGCGGAGACGTCCGCGCCCCATTCGAGGAGGCGCGAGTACATCTTCGAGGTCTGGTACGTCTCGATCTGCGTGCCGCCTTGCACGGACTTCCGCATCGCATCGAACGTGTTCTGATCGCTGAGACTCAGGCTGTTGTACCAGGCGCGCCAGTCGATCGCGGTGGGCGGGGGCGCGGGGGGCGGCGGCGTCGGAGCAGCGGCGCGGCAGTTGCTCACGCCGGACGGAGCCCACCACGAGGGGCGCGGGCTGCATGCGGCCGGCGCGCGCACCAGACGGGATGCGGCGGTGGCGGTGTTCGTGCCGTACTTGCCGTCGGCGGTGAGGCCGAGAGCCTGCTGCGCGGCGCACACGATGGCGACGTTCGCCTGATCGCACGGGTTGATCCCGACGAGGGCCTGGACCGCTGGAGGGACGCCAGCGCTGGGGCGCGGAGCCGGAGCCGGTGTCGTGGCCGGGCAGTTGCTCACGCCGGCCGGCTTCCACCACGTCGGCCTCGGGCTGCACGCGGCCGGTGCGTTCGAGGCGCGCGCACGCGCGGCTGCGGCGGTGCCGCTGCCGTACTTGCCGTCCGCCGTCACGCCGAGGGCTCGCTGAAGAGCGCAGACGATCCCCACGTTCGCCTGGAGGCATGGGCCGCCGGCTGCGATGAGCGCGTTGAGCGCGTCGGTCACCGCGTCACCGACGAGACCGTCACCGCCGATGATGCCGCCGAGCGGCACCTTGATCGTCTCGCCGGGTACGAGCTCGCGCCAGGTCGTCTGGCCGGCGATGACGGTCGTGGGCTTCTGCGGGTTGGCCGCGAGGAGCGCGTCCATCGACACGTCGAACCGACGAGCGATGATGGATGGAGAGTCCCCGAACTGAGCGGTGTAGAGCATGGACGTTCACTTCCTGCGGCTGCGACGACGCGACTTCTTGCGAGTGGCGACGTAGATGAGGCCCCCGACGGCGAGTGCGCCGCCGGCAGCGAGTCCGAACATGGCTCCGGTCGAGAGGCCCTTCTTCTCGATCGCGGAGACGGGGGCGGGGGCGGGCGTGGAAGAAGACCACGCATCGGGCAGGTTGATGGTCTTCCCTGTGAAGAGGCGGATCCCGTACACCGGATCCTTGAGCTTCGGGTTCGCAGCGGCCAGCTCGGGCCAGCGGTTCTTCGTGCCCGTGAACCGCTCCGCGATCTTCTCGCCCGTGTCTCCGGCTTGAACGATGTAGGTCGTCATCAGATCACCTCTTCATTACCGGCGGCGGCGAGACTTGCCGCCCTTGCGGGTGGCGACGTAGGCGATGCCGCCGATGATGACGGCGCCCCCGAGCGCGAGTCCGGCCGTGGCGCCGGTCGAGAGGCCCTTCTTCTCCTCCGCCGCAGCGGGCGTGGGCGCGGGCGTGATCGCGCCCGGCACGGTGCCCGGGAACCGCGGGAAGTCCTTCCAGTGCAGATCGGCGAGTTCGATGAACGCCTTCAGCGTGTCGAGATCAAGCACACCGTCGGTGCGCAGTTGATTGAGCCCGTAGGAGTTGTACCAGTTCTGGAAGCACTTGTTCGAGCCCGCGTAGGTGGCTCCCGGCCCCCACGTTTTGCACTCGGTGCCGGTCTCTCGGATGATGAGCGCGTTGAGCTTCTCCTTGACGTTCGCGAGCCACGTCTTCTGCTCGCCCGAGAGCTGATTCCAGATGTCGGGATCACCCGCCGCTGCGAGCGCAAACCCTGGAGTGCCGACGCCGCCGAATGAGATCGCTTCCATGTTGTCTCCGATGCCCGAGTTCGGCCCGGCTGGGCCCCCTGGGCGCAAACTGACGCGCGTCCACGCCGGGATGATCCCCGTGCAGTCGACGCAACGATCGTTGAGCCTGTTCTGCGCCCACCAGCACGAGGCGGCACGCATACCTTCGTCGGTCGGCCCTTGCACGGGGACATCCGTGACGAAGTTCATGTTCCCGCGGCTCGAGCGCTGCGCGGGGGTCGAGAGTGCTTCTCGGCTGAAGATCGTCATGGGAACCTCGGCGGTGGAAGTTGGCGCTTGTCGTCCGGCGTATCGGTCCCGACCGCAGCGCCCGACACGGCTCCGATGAAAGCTCCGATCAAGGCGCCGACTGACATGCGCTCTACTTCTTGCTTCGTCGGCGCCCCGTACATCGTCTTGGCGTGCAACCGGCCGCCGATAGCAGCGCCAGTGACTCCGCCTGCGATGAAACCCACTCCGCTCCACAGTCCCGCGCTCATACGGCTCATGGGACGTCCTCCCCGAGGGTCTGGTCGAACACCAGGGCTCCGGCGATGACTCCGTACTGCGCGAACCGCGAGTACGCGACGACGAACTTGTCCTCGGGCTCGAGGGCGATGAACTGCTGCGTGAGCAAGGGATCGGCGAGCGTCGGATTCAGCTCGGGGTTGTTCTGCCGCACGCTCGCGTAGAGAACGACGTCGCAGGGCACCGGGATCGGGATGTCGAGCGCGGTCTCGCTCTGGTCGCTGCGCCACTTGTAGCGCAGCTCGTGGATGTTCCCGAGCGAAGCTGCGAGCGGCGTCCCCCACGGCCTACCGCCGTTCGGCGGCGAGTACGGCGCCGGGACTTGGTAGATGAGCGCGGGGGTGAGCGCGTCTTGGTAGATGAAGCCGTCCGTGTTCGCGGGGTTCCGCGTGTCGCGCTGCCCCTTGTTCACGACCATCACGTGCCAGGAGATGTCGCCGTCGATCGGGTGCCAGAGCGGGCTCTCGATCTCGCGTCGGAACGTGACGGTGCTGCCCGGTGCGGGGCCGCCTTGCGACGAGAGCGGTGCCTGGCCGGCGGGGATCCGCGCGACGAGTTCGGCGTACTGCCGGATCCCTACGAGGCGAACGCCGCGCAGGTCCGAGCTCTGCTCTCCGGTCTGGAAGGTCGCCCGCGCGAGCATGAAGAGGTAGCGCGCGTCGCCGATCGCGGAACTCGGCGTGGGCGGCACGACAACGCCCGTGTAGACGTTCGTGCCGTACGGGTCGCTCTTGATGAAGCCGAACTCGGAGTTCGGCCCGACCGTCACGATCTCGTAGCGACCGGAGTCGCGCACCGAACGGATCCCCGCGGCCACCCCGTCGGGGTGCCTCTGAAGTCGGATCACGTTGTTGGTGCGGGAGGTCACAGTGTGTTCGCAACGGTGGCTAGGTCAGAACAGAAAGATCCGGGGTCTCGATGCCGAGCTTCCGCAGAGCTGCACGGGCTTCGGCATCCGACATCGAGTCGATCGTCTTGTCGAGGAACTGGAAGCCGAGGAACTGGAGGTCGATGCCGTACGGCACGGAGACCGGCGTCTCCGTGAGGATCGCGGAGACCTTCACGTTGCTCTGCTTGTAGAGCGGCCAGCCCTCGGGCCAGGTCATCGCGAACACGTCGAGGAGCACGCCGATGTCCTGATACGTGTCGTTCACGGCGTACTTGGGGCCGCCGAAGACTTGCATTTGAACGCCGACGCCTGTGCGACCTGACTGCTTGAGCTGGTTGAAGTAGAGGCTCTGGAAAGGCGAGCCGGGGAAGCTGTTCTGCTGGAACAGGCTGAACGAGACGCGCTCGATGATCGTGTCCTGCGTCAGGTTGTTCTGGAAGCTCGCGACGAGCGGCGGAGCGTTGACCGCCGACGAAGAGAACTGGAGCGGAATGTTCACCGCGAACGGCACGCGGGGCACGCCCGCGATCATCGCGAAAGCTACGCGCGGGGCGTAGAGCGCAAGATTCTTCACATTTTGGTCACGCGGTTGCACGGTGAGTCTCCAGTCTGCGGCGGTACTTGTCTTGCCGCCGCTCGTCGATCACGGGTTGCTCTCTGACTCCTGAAAGAGCTACGGGTGGCGAGGCGCTGTTCTCGCCTGCGCCACCCGTGGCTTGTCGCGCGCGCTTGTTACGGTGCGCTGCTACGGATCAGGCCGACGGCGTCGACATGATCTGGGGCATCTCGCGCTGGCAGTACGCCTTCCAGCCCCCGGGCATCTCCCAGCCCTTGATCTTGATGCCGATCTTCAGGATGCCGCCCTTGAAGACCTGGCGGCAAATGTTGACCGACTGCGAGACGGGGATCGGCACCGCGTCGAGCGTCTGCTCCAGCATGACGTTCGGATCGAAGCCGCTCTGGAGCGTCTGGCAGGGGAGGTTCTCGTCGGGGCTGATGTTGGAGCCGAGACCCTCGTTGTTGATGGTGATCGCCTCCAGCAGCGCTGCCTGGTGCACGGCGTCCTGCGACTGGAAGAGCATCCCGATCGGGATGCCGCGTTCGAGGAAGCACGGGCTCTCGATGGGCCGGTACATCTGGCCCTTGCAGCCGTAGCCCTGCCACCGGAGACCGCCCCAGGTGACCGGCGCGAGGTCGTAGTCCCGCGTCGGGTGGAACACGCCGATGTTGAAGCCGCCCTGCGTGATGCTGCCAACGCGCCGGAAGTTCACCGGCAGGAAGATCGTCGTGGACGCCTTCCCGCGGTAGATCGCGTTCAGCGTCGCGACGAACTCGATGACGGGGATCTCGGAGGTGCCCGCCGCCTCGGCGTCCGCGAAGGAGCCGAAGTACGAGACGTCCGCCGCCAGCTCGTTCAGCACCAGCTCGCGCTGGTTGGTCTTCCACTGGAACTGGTAGGCGTTGATGAAGTTCCAGCCCGCGCGCCACACGGACGCGCCCCACTCGAAGACCGCGGGTGTGGGCGGCGACTCCACGGCCGCGGTTCCGAGCGCACCCGCGAGGAGGTCGTTCGCCGTGAACACGTCCGGGGAGGGCGGCGACTGCGCGGGCGGCGCGGGCGGCGCCAGGAAGGCGTTGCCGATGGTCGAGAAGCTCATCGGCTCGTGGAACACGTGGACGCCGATGCCCTGCGCCAGGATGTCCGTCTGGAGGATGCCGTTGATGAGGAACGTCGAGTCGATCGACGCCACGCCCGGCACGTTGGAGCTGCCCGAGAGCAGGTTCACGGTGTCGCCGAAGGTCGCGAGGGCCTCACCGTCCGTGAGCGGGAGGGGGATCGTCCAGACGACCTCCTCGATGACGGGGATGTTCCCGAACGAGCAGCGGAGGCACTTCTCGGCCGCGCCGAGGGTGCCCGGCGCCTCGCCGAGACCGAACGGGACGCGCCGGACCTTCTCCTGGCTGTCCCCGAACTTTGACGTCTTCCTGCCGATGATCTTGCTGGTGCTCGCCATGTGACTTCTTCTCCTGTGCCCGCCGCCGTTTCATGGGCCGACGCGGGGGGTTTCGACACCTCAACCCCGGGGCTCCTTGCGGTCCTACCGGGGCGAGGTGTTTGGTCGCGGACGCTCAGGTCATCAGCGACACGGACGCGGGCTCCGCGGGCTCGTCACCGACGAACCCGAGGAACGGGTTCGACTCGCCGATGCACCCGCAGGCGGTGTCCGGCGGCTGCGGGCCGACGGAGGTCCTGACCTGGGGACCGGGGCCGACGATCGTGTTCGGATTCGGCTGCCACGGCGGCTGAGCGACACCGGCTGTGGCCTCCGCCACACCGGCCGCAACCTCCGCCACGCCGGCCGCCGGAGCGCCGTTCACGCTGCCCGGGATGACCCGGCAGCGCAGCGACATCTCCTTGTGCAGACGCTTGGCGGACTCCGCCGCGCGTTCGGCGGTCGAAGCCTGCGGCATCGCCTGCTTCACCGCGGCCTGGATCTGGTCGAACATCCCCGAGACCGCGAAGTCCTCGTCGCCGAGGGCCAGGGCCTCGGAGGCGGTGGGCAACTCTTGGGAGCCGCCAGTGCCCCACACGTTGGCCAACGTCGGGAAGCGATCACCGCCCGCCGACGCCGCCAGAGCGAAGGGACCGACGTCCGCCGGGGCCGCGCCGAGCCGGCCCGGCTGCGGAGGATCCGACAGCGCACCCGAGCCCGCGCTCGAGACGGCCATCTGCGGCGTCAGCTTGGCGCCTGCGGAGTCGGTCGTGCGCAGGTTGATGTGCGCCGCGACCTCGGCCGGGTAGAGCCGCGCGATGTAGCTCCTCTGGAGAGCCGCCGTGGTGACGTCCTTGCCGACGAGCATCGGCATGAGGAAGTTGTTCCAGAGCGTCTTGAAGAGGGCGACGCCCGCACCGATCGCCGCGCCTTCGAGGCCGGCCCGGACGAACGGCTGCTGGACGTACATCGCCGCGACGGCGGGGACCGCCGTGGCCGCGATGCCCGCGCCGATCCGCACGAGGCCGGGGCTGGAGGCGACGTTGAGGGTGTTCGCCAGGGTGCCTGCGCCGTCGGACGTGAACTTGTCCTTCGGCTTCTCGGTCGCCGTCGGATCGTAGGTCGCGAGGAAGCGGTCGAGACCGTCCGCGATCACGTACCCGAGACCCGCGGAAGCGACCGCGAGCGCGAACTGCCCGACCTTCGCGCCGGCACCGCCGCTGCGGCTGCGCGCCTCGAACATGCGCCGGCTGCTGCGACGACGCGGGGACGAGCTGCTGCGGCGACGCCGCGACGCCTCCATCACGCTCGACCTCACTCGGCGGGAGCTCTTCCGCTTCTTGCGGCGGATGCCCTTCAGGGCCGCCTTCCGGTGGCCGGCCTTGTCGCCCTTCCACGCCTCGCTCGCACGAGCCCGACGCCGACGGGGGCGACGCGCCTCCATCACCAGGCTCGAGCGACGCTTCGCCTCGCTCGCCTTCCGACGCGGACGCCGACGACGCTTTGCCTCGGCCGCCTGGGCCGCGCGCGCCTTCTTCGGACGCCGACGACGCTTCGCCTCGGCAGCCTGCGCCGCCTGGGCCGCACGGGCCTTCTTCGGGCGCCGCCGACGCTTCGCCTCGCCCACGCGGGCGGCCGAAACGACAGACGCCTCACGAGTCGTGCGCCGACGCTTGGGCGCTCCGCTGGTACGAGAACGACGACGACGAGCCTCTTGAGTGGTTGCCATGCTGTTCACACCTTCGCGTGCAACGACCGCGCGAATACCGCGGCCGAATGGAACGGTCCTCTTGATGTTGGAGCCTTGTGGATCGGACTGACGGATGCGGACGTACTGGTCGGTGACGTCCACCTTGCCGTGCTTGTAGCCGTGAGACTTCGCCCACGCCTTGGCCTTGCTCGGAGACCAGCCGGCGTTGCGGCTGAAGAGGAGCGACTGCGTCTCCATCGGCGAACGCTTGCGGGCGCCTTCGGAGGCAGCGCGCCCCAGCACCGGGCGAGGACCGGAACGGCCTGGTGCTGGACGGGGGCCGGAACGATCCGGCGCAGGACGACCGAGTGCGGGGCGCGGGTACGGGCGCTCGACTCCGAGCCGCGGGCTGATCGACGGGGGGCCACGCCGAGCGACGCGCCGGCCGAGCCGCGGCGCTTCACTGAGATCGGCGAGTCGATCGTCGTAGAGGCCCATGTCACGCTTCGCCTAAGAGTTTCCGCACGAGTTTTTCACGTCAACACGTGAGTGCGTTGCGGACGGCGATGTCGTGGTTATGGAGTCGAGCGCCTACTGTGCGCAGCATGCGAGCGCGCACACGAAACAGCGGCTAAACAGCAGGATTGTACGCTGCGATCAACGTGCGGTGCGTGTTGACGGCCCGCACATTGGGATGCCGCTCGGATGCCGCGCGGTAGCCGATAGGCAGCTCACCGGCAGCCTATCGGCATCCCGTCGGCTGCTCAGCGGATCGTAGGGAAGCGCAGATCGAACGCGCCGGGCGCTCCGTTGAGCACGCCGTCGGTCGTCTCGTGACCGCTCATGCCGACGAAGTCGCCCTCGCCGCGCTCCTTCGCGTTCTCGCCGGGCTCGACCCAGAACTCGCGCATGCTCGGTGCGACGCGACCGATGGGGTGCTTCGTCGTTCCGTCCATGCGGATCCACTCCTTGAGATCGTCCTCGAAGGCCATGAACACGTGAGAGGGGACATCGTTCGGCTCGCGATGACTCGAGCCGATGATCATGGTCGGGATCCCGATCGACATCATCGCCGCAGCGAGCGTGATCGCGGCCTCGTCGCAATCGCCGCCGATGATGCAGAGGTTGCCCTCGTCGAGGCAGAGAAGCTGCTCGGGCGTCGCCATGAACTCGCCCATCACAGGATCGGCGATGTACGGCACCTTCTTGCGGAAGGCGTCGAGCACGCACTGCGCCTTCTGCCGGCGTCCGCCGCGAGAGGCGCCGCACTTGTCGAGCTGCTGCGTGACCCACGCGCGGAGACGCGGGCTCATGCGGGCCTTCCACGCGCGCTCGGCGACCTCCTTGAGTGAGAGCTTCGCGCCCTTGCGCCCTGCGGGGTGCGGGCGGGTGTCGGTCTGCACGTTCTCTACGGGCTTGTCGATCATCGGGGGCGCCTTTGGGTACGCGGCTGAGGTGGGGTGTCAGACTCCTCCCAGAACTTCCACGGCGGTCTGCGTTGGGATCGTCCAGGAACGTCCTGCAAGACTTCCCGCTCGGCGACGTCGAAGTCAGGATAGATGATGAGTTGCTCGAGCACCGCAAAGTCGCCTTCCGGCAACTGCACGATGAAGTACGCCGAATCGCGCGTCTCGTAGTACCAAGTGTCCAGCGTCATCGCGATTGGATAACGAGGACGACGGGGCGGCCGACGAGGTTCGCGGCGTGGCTGCGAGCGTCTCGTGGCCATCAACGCCTCCGCGGGCGAGGCGCATGTACTGGGGAGCGCGGCCCGCGAGGCTCGCCTGCGCCCGGTGCACGGCGGGTCGGAAGCGGGCCGCGCCGGTAACGCGGGAGCGACAACTGCTCGATGATCTCCCACACGCCCTCCGGCTCGACGTTGAAGAAGTAGACGGCCCCGCCGAGCACGTTCGCGCCGAAGTCGCTCACGCCGTCGAACGCCGTGCGTGCGAGGTCGCCGTAGCTCAAGTCGATCATGTCGATCCGCTCGTTGCGCCCCTTCTGGCTCGCCAGCTCGATGAGGAAGGCTTGCTCCTCGTTGTACGGATCGAACCAGACGGATCCGACGAGGGAGTCATCGCCGGAGTGCCCGTCGGCGCGAACGTGCTGGAACTTCCGGCGCAGCCACGCGAGTGCGTTGTTTTCGATCTTGCCGATGTCGTCGTTCAGTAGATCCCAGCCCCTAGCGGTGATCTCGCCCGTGTGCGTGACAAGCCCGGCGCGTCCAGCCCGAGCTTCTGGATCGTTGTGGAACTGATCCCGGGCGTTGTCCTCGATGACGCCTTGGTGATCGATGTGGATCTCGAAGCCGGCGCTCGCCTCGATCTTCGCCTGGGGCGGAGCGGCGCGCGTCGGACGGCGAGCTGCGACGCGGGGCTGCGGCTGAGCCGCGGTACGAGGCCGGGGGTGGGCTGTGCGACGAGTTTTCATGTGGTTCTTCCTGCTACGAGGTCCGTTGTTCGGCGCCCATCGACGCCCAAGAGATCAGGCGACGCGCACGCCTTCTGGTAGGAAACCGCCGCTCGGTAGCGCGCTGCTCCACTTGACATAGGGCGCTTCGATAGGCCCTCCCGCACGACCGTCGGGGACCCACTTCGCGGCGTTGCTGTCCCAGACGAGCCTCGAAACGGTGTTGCTCATCACGGCATCCGGTACGCGCGGCACCTTTCGCAGCTCTTCCCAAGCGAACGCGCTCGCTTCATCGTCGGTCATCTTCACCGGCCCGATGCTTCCGTGGAGCCGCACGAGCGACACCCAGGGGCGCCCCGGTGTTCGAGCGATGTACCTCCCGACTTGCCA
>Ga0194132_10011338_pt1 | contig 11513 bp, 11 predicted proteins | sample TA2KigOf80mmetaG_FD_148612 | JGI IMG/M metagenome (GOLD analysis project Ga0194132, IMG submission 148612) | Freshwater microbial communities from Lake Tanganyika, Tanzania - TA2015054 Kigoma Offshore 80m | ecosystem: Environmental > Aquatic > Freshwater > Lake | place: Tanzania: Lake... | reverse complement strand
AGCCCGCGCGCGGCGGCCGGCGCGCTGCTCGGCGCGCTGCCGCTCGCGCTCGGGTCGTGGGTCGCGTTCGGCTCGCCGCTCGAGCAGGGCTATGGCCAAAAGCCGCTCGATCCGGGCGCGCTCGGCGCCGGCCTCGCCGGACTGCTCGCCGCTCCGAGTCGCGGGTTGTTCATCTACGAGCCGTGGACCCTTGCCGCGGTCGCCGCGCTCGCGCTCGCGTGGCGGCGGAGCGATCCGTTCGCGGTGACGCTGCGCTGGCTCGGGGTCTCCGCGCTCGCGACGCTCCTGCTCTACGCCTCGTACGCCGAATGGTGGGGCGGGCGCGTGTTCGGCCCGCGCTTCCTCGACGATCTGGCGCCGCTGTTCGTCGTCGCGGTGGCCTGGGGTACGTCGCGCGGGCTCCTCGTCGCGCGAGCGGCGCGCTGGGCGTTCGGCGTCGCCGCGGTGTGGTCGCTCGCGCTGTTCCAGGCGGCGGCGCTGGTGTACGACCAGCGCTGGGACACCGACCGCCGCGTGAACTTCGATCCCGCGCCGCTGTGGGACTGGCGCGACCCGCAGTGGCTGGCCGTGATCGCGGAACTCCCGGCGGGAGGCGCACGCGCGCTCGCCGCGCTCGCGCTGACCGTTCTCGTGGCGGCGCTCCTCTACCGGCTGCGCGGCGCCCCGTATCGTCCGATTTGATGGCCACGGGCTTCTTCCTGTCTGTCTTGGCTCGGCTGAAGCCTCGCCCGTGCTCGGGGCTGGTGGATTCGCTCCTCGCGGCAGAGCCGCTCGTCGCTCATCTCGGCGGGTCGCGGTGAACGCGGGCTTCTTCCTCTTTTTCGGCCGCAGCGGGTCGACCGAGATCGAGCAGCGGCTCGACCGGTTCAAGATCGCGATCGGGGCGAACCTGCTCCGTCGCGCCGGCGAGGCCGCCTTCGCGCCGCTCGTCGCCGTCACGGTCGACGCCGAGGCGGCCACGGCGTTCCGCACGGCCGGCGCGGTGATCGAGCGTGAGGAGCGGCCGTTCCACTTCGGACGCGAGCTGAAGCGCGTCGCGGCGCGGCACGGCTGCCAGCGTCTCGTCGTGAGCGGCGCCGGCGCGGGCGCCCTCCTCGAGACATCCGAGCTCCGCGGCATGCGCGAGCGGCTCGAGGCCGCGGAGTCGCTCGTCCTCTCGAACAACTACTACAGCGCCGACCTCGTCGGCCTCGCGCCGGTGTCCGCGCTCGACGCGATCGACCTGCCCGCGACGGACAACCCGCTGCCGCGCCTGCTCCATCAGCAGGGCGGCCTGCGCCATGCGGAGCTGGCGCGGACGGCGGGCACGCTGCTCGACGTGGACACGCCGGCGGACGCGACGGTCCTGCTGCGGCATCCGCGGTGCCCCGAGCCGGTGCGGGCGATCCCGGGCTGGGAGGAAGCGCTCGGCGGGCGGATCGACGCGCTGATGAGGATCATCACCACCCCCGAACGCGAGCTCGTCGTCGCGGGCCGGGTCGGCGCGCCGGTGTGGTCGTACCTCGAATCGCAGACCGCGTGCCGGGTGCGGATGCTCGCCGAAGAGCGGGGCATGCAGGCCGGCGGCCGCGACGCCAGCGGTGAGGCGCGCACCGCGCTCGGTTACCTCTACTCGCTCGTCGGTCCGCACGACTTCTTCGCGCGCCTCGCGGAGCTCGGCGACGGGCTCGTCTTCGACACGCGCGTGCTGTTCGTGCACCAGGGGTGGCGCCCCGACGCCGCCGACCGGTTCGCCTCGGACCTGCTCGAGCCGGAGCGCATCCGGTTCGGTCCGCTCGCGGCTTTCACCGCGGCGGCGCGCGACGCGGGCATACCCGCACTGCTCGGCGGGCACGCCCTCGTATCGGGCGTGCTGTGGACGATGGTCGAGGCGGCGTGGTCTGGGCATCCCGAGCCGGAGGAATGACGCTCTTCGACTTCCACATCCACAGCGACCGCTCGCCGGACTCGTTCGTGGCCCTCGCCGAGCGGGCGCGATCGATGCGGGAGGTGCGGCCGCACGCCGTGTCCGACCACTTCCCGGAGTGGCGCGCCCGGCGCGACGAGCGGCCGACGCTCTGGACGGAGGACGACGTGCTGCGTTACGTCGACGAGGCGCGGGCGCTGGGGCTGCGGGTTGGCCTCGAGTACGACCTGGGGCGCGCCCCGGCGCTCAAGCCCTCCACGCGCGACGGGCTCGACTTCATGATCGGCTCGATCCATCAGGTGTTCCGCGGCGCCGAGAAGTTGGGCTACGACGCGGCGGGGGAGTTCCTCAAGCGCGGCGGGGCCGGCCGCTTCACCGCGGAGCCCGCGTGGGCCGACGCCGAGACGCGCCGGTTCGTCCTGGAGCGGACGCTGGAGCTGTTCCGCGAGGGCGTGGAGCGCCACCGCGTGTCGATCCTGGGGCACCCCACCATGAGCCCGCTCGCCGTGATCGGCGACCCGGACGAGGGGTATCCCGCGGAGTGGCAGGACCGTCTGATCGGGCTCTGCGTCGAGCGCGGCGTCGCGATCGAGGTGAACGAGAAGTACGGCATCCCGCACCGGGCGTTCCTGGCGCGCGCGATGCGCGCCGGCGCGCGTTTCGCGGTGGGCTCGGACGCGCACGGTCCGCTCGGCGACCTCGGCCGCACTCGCCAGATGCTCGCCGAAGCCGGAATCGCGCTGGACAGCGTCCTGCGCTAGCGGCGGCGCCTAGGTGGCCGCGGGACCATCCTCGTTCTCGGGACCGCGGACGAGCAGTTCGTAGACGACGAGCACGAAGGCGGCGACCAAGAGCAGGTGCGCCCAGTCGCCGAACCAACGCAGCGCGGTGGCGACGAACCACAGCGCGATCGCGCTCCAGACGGCGATCCACCTGATGCGGTGCCCGAGCGATCCAGTCACGGTATTGAGCGTACGGCCTGCGCGGATTGACCCATATACTTTCGTCGCAGTGTCGTGAGCCGCTGCCGCAGGGAGGTGCCCGTGTACCGCGGAATCTCGGTCTACACCGGCAATGCCCACCCTGCCTTCGCCGAAGCGGTCTGCACCGAGCTCGGCATCAAGCTCGGCGAGGCCGACGTCTTCAAGTTCACGAACGACGAGATCTTCGTCCAGATCAAAGAGAACGCCCGCGAGCACGACGTGTTCGTGATCCAGACGCTCGGTGGGACCGGCGTGAACGAGGCGATCATGGAGCTGCTCATCATGCTCGACGCGTTCAAGCGGGCGAGCGCCGGCCGCATCACGGCCGTCATGCCGCGCTTCGCCTACGGCCTTTCCGACAAGAAGGACCAGCCCCGTGTGCCGATCAGCGCCCGGCTCCTCGCCGACATGGTCGGTGTCGCCGGCGCGGACCGCTTCCTGACCATGGACCTCCACAAGGGCCAGATCCAGGGCTTTTTCAGCATCCCGGGAGACGAGCTCTCGGCGTTCCTGCCGCTGATCGATTACTTCGCCCCCGATTACGCGGGCCGCGACGACGCGGTGGTGGTCGCACCGGACCTGGGCTTCGCCAAGAAGGGCCGCAACTTCGCCGAGAAGCTGGGCCTGCCTCTCGCGTTCATCGAGAAGCGCCGCGCCGGCAACACCGGACGGAGCGAGGTGCTCGAGGTCATCGGCGACGTCAACTACCGGCGCGCAATCGTCGTCGACGACGAGATCAACACCGGCGGCACCGTGCGCAACACGGTCGCGGTGCTCAAGGAGCATGGGGTGAAGGACATCGTCGTGGCCTGCGTTCACCCGGTGCTCTCGGGCGACGCGGCGCATAAGCTCGTCGCGTCCGGGATCCGCGAGCTCGTGACCACGGACACGCTGCCGCTTTCGCCCGAGAAGCACGACCCGCGCATCCGCGTCCTCTCCGTGGCGCCGCTGTTCGCGGAGACGATCCGCCGCATCCACGACGGCGAGTCGGTCGGCGCGCTCTTCACCTCGCCGTCGCTCCAGCTGCCGCTGCGCGTCTCCTAGCGAACCGGACCCGCACCGCCCCTACCCTTATGTGATGAGCTTCCTCTCCCGCATCTTCGACTCCAACGAGTCCGAGGTCGGCCGCCTGCGCAGGCTCGCGGCGAAGGTGGAGGCGCTCCGGGAGCCGACCAAGGCTCTGTCCGATGCGGACCTGGCCGGACGGACCGCGCTGTTCCGCGAGCGCCTGGGGCAGGGCGAGACGCTCGACTCCCTCCTGCCCGATGCCTTCGCCGCCGTCCGCGAAGCGGCCACGCGCACGCTCGGCCAGACGCACTTCGCCGTGCAGCTGATCGGCGGCGCGGCGCTCCATCGCGGCCACATCGCCGAGATGCGGACCGGAGAGGGCAAGACCCTCGTGGCGTCGCTCGCGCTCTACCTGAACGCGATCGAGGGCAAGGGCGCGCACCTCGTTACCACCAACGACTATCTGGCCAAGACCGGTGCCGGCTGGATGGCCCCGATCTACCACGCGCTCGGCATGAGCGTGGCGTTCATCGCGCACCACAAGTCGGCCGTGTACGACCCGAACATCACCCTCCCCGAGGTCGACTGGCGGCACCAGCACTGGCGTGACGTCTCGCGCCGCGAGGCCTACGCCGCCGACATCACCTACGGGCAGAACAGCGAGTTCGGCTTCGACTACCTGCGCGACAACATGGTGATGGACCTCGCCGAGGCGAACCAGCGCCCGCTCCACTTCGGGATCGTCGACGAGGCGGACTCCATCCTCATCGACGAGGCGCGCACTCCGCTAATCATCTCCTCCCAGGCCGAGGACGTGAGCGAGGCGTACCACACGTTCGCGCGCGTGGCCGCCCGTCTCCAGGAGCAGGAGGACTACGTCCTCGAGGAGAAGCATCGCGCGGTCTCGCTCACCGACGCCGGCATTGCGAAGGCGGAGAAGATGCTGAACATTCCGAACCTCTACGACGGGCAGAACTCGCTCGCGGTGCACTACCTCGACAACGCGGTGAAGGCGAAGGCGATGTACCGCAAGGACCGCGAATACATCGTCAACCCGGATCGTGAAGTCGTGATCATTGACGAGTTCACCGGCCGGCAGATGCCCGGGCGGCGCTGGAGCGACGGCCTGCACCAGGCGGTCGAGGCCAAGGAGGGCGTGCCGATCCAGCGCGAGACGCGGACGTTCGCCACGATCACGATCCAGAACTACTTCCGCATGTACAAGAAGCTCGCCGGCATGACCGGGACGGCGGCCACAGAAGCTGAGGAGCTGTTCAAGGTCTACAAGCTCGAGGTCACGCAGATCCCCACGAACCGCCCGATGGTGCGCAAGGACCTGAGGGACCTCGTGTACAAGACCGAGCGCGGCAAGTGGGCCGCGGTCGTCGCCGAGGTGAAGGACCGCAACGCCGCGGGCCAGCCGGTGCTCATCGGTACGACGTCCGTCGAGAAGAGCCAGGCGCTCTCCGACGAGCTCCTCCGACACGGCATCAAGCACGAAGTGCTCAACGCCAAGAACCACGAGCGCGAGGCGCGGATCATCGCCGAAGCGGGCAAGCAGGGCGCGGTCACGCTCTCGACGAACATGGCCGGCCGCGGCGTGGACATCCTCCTCGGGGAGGGCGTGCACGCCCTCGGCGGGCTGCACGTGATCGGCACGGAACGCCACGAGTCGCGGCGCATCGACAACCAGCTCCGTGGGCGCTCCGGGCGCCAGGGCGACCCGGGCTCGTCCCGCTTCTACACCTCGCTCGAGGACGACCTGATCCGGATCTTCGCCTCCGAGCGCGTCGCGGCGCTGATGGAGCGGCTCGGGTTCGCCGACGATGCGCCGATCGAGTCGGGCATGGTGACGAACGCCATCACCCAGGCCCAGGTGAAGGTGGAGGGGCGGAACTTCGACATCCGCAAGCGCGCGCTCGAGTTCGACGACGTGCTGAACAACCAGCGCAACGTCATCTACGGGCAGCGCCGGAAGATCCTGGACAAGGGCGACGTCCGGGAGACCGTCCTCGAGTTCGTGCAGGACGACGCCCAGGCGCTCGTGGAGGGCGAGGTCGGGGAAGCCTTCGCCGAGGACTGGGACCTCGCGCCGCTGGCGAAGGCGCTCGGCGCGCTCGTTGGGAAGGGCGATGCGCTCGGCGTCGACGCGTTCGAGGGGGCGGATTCCGCCGCCGCGCTCAAGGACCGCGTGGCCGAGATCGTGGACCAGGCGTATGAAGAGCGCGAGCAGGAGCTGGGGCCCGAGGTCATGCGCGCCGCGGAGCGCTGGGTGCTGCTGCGCGCGATCGACATGCACTGGGTGGAGCACCTCACGGCGATGGAGGAGCTGCGCGAGGGCATCCATCTGCGCGGCTACGGCCAGCAGGACCCGCTCATCGCGTACAAGAACGAGGCGCATCGCTACTACGGCGAGATGGAGGAGCGGATCGCGCGCAGCGTCGCGAGTACCGTGCTTCGCGTGAGCGTGAAGACCGCCGAGCAGGCGGAGCAGCAGGAGCAGGCGCCCGCGCCCACCCCGGCCCCCTCGCCCGTCGCCGCGGGCGCGGCGCTGCGCACCAACCGCGACGCGCCCATGGGCACGACGCGCACCACGTCGGGCGTGCCGGCGGCGCAGCAGAAGCTCGGACGGAACGATCCCTGCTACTGCGGCTCAGGCAAGAAGTTCAAGAGGTGCCACGGCAGGTGATCGAGATCGGCATGGATCCCAACGTCCGCCTGGGCCCCCTGACGCTCGCGTGGCACGGCATCTTCACCGCCGTCGGCATCTTCTTCGGAGTGTGGCTGCCGGTGCGCCTCCTGCGCGGGATCGTGAGCGAGGACGACGCCTACTCGGTCGCGACCTGGGGCGTGATCTCGGGGATCGCGGGCGCGCGGCTGGTCCACGTCGTCGATCAGTGGGCCTTCTACTCGCAGGAGCCGCTGAAGATCCTCCAGATCTGGGTGGGCGGCATCGCGATCTGGGGCGCCGTCCTCGGCGGCATCCTGGGCGGCACCGTCATCGCGATCCGGCGCGGGATCCCGATCGCCCGCACCGCCGACGCCGCGGCACCCGGCCTCGGGCTCGGTCTCGCGATCGGCCGCATCGGCGACATCATCAACGGCGAGCACCACGCGACCGCATGCGAGGGGCTTCCGTGGTGCGTGGGGTACTCGTTTCCGCCGGCGCTTGGCGGCCTGGGCCAGCCCGGCCCGGTTCACCCGGCCGTGGTCTACGAGATGGTGCTCGTGCTCGGCCTCGTGTTCCTCGCGCTCAAGCTGCGCGAGCGCGCGCCGGGCCGCGTGCCGCACGGGTTCGCGTTCTGGACGTTTCTCCTCGGGTACGGGGTCACCCGCTTCGCGGTCTCGTTCCTCCGCATCGGCGAGCCCGTGTCGCTGCTCAGCCTGCGGCAGGACCAGCTCATCGGCGTCGCGACGGCGCTCGTGGCGATCCCCGCACTCCTGTGGCTCGTCCTCCGGCCGAGACGGAGCCAAGCCCGCACCTGATCGAACTCCACCTCGACCCGTCCTTCGCGCTCGGGCCGTGCCAGGAAAGCCGCGCCGGCGGGCGCCCCCCGGAGGGGCGCGTGTACTGGCTGCACGGAGCGCTCTACGGCGGCGGCCGTTTCCTCACCCAATTCCTCCGCGTGGACCCGGCGGTGCTCGGAGTCCAGACCGCACAGGTGCTCGGTCTTGCCTACTTGGCCGCCGGCGCGGCGATGCTCGCGGTGCTTTCCCGGGCGAGTTCTCGCGGCTCGGGAACAGTCGGTGGATAACCATCGTTCGGCCGCTCCCCGAGTGCGCCTCGAGCGTCAAAGTCAAGTCTTTTCGCGGCTGAAGTCGGCCCGTATTCTCGACTCCGTTGAAAGAGTGGATCGTCTGCGAGGACAACTGCCTGAAGTGCTCCTACGGGGCGACGCTCGACTGCGACGGGGACTGCCCCCGCTGTCCGCGCAACACGTACTGCCCCTGCGTCACCTTCGTCTCGTTCGCCGCCGGCAAGCTCGCCCCGGTGGTCGCGCCCGTGACCACCAGCTTCGAACGTCCCCGCAAGCGCTGATGGCCTTCGACACCGCCGCCCTCGCCGCCCTTCGGGAGCGCATCAACCGGATGGCGGTGTTTCTTTGACCTCCCCGGCTTAGCGAAAGAAATCGCCCGCCTCGAGACCGAGGCATCCGCGCCCGATCTCTGGAACGATCGCGCCCGCGCCGGCGCGCTCCTGAAGCACCTGACCGCCGTGCGCACGCGCTTCGAGCGCTGGAACGGCTACCGCAAGCGCGCGGCCGACCTCACGGAGCTCGCCGCGCTCGCCGCGGACGACCCGGGCATGGAGCGCGAGCTCGCGGCGGACCTCGCCGCCCTCGAGTCCGAGGTCGCCCGCTCCACGATCGAGGCGCAGCTCTCCGGCCCGTACGACGAGCGCGACTGCCTGCTCAACATCGCGGCCGGCGTCGGCGGCACCGACGCGTGTGACTTCGCCGAGATGCTGGTGCGCATGTATCTGCGCTGGTGCGAGCGGCGTGGGTTCCGCGCCGAGCTCGTGGACTCGACGCCGGGTGACGAGGCGGGCTTCCGCAGCGCAACGCTCTCCGTCGAGGGCCTGTACGCCTACGGCTATCTCCGCGCGGAACGCGGCACGCACCGCTTGGTCCGCCTCTCGCCGTTCGACGCGCAGCACCGCCGGCAGACCTCGTTCGTGCTCGTGGACCCGACGCCGCAGGTGGAGAGCGACACGGAGATCGAGATCAGGCCCGACGAGCTGCGCGTCGACACCTACCGCTCGACCGGCGCCGGGGGTCAGAACGTGAACAAGCTCGAGACCGCCGTACGCATCACGCACCTGCCCACCGGCACGGTGGCCGCGTCGCAGAACGAGCGGTCGCAGCTCCAGAACCGCGAGCAGGCGATGAAGATGCTCCGCGCGCGCCTCCTGGAGGCGAAGGTGCGCGCGCAGGAGGCCGAGCAGGCGAAGGAGCGCGGCGAGGTCAGGGCAGCCGAGTGGGGGAGCCAGATCCGCTCGTACGTGCTGCACCCGTATTCGCTGATCAAGGACCACCGCACCGGCGTCGAGATCGGCGACACCGCCCGCGTGCTCGACGGCGACATCGACCCGTTCCTCGAAGCGGCGCTCGCGATGCCCGCGGGCGGCGGGAAGGGCTCCTAGCTGGCGCTCGCGATCAGACCGTTCAAGCCCGGTGACGAGGCCGCGCTCGCGGAGATCTGGGAGCAGTCGTACATCGGCGACGGGCACGTCCGGGCCGCGGAGCGCGAGCGGGTCCGGGACGTCGCGTCCGCGCGTAGGCGCGGTGTCGTCTACGTCGTGACCGAGGGGGAGCGAGTGCTCGCGGGCGTCGTGCTCGGGACGGAGAGCACCGTCGTCGCCGACAGGACGCAGGGCGAAATGGAGATCGAGACCCTCGGCGTGGCGCGCGACGCCAGGAATCGCGGGATCGGGGAGCTGCTTGTCCGTGAGCTGATCCACGCTGCGCACGACCGCGCGGCCGATGCGCTGGTGGTTTGGACGCGCCCATCGATGCGGACGGCGCAGCGCCTGTACGACCGGATTGGGTTCGTCCGCACACCGGAGCGGGACTTCCCGCGCGACGGGCAGACCATGCTCACCTACCGCTTCCCGATGCGCCGGAGCGCGCGCCAAGGCTAACCGCGCGCGGCGATGTCTCTCCCGAGCGCGAGCAGCTGCTCGCGCTCGTTGAGGTCGGGATCGTCGAGCACCCGCTCGAAGAGCTCTTTCATCACTCGGCCCACGCCGGGGCCCTGCGGCACACCGAGCACGTTCATCACGTCGTGCCCGCTGATCGCGAGGTCGCTCATCGAGAAGGCGCTCGCGCTGTGCACTTCCTCCTCCACGCGCTGCCACAGCTCCTCCAGGCTGACCATGCGACCGGCGGAGGCGAAACGGTTGGAGCCAGCGTTGTCGGCGCGGCGGAGGGCGAATAGCGCGTCGACGCTCTCGAGTCCAACCTTGCGGATGAAGCGGCGCACGGCGGCGCCGGTCCACTCGGACTCGTACCAGAACATGTGGTGCCGGATGAGGTGCGAGACCTGCGCGACCTCGTCCTTGGAGAACTTCCAGCGCCGCAGGATGTTGCGCGCCTTCGCCGCGCCGACCACGTCGTGGTGGAAGAAGTGGCCGCCGTCGAAGGTATCGGGCTTGCCCACGTCGTGGAGGAGCCCGGCGAGACGCAGCACGAGGTCGTCCTTGGGCGTGTTGTCGAGCGTGATGAGCGAGTGCTCGAACACGTCGAGCGCGAGCGCCTTCTCCTGCGGCACCTGCTTGCAGTCCTCGAGCTCGGGGCAGATCACGCGCAGCAACCCGAGGTCGGCGAGCATGCGGAAGCCCGTCGAGGGCGTGGGGACGGCCAGGATCTTGCGCAGCTCCTGCTGAATCCGCTCGCCGGAGAGCTTCGCGGCGAGGCCCGCGTGCGCCCCGATCGCGCGCGCGGTCGGCGGGTCGATCTCCAGCCCGAAGGTCGTGGCGAAGCGCACGGCGCGCAGCATGCGCAGCGCGTCCTCGGCGAACCGCTCGCCGGGGTCGCCGACCGCGCGCAGCACCCTGCGCTCCAGGTCGGCCCGCCCACCGAACGGGTCGACCAGCTCGCCTCCGTCCGCGGAGGGACGCCAGGCCATCGCGTTCATCGTGAAGTCTCGGCGCGAGAGATCGGCCTCCAGCGACTCGGTGAACGCGACCGTCGCGGGCCGGCGGTGGTCCGCATAGTCGGACTCGACCCGGTAGGTGGTCACCTCCACCTCGCGGTCGCCGGTCTGCACGACGACCGTGCCGAAGCGGTTCGTGTAGAGGGAGCGCCGGAAGAGCGTCTGGATCGCTTCGGGCTTCGCGCTCGTCGCGATGTCCCAGTCGCCGGGCTCGACCCCGCGCAGCGCGTCGCGCACGCAGCCGCCGACGACGAACGCCTCGTGTCCCGCCTCGTGGAGGCGTGCGACGAGGCCCGCGACGTCGTGCGGGACGCGGAGGGAGAGCTGCGCCGACATGGGGGAAGTATCCCGCCTCAGCCCCGGGTGGCCGCGATCTCCAGCCGCACGTAGTCGATGACCGGCTCGTCGAGGGCGTCGGCGACGCGGCCGACGAACGCCGCGCGCTCCTCGGGGGCGAGGCGCTCGAGGTGCGCACCGAGCACGACGATGCCGAGGTACGCGACCAGCTGCTCCCTGCTCTCGAGACGGGCGGGGTCGGGGCGGAGGGCGACCTCGACGTCGCGGAAGCCGGCCGCGGCGAGACGCCGGCGCGTCGGCTCCGGCGCCGCGAAGTGCCATGGCGCGACGGCATCGGTGCCGATGGCCCGCACCACCGAGGCGATGTTCCCGAAGCCGCCGCAGTCGGACACGAGGCGCGCGCCCGGCCGCATCACCGCCGCCAGGCTGCGGAACAGCGCGTCGTGGTCGTCGATCCAGTGGAACGCGGCCACGCTGATGACGGCGTCGACCGGAGCGTCCACGGCGAGCGGGCGCGTGAGATCGCCCGCGACCACGGTCACGCGCGCCTCGGCCGCGAACCGCTCGCGGAGACGGGCGAGCATCGCGGGCGACGCATCGGCCGCGAGCACGCGGCCGCGCGGAAGCCGCTCGAGCAGCAGCGCCGCGTCCCGCCCGGTGCCGGC
>Ga0194132_10011337_pt1 | contig 11514 bp, 9 predicted proteins | sample TA2KigOf80mmetaG_FD_148612 | JGI IMG/M metagenome (GOLD analysis project Ga0194132, IMG submission 148612) | Freshwater microbial communities from Lake Tanganyika, Tanzania - TA2015054 Kigoma Offshore 80m | ecosystem: Environmental > Aquatic > Freshwater > Lake | place: Tanzania: Lake Tanganyika... | reverse complement strand
GAACCGTTCGACCGTGGTCGGGACCTCATCCGGGTGCGAAAATCGTTGCGGACCACCCTTCGCGGGGGTACTTTGTGGCCGCACGGCCGATTTGCGTTTCCAGAGGCGTTCATCTGGGAAAGATCGGAACAGAGGTTACTTCTTCCGCGCCTTTACCTTCGCCTCGGTGATCTCGCCGTCTTTCACGGTCACGTCGAACTTGAGCCGCCCCTCGGCCTTCGGGTTACTCAGACCCTTCGCAGCATCGTCGTAGCTGATCTCCTTCGCGGTGCCGTCTTTGTCCACCCCCAAGAATTTCGTCTTGTCCGTGATCTTGTACGTCTTCTCGGCGGCGCCGTCTTTGACGGTCACTTCCTTCTTGTCCTTGTTGAATTTCACCAGCGTGACCTCGGCAGCGATCACCAGCCCGGTCGCGGCGCACATGCAGATGAGCGACAACAGCAACTTGCGCATCGGTTCCTCTCCTCGGTTCAGGACATGACTATTCAACGCCCGCGGCGCGGCCCGGTCAAGCGCGGCGCGAGGTTTTCGCCGCGCGTTCCCTCGTCTGCGCCGGTATGGTAGTATCAACCCCACGCGCTTCGCACGATCCCGCTCGAGGTTCCCATGCTCGCACCCGCACGCGCCCGCTGGCCCCGCCTGTTCGCACTCGCGGCCGGCGTGTTCACCGCGTGCGCGCTCGGAGCGGTCGGCCAACCGCCGCCGGAAGAAGAAGACCCGAAGGGCGGTGTGAAGAAGAAGGTCGTCGTCGATGACGACCCGGTGATCGTGAAGCCCAAAGGCCCCGACGCCGGCCCCGGATCGCCGCCCGACGTGCGACTCGATGAGTTGGCTCGCGCCGCCGAGGGCACGGCGCACGCGGCGCTCAAAGCGCTGTACCAGAAGAACCTGTACCCGCACGACCGGCTCACCACAAAGGGTGGGGTCGCACGCATCAAGCCGATTCCGCTTGCCGCGCGCGGCGGCGATCGGCTCCCCGCTGCTTTCGGTATTCAGGAGCTTGGCGCCGACGGGCAGGTCGGCGAGGTGCAAGGGGTGAACCTCGCCGACGTGCGCCGGATCGACCATTTCGAGGAACTCGTGCTGCTCGACGCCAGCGCGCTGCTGAACATGAAGCCGCTCGGCACCGGGAACGCGCCGGAGGTGTGGGCACCGTTCGAGCAACTGGGCGCGGCCGAGACGCTGATGGGCGCGGGTCTCCGATACCACGACTACGCCCGCGAGCGCAACATCCGGAAGGGCCGCGGCTGGGACGAGATTCGGAAGCCGCTCGCGGACCAGCTCCGCGGGGTGCGCCTCGAACAACTGAAACTGGCCGTAAAGGAGGCCGAGATCAGCGCCGACTGGTCGCGCGTCCGCGAGGCCGGCAGCCGGCTCATGCAGGCGTACCCGAAGGACGCGGCCGTTGCAGCGGATGTGGCCTCGGCGCGGGTGCTGGAAGCGAAGCGCCTGCTCGCGTCGGCGAAGCACTTCGACCACGTCCGCGCGAAGGAACTGCTCGACGAGTTCGAGGCCCGCTACCCCGGCGGCGGGGGCGACCCGGTGCGCGCGCTCCGGGCCGACATCAGCCGCATCGCCAGTACCGCGTTCCAGCGCGCGAAGGACAAGAAGGGCGTGAACGACCTGACCGCGGCCCGCGACGCGCTCGCCCAAGCCGCCGCACTCGACCCGACCCTGCAAGGGCTGCGCGAGATGCAGCGCGAGCTGAAGGCCGGGTATCAAACGCTGTACGTCGGCGTGCGCCAGTACCCCGTGAACATGTCGCCCGTGACGGCGCGCTTCGACAGCGAGAAGCAGGTCGTCGAACTGATCTTCGACGGCCTGCTCGCCGAGGTGCCGGACGACGGGAACGGCGCGCGGTACCGCCCCGGCGCGGCGGTCGCCATGCCCGCGGTCGTGCCCGGCGGGCGCGAGTTCCAGCTGCGAACGCAAGAGCGCGGCATCGCCGGGCCGGGCGGCCTCGATTCACAGGACGTGGTCGGTACGATCAAGCTGCTCCAGTCGCGCACCGACACGTGGGCCGCGTACACGCTCCCGTGGTTCGACGAGTTGCCGCAGCCGAAGGACAACGCCACCGTGCGCGTCGCGTTCAAGCTCGGCCACCCCGACCCGCGCGCGCTCTGCACATTCAAGCTGCTGCCGGCGCAGTGGATGATCGCAAACAACAAGCTGATCGACGACGCCGGGTTCGCGGAGAAGCCCACCGGCACCGGGCCGTACCGCTTGCACTCGAACCCGAAGGTGGACCCCGGCGTCGCGCGCGAGATGGTGTTCGTCGACAACCCGCTCTACGGCCGCTGGCGCGACCGTGCCAAACTCCCGTTCATCAAAGAGATCCGCTTGGTCGAGGTCGCCAAGGTTCACAACCTGATCGAATCGTTCCAACAGGGGAGCCTGCACATCCTTCCTGAGGTGCCGACTGCGGACCTCGACAAGTTCCGCGCCGCACTCGGTGACAAGGTGCAGGAGTACACCGCGGCCACGAACCGCCGCGTCCACATGCTGGCCGTGAACCACCGCCGCCCGCACTTGCAAAGCAAGGCGCTGCGGCAGGGGCTGTCGCTCGCCATCGACCGCGAGTCGATTCTGAACGACGTGTTCCGCGCGGGCAAGAAGTTCCACGCCGGTATGGGCGGCCCATTCCCGCCGCGGTCGTGGGCCACGCCGAAGGCGACGGGCGGCGTGCCCGTGCCGCTCGTCAACCGCGACCTCGCGTTCACGAAGCTGAAGGAGTACCTCGGCGGCATGGGCGCGAAGGCCGAAATCCCACTGCTGTACGCCAAGGACGACCCGCAGGCCGAGGCCGCGTGTATGAAGATCAAGACGCAGATCGAGGCGCTGCTCAAGGACGCGGGTGGGGCGAAGTTTACGATCCAACTGGAACCCGTGCTAACGACGCACGAGCTGATGGAACGCGTCGAAGACGAGCACCGCTACGACCTCGCGTACGTGCCGTTCGATTACCCGGACGACTGGTTCCCGTACGCGCTGGGCGCGATGCTCGACCCGCTGGCCGCGGACCGTGGCGGGCGCAACTGGACCGGGTTCCTCGCCAACGGCACCGGGGCCGACGACCGCGACGCGAGCCTCGGCCAACTGCTGACCGAGTTGCGCGCGTTCCGCGAGTTCGACCAACTGGCGAAGCGCTCAGCGGAGGTCCACAAGCAGTTCAACGCCAGCGTGCCGTTCGTCCCGCTGTGGCAACTGGATCGGCACACGCTGATCCACAGTGCGGTGAAGGTGTACACGGAGGACAGCGACGCCCCCGTGAGCCCGCGCGTGTTGAACCCGACCACGCTATTCCAAGGCATCGCCCGCTGGCGGCTAGAAGGGTGACGACCCGCCGAGATTGACGACCCGCGCCCGACCGCGCGTTTCCCCGCGGGGTGACGGCGGGCGCTCGCGCTCGTATGGCAGGGGGTGTGCCTTTCGCGCCCCGCGCGGGCCGAACCCGAACACCACTCCCACCATGCCGAACCCCGAACTGGATCGCCTCAACGACCCTAACGAGCGCGCCGCGTGGCGGCGCTGGGGACCGTACCTCGCGGACCGCCAGTGGAGCACCGTCCGCGAGGACTACTCCGAGAAGGGCGACCCGTGGGCGTACTTCCCGTTCTGGCACGCGCACCGACGCGCGTACCGCTGGGGCGAAGACGGGTTGGCCGGCATCAGCGACGACATGCAGTACCTGTGCCTCGGCCTCGCGCTGTGGAACGGCCAAGACCCCATTCTGAAGGAGCGGCTGTTCGGCCTCCAGAACGAAGAGGGCAACCACGGCGAGGACGTGAAGGAACTGTACTACTACCTCGACGCGACCCCGACTCACTCGTACTTGAAGATGCTCTACAAGTACCCGCAGCGCCGGTTCCCCTACGAGAAACTGCGCGAGGAGAGCAAGCGCCGCGGGCGGCACGACGCCGAGTACGAACTGCTCGATACGGGACTGTTCGAAGACAACCGGTACTTCGACGTGTTCGTGGAGTACGCGAAGGGCGACGCGCGCGACATCCTCATGCGCGTAACCGCGCACAACCGCGGGCCGGACGCGGCCGAACTGCACCTGCTGCCGACCGTGTGGTTCCGCAACACGTGGGCGTGGAAGCCGGACCAGCCGCGGCCCGCCATCGAGCACTCGTCGCAGGGCGGGTTGAAGTTGTTCCACCCGGAGTGGGACGCCTACCGCTTCTGGGCCGGCGGCGCGACGCACTCGGGCGACGCGCACGCCGCGGAGCACGCCGTTTCGTCGCTGATGCGGCACGCCTACCTGTTCTGCGAGAACGAGACGAACGCGCCGGCGCTCTACGCCACGAAGGACCGCGGCTACTTCAAGGATGGAATCAACGAGTTCGTCGTCCACGGGAACCGGGCCGCGGTGAACCCGGCCGGGACCGGCACGAAGGCCGCGGCCCTGTACAAGCTCACCATCCCCGCGGGCCAGTCGGTCACGATCCGCTGCCGGATGCGGCACGCCGCCGAGGGCGTGGCCGACGTGTTTACCGACTTCGACGCGACCTTCGCCCAGCGCATCCAAGAGGCCGACACCTACTACCACAACATCCAGCACGAGATCCCCGACGCGGACGCGCGGCGCGTGCAGCGCCAAGCCGTCGCCGGGCTGATGTGGACAAAGCAGTTCTACCAGTACGACACGTACCGCTGGCTCAAGGGCGACTCGGCCACGATCACCCCGCCCGAACAGCGGTGGTACGCGCGCAACAGCGACTGGCAGCACTTCAAGGCCGCCGACGTGCTGAGCATGCCGGACAAGTGGGAGTACCCGTACTTCTGCGCGTGGGACACCGCGTTCCACGCGGTCGCGTTCGCGCCGTTCGACCCGGAGTTCGCGAAGGGCCAACTGCTGTTGCTGTGCCGCGAGTGGTACTCGCACCCGAACGGCCAACTCCCGGCCTACGAGTGGAACTTCTCGGACGCCAACCCGCCGGTTCACGCGTGGGCCGCGTGGCGCGTCTTCCAAATCGACCGCAAGCACCGGCACAGTTGCCGCACCGGGGGCCACGTCCAGCACGGCAACCACCACAAGGACGAGGAAGACGCCGACTGGGGGTTCCTCGAGCGGGTGTTCCACAAGCTGATGATTAACTTCACGTGGTGGGTGAACCGCAAGGACGCGCAAGGGCGGAACGTGTTTCAGGGCGGGTTCCTCGGCCTCGACAACATCGGCGTGTTCGACCGCAGCCACCCGCTGCCCACGGGCGGGTTCATCAACCAAGCGGACGGTACGGCGTGGATGGCGATGTACGCGCTGAACCTCATGCGCATCGCCCTCGAACTGGCGACCCGGAACCCGATCTACGAAGACATCGCGATCAAGTTCTTCGAGCACTTCCTCGGCATCGCGAAGGCCATGACCGACATGGGCGGCAAGGGCGTCGGCCTGTGGGACGAAGAAGACGGGTTCTACTACGACGAACTGACGATGCCCGACAACCGCGTGATCCCGCTGAAGGTGCGGTCGATGGTGGGGCTGATTCCGTTGTTTGCGGTGGAGGTTTTGGAACCCGAACTGCTGGCGAAGATGCCGAACTTCGCGAACCGCCTGCGCTGGGTGCTCGACAACCGGGCCGACCTCGCGGGGTTGGTATCACGCTGGTTCGAGCCGGGTCGCGGCGAGCGCCGGCTGCTGTCGCTGATGCGTGGGCACCGCATGAAGAAGTGCCTCGCGCGCCTGCTCGACGAGAACGAGTTCCTCAGCCCGTACGGGGTCCGCGGCCTCTCGCGCTTCCACCGCGACAAGCCCTACACCTTCAACATGGGCGGGCACAACGTCACGGTCGGCTACGTGCCGGGCGACTCGGATACGGGCATGTTCGGCGGCAACTCTAACTGGCGCGGCCCGGTGTGGTTCCCGGTGAACTTCCTCATCATCGAGAGCCTGCAGAAGTTCCATCACTACTACGGCACCGACTTCCAGATCGAGTTTCCCCTCGGGAGCGGGAAGAAGATCACGGTGCTGGACGCGGCCGTCGAGATCACCAAGCGGCTAACGAAGGTGTTCCTGAAAGACGCAACCGGCCGCCGCCCGTGCTACGGTCGGTACGAGAAGATGCAGACCGACCCGCACTTCAACGACTACCTGCTGTTCCACGAGTTCTTCCACGGCGACAACGGGACCGGCCTCGGCGCGAGCCACCAGACCGGTTGGACGGCACTGGTAGCCAAGCTGCTGAACCCGCGCCGCGGGGAAAAGCTTTATGACGAACTCGCGGCCGACGGCGCGCCCGCGGCGCAAGCGGCTGGCGTCTCGATCGGCAAATCGGCCCGCACCGGCTAGCAGTGACGACCCGCTGTGGATGCACCTATCGGGTTGAGACACGAGCGGGCAAACCCGGGCGTAACACTGGCACTCCCGGAACCGACTTCATAGCGACGGGGCGACAACCCCCAATTCGTCACGCGTGCGGACTGGGGCGCAGTGAAACTCTTGACACAGCGTGCGAACCTCTCCCCCCTCAGCTATACTCACTCTCACGAGCCTCGCAGCGGCATTGGACAGGCTCGTAAAACTCAACCGCTGCACGAGAAGCATGTCCGACGCCAAGTTGCGTCACGCCATCGCGTTCGAGGCCGCCCGGCTCATGTATGAGCGGGTCGAATCCGAGTACTTCACCGCCAAGCGCAAAGCCGCCAAGCGCCTCTGTCGCGGCACCGTCAAACCGAGCGACCTCCCCACCAACGCCGAGATTCGCGACCAGATGCAGGCGTTCGCGCGGCTCCACGAGGGCGAGTCCCGCACCGCGAACCTGCGCGACATGCGGCTCCACGCCCTGCGCCTCATGCGCGTGCTGTGCCGGTTCCGCCCGCGGCTCATCGGCAGCGTCATGACGGGCCACGTCCGCAAAGGCTCCGACATCGACCTGCACCTGTTCAGCGACCACATCGAACCCATCAGCCAAGCGCTCGACGAAGAGGGCGTGCAGTACGATGTGGAGCGCAAGCAAGTCGTGAAGCACGGCGAGAGCCGCGTGTTCACCCACGTTCACGTCTTCGACGTGTTCAACTTCGAACTGACCGTGTACGCGGAGGACAAGGCCCATTACGTCTTCAAGTCGTCCATCACCGGGAAGCCCATCGAGCGTGCCAGCACGCGCGAACTGGAAGAGTTGATCGCCGAGCAGCACCCGGAGGTGAACGTCGAAGAGGCCATCGCGGAGCAACAAGAGGCCGCAGACCCGTACCAACTGTTCCGGTTACTGTTGCTGCCGCTAGAGAACGTGAAGCAGAACCCGAAGCACCACCCCGAAGGCGACGTACTGTTCCACCTGCTGCAAGTGTTCGAGCTGGCGCGCGACGCGCGCCCCTACGACGAGGAGTTCCTACAAGCGGCGCTGCTGCACGACGTGGGCAAGGGCATCGACCCGTACGACCATGTCGGGGCCGGGCTTCAGGCGCTCGACGGCCTCATCACGCCGCGCACGGCGTTCTTCATCGAAAACCACATGCTGGCGCTGGAGTACAAGGCCGGCACGCTCGGCCACCGGGCGCGCAAGCACCTCGAAGCCTCCGACGACTTCGAAGACCTCATGCTGCTGCGCGAACTGGACACGAAGGGCCGCGTGCCCGGCGCGCGGGTGAGTACCGTGGATGAGGCGCTCGACTTTCTGAAGGAACTGGACCGGCAGAACAAGTGGAAGTAATAGTAGGAACCATGTCCCACCCACTACTCGCTGCGTCCCCCGTCGTGATCGAACTCGATGTCGGCTGGAGCGACATGGACTCGTTCGATCACGTCAGCAACCTCGTGTACTTGCGCTACTTCCAAGACGCGCGCCTCGTGTACTTGGAGCGAACCGGCTGGCTGCAAACGAAGCGCGAGACCGGGCTCGGGCCGATCCTGAAGAGCACCAACGCGACCTACCGCAAGCCGGTGAAGTTCCCCGATCACCTGTGGATCGGGGTGCGCGCGACGGACTTGCAGCCGGATCGCGTGACGTTCGAACACAAGGTCGTGAGCAGGGCGTGGGACGCGGTCGCGTGCGAAGGGCTGGCGGTCGTGGTCAGCTACGACTACCGCGCGGAAGCGAAGTGCCCGATCCCCGACGTCGTTGGCGCGGCGATTGAGGCGCTGGAAAGAGCGTTGTAGCTGTGGGGTGGTGCCGAATCTCCGAGGCCCACTTCTTCTCTTTGTCACAGAGAAGAAGTGGGCCTCGGAGACTCGGCACCACCCTACAACTCACTACTTGTTCAGATCGAGCATGAAGAAGTCGCGCGGGCTGCGCAGGTAGGTGTGGTGCGGGAACACGAGCGTGCCCTGCGCTTGGCCGTAGCCACCGGGGTAGCCGTTCGGGTTGTATGCCGGACCGCCTTGGTTGTAGCCCATTTGCGGGTAGTAGTACGACGGCGGAACCGTGGCCGGTTCCTTGTGTGTGCTGAGGCGGAACAGGCGCTTGAGCCGGGGGTTCAGACCGTAGGGGTCGGCGTTGCCGGTGTAGGCGTTGCCCGCGCCGAATAGTGTGTTCGGCCCGGCCAGTTGCGGGAGTGACGGCATCGACTGCCCGCCGCCACCGCCCTTCGTGGGGGGCGCGCCCGGCCCGCCCCAGTCGGCCCGCGCGGCGCTCGCCGCAAGCCCGCACGCGATCACCGCCAAGAGCATCCGCTTCATGTGCGTACCCCGTCCGTGGAAAAGCTGGTAGCACTTGTATCGGCCCGCGCGCGGGGCCGACGGGAGAGATTCTTGGGAATTGCTCAACGGCCCATCAGGGCCAAGCCGTAGACGAGCAGCCCGAGGGAACTGATCGCGGCGACGCCCGCGCCGACCGCGACGGCGTTCAGCCACGTCGTCACCGAGTTCTCCTCGGTGGCTACGGCCGGCAGCCCGGCCCGCACCAGCCGGTTCACGTCCTCGAAGAGGTGCGCGTCGTCCGCGAGCCACCGGAGCGTAACCGTGCGACCGGCCGCGAACGTGTCCACTTCACACACCGGCCCGCGCCCGACCCACAGTTTGCCGCGGCGCTCGATGGGCAGGCCGAGTTGCTCGAACGCCTCGCGCAGCACGGCCTCGAACGCCGCCGGCTCGACGTTGTACACGACCAGCGTGCGCCGCCGCGACAGCAGCGTGAACCCGGCGCAGCCGAGCACGACGAGCAGGTAGAACACCACGAACAGCGTCCACGTGACGCGCTCTTCGACCCACGCGGCCCGGAACGCCTCGGCGTTGCCGCGCATCCAGTAGCGGAAGTTGGATTGGAACAGGTTCAGCAGCACGCCGCCGCCGACTACGACGAACCCGGACAGTGCGATCATGACGCCGACGAAGTCCCACGGGCCGGAGACCGCGGTGGGGGTCTCGCGGCGCGTGACCCGCGAGAGCCACATGAGGTACATCGCCAGAGGCGCGAGGCAGAACGCCCCGCACAGACACAGGGCGAGGATGAACGGTAAGACCAAGGGGTCGGTCCTCGCCGGAGGCGCGCCGGGCGGCGCGCCCGTTCACACCATCTTACACGCGAACGGTGCGAATGGGAGAGGCAGCACGCGATGTCACGACCTCTCCCCGTAGACCACGGTAGAGGTGAGGCTCTGTCACTCCGCGACGAACGGCTTGAGTTCTTCCGCGGTCAGGCGCGGCTCGAAGTGCGCGCCAAGGAAGTAGTCGCCGGTCTCCAGTTTCTTGACGTGGATCACGCGCGCCGTGATCCGCTGCATGTGGTCGCCTTCGGTCAGTTCTAAGTACCCCGTAACCACGGTGCCCGCGGGGCGCGGCTCGGACACCAGCACGCTGATCCCGGTCGCGGAGATGTTCCACACGAGGGCCAGCGCCATCGGGCCTTCGCCCGGCACTTCGATCCGGCAGACGGTGCCCATCGCGGGCTGGCGGCGCGGCGCGACGCGCCGCTCTGTGGACGCCACAGGGATCGTGTCGGGCGTAGCGGTCGTGGGGGTCATGTGCGGGCCTCTCACGGGTCCGTCCATCATCGCCCGTTCCGGGCGAAGTTCCAAGTTCCAAGTTCCAACAGTTCCAAGTTGAAGACCACGAACCGAGTCGCATCTCTTCAACGTGGATCTGTTGGACTTGGAACCCGGAACTCGCACTACGCAGCCTTCCGTTCGACCGCGGGCGCGCCGCGCCGCACGGCGTCGAGGTAGCCGAACAGTTCGGACTCGAAACGCTCCTTGCGGAACAGCACCGCTTGCCGCCGCGCCGCCCGCGGGTCGAAGCGATCCGCACTGCGCTCGAAGCTCACAATCGCTTCGCACACCGCGTCCGGTGTCTGCGCGTCGAAGAACACACCGGTCGGCTCGCTACTCTCCCCAAGGGGCTTGACGGTTTCGGTCAACCCGCCGCGCGCGTAGCCGATCACCGGGCACCCGCACGCTTGTGCTTCTAGAGGGACGATGCCGAAATCCTCTTCACCGGGGAACAGCAGCGCCTTCGCGCGGCGCAGGTGGTCGCGAATCACTTCGTCCGGTTGCCAGCCGAGGAACGACACGTTCGGCCCCGCGGTCGCCTTCAACTTCGCCGCGTGCTGCCCGCTGCCGATCACCACGAGTTTCTTGCCGAGTTTCGTGCAGGCGTCGATGGCGAGATCGAACCGCTTGTACGGGGCCAGCGCGGACACCACGAGGTAAAAGTCCTCGCGCGCTCTTGGAGCGGCCGTGAAGCCCGGCTCTGCGGGCGACAGGTCGCGAGTCCCAGCAGGCGTGTAGAAGTCGGTGTCCACAGGCGGGTAGATCACGGCGGCATCACGGTCGTAGCAGTCGCGGATGCGGTCGCGCACGGTGTTGCTGATGGCGACGAAGTGCGTGACGCGCGCCGCGGTGCGCCGGTCCCATTCGCGGATGCGGCCCAAGAGTGCGTCGACGGCCCGAGCCTTCAACTTCCCCACGAGGCCGGTTTTCTGGAAGTAGGCGTCCTTCATGTGCCATGCGTAGCGCATCGGGGTAAAGCAGTAGCAGACGTGCGGCACACCTTTCGGGGGGCGCGCGGACTTCGCGACCGCGTGGCTCAGGCTGACCACGAGGTCGGCGTCCGTAACGCGCCAGCCCGCGGCGAACGGCATCAGCGGGAGCAGGTAGCGGTAATAGCGCTCGACCTTCGGGAGCGCGTTGAGGAAGCTCGGCCGGACGCGCACCCCTTCGATTCTGGGCGACACGCTGCCGCGATTGTGCAAAAGGGTAAGCAGCCGCGCGTCGGGCCAGCGGCGGCACAGCGGTTCGAGGCACTTCTCGCCGCCGCGCATTCCGGTGAGCCAGTCGTGAACCAATACCACGCGCTCAGTCGCCGCGTCCATGCCGCGCTCCGCTGAAAGATTCCGGGACGGGGGAGTGTAGCGATTGCGGGGCACGGGCGGAAGGCGGACGTGCCGGGCGGAAGCGGTGGTGACGGCGCGGGTTGCGCGGTTCGGGCGGAAAACGCCGATTCGCCCCGGCCTGGAGTTCACCCAGTGTGGAAGTTACTTGACAGTTGAAACGGAAACGCCTCCCCTACTTGGTGTTGGAGCCAAGGAGGAAGGAGGCGGGACCGATGGCAGGCACAGCGCTCACCACGCCGATCCG
>Ga0194132_10011335_pt1 | contig 11516 bp, 5 predicted proteins | sample TA2KigOf80mmetaG_FD_148612 | JGI IMG/M metagenome (GOLD analysis project Ga0194132, IMG submission 148612) | Freshwater microbial communities from Lake Tanganyika, Tanzania - TA2015054 Kigoma Offshore 80m | ecosystem: Environmental > Aquatic > Freshwater > Lake | place: Tanzania: Lake Tanganyika... | reverse complement strand
TTGTTTTGGTGATTACGAACAGAAGAAACAAATGAAATTCAAAGAAGCGACCAAAGGAAAAGGAATGAGAACCTTATTTAGAAAAGCAGGATTTCAAACTTTTTTGGTTGATGAATTTAGAACAAGTTGTATGTGTTCTAAATGTGAAATAGGTATTTGTAAAAAAACAATGGTTAGAGAAAATCCAAAACCATATAGAAGCGGTAATATCTTAATCCACGGACTGATTTGTTGTAAGAACGGATGCGGTTATTGGAATAGAGATGTTAATGGTGCTACAAATATTTACAAAATTGCTTATAACGCGATAAATAATGAAGAAAGACCAAATTATTTATCAAGAAGCAATAACTCATCAGGTAGTTTAGACGAACTACCAAAATCAAAATTTACACGCTCTGTGAAGAGCAAACCTTGTTAATTTTTAGTGGGATTTGTCCCATTTTAAATCTTCAAGGGTGTAAATCTATATACGTCTTTAGATCTGTATACGTCTTTAGATCTGTATATATTTGACATTTGAATAACCAGAATAAAGTGTTGCCCCGTAAGGCGAATAAAACCCGTCCCCTCCAGTTTCGATGCCATTTTTACGAGGATACAATCGGATTCGGATACCGAGAGCGGCGACGGTAAATCGACAAATGACTGTCCGAGTATCAAATCCACCAATCGTTGAACCGGTTGTCCGTAAACGCCCATTTGTTGTAAATAACGATGGATTCGCGCTGATATTGAATGAAAGATCCGCAATACCATTATTTACATCAAATACGTTATACCATACAGTGCCTGAACCGGTTGTTCCGGAAGGAGGGGTATATTCAATAAAGCACTCATAATAATCGGCGTTTCCGTTGTAATTCGGGTAATCGAATACTACGATAGCACCATTTAAAGGGCCAGAAATTGTGCTTGAACGCGAGACCACTCTCAAATTTGGTGTAGTGGGAGTATAAGGGTATATTGAAGGATAGACACTACTATTCAAAGGATTCGGCACTGGTGTATTATTCACAACAGACATATAGGTGTAATCGGAAAAAGCGCGTTGTCCATTATAACCATTTATAATGACGGTGCGAATACGAAATTGTATTGGAAGTTCATTCGTTCCATTTATATTAGGGAATACCACTTGATACCCTGGAACGCCGCCATTTTCAACCGTAGGTATAAAAATTTCGTTGGAGATATCTTGCCAATTTCGTAAAAGAGGGTCAATCGCGGAAATATCCCGACGCTCAAGAGTAAAATAATTATAGCGATAATAAGCTGGATTAATATCTGTCGTATAAAAATTCGGGTCATTCGCAAAATTCGGTAAATTCCATTTCAAGGTTACGGTGCCATTATAACCCTGTGCGGATAATGTCAAAGGTGCGAGTGGTGTTCGAAAAGGTATGATATATGTTCCGTCGGGATACATGTTGCGATAAGGTGCCGGTATATACTCGATTTCATTTTGACTATTCACGAAGGTTTGAACTGGGGATACACTAATTTCATACCCGCGTCCAGATTTCAGATATAATTGAGCGTTCGGTGGCGATGAACTGATATCCACCTGTAAGCTTGAAGGAATTGTATACGTAACAATACCATTCACCGGTTCAAGAGTCGGCGTCAATATCGATCTTGTAAATCCGTTTAGTTGAGGTAACGATATATACTCCGGTGGATATAAATTATCTTGCGCATACTGAGATGGAATGAATATATTGATATAATATTGGGGTCTTGATGAATATTTCCATGTAAGGACGACCTTGCCCCCTTGACTTGTGGGTACTAATGAATAGCTCATATCTGTAATCGGGCTATTGAAAGAAGTGCCCATGATAAATGACACCTGACTTGGTGCGTTTCCATAATTGTTCGTAAGTTCCGCATCAGGAAAGAAATCGTTAATATTAAATGGCGTGACTGTGAATAAATATTCTTTTCCATTTACAAAAGGCGAATAAATATTACTTCTAAGAGTGACAGTAAATTCTGTATTTAAACCCGCATAAGTGCGAACGGGAGCAACACCGTTGAAAATGGTTTGGCCAGAATAAAAAATAAACCGATAATCGTTTCTCGAAATATTACTGATAGTGTATTCCAGTTTCAAATAATAACCGTCGCTGTTATTCGCGTCGATACGATACATCGTTGGCGGTGACATTAATTTCAGTTTTATTAATTTACGAGGCACGGCGCCGTTCACGATTACGCCGCCGGTTGTATAGTCAATATATTTATAAACGGGATTTGTAGGGTCTAATGGTCTAGAAAGCGCATCGAATGTTACGGTATATGTGCCGGAAATATCGAAAATGCCGGAAACATCTCTCAAACGATTGTCACTATTATGTTCAAGGTGTCCACGTATGGAGAGATGAAACGACGATGAGATATCACTATTCCACAGACCGCCGTTAGAATCTTGTGTATAATACCATTTCAGCTGAATATTGGAAAAATCAAAGACATTTTGTGTCAATAATGAACTTTTGTAATTGAATGTAGTCGTTGTATTCGTATAACTCAAGATGATATTTTTGGACAAATCAGCAACAGAACTCAAAAAACGGTCGGTTTCGTTGATTGTGATTGGTCGTGGTTCAATCACGAATTGCGATATTTCGTTACGTAAAGTGATTAAACTATTTCTTTCCACCGTAGACAGCGATGAAATACGTTTATAACCCGCATATACTTTACGAAAATCGTCAAATGGATAACCACGATTCGCTTCTTTATAAAGATTGTCCTCTATGTTGTTTTGTTTATAACGCGTTTTATTGATGTATTTTATTGGTGTAACGGTTCGGACAATCTCTTCATAATCAATAATATAATTCAATATTGGCGAACCAGCGTCATCTTGCGGTATTCTCCATGTAATAATGACTAATTCGTTTCCGATAATAGGTGTTCCGATAAAGCGTATAGGAGAATTGGCTGGTCTCGCAAATGGAATACCGGATAAGACCGACGAATAGGAAGAACGCCCCAATTCATTTACACTGGCCAATCGAAAATAATACTTGTAACCGTTGATAAGAGAACCAGAAATAGGGCTATTCAAATTCAGAGCAGTATTAATATATTGTTGCTCTTGAACGGATTTGTATGTATATGTCGTAACCGGTTGGTCATACTCGACCTTATCCTCATTTGTTACAACTACATTTATATCATTAAACGTATTAAAATATATCAACTCATTTGAAATATCTGGTGTATATTCGAATGAGGTTACCCAACGACCTGATATATCTATTGCGGTTTCTATCAAAAAATATTGAATATCATAACCGGTAAACACCGGTTTTTCCCAGTATATATTCACACGATTTGATGTTCTTTCGGATTCGACCGTATACGTGTCTGTGCCAAGGCTATTTATGCGATTTACGATCTGATTTGGTATTGAACCACAGCGGCGAGTAAATAAAGACGAAAAGGCACTTGAACCGACCATATTATTCGATACGATGCGAAATGAATAATAGTTGCCATTTGTCAAATTAAAAAATGAATACCTCGGCGATATTTGTGTATAGTAGTCACCGATATCGTAAAATGTATTCGTAGAACTATCCAACGCATATGATGACTCGGATGACGGGTCTGGTTGAGCGAAACGATAAACTTGATGAGGAGTGAATGTTTGCGACAACATCTTGACTTGAAACGAGTCAGCCTGTGTATTTCTCAATCGGAAATACGCGTTATAACTGGGGTCGGTTATTGTAAGTTGAAATAAAAACACAAATTGTGTATGTGAAGTATCGATTTGTTCTGAAAAAGGCGCAAATCCGGACGCACCGCTGATATCGAATGTGCGCGAAACGATACCAAATGATGAATCAGGTATAGCAGATGTAGCAGCGATCTTCGCATAATTTGCTGCGTAACTGAAAGAAACATCAAAAAGCATGCGTGTATTATAAGAAGGGTCAAAAACATATGTCAAGAATGATGAAACTGTCGTGGTATTATAATTTGCGTCGGTGATGGAAGACGACGTTTTGGAATACGGGCGTGAATAACCACGAATACGCATCGTAAATGGAATGTTCAAATTCGCCGATAGATCGGAAGAAACTGGCAGATACGAAATATCAGTGGCGAGTTTCGAGAGATTGGCGGCGTAGTTCCAAGAAAACGTCCAAGCTGCTTTACTAAAGTCGGTAAGTGGTCGCGTCATTTTCGGCATGTGATACAATATTCCACCGCTGGAGTCATTTCCAAGGAGAGATAACGCATTATGAGATGAAACCGAAAATCCGATACCCGGTGTGGATATACCCTGCGCCAACCGAAGTGACGTAAAATCTCTCGAAATTGGAAAACGAAAAGGAGCGATACGCAAGCTTTTGATAATAATACTATATTCGCGTTGAGTAGATGGTGCGGATGCTGGCGAGTATGTATTATTCGAGATAGCAACTCGACCTGATACGACATCAGTAGTTTTCAAATATTTTAGGTTTCGAGACGACACACTGGTATCCGTTGCCGAAATACTTGGAAATGTGATCGTGAATATATCCGTGATTGTTTTGTTATTATTCTGTGGCATCGGTCCGAAACAATTCACGAGAGAATCGTAGACTCTCGAAGTGTTTAATATTAAATCAACGCGATTATCCCCGATATTTGTGCTGGCTTGTTTATAGATCGAAAGCGTCATTGTGGTTGTTGCCACAAACTCCGGATTTAGTTCAACGATCGGCTTATCATTATGATATTCCCAGTTTACTTCGATTTCGCCATAATAACCCATATCAAAATAGTTCGATGATGTATATGGCGGCAACGTAGATGTATTGATATTGAATGATTGATTCGGGAAATTCACATCAATACCAGTAAATTCCCCAGTAGCAGAAATTATTTTTGCGGAATATGGAACTGGAACAGCATATGAATAGTAGGATGAATTTACCGGCGATAATGTTTCAATTACTGTGCTAACTGGCGGACCTGGTCTTACCGGCGAGATTCTCTCTTCCGTATAAAAGAAATAATTTTTGATTGTGGCTCCATTTTGCTGTGGAATATTCCATGATAAATCGATACGATTTTGTGTCCCGACGCGAACAATACTTGATAAAATGTCGAATGTGGCGATAGCGGAACCTGCTGTATAATTCGTGGATGCGTCTTGAAATGCGCGAATCTGGGCTCTTCCTACCTGTAAAAACGTAACTGTGCGATTCAATAAAGAAATTGTAGTAGGTGTTAAAACTTGATACATAATAACAGTAGGATTATTTGATATTGGATCAATTAGATTAAAAGAACCGTCTTTGATTTCCTTCGGGGATATTACAAAATTCGGAATCACCGTTGTCGCCTTATTTACGGTGAGAACCGCGGTGATTTGAGCGGTGGTATAACCAATTGTTGCCGCTTGGGTTGCGGTAATCGTGGCCTCTCCTGTGTTTCGTATGATTACTGTTCGAACACCGGAAATATCAGCAACAGATGGATTATTACTGATGTATGAAAAGGTTGCCGCCGAATTTATATTATTCGAGGAAGGGTCGGTTAATTGAAATGAAGAATCAACGCTATATGTGCGTGCCGCGATTGAGAAATTTGTTAAGGTAGGCGTAATCAGAGACATGACAACACAATCTTATCGTTTATATAGTATTAGTATTATTATTACATCCAACAGACGATTGATTACGACGATGTTACTTCGCGAACAATCGACGGAATTGTCATAGGACGGACGACTCTTGGAACCGTAACATTTTCATAAATATCCTCGAAAAGTAGCCCACTATGTAACTTCACCTTATTTTCTTCATTCGTAAAACCTATTGAATTTTCAGCGTAAACCTTCATGACATAACTATTGGTTCTTGTATCCGGTCGTTGTATTACGTTATTATCTAAGCCGGTAACTGTAATTTGAAATGAAACAGACGTATTATCGTTGTTAACGACGACGCTATCATTATATTCAAACCGTTGCTGTTGTGAATATCCGGTTTCACTTGGTGCGATATCATAATCAACAATAAATCGAATAATACCTTCGGTGTTTTGTATATTAGAAGTGCTCCATGTGATCATAATTTTACTTTCCAAATTCTTGTATTCAACAGATAATAATTTAGAAGGGACCTTACCGATAATAACTGGTCGCGGTAAATACGGGCTATTCGACGCGATTACTTTCCTCAAACCGATAACTTTACGACGTGCTACATCTTGTGTAACTGCGGCAATACGAAATACGTATGCTGTGCCGTTCAATAGTCCGCGTAATGTAAATGAGCGAGCCATAGAATTCGTAAATACACCAACCGGTGACGACTGTATTTTATTCCATAATGTGTCATCCACTAAAATGTTTGTCATGTCTTGAATTGTATTTGAAATCATCGTTAACCCGGATAAGTTGCCTAGAATATTTCCCGCCGGAATATCTGAAATTGTATATAAGTCAAATATTTTGTATTCGATATAATACTGGACGATCGGCGCTTCAGGTTCGATGGTTTCGGGGTCATCCCATGAAAGAGTAATTTCGCTGGTATCGATGGAAGATGTTACATTCCGAATTACATCAGACGGAAAGAATGGAACTCCGCGCACACTAGAAAAGGTTCTAGAATAACCAAAGGTATTTCTGGAATAGATATGATATTCATATTCACCCCCATTAAAGATGATTTCGTATGTATCTTCATAAAATGAACCGATTATATTCTCGAAAACGATAGATGGAGTAGATGAAACAATAACTACACCGTTGATTCGGAAAACATCAAATCTCTCGATGCGATAATCTAATATTGGTAAGCCGCCAGTTACATCTAAGCTTGGAGGACGGGTATTCCAATCAAAATAGAGACTTACTTTACGATCGCTGCTACTTGCTCTAAATATAGGAGGAGGGTTCGGTAATTTACCGGGAATACATGAAACGAGTGAGAGATTGTTCGTATTGACCTGCGTATATTCACTTGTATCCCCGAGTTCATTTACCACACAATAGCGAACATAATATCGTTTTCCGTTTACAATATTACGACTAATATCAAAGATATATTCAAAATTCGCATTATTTGAACCAACGGTTGTGATGTCATATGCGCGTGTATATTCCGGATAATATGCGGTTTGTGGTGCGTTTACCGTGGTGGGTGGAAAATACCAGTTATCTTTATCATCTGTATATTGGATACGATAAGACCAACCGGAATAAGCATTCGAACCGATGCTGCCAGTTCCACCACCCCGATATTGTTTCCATCGCAATCGTATGAATGAATCGCTTGGGTCTAATGCGACGATTCCGCCATTTTCTGGAATAGAATAAGACGCGAATGTTGGCGCGGTAAAACGAGGTATCAGTGCTCCAGCAGCGTTCGCGTCAGTATTTGAATATAAAGCAATATTGAATGACAGATCTGGTGGCTGAGATATTCCGTATATATTCGACGAAAATACCTGAAAACGATAATTGGCGCTTTGAAATCCGGTTTCACCGGTTGGTGGTGTGATCTGTTTTCTTATATAGTTTCCTTTGACACCGATTGTATTGACGGCTACTTGTCCAGATACATCCAATACATATTCATTTGACTGAACGCTATATGTAGTTACATAAGAAACATCGGTCATTTGACCTCCTCCATTAAGCCGCGTATACTTCGCTGTAAATGTGAGTGATTGTGCTCCATTTTGTGTTATACCGGGTGTGAATTCTAGTCCAACTTTTTGCGGTGTAATATCACTTATTCCGCCGCCGATAGTTGTAGAATGAAATGCTCGACGCACAATTTGACAAGGTGATGGCGGCGAACCGGGAATCACGCTAATCGTGGCGGAGTGTGGACTTTCGCCAAATCGGTTTTTCGCAACGACCCAAAAATCGTAAGAGACGCTATTATTGAGTTCGGTTATAAGAGCGGTAGGAAAAAACACAAATTTTTCATTTAATACATGAGTTATCGGCGCACTAGTAAGCTTGTAACGAACAATATACGAATCTACGAGAATTTTATCGGAATTTGGTGGTATAGACCAAGTCAATTGAACGGAACGATGTAATGGCGTAGCGACAACCGATGTAATACGTTCAGGTGCTCCGAGAGTTGTATAAAGAGGAGTACAGTCACTTAAATATACAATATTTGATGCCATTTTACGAATTCTTATAATACTTATATCGATTATAAGAATAGTTTTAGACCGACCCCGACCCCGACCCCGCCACCGACCTCGACCCAGTTTAATTAATACGTTTAGTGCTAATATCAGCGGAAACGATATAGATAGAATTCGCGGTAACAATAATGTATTCGGTGTCGACCTTAAAAATCTTCGCGATCGGACTCGTGTATTCATCCTCACTCTTCACAAGAAGTTTCTCGTTGTTTGAACGAACGCCAATTAGGCACGTTTTATCTAATGAACTAGTCCAGTAATCCAAAATGATTGGCTTATCTTCTAAGATAGCCACCTTTGTAGCATGCTGAAAACAAGCATATGTCGGAATACGACTAATTTGCTGTTGATTATCAGAGGTAACAATCTGCGTGGATGATGCCGCAGCACCTCCTCCATTTTGTGTCATAGATGACATAAAAAATATCCCGTATATAGAATACTCAATTTTAAAATCTTTATATTCTTTACGAACGAATAAAGTGGCGATTCTTTCCTAAATTTTTTTATCGGAATATAATTAGTGTGATGATGATTCTAAAGTTTCAGGTTGATAATACCGAATATCCGTAATATGTAAGCGTTTTTTCCGACTATTTTTACCACCTTTTTCTTTTTCTTTTTCATTTGACTTCAGCGTCGTTTCTTGAATATCACCCATTTGTATTGTCGAATATTCCTTTGTAAGTATTGAACATATGAAACGATAAATCACCATAAGAATTTCTTCATTGCATTTCCCTACAATCAGGATACTTCCAGTTCTAAATATCATGAATGAAACTTCGTAATAGACGGAAATCTCCATCGTTACCGGTTGTTGTCCGGTTTGTTCGAGTGGAGATTTACTCGGAATGTAATAAAACTTGCTCTGAATACCTGGGTAGGAACACGAATCATAATTACAATTAATGCGATACTTGTATTTCAGTAGATGGAAGAGTTTGTCTCTGTCGATATAGAATCCACAGTTGAAATTCGAATTGATGAGAGCGGTTTCACACCGGTCTTTAAGAAAATTCAGATCATCGCCTAAATATGGACGTAATACAGAGACGAGAAGTTGTAATACATGAGTAAGTGTGGTGTCTTCTTGAATGCCCGGGATTTCTAGTTTGCCAGTATTGAATACTTTTACGTGCATTTCTTTGTAGAGTATATCGTCTTCTGGCGCCCTCTCTTCGATAGGAGCGATACCGCCATTAATGCGAAGAATAACGACAAAACAGTTGAAGAACGCGCGTTTCTTTTTTGCGTTGCCGCCTTGAAGGTCTTTCTTACATATACCGATACTTACTTTACGTTGGTCCTTGTATGGGATACGTCCATTTGGATTTTCGATATGTTCGATAATGAATTCATCGTAACAACGAGGTTGTGATTCGAGTTTCTCTTTGATTGACGCGACGAATGTGGGGTCGGTTGTTTGAAACTTGATTTGTTTTTTGATAACACCTTCTTTGCGTTCATAATAATGTTGAACCGGAATATTCCAGAATATATCGTAAATATTGACCGGTCGATTCAAATAAGCGATTTTGGTCTTTGTGGAGATATAAATAGGAGATATGGATGGGTGGAATGTTATGTTATTGTGAGCCGTTGCTGCCGCTACGCCACCACCGCTTCCAGAATGTGATACATTCGTCGTAGTCGTAGCGTCCAAAAACGAGTAGGTTCGACGATGTGCTTTTTTTGATATACATGATTTTTTAATAGACGATGTTGTCCTAGAACAACTGAGTGAAGATGGAGTAAGATTCGTTTCGGTAGATACTGGTGACGATATCATCCTCGTCTCCCCAAAAGAGGCTGCGGAAGCAGAGGCTGCGGAAGCAGAGGCTGCGGAAGCAGAGGCTGCGGAGATGTCAGCGGAGGCATGTTCATCGTCGTCATCGTCGCATCCACTTGATTCGTCTGCGTTATCACAATTCTGTTGACGTGAGATACGAGACATAAATTTGAGCCATTCGTTATCAACAATATCCGACATTTATGATGTGTTTATGGGTCTGAACTATAGTATCTTACGTAAATAATATAGTTTATTTCAATTCTATGTAATAATAATTATAAAATACTTATTGTTTGATTCTTTTCTTGATTTTGATGGTGCGTTTGGATGTTGTAGAATTCGCTGCTTGGTTTCTCTTATTATTGGTTGATGTAAAATAATCGCGGAATTTGAGTATAAAATAATGGATGATATATTCGGTTCGTATATGATGTAAATGAATAATGTGTTCGATGCTATGAAGTATCTCGGTAGTAACAAACTCATGACTGCGATGTCGCACAATATAATATAAGAATTGTTTAATAATTGTTCTAGGGTCCATGTAATATGTCGAACTAATCTCTCGAAAATAGGAAATAATAAGCGAAACGTCGGCGTCGTGGTTGTGGTCGCCATGCGTCGTCGTCGTCGTCGTCGTCGGTTTTTGAAATAACTGAATAAGTTGGTCCCATACATCGTGTGTAATGACATGTAAATTTTGTAGGTCATCTTGATTTGTCTGAATATAGTTAATCATGCTTCGAATATCGGAATGAAATTGCTGTTGTATTGCGACTAGGTTTTCATCGGATAGTTTAAGTTGTTCATTATCGCGTATCTTACATAAAAATGCGAATATATCCGGCTGAGGCAACTGGTTAAAACGCATCCGAACAAATTCGGTTTGTAGCGATTCATCAATTCGAGAGACATAATTACATATAAGACAGAACCGAACATTATTATCGGTATAACTCGTAAGTAAATATCGAAGTGCGATTTGTGCGTTTGTAGTCATATAATCAACCTCATCCAAGATGACAAACTTAATTCCGTTACCAAACATCGATTTTGTGCTTACAAAATTATTGATTTGATTCCGAATAATGTCGATACCGCGTTCATCAGACGCGTTTAAATGAATCATCAGGCCGCGATTCTGCATATTTAGTTTGGTTTGATATGCTGTTACGAGATTGATGATTGTGGTGGTTTTGCCGGTGCCAGGTGGACCGTAAAATAAAAGATTCGGAAAATAGTTGGTTTTTAGGATATTAGAGAGAATCATCCGATTCATCGGGTCTAAAACAATATCATCAAAACAGGATGGCCGATACTTTTCAACCCAAGGCATCGAATCATTCATTAGATGCGTCGTGGTGGCGGTAGTTCCTTCTGTTGTGTGAATATTGACGGATGACATTTGATTATATTATTGAGTTATATTTATGTAATGTAATGTAATGGAATGGAATGAAATGGAATGGAATGAAATGGAATGGAATCATGGAATCATGGAATCATGGAATCATGGAATCATGGAATCATGGAA
>Ga0194132_10011334_pt1 | contig 11516 bp, 6 predicted proteins | sample TA2KigOf80mmetaG_FD_148612 | JGI IMG/M metagenome (GOLD analysis project Ga0194132, IMG submission 148612) | Freshwater microbial communities from Lake Tanganyika, Tanzania - TA2015054 Kigoma Offshore 80m | ecosystem: Environmental > Aquatic > Freshwater > Lake | place: Tanzania: Lake Tanganyika... | reverse complement strand
AGCCCTTGACTCACCAGCAAAATGCCGTGCAGACGGTGGTCGTATCGCGATTCTTCCGAGCGCGTGATCTCTTGCTGCACGGCCAGGCGCATGACTTCTTTGTCCGAAATCGTAAGTTTTCGCATGGGCAAAGCCCTCCTTGCCCTTCGACTATGGCAAGGAGAGGCTTTGAAAGCAAGAACATTATGCAGCATTATTTATGACGCTATGTATAGCGACAAGGTATAGGGTCCCCAAGGGCCCGCGATTGTGAGCATTGCGACCAGCGCCAACGAAACCGGAATGAGCTTGATGCTGGGCTGCCGTCCGAAGGAGAAATAGGCGGCAATTCCCGTCATCCACAAAGTGAGCACGAGGAGAAAGTAGCGATCTTCCGTCAAGCCATACTCGGACAACCTCCGCCAGATTGCCATCAGCAACAGCACAATCAAGGGAAACAGCCCAACGTAGAACGAGCGTGAGTAAAGCTGAATCCAACGGTGACCGGGCCGGTTGCGCAAGGGATGTACCAACAACAGGGCAAGCATCCCGAACACCGACACGACACTAACCAGCCAGCCGATGGTTCCGCGCGGCCACTCACGGATGATGAGGATCTTTAGAAGATATCCATAGAGTATGACCACATAGAGCGTCACCAAGGGCAGCAAAATGAACTGCACGAACAGCCTTAGTCCGGCGGGATACTCGTACTCGATCTCCAACTCCTGCAGATCCGAAGGGACTCCTGCGAGAAAAAACCAGGTGTTGAAGATGAAGGCAACAGAAAGAAACAGGAAGTAGTAAGCCTTCCAGTCGACTTTGACGCCCAACAGCGACTGCACGGCCCACAGCGCCACTGCGAGGCCGGCAAAGAGGATGGTCGAGAACACAAACGACTGAAGAATGCGCTGAAAGAGAATCCTGTTGAACTCCCAGAAAGCGCCGATGCTGCTGCGGTAGAACGGCGCCACTGCGGCCAAGAGATGAGCTGCGACTGCCACCTGAACGAATCGGTAGATGTAGATCTGGGGTATCTCTGGAGTGTAAGAGAGGAAATAAACTGCCAGAACCGCTAGTCCGACGACGAGACCCATCCAGTGCCGTCGATCGGCCAATCGAGAGCGTTCGAGCCACAGCGCGGTAGCGAAGAACACCGAAATGCCCAACATCGACGGCAGCAACAACCGGCTCAATGCTTCTTCGTAGGGTTTCCAGCGATTCCAGTTGCCGATGAGGAGCCAACAGAGGCAGGCGCTAACGAATGCGGAAAGCAGCGTCCAGGGGAAGCGGCGTCCCGTCTCGTGGGCCGAACGAAGAACATGCACTAGCGAAGGCAGGCGCACCATAGGGTGGAAAGAAAAGCGGCGAAGCGGGCGCTGTCGACCTCCAACGATCGTTGGCGAGGGAGAAAGGCTGCGTGTGAAAAGCTGTGCGCGTTGCCGAGCTTGAGAGCGGCCTTGCTGACAAGGAAACCGTCAACAAGCCGAAGCTTGGCCGAGACTGGGAAGGCGACGCGCACGGCGAACTGCCAGAGCGGCCAATCGATAACCAAACCACCGAAGGCCGATTCCTTCGATGCTTGCCGAGGATTTCGCAGCGTACGGACAAAAGGGGTATCAGCGGACAACGAAAGATGTCTCAGGACCCAGAGTTGACGAAGTCGCGTCCTGTGGCTTCGTCAACCCTGGCGGATCGATCTTCGGCCCTTCCCACCAAACCCCAGCGGCCTCCATTGCCTCGCTAGTTCTTCGACACCATGCCGTGTGGGTCAATTACGAACTTCTTTGCCGCGCCCTTGTCAAAGTCTTTGTAGCCTTGAGGCGCTTCCTCCAGCTTGATGACGGTGACGTTGACCGCTTGCGCAATCTTGATCTTGCCATAGAGAATCGCGTTCATGAGCTGCCGGTTGTACTTCATGACCGGGCACTGGCCCGTGGTGAAGACATGCGACTTTGCCCAACCGAGGCCGATGCGAATGCTCAGGTTGCCGACTTTCGCGTTGTCGTCGATTCCGCCGGGATCGCCGGTGACGTAGAGGCCAGGAATACCGAGGGAGCCGCCGGCGCGGGTGATTTCCATCAGAGAATTCAATACGGTAGCAGGTGCTTCACGAGCGGCATCCTTGCCGTGACCGCGGGCTTCGAAGCCCACGCAGTCGACGGCGCAATCCACTTCAGGCGCTCCGACGATTTGCGTGATCTGCTCGGCGACGGTAGCACTCTTGGAAACGTCGACGACTTCGCACCCGAAGCTCTTGGCCTGCGCCAGCCGCTCGGGAATCAGGTCGCCGACGATGACGCAAGCGGCACCCAGGAGATGGCAAGATGCGGCGCTAGCCAACCCCACCGGGCCGCCACCAGCGATGTAGACGATCGATCCGGGGCCGACTCCAGCCGAAACAGCCCCATGATAGCCCGTCGGCAGGATGTCCGACAGACAGGTGAGGTCGCGAATCTTTTCCATGGCTTGCGCCTTGTCTGGAAACCTAAGGAGGTTGAAGTCTGCGTAAGGCACCATGACGTACTCGGCCTGGCCGCCAATCCAGCCTCCCATGTCGACGTATCCATACGCCGCTCCAGGCCGGGCGGGGTTCACGTTGAGGCAAACCCCGGTCGCTCGCTCTTTGCAGTTGCGGCAGCGGCCGCAGGCGATATTGAACGGAACCGACACCAGATCCCCGACCCTGACGAACTCGACATCGCGCCCAGCCTCGATGACCTCGCCCGCGATCTCGTGGCCCAAGACGATACCCTGCGGGGCTGTCGTGCGGCCGCGCACCATGTGCTGGTCACTGCCGCAGATGTTGGTCGACACAATCTTGAGAATGACTCCGTGTTCGCACTTCCGGTTTCCCAAAGCAAGCTTCGGATAGTCGATGCTTTGGATCTCGACTTCACCGGGCTTCATGTAGGCAACACCGCGATTACTTGCCATGATAATTCCTCCTTGGAATGGGTGGGATTGACTGAATGGACTATTGGACTTGGCAGGCGGCAGCCCTGTACAACCGTCTTTCGCTGCAGCGGCCCTCTCGCCTAGCGCGGAGAGAGGCTGGGTGAGAGGGCTGACTATCAGACTGCAACGGCTGCCTGATTTGCCTTGCGACCTTAAGCAAACAACTTCAACAACGGATTTCCCTTCACTAACTCCCTGGGCTGGTTTAAGTCGTTCAACACTTCCATAGCCGGATCGATTCCCAAAGCATAGTAGATCGTCGCGACCAGGTCCGTCGGATGCACCGGGTCTTCCAGAGGAGACGATCCTGTGTCGTCGGATTTTCCGTAGAGCGTTCCACGCTTCACGCCCGCTCCGGCAACAACACCGGTGTAACAATAGGGCCAATGGTCGCGGCCATCGGGAGCATTGGAATTTCCAGAAGTGCTGACTCCCAGACGCGGCGAACGGCCGAACTCGCCAACCGCTACCAGCAGCGTGTTTTCGAACAGACCTCGCTGGTCCAGGTCTTCGATCAGGGCCGACAGGGCCTTGTCCAGAATGGGGCAATGCAGATTCTTCAGCGGCCCGAAATTGGCGGCGTGCGTATCCCAGGCGTCCACCTCGGGGTTGCCGTTCGCCACAGCGGGCCAGTTCAATTGCACGAATCGGGTACCGGCTTCGATCAGCCGCCGCGCCAGCAGCGCGCCCTGCCCAAAAGTGGTGCGCCCATAGCGATCGCGAGTCGCTACGGGTTCTTTTTCGAGATTGAACGCGTCGCGGGCTTTCCCGGAAAGCACCAGATCGTACGCTTTCTCATAGTACTCGTTCAAGGCAAAGGAACTGACTGATTTCTCCAGGTCGGGCATGGAGCCGTTGATGCCTTTGAGCAGATTGAACCGGTCTTTCAGCCGGCTGGGAGGTACGTCCGCGCGCAAAGTCAGATCTTCGGTTTTTACAGTCTTGTTGGGGTCCTGGTACAGCCGGTAGGGATCATACGCCTTCCCCAGAAACCCAGCGGCGCCTCCTTTGCCGATGACACTGCTTTCCTGCAATGGCCGCGGCATCTCGACGAATGGCAGCATCGCCTCATGAGGTGGCTTCATCTTGGCAACGTGGCTGCCCATGTGAGGAAAGTCACGCGGCGACGGTGGCTCCAGCTGGCCAGAGGGCGACACCTTATCGGGTGGGTAGCCGGTCATCATCTGGTAGATGGCGGCCGTGTGGTTAAACAGGCCGGCCGGCGTGTAGCTCAGCGAGCGAATGAGGGTAATCTTGTCCATCTGGTTGGCCAACAGCGGCATCGTCTCGCTAACTTGAATGCCATCGACCTTGGTCTTAATCGGTTTGAACTCGCCTCGAATATTCGAAGGAGCATTCGGTTTCGGATCCCAGATATCCAGGTGGCTCGGCCCTCCCTGCAGGAAGAGCAGCACAACTGATTTGGCATTGCCGAAAGGTTTACCTCTCTGCACCCCGTTAACAGTGTTGGCCGAAGCGAGCGCTTTCCACGACAGGAAGTGCGGCAGGCTCAAGCCAAACAGCGTGGCTCCGCCGACGCGCAAGAACTCGCGCCGGGTCGGTCCGTCACAGCAGCGAACGTTGGCTCCGGGAATGGAAAGCATAAGAACCTCCTTAAATGCGTATCAGCTCGTGCAGAGTTTTGTCAACGCCATCGGTGATGCGATTAGCGATTGAACAAGAAGGCGTTGCTGTTGAGCAATGCCCACATCAGATCTTGTGCCCGCTCGGCGCGATTCGGGCTTTGCGCCAGGTAATTGAGCCCCAATTCGTATTCGTTGGACTCCGGAGCGCGGCTGAGCGCTGCCAGGTACAACTCTTCTACCAGCTTTTTGTCGGGCAGCTTGGCGATCACCCACTGCGCTATGCGGCCCTCGGGATCGGCGATCGCATCCGATACGGTAGCGCCATTAATGAGATTCAAGGCTTGCGACAAGCTGACATCGCTGCGCCGTTCACACTCGCAAGCGGAGTCGCGTTGGGGTCGCCCGAAGAGATCGAGAAAGCCACCCATCCCGACTGTGGGATCGGGAAACTGTTGGGCACGAAAATTTAGCGGCACTTCCTTGAACTTCAACACACTGCCGGTTGCGACGCTGATCGCGTCGAACAATGTTTCGGCGGGCAGGCGGCGTGGCAAGGCATGGGAAAAGTTGATCTCGTCTGCCCGATTCCATTCGTTTGTGCGATAGGTCAACTGGTAAGTGCGAGAGTTCACGATTGTGCGAATCAGATGCTGCAAGTCGAAATTGTGATCAGTGAAGTCTTTTGTCAAAGCAGCCAGCAGCGGTTCATTGCTAGGTGGGTTGCCGGCGCGAATATCGTCCACAGGATCGATAATTCCGCGCCCGAAGAAGTAACTCCAAATGCGGTTCGCGACGGCTTTGGCGAAGTAAGGGTTGTTCTTCGAGGTGAGCCAGCGAACCAGCCGATCGCGCCGGTCTCCTTCCTGAGAGGCCTCTTTTGTGTTGTCTCCAAAAAGGTACTTTGCGGCAACGACGTTCCCGCTTTTCGGATGTTTGATGTCGCGCTCTTCCTCGTTGCGTTTCAGGTAGACGATCTCTTCCTGACTATCCGCGCCTTCCTTGACGCCTATGGCCGAGAAGAAGGCTGCCATCTGAAAGTACTGATTCTGGGTCCACTGTTCAAACGGGTGATCGTGGCACTGCGCACACACCATTCGAATCCCCAAGAAGACCTGGGTTGTCGTCTCCATCGCGACTTTGGGATTCCTGGCGATTCGGAAGAAATTGGCGGCCGGATTCTCAAAGGTGCTGCCCTGTGCCGTGAGCACCTCGCGCACCCACTGGTCGTGCGGTTTGTTTTCTGCCAGGGACTTTCGAATCCACTCGCGATATTGCCAGACCCCTTTGTCGCCGACGAATTTCCGGGTGTTCTGCAACAGGTCGCCCCACTTCACCGTCCAATGGTCTACGAACTCCGGGCGGGCCATGAGCTTGTCGATCCAACGGCTGCGCTTCAATCGCGGCTCGCCGGGCTCGGTTAGGAAAGCCCGCGCTTCTTGGGGTGTCGGCGGAATGCCGATCAGGTCAAGGTAGACACGGCGGAGGAACTCGGCATCCCCGGCGATCTCGGAAGGAAGGATCTCGACCTTCCTCAGCTTTGCATCCGCATGGCGGTCGATGTAGTTGTGTTGGGGCAATTGAGTCCATCGAAACCCCGGGCGTCCTTCGAGTACCGTGATGGCGACGGGGAGGAAGCGGCCTTCGTAGCGAACCAGCAACGCCGCTTCCCCACGGCGCAGCGTTTTCAGATGTCCATCCTGGCTCACTTCAGCCACCGTGGGTACGCTGCTGGTGTACGACGCTTCGCGAGTGACATCTCGGCTGGAACCATCGCCGTAATGCGCTGTGACTTGCATCTGTTGGACCAACCCAGGACGGGGCATCAGAATCTCGCCAGGCAGGACTTCGATTCGCTTGACTTGCGCCGCCACCGGATCGCCGTAGGGAGTTCCCTGGGAAATCCAGTTCAACAGCGTCCCGTAATAGCGAGAATCCAGGTCGAAACGCAGTCCGCCGCCGTGCGGGACCTGCATGGTTGGCTTGGCCAGCATCAGGCTGTGCGAGGGATCGACACGATTGATCCGCCGACCGGAGACGTCGTGCACGAACATCTCGTAGTCGAACTGGGGGTCGTACCCGCGCAGCGAGAGCTTGAATCCGTTCTTACCCTTGGCAGCGCCGTGACAGGTTCCCGAGGTACACCCCGCCTTGTTGACGATCGGCATCACATCGCGCACGAAGCTGACTTTGGAAGAAGCCGCCGGCAGAACGGTCACCGGCACTTCGACCTGCGCGCCGCGCTCGTCGATGCGAATTCGCGACTCGCCTTCTTTCAGCCCCGAAACGAAGCCGTCGGCGTCGATCCGAATGCGGTCGTCCAGCGCCGTGAGCGTTGCGCTTCGGGAAACGTCCACCTGGCTGCCGTCGGCGAGCTGGGCGGAAACCAGCAGTCTGCGCATATCCATCGGTCCGGCGAGCACAAGCTTGGAGGGTTGAACCTTCAACGCAAGCTGCGCGCCTCGACCCGTATTCCTGGCAGCCTGGGTTCGAGCCGATGCGGTTGTTTTGGCTGAGACGATCTCACGGTTCTGAGTTCGATGCCGAATATCGTTTGCGAAGGCCTCGAACCCAGGTTGTGCAAGCATCAAAAAAAAGAAGATTGCAAGGGAAAAGCCAACCATGAGTTAACTCCTAGAGAAGTCTCTCAACATCGACCCTGTGGGCTGGGAAGCTTGTCGGTACCCGGCGGCTACTGAGCCGTCGCGCCTGCAGTCGCTTTTCCGACGATCTCCAACCGCGCGGTGCGATCGGGTATTCGAAACTCCTGTTTGTCAGTTCGACTGGCCACAGTTGCCGACGAAGCCAGCCGAATATCGAAGCCGCCGGATGGAGCGTCTGGCGCCGCCGTGACGAGCATCCGGAAGGTCTCCTGATCCGCCGCAACAAGCAACTCCTGTGAAGAGACTTGCGGAGGCAGATCTTCGAGTTGCAACCTGATGACGGCGTCAAAACCAGGCTCGCGCTCGATCTTCCCGGACAGGGTGACGGTCTCGCCAGCCTTGACCTCAAGTTTTTCGGACACCAACTTGAGCTGGTAGCCAGGAACGATTTCCACTTTGAGTGCTGGGGCTGTGGCTAGCCTCTCGGAATTCGTGCCAACGATTCGGGACGCATCTACCACCAAGTCGAAGGTGGCCGGCGGAGTCGCATAGGTTGTGAGAATGTGAAAGGCCCCCTCTTCCATGAAATCCATTCCCTCAGGGCGTCGCAGCACCCGCAGGTCCTTGATGGAGGCTGTGGGGCGAGGGTTTTCCACCTTGATTGCGGCGCCAGCTCGCGGCTCCTTGACCAACTTCCACGCCACAGCGGACTCCCCACCCTGGAAGATCCGTACCTGGCGCCTGGCCAGCTCAATGCGCAGAGGAACCGGCTCTGCCACCGACACGGGGAGTGCCGCGCCGAGCCACGGAGCCTTGAAAGGCTTTTGTCGGGCGCCGCGAATCGCCTGCACCATGCCCGGAGTCACAGCACGCTTTCGGATCGGCAGCTTGGAGTCGAGAGCCTCCGCCCAAACCGTGACATCGAACCACCGATGCCGGGCTCCGGGCTTGGCCGTGATTGTCAGATACCCCAGGGCGAAGGCGCGCCGGTCTTCAGGCGGATTGAGTTCTGCCGGAATGCTCCCTCCTTCCTGGATCACATCTTCCGGCAAGTCGGGAATGACGAGCCGAATTGGGCCATTATAGCCGCGGCGCCCAACAAGGACCTCAATTGCAGCGGTCCCGTTTTCCGGCAGGTTGACATAGGGTGTGAGCAGCTCGACGGTGAAATCGGGGAGGTGCGGAAAGGCCGTCAGGCGGTAACCAAAGCCGGCACCACCGCGTCCGAGCAAGTCTTCAAGAGAGACGAAGACATGATCGACACCTTCAGGGATGAGCAGGCTTAGCCGCGGGTCGACCTCGTTGCGGCTATTCTCGAAACTGAACGGATTGGTTCCGGCCTCTGGCCCCAGTTCGGTCAGCGCCATGCGCTTGTTCGTAGCCCCATCGTCCACTGACAACACCCCGAGCAGCTTCGACAGCCCCAAGGAAGCAGCTTCCACCTCAAAAGCCCAATGTTCGCCGGGCTTGACAGCAACTCGGTATCGATCGATTTCGCCAGGCCGGCTAATCTGGCCGTTCATGACTGTGGACGCTGGCAGGTCAACCGGACGCCCGGTGGGCTGGGATCTTCCTTTTCCGGACCCAGATGGCCTGGGAGGGGACATGGGTGGCGCTGACTGAGGCTCGAGCAGTTCCGGCAAGTCACCCAGCCGCAGGAGAAACGGCAAACTGGCGCTCCCTAGCACACCGGCGGCGAAATAGGCAGTACGCTTGTCGGATGGCAACGCGATCTTGGTGACGACAGGCGCCGTCAGGTTGCCACCCGCGAAGGACACATCGACTGTTTTACCACGCTGGGCCCCAAGCGGAAAGATAGACTCGGCATAGGGATAGGAACCAACTTTGAGGCGGTAGAAATTCTGATCCTGGTCGCTGTACTTGGCGTCGTGGACCAATACGAGATACTCGCCTGCCTGAGGAAAAGCGACCTCGGCACGTGCATCGACTCCGCTGGAGAAGGCGTCATTGTTGACGGCGAGTTCTCTTCCAGCGGGCGTCATGACCCGTACGACCGGGTCAATGGCCGAACCAGCCCGCCGCGCGTCGACCTCGAACACGAGACGTTCTCCGGCTTTGGCTGTGAAGCGATAGTAATCCTGATCAGGTCCTATCAGCGTGCCATTGACGGTTACGGGTACGGCCAACCTCTCAGCTGACGCCGGTTTGTCGTTCGTTAGTTTCTCGGAGCGTTCTTTCTCTGCCAGAAGCGACTCGGACTCGACAGTTTCCGGGAGAGTGCCAACGGCAAAAAGCAGCACGTTCGAAATGCCCTCTTCGGTCCTCACGCGAACCGGATAGAGTCCAGGGACGGCATCTTCTCGAAGCTGGAGCAGGAAAGGAAGCTCGCTTCCAGATTTTTCAGGGGATGGAGCCAGTCTAGAGAAGGCGCCGGGAACGGTCGTGGTGATCTCTGCTCCGGCTCCCAGCGAGTCGCCCACGAAGGTCACCTTTAGAGCCTGCCCCCGTTGCGCTCCCCGAGGTTGCAGCCCACGCAGCACCGGAGGAGCTGCCTCGGCTGCAGCCAACAGCCCGGCCGCGACTGCGATGCCAAGGACAATCCCTCGCCGATGAACCCACCTCACTCCCTGGGAATCAGAAGCTGTAAACAATCGCCCCTCCTGAAGACCACAGACTGCCAAAACCGTTCCGATCCGTCCGCCTTCGCCGCTGGCTTCATTGCGGCGGCACAGCCGCCTTCACTTCATCGACACCGCTGACTTTTCCAAAGGAACGGGAACGAACGACCTCACCAACTTGCCTGTTTCAGATTCGAAAACGCGCAGTGTTCCATCAAAGGCACCGGTGGCAACGAGTTCCATCTTGGGATGAAACACAACCGCATACACACTGCCGTCGTGGCCTGCCAAAGAACACACCTTTCGACCGGTATCGGAATCGTAGATGCGGACTTCGGCGCCAGTACCGCCCACCGCAAGACGCCGGCCATCGGGCCGGAAAGCAAGAGCGAGAATCGAGCCATCTTGCCGCTCGAACTGCCGTATCAGCGTCGATTCTTCTCCAACTCGCAGAGCTCGGGGACGATCCATCGTGTAGAGGTAAGGAACGCGATCCTCACCTCCCACGGAAACCCAATTTCTGCGAGGATGGCGCGCCACGGAGTTGAGCTCGGCCCTAAGGGTATTCAGGTTTTCCAGAAACGCGCCCGTAGAGGCTTCGGTTAGTTTCAGAGCTCGGTCTCTCCCAACTGAAACAAGCCGCTTGCCATCCAGCGAGAAGGCCGTGCCGAACACCCAATTATCGTGGTGCGCCAGCTTCAGCAGTTCTTTGCCCGTACCGACCTCGAAGATTCGAACCGTGTTGTCGGCGCAGCCTACCGCCAGCCGGGTGCCATCCGGCGAAAACGAGGCCCCGAATACGGTGTCGGAAGAAACCATGACGGAACGCTTCATTGCATGAGAAAGTGCGTCCCAAATTTGAACTTCTCCGAACCGTGCTGGAGTGCCCCCAGCTGCGATCAGCAACTGGCCGTCGGGCGAGAAGGCGAGCGACTGAACCCGATCCGAAACGCCCAGCAGGCGCGCAACGAGTCCTGATCCGTCAGCACGATGGATGATGACCTCCCTGTAGCCGGAGACCGCTAACAGCGCGCCATCGGGCGAGTAGGCCAAGGCGGTGATGAGCGGAGCGACCGAGTACGAGGCCGCTTTTCCAGCCACCAGTTTGTCGCGCGCTGCTTCTGGTGTGTCGTCGCTTGCCCCCTCAGCAATCCAGCGCCGGAACAGGTCGATTTGCTCGTCGGGCAGCGACTCGCTACCGAGAGGCATGCGCGGTTGTCGATCTCCTTTGAGGTAAGCCAAAACCAAGCTTTGATCCGGTTGGCCTGTCAGATAAGAAGGACCGCTCTTTCCACCGCTCGCGAATCCTTCGTAGCTTGTCAACAACAGCCCAGCCTGTTTGGATGCCGGTTGGTGGCATCCCTGGCAGTGCCGCTGCAGGATCGGGCGAACTTGGCGGAAGTAGCTGACTTTCGCTCCACCCTGCTGCGCAGCAGGGTGTTCCGTCGCGAAGAGCGGGGCCGAAAAGGCTAGGGTCACCAGGATGCTGAGGCGGAGGAACATATTCATTCCAACTCACTAGTGTCCAACTATAAGTTGAATAGGTTCAGTTGTTTGCTCATAGGCCGCTGAGCAGGTGCGGGCTCAATCTCTGAAAGTACCTGTAAAATCAGCCTTCTTTCGAACAAAGTCAGACTCAGAATTTGCAAAATTGTGTAGAGACTGAAGTTGAGATTGAGCTGTTTTTTCACGATCGCGACTAGGACGTAAATGGAAACGGCGATCCAGACTTGAGACTTGACGGCGTTCTCGCTGGTTCCATAGAACGCTTTGATTCGAAGATGTTGCTTGATCCACTTGAAGAACAGCTCGAC
>Ga0194132_10011332_pt1 | contig 11517 bp, 5 predicted proteins | sample TA2KigOf80mmetaG_FD_148612 | JGI IMG/M metagenome (GOLD analysis project Ga0194132, IMG submission 148612) | Freshwater microbial communities from Lake Tanganyika, Tanzania - TA2015054 Kigoma Offshore 80m | ecosystem: Environmental > Aquatic > Freshwater > Lake | place: Tanzania: Lake Tanganyika... | reverse complement strand
AAATTCCGATAAGTTTACAAAGGAGACACTCACTATGAGCCACAAAAAACTACTTCTCAATACACTACAGACCAACGCCACCACCATCGGCTTATCGCTAATGCTTTGTAGCCTCTTCGTAGCCTGCGGGCCCAAGAGCACCAAAAAACAGGACGTGCGGCAAAAACAAAACAGTGCTGCTCTCGACGCCAAGCAGCCACCGACGACACCCAAAACTGAGCCGAAGCCTGCTAATCAAATTCCATCTAAGGATCCGGTAAAACCAGCGGAGAAACCCATTGTCACCGAGACACCCGCGCCCAAGATCAATATCGCTGGTGCTTGGAAGTCTGAATGCGCTAACAATGAAGACGACGAGACCTCGGAAGCCTGGATCGATGAGTACAATGGTGTTGAAGCGATCAACTTCAACCTCCACTTCTCGGACGAAAACTGCCGCACAGGTATTTACATGATGAAAACAAAAAGCACATTCGTCATTGGCCCAGCCTCGACCAAGGTTCCCGGCGCCTTCGCTTTGGACGCCAAAATTGTGAGTGTTGAACTCATCCCCGCCAACCAAGAGGGCGCCGACGCGTTGACCGCGTTCTTTGCCGATAACGCCGTTTCAAACTGTGCCGCTCTCGTATTCACAGCAAAAGTTGCAACGAACGTGACCTCTTGCAACCTCGTCCCCACTAACCACTTTGATCTAGTCAAGGTCGACGGGGACCAACTCAAATACGGGGATTGTAGTGATACTAAACTCTGTGCTTCGACGGAGACTAGACCCACTGTTTTGGACACCATCACTTATCAAAAAGTAAAATGATCCTCATTTAGTGAACGCGATGTCCGTCCAAACGCATGTGACTGACTCCACGGCGCTAAGCACGATCCTACCTAATTTAACTGCCGCACCCTCCCCGACTTTTCCGGAGGGTGCGCGCCTCATAATCAAACAGTCATCGGGCCCTAAAGTAAACGATGACCGCGCCGTGGCTAACATGCTGCCGCTGAGCACCACTAGGATACTGGCAGCGGATGCGACGTCTTTGGTCAGAGTCTCGCTAGGCCGCAAGCGACACACTTCAGTGTGTCCCTTGGCGTCGTCACGACGCACCATGAGATTAAGGTCGCTAGCGGAGTCGCCATGGAGACTACCGTAAGTCGGCCAATCGCCGCTGAAGACGTGGGGCACCTCAATCGCGAGATCCGCTGTCCCGTGGACTCCGTGATCAAGACGCATGCGGCCACCAGTCAGCTGGATGATGTGGCGCTCGTATCCTGGAAATGCGGAAAAAGGACCAGACGCATTTACATATGCCTTGCTCATGCGCCAGAGAAAAGGCTCAACCAGAGTCACACCTGGCGGCTCGATCGCTAACTGCGTGGTCTTGCCGCCGCCGTTCTTCCACGGAGTCGTTACGTAGTCGCTAGCACCCAACTGAACGATTTGCATTAAAGAATCCATTCGCTTTGCAAAGACACCAAGAAAAAACACCCTAATCACTGGTGGTTAGAGCCGTTACTGCGACTTAGGCGTTCACTTTGTAAACGATCATTGCATTTAACTATCAATATTTATTCATTAAATTCCGATAAGACCCCAAAGGAGGTCGTTATGACAACGGGACCTAAACAAACCAGCCGCACCCGCCAAGCCATGGTCACCATACCTGGACTCCTGCTGCTACGCAGTCTGCGCATGAGCTACCGCCGCCCTCGTTTAGTGCTCGCTATATTTGCGCTCACGATTATCAGTCTCCTTCCCGGACTAGCGCAACTCAAAATCCTACTCTCAGTGACCGACAGTACTGCCGCGGACTCTGAACTTGGGATCAATCAAGCGCGCAAGAGGGCAGCCTTTGCCGGAGATCAAGAGCTGACCACGATCTTTCAACGCCGCGACCACGGCATGCTCAACGAGCAGGATCTCTGCGGTATTCGCGCCTGGGTACGTAAGATTGATTTTGCCAATCAAGACGTCCAGTTTATTAATTCACCCTTTACCGCGCGCTACGGTGCGGAGACACCTCAGACGCTCACCTACCCCCTCGCCATTAAACTTAACTGTGAGGACCCAAGCACGAGCGTCTATCCTTTGAGCGCCGTCATGTCCGCGCCCCTGATCGGCACCTTAGTGGCTGCCAATCAGAAATCCCTATTGGCAGTGATCTACCTGCGCAACACGCCGGGTGGCAGCAAATTTGGTTCGTTTGACCCTAATGTGGTTGCCGCACTTGAGACGGATCTCGCGCAATCCTTCCCTGCAACTCATACCGTTAGTTATAACCTCGCCGGCGGTGCCGCCTTCAAACTTGAATTTCTTAAGAGCCTCATGCGTGATCAGTGGGTTAATTTTCTGGTGCTAGTGATCTTTTGTGTAGGATTTCGCGTCCTTTTTGGTAGCTGGCGAGGATCTTTACTGCTTGGTGCGAGCCTCGTCGTTGCCAATATCATGCTGTTCTCAGCCATGGGCGCAGCAGGTGTCCCGATTGATATGTTGACCAATAGTATCTTCACCATCGTCGCACTCGCATCCATCGAAGACTTTGTATTCCTAGCCCAAATGACTCAGGAAAATGGCAACACCGCTGATTGGCGCCAGCCTTTCCGCCGTCTCATGCTGCCGTCTTTTTACACCTCCCTCAGTACGGTTATTGGGTTTTTGTCTTTGTGTCTCTCGGACATCGTATCGATACAGCGTCTTGGCCTCTGGGCCGCGATTGGTGCCGCCTTGGAATTCGTCATCGTCTTTACCGTGATTCCAGCTGTATTGACGCTACTTCCCCGCATGAGGTCATGGACCAAATGCGAAAGCACCGCCGTTGCCCGCACGGTCCACGGCATTTGTCGCACACGACTACCAAGGTTAGCCTGTGTGGCACTCATCGCCTTGGTACCGCTTGCGACCGTGGGCATAGGTAAACTTGAGGTACGCGATTCGCTGACTGATGTTTGGGACGCGCAGCACACCTTTAATCAAGCTGTTGCTACACTCAAAAAGGACTTCGGTTGGTCAGCTGCGATCGACCTGGTTCTCCCTGTGGGCGCAGATCTCGAAAACGCCGAAAAAATTATCGCCAAGATAGGCAAAATTAACGGCATAGTTCGCGTCGAAAGCCCTTCGGCCTACGTAGCCTACGCCGCTCGTAACTTAAGCTATGAACGGTTCATGCTGATGCAGCGCGAACTCATGCTCGCTGACGGCACCAGCTACTGGTATGCGAAGTCTCATCAATTAATGCGCGTCAGCATCTTTGTCGAAGATTCGCAGCTTACTAGCCTTGCGCCGCTTATTCATGAGGTCAAAGACATCTGCGCCCCTTCAAGGTGCTTTGTGACCGGGGATCTAGTCGCCTACGCAGACTATGCCGCAAAGGTCATCGACACTTTAACCGAGAGCTTTATTTTCAGTCTTGTTCTCGTCGCCCTGCTGCTTCTGTCGCTGGCTAGAGCGTTGCGCATGACAAAACCTGCGACCATGATTTTTGCCTCGATGTGGGGTCCAGTTGTGTTACTCGGGATTGGACCCTGGATCTTCGGCGGTCTCAATTTTATCAGCTGTGTTTTTGCTGCCGTCTTAGTTGGCCTAGCAGGAGACAGCAGTATCCAGTACATGTTTAGCAGTCGCCTTGGCGCAATTTCCCAGGGCATATCTCAAAGGAGCACCGCCTCCGTTCAGATGACTATATTGGCTACTTTGGGCTCGTTGGCTTTTCTGGTGTCTGACTTCGCCCAGCCACGCACGCTCGGTCTACTTTCTGCGGCTGGATTCATCGCCCTAGTCGTCGGCGACCTGTGGCTTCTGAAAACGCTCACTACGTGGGTACAACACTTGCGATCTTCTGATCAAGCGACGCGCTTCAATGCTAGCAGCGTGCAGTCATCGTCGGCCTTGTCGGACCCCATGATTTCGTCGTAAGCGGCAAGCACCAAAGTCCGCAGCTCGCCATCGTCTTTGGCCGCTGCGACGATCTTCTTTAAATCGCTGAAACGTTGGCGACTGCCACTAGTCGCTCCATTTTCAATCAACCCATCGGTGATCATAAGCAAGATATCACCTGGCTTAAAGTCAAAGCGCACCATCGAAATCTCTCCAACAATGCCAAGGGGCGATCCCACGCTATACAGTCGCTTAACTACACCATCCGTCTTAAGGTAGAGCGGCAGATGTCCGGCATTATGGTAGATACCTACACCATCTTTCATATTAATGACGACAAATCCCATGGTCATCCACAGGTCAGTCTTTAAACCCGAATTGGCGACGGCACGATCGGTCGCCCTGATGAGAAGCTCGATGCAACGCTCGTCAGATAAGCCCGGGAAATGCGCCAGCAGTGCATGCACTGACGAGACTGCGCCCGATACAGCACCAGTCACAAGTGCTGATGGAATACCGTGGCCAGTAACGTCACCAATCTGCAAGAATAACCGCTGATGATCGGCGTCATATTGATAGCCATACCAATCGCCGCCGGTCTCCTCAGCAGCAATATAGGCGGTACTTATGGAAATACCAGGTATGGTCGCGGGACTCGGCAGCAGAGCCGTCTGAACAGCCTGGGCTGCGCGCATCTGCCCTTCGAGTCTGACGCGCTCACGCATATCAGTCGCATGACGAATATTTCGAAGTGAGATGGCCCCTTGCGCAGCTAATAGACCCAAGGTTTTTAACCTTTCAGGGGTAAAAGCTCGCGCGGCCAAATCGTTTTCGAGATAGAGAATACCAAGAAGCTCTCCCTGCCCCTGGATCGGGATACAAGCCAGAGATCTCACACGAGCACTTGCAAAGTAAATATCCTGACGAAATTGATGCGACTCACTGCAATCAGTAATGGCCACAATCTCTTGCGTACGAGATACGTAATTTATAAGGGATAGGGCGACATTCTCTGACAAATCCCGGGCATTTTTTATCTGCCGGTCGGCGCTGAATACCGATCGGTACCTAGCCTCAATATGCGATCTGAGTTCTGCCCCATCTTTGAGAAAAATATGTCCACGGGTAGCTCCGGCAGTATCAAGCGTAATCTTAGCCAGGATATTTATCAGCTCCTCCATATCGAGTACTCCGGAGATGGCCTGACAAGCTCTAACTATACTCTCGAGGTCAAGATGATCGACCCGGTTCAACGACGTGGTGACAGCATTGAGGTTGGGTGCCGCCAGTTGACTGAAAGACATGTCCCAATGGATATCTGGGAATTGGGATTCGAGCAGCCGCACCTTAGCCGTCGCGCCCCACGCTGCGTAAAAGTGATGCGCCTCGCGTATAAGTTGTGTCGCTGATGGATCACCTTGGCGCATACTAAAGCGTCCAGAACGCTCATAGGTTAAAGCCTGCGCTGGAAAAAAACCAGATTCGGCCGCGAGCCGTCGACTTTTCTGATAGGCATGAAGCGCCGCAGCTACTCGACCTTCAAGTCTGGCCACTTCAGCCACCAAGAGGGGAAAGATCCAACCAAAGCTACGAGGATTGATACGACCTAGTCGTTTATAAAAACCAAGCCCGGGGCGTAATTGACGGAGGACGCTACGATCAAAAGTATCGGGATCTTGATTAGCTAAAATAGCAAGGGCCGCAAACATGCGAGCCTGAACAAAGGGCATGCCCGTATTTTCTACAGACCATATATAGGGACGCGCTATTTCGTCTTGCCGGACCGCTTGGGCATAGCGATCGTTAAGGAAATTATAAATGATATACAAACTGTAGTAATTGAAACGGGCCGCCGCCGTTTGTCCCTCCAGAATTTTTTCGACCTCTGCACGATCGTTGAGGAGTGGAACAAAAGCAACCGGCTTCGCTGTCAGTTGTCCGATTAGTTGGCAGGCAACTCCTAGATTGAATTGCATCTGGCGTTGCTGATAGCGACGCACTAACTCATAATAAGCGTTAGCAGTTTGACCTAGATGACGCAAATCATCCCAACAATAGATCTTATTGACTATGGACAAAAACAAAGCATTACAGCCCCACTCCAGGTCCCCATTGGCCAAAGAAGAATGCGCCAAACCATCCAATGCATCCATTTCCTCTCGCTTAGCGTCCTGCCACGCATTTACAAGTCCGTAGGCGATGATGGCCGTACGCAGATAACCCAGACCATAGCCTCGATCTCGGGAAGTCTTGACCAACAAATGGGTCAAATTGTGCGCTGCGCTGTATTGTTTAAAGGTCCCTGCCATAACTGCTGCATAGGCAGCAATACCGTTGGCACCACTTTCACTCATACCGTGTACTACGGCGTGTTCCGTCCTCTTAACTAGAGATAGGGCCAACATGTTTTTATCAACAAAAAATGCCGCTCCGGCAATCTCGGCGTATAAATCAGATATCGCCAAGTGGCGCACATCCGTCAACTCTTTCAGTTTATGTATTTGACCGGTTATTCTTCGATTAAATTGTAATTTTAATTTAATGAGCTGGCATGCCACTCGGATAAAACCCGGATAACGCGGCAAGGGTGCACCGAGTATGGCCAAGCCAGCACAACTCACGTCAATAGCCTCAACGTATCGCCCCATTTGTCGCAGCGCACTTGCCATAGCTATGTAAGCCGGCGCTACATCAACTGCGCTGACTGATGTTAATGACCTGATTTTGGCAAAATACGACTCCAAGTTAGTCGACTGACCGGCATTGTAGCCAATTTCTACTAAACGCAAATGGAATTTAAGTGATATTTCTGGATGATCTACCCAGCCATTTTCACCAAGAGCCCTTAGCCCCATTTCATAGTAGTTAAAGGCATCTTCGTAGGCTGCTGTGCGGACGGCCTCGTTTCCGGCGCGGAGACATAAATCCGGCAAGTCCTTCCGTTCGTTAGCTGGGATCACAGAAAGGGCTGCATATAAATGATTGGCAGCGTCCAGCAGAGCCCTGGTTTCGCCGATACCTCTGTAATAGCGACCAATCGCTAGGTGCGCCTCCTTGATCGCGTCATCAGTTAAGATCTGGACCGCAGCCTGCTGCAAGCGATCGTGGGCAAACCGAAAACGCGCCTCTATCGTGCTGTCTGCCGTGTTAAGTAAGCGGTAGTTGGAATCCAGCGGTATAATCACCCCACGCTCGATGGCGACACCCAGAGTCCTACCCAAATCATCGCCTCTAACCTGGAGGACCTGACATAAGGCTGCGATAGAAAACTCAGCACCAAGTAGCGCGGCATGAGCCAAAGCCCGCGCACAGGATTCTGGGAGAGTGCGTAATTGCAATGTAACTAGCTCTAAAACATTCGCTGCAAGAGGGACTCTTTGGGAATTGGCGTTGTCGTAAACAAAACGGCTCAATTCATGATTGAATTTTATAATCCCGTTGTCATATAGGGATTTCAACATTTGCGTAACGAAATAGGGATTACCTGCAGTGCGGCTAACAAGCAAAGAGGCTAAAGGCCTAGCATCGGTGGCATCCATATGCAAAGTGTCGTTGATAAGTTGCTCGACGTCACACAACTCAAGTGGATTTAGCTCCACCTTAGTAAAGGAAACACCCCTGTCTGCCAATAAATTCAACGTTATCTGCGCCGGATGATGATCATCGACCTCCCGATCACGAAAGGCGAGGATCACGGTTAATGATTGCTGCTCCGCTTGAGTACTCAAAATCTCAAGAAGTTTGAGAGACCCCCCGTCTGCCCACTGAAGGTCATCGAGAAATAGCACTAATGGCTGATTCGGGACCGTCAAAGCCCTCAGAAAGGCTTCAAACATCACCCTGAGGCGATTTGAGGCCTCAATCGAAGGCAAGTCTTGCACCTCAGGTACAGCACCTAATAAGGTCCCAAGTTCAGGTATGACATCAACGATGACTTTAGCCTGCGCCCCTAGGGCTGTCTGTATGCGATCACGCCACCAATTCAGTTTGTCAGCTTCCATAGCTAAGAAATGCGAAATGAGCGAACTCAACGCTTGAATAAATCCCAGATAAGGGGCGTTGCGCAAATACTGATCAAACTTGCCTTTGGCATAAAAACCGCCTGAAGTAGCAATCTTCTGGTGCAACTCGTTAACAAGCGATGATTTGCCGATACCAGAGGCACCGGCAACGAGCACTAATTCAACGCCACCATGAGTTGAGCGATCAACGGCTTCCGCCAAAGTCCGCAACGCGGAATCGCGCCCATATAGCCTGGAGGGAAGCACAAAATGGCTGTGGTGATCTTTGCGCCCCAGTGGCAAATCACGTGCCGCCCCTGCAGCGCAGGCCTTGAGATCTTCCAGTAAGCCAACCATCGTCTGATAGCGCTCGTCAGGTTCTTTACTAAGCATTTTCGCCACAATCCGGCTTATCAAGGGCGGAATATGCGGATTGACCTCGGTCAAATCTGGGGGCGTTTTCGCAACATGAGAGTGAATAAGTTCGAGGGGATCTAAGTTGAGAAAAGGTAATCTACCGGAAAACAAACGAAAAAAAGTCGCGCCCAGGGCATAAATGTCACTGCGATGATCGACAGGCCGATTCATGCGCCCAGTCTGTTCGGGAGCTACATATGCCAAGGTACCTTCGATGAGTTTGACCTCAGTCGAAAATGCCTCTTCTTGCGTCAGTTTTGCCGAGATACCAAAATCTATGATTTGAACCTTCTGAAAATCGTCGCTCACGACGATATTGCTTGGACACAAATCTTTGTGGATGATGTGATGTTGATGCACGCGAGCCACGGCTGCAGCAATGATCATGGCAAGGTTTAGGATGTCCGCGATTTCAATATTCTCTGCCAAAGCGCCATCTAGGGACCGTCCGCCCATATCCTCCGTTACAATTGTCCAGTAACCATCCAACGATAAAAGGTCTAGGGCTCGGGGCACACAGGTATCATTTATATCTCTCATCAACTGATATTCACGCCGGAACCGAGCAAGGTCGGCAGCTGTGGGAGATTTCGTGATCATCCGTTTGAGAATGACCGCTACTCCATCACTGTCGCGGATGGCTCGCATCACCTCGGTATTGGTACCCGAGAACACTTTATTTTTTTGCGTAAATCCGCGCAGCTCAAACCTCTTTCCATGAAACGCTTAATCTACTGATCCAGACTGCGAAATCACGCGGCCTTTTTACGGGCCTCATGCGCTACAAGCATCTCGCTGACAATAACCTCGAGTTGTGAAGCCTTTGGCGGAACTATTAACGGTGGCGCCACATAGACTGATATTGTGCGGTGGGTAGGCTTGGGTATTTTCTTCATCGCGGGACCATTTTTACGGCTAAAAAAACTCCCCCAAAGACCTCCGATCGCCATAGCTATGACTGGTACAGGATCAGCGGCCAAGATGCGTTCCACCCCAGGCTTAAAGGCGTTCAGCTTGCCATCATGGGTAATCATGCCTTCAGGGAATATGCAAACTACCTGATCGTCGCGAAGAGCATCCGATATGGCCAGAAACGCTTTCTCCTTTACTTCAGCTGACTCTTTGGCTGGAGCAATGGGTATCGCTTTACATAATTTGAATATGAAATTGACGCCCTGTGCAGCAAAAATCCTGTGGTCCATAACAAACCGTACCGGTCGATTACAAGCAGCAGTAATAACAAGCCAGTCTATAAAACTGACATGATTGCAGACGAGCAATGCTGCTCCCCGACGCGGTAAATGCTCACGCCCATCATAGCGCAGGTGATAAATCGTGCTGGCAAGCAGCCAAAACCCAAATCGCAGGGCGAATTCAGGTACTAGCGCAAAAATATAGGTGCATACAGCCAAATTAAGGACAGCAATGGTGAGGAAGATCTCGGGCGTTGATGCTCCTAAATTATAAAGCACCATGGTCATCAATGCCGAGGCCACCATAAACAGCGAATTCATGAGGTTATTGGCTGCGACTATACGTGACCGATAACGCTCATCACTACGTTGTTGAATCAGAGCATATAGGGGCACGATGAAAAAACTGCCAAAAAGGCCGATACCGCCCACATCCATGAGGAGCCTGATCGGCGAAAAGTCACCGCGTGTCTCAAGAAACGCACTCAGACCGACTAAATCGCCGGCTGGTGGATAGGTCATCAGGAACAGATCAAGGCAGAACCAAGTCATGCCTGCGGCGCCAAACGGGACCATACCAATTTCAACGTCCCCGCGTGACAGGCGTTCGCAAAGCATCGAGCCAACTCCGATGCTAATGGAAAAAGTGGCTAATAGTAGGGTAACAATCTGTTCGTTGCCGAACAGCACGAACTTAGTAAAGCTTGGCAACTGGGCCAAGATAGTGGCACCAAAAAACCAAAACCAAGAGATCCCAAGTATCGATAGAAATACGGTCTTCTGCGCCATCGCCAGGGACATGAGATTCTTGGTCTCAGGTAGCGGGTTCTTAGTTAGTTTGAGCTGAGGATCTGACGCCGGGGCCTCGGGAATGTAACGGCTAAACCACCACCCGCAGACACTCACGGCCAGAATTGCCGTTGCCACGTACTGATGCCCGTGTTCCAGCAGCAGTCCAGCACTGATAGTACCGAGCAGAATGGCGAGAAAAGTCCCCATTTCGACCAGTCCGTTTCCTGCTATCAGCTCGTCCTCTGCAAGATGCTGCGGCAGGATACTGTATTTCAACGGTCCAAAAATGGACGAGTGGGTTCCGAGGAGAAAGAGCACCCCGAGCAAAAGCTCAAACTTGTGCAAATAGAGGGCTATCGCCCCCATCGCCATGATGCCAATCTCAAACACCTTGGTGTACCGGATCAGCATCGACTTCTCGAATTTATCGGCTAGCTGCCCGGCGATGGCTGCAAAAAGGATAAAAGGCAAGATAAACAGGCCTGAAGCCATGTTTATGAAAAATCCCGACTCGGCCTCGGACGTCGCACGCAACGCGATGAAAAGCACCAGGGCGTTTTTAAACAGATTGTCGTTGAAGGCACCGCAGAATTGGACCCAGAACAGGGGAGCGAATTTTCTCTGACCGAGTAATTTGAACGTATGCACAGCTTCCTCCCGAGGCGAATCCTTGGGGAGCTATCGGAAGGCATTGCAGCAAAGTTTAAAAATTAAGCGGCGCTCACAACAATCTCAGCGTGTTACGGCCACATAACGCACGGCGATATGACCATCGGAAGCTCAGAGACTCTCCAGATCACCCTGACCAACCAGAGCTTCTCGGACGATCGTGGCCATAAGAGCCACAAAATCACTGGCCGCGTTGAACATTGGTTGCACCACAATTCTTGGTGACACCCTACCAAGGCGACGCGCCTCTTCCGCCAAGCGGGCAGGTTCGTCAACGCGGTGATCGTAAAGGGTCTCTAAACTGTCGACGGTGAATGACACTCCCCCGTTGATGAGGACACCACGGCAGTCACTGGCTGCCACCGCGGCTAACGCTTTGTCGGTGGTTGGCTGTGTCCATCGGATGAAAGGAATCTCGTCGTGGTTTTGGTAGCCATAAGATACCCGGTGGGCACCGTAGCTCTGTTTTAGCTCATCAATCACGCGCATGACCTGCGGCACGTAGGGATCGCCTTCTTTGACCAACCTGTCGACCAGCCCATGCAGGGGCAAGAAGATGCACACGTCCTCTGCATCG
>Ga0194132_10011329_pt1 | contig 11519 bp, 12 predicted proteins | sample TA2KigOf80mmetaG_FD_148612 | JGI IMG/M metagenome (GOLD analysis project Ga0194132, IMG submission 148612) | Freshwater microbial communities from Lake Tanganyika, Tanzania - TA2015054 Kigoma Offshore 80m | ecosystem: Environmental > Aquatic > Freshwater > Lake | place: Tanzania: Lake... | reverse complement strand
GGGTCTCCGCCACTGCACCACCAATTGACTTCAAATATCCCTTGGCAAGGGTGGTAAGCCCAAAATAATCGAAGTTTCGATCTCTGTCATGAACAATTGCACGATCAATATGCTCCGAGAACTTTGGATTTGAAGCAATGGACACAATCTCATCACTCACCAAGGGGGAGTGCTTTCCAGTTATTGGGTCAACATTGTCATAAAGGCGCCCAACATTCTCAGTGAAATTGACAGGAATGGACTTCTGCCACCTTGTGATAAGAATTCGTGCTGCAAGCAGTGAATAATCCGGATGGATTGTCACCATTCGAGCCGCCTCTTGAGCAATAAGATTGTCAATTTCAGCAGTTGTGATTCCATCCACAACAGACTCTGCAACATGTCGAGTCACCTCGGAAGGAACAACATATCTTTCATCGAGGTCCTTGCATAGACGCTTGATTCGCAATGTAATCTTATCAAACTTAATCTCTTCGCGTTTACCATTACTCTTAATGACGCAATGTCTCATTAGAAGTCTCCTACCCAGGTTAGTGACTGATCAAAGCCTGATGCGACGCCCGCTTTGGCATATTCACTCACACGCCTCTCAAAGAAATTAGTCTTTCCTTCAAGACCTAACATTTCCATCCATGGGAATGGATTCTTTGCCCCATAAAGCTTAGAGAACCCAAGATCGGTGAGCAGTCTATCGGCTACAAACTCAATATAATTCGACATGGAGTCAGAGTTCATTCCAATAAGTGAGACTGGGAGAGATTGACACACGAACTCTTTCTCCGCTGTCACTGCGTCGGAGATGATTTGATGCACAACCTCTTGTGAGGGTTTGTTCTGGATGTGGTTTCGGAAGAGTTTGATTGCAAAGTCAGTGTGTGCCGCTTCATCACGACTGATAAGCTCGTTCGAGAAGGTTAGACCCTTCATTCCTAGCCCTCTATGCTTCAGCCAGAAAATTGCACAGAATGAACCACTGAAGAATATTCCCTCGACACAAGCGAAAGCCAAGAGTCTATTGACAAACGGAGCATCGGCACTCATCCACTTGAGAGCCCATTCAGCCTTCTTCTTGACAGCAGGAATAGTCTCGATCGCTCGAAGCAGGCGAATCTTCTCCTCCTTGTCAGAGACATAAGTGTCAATCAAGAGCGAATAAGTCTCGCTGTGAATGGTCTCCATTGCCGCCTGAAAAGTATAGGCAGCCCGAGCCTCTGGGTACTGCACCTCGTTCGCAAAACGATAGCACAGATTCTCATTGACGATTCCATCAGATGCGGCAAAGAATGCAAGCACATTCTTGATGAAATGCCTCTCATCCTCTTTCAGACGATCCCAGTCCTTTCGGTCCTCGGCAAGGTCTATCTCTTCTGCGGTCCAAAAAGACGCCTCTTGTCTCTTGAATTCCTTCCAGATATCATCATGTACAATGGGATAAATGACAAATCTGTCAGGGTTTGGTTGAAGAATCAGCTCTTCCATGTGTCCGTCCTTGTAGGTGTGAGTTAAATATTTATCGATGATACACCTAATTAAGGTATATTTTCACAAACGATGAGAGAAAAGATGAATCAAGTGCTGTTAAGGTCGTTCATTAGAAATCTCGTTCTTGAAGCATTCTCCTCAGGAACTATTGCAGCTCGTACACGAGATTTTCAAAAGGAAGATCCTACTGTTACACCCGAAGAGGCAAAATATTACCTTGATAGATTTTCAGATGTGCAGAGTTCTCCTCATGTTCAGGACAGGGATATTCAAAGATATTCATGGAGGAATAGGACGGGACCTGGCGGAAAGACCACAACGGGCCTGAAGGACTTTATAGACTCAAAATGGTCTACGAGAGTTTTCTACGAACCAGTGAGTGCAAGTGGTCTTGAACCTGTATATGAATCTGAAAACGGGTCTTTGCAAGTTTTCCTGGGTGATAGGCGAGAGAAGTGTGTCACATTTAGGAAAAATTTCGAGAGAAGAACAGGAAAAACTTATTCCTGGTGTATCTCAAGAAGTGATGCTTCAAATCTATTCACTCATTATCGACTAAGAGGTGACGAACCTGTATTCTACTACCTCTTCGACTTTGAGAGAACGACTGACGATCCTCTGCATGCATGTGTGATATACGTTACAAACAAGGGAGAGTATTGGTTGTCTGATGCAAACAATGCAGGCGACAAGAAATACTCATGGAGTTCTCTTGTAAGAATGATGCCAAAGACTAAAGATCTTCAAGGCGTTTTTAAATATATTCCTGTTTTAGAAAAAGAAAGAGACATTATTAAAGAATTGATGAGCGATGAGCAATTTTCAGAATTAACAAGAGATCAAAAAGAAGATTATATCTCGGCAGGGCACAGACTATCAGCTAGTCAACTTAGAAATTTATGGGGACTTCCTGATCGTGTTGAGCTGATTAACAAATATTGTAATCACCATGAAAATGTTCTACTCCCGCTCGATATCTGGATGAAGATACCTGGTGCGACTCGAAAAGTTGTAAGCGATAACTTTAGAAAAGATGAAGATAGTCAAACTGTTTATCGAATCCATTATCACGGTGAAAACAAGATAGAAGGTTCATTACGTGTAAGAGAGTCCCTTAGCAATGTGACTCTTCCTGAAAATTTTGAAATATCAGGGGATTTAATTTTTGAAGGCAGAGTTCAAGAAAAACTGCCCTCTAAACTAAGAGTAGGCGGAGTTCTTAAGATACGAGGTGAAAACATCACTGATATACCGCCAGGGATAAAATGCAACGGTATTGACATATCTAACACATCAATTACAAAAATTGATGCTAATATTTTTTGGGATAATAACAATGTTGATTTATTGAATATAGACGGCACAAACGCCGAAATACCTGACGATCTCCGTTCCGTTAGAACGTTAAGCATAAACATGTCTTCGATTGAGCAACTACCTTCAACTTTAAAGGTAATGGAAAATCTTCATGCCATACGATCTAATTTAGTTGAATTGCCTCAAGGGTTTTCAGCAAAGGGAAAGATTGATTTATCTGTTTCAGAAAGAATCATAGAGTTGCCCCCACTCACTTGCGGCGAATTACACATCGCAAAGACAAATATCGAAAAAATATCACCAGGTACTCAAATCACAGGTGATATTATCATATCAAGCGACACCAAACTCACTTCACTACCTCTTGATCTAAAACTTGGTGGAAAGATCCGTTTTAGCTATTCAGGTCCTAAGATTTCAGAATATCCGTTTTATCAAGATTATTTAAAAATAAAGAGACTTAATAAAACAAAACAAGAGGTTCAATCGCCCGTGAGAGAATCTCTGTCACTTCTCAAGAGAGTGATTAGAGAGACACTTCACGACCTTGTCTAGGCACCTGCGTGGAAACATTAGACCTCGACACTATCTGATTTTTTTATAAACGAGGGCTCGCTCTTTAACTCTTTCCATTTGAGACGTAAGGCTTTTTTCATATCGTCTTCATTCTCTTTGCTTGCTGCCTCAAGTGACCCTTCACCGCCAATAATCTCAAATTTGCTTCGAGCTGTATCAATCTTCAGAGGAAAGAGCAGACCATCTCGACCTGCACGATTCTTGGCAACGAAGAGACGACCAAACCCTGTCGACTTCTCGTGAGACTTACGGGAGATACCCACCACAAGGTCAGCAACCTGAGCCTTGCCATATGCCTCACTCATGTTGCTTAGATCCACGATGTCACTCTGTGACCCCTCCTTGTTAGACTGGGATGCAGTCCAAATTGGCACCCTCTTCTCAGCCGCAAGACCCCGGAGCTCCTCATAGATCAGCTTCAATTCATGACGGAGAGAGTCATATTGGCGTGTTGAGCGCATGATGTCTGCATAGTCGACAATAATGAGACCAGGCTTAAAGCCCTTGACATCGAGGCGCTCAATATGACTTCGCAGCGTGTAGATCGATGCAGTGTTGGTAGGAAACTCCTTGATGATGAGTCGACCCAGATTCATGGTCTTATATCTTTCAAGAATCTCGTCTTTGTTGTCAATAACAGTGTTGGAGTCAATGTTGCACAGATTCGAGTCGTATCGGAGACCGATTGCTGCCTCAGAGAGCTCAAATGTGTAATGAAGCACATCAATACCCTGAGTGAGTGCATAAGCCCCTAAATTTATTAGGAAATGACTTTTCCCGACCCCTGTCGGGGCCGTGACACACCCAAGCTCTCCCGCACCAAGACCCCCATTTAGAATCTCTTTCTTGTCGAGCTCCCCTAGGCCTGTGGGAACAGCATTTCTCTGTAACCTGGTGAATCGGGATTCATAGTCTGCAAAGAAGTCATGACCTAATTGAGGTGCAGTGCCTACCATCACGGCGGACTTAATGCCATCCACAATAGACTCATACTTCTCCGCCTGAATCTGCTCTACAGCGACCTCTAGAGCCTTCTTTAAGGCCTGCTTCTTGCAAAAATCCAGAGATTTTTCACGAACATACTGCAGATCACCAGGGTCAGGATTTGCCTTCATTCTCTGAAGATATTCGACAATCTGATCACGGACCACAGTGTCGGTCCCGGTCTTCAGCTCATCACGAATAATGGTGAGCAGGAGCTGCAATGTGGGGAATACCTTGTATTTTTTGGCATATAAGAAATATTTCTCCGCCAAGAACTGCAGATACTTCGGCTCGAAATAGGAGGTGTCAAAGACCTCGAGCATCTGCTCGGCATAATGCTTGTCCACCAACAAGGCTTGAACGACTTTCTCTTGAAAAGATTTGCCATAAGTGCCAAAAGAAGCCTTGGTCACAACCCTATCATCACTCATTCAATCCTCGCATTATTAAAATTGTCGATACAGCTAAGAGTCATCATGAACTGAGATACATCAAAGTCTCCGATTCCCTCTTTAATGAGCTGCTTGATGAAACCTATCCTATTAACACCTGGTGAAAATGTATCTATTAGAGAGTCGATTTGAGAAGATTGGTGGTGGGAGAGCATACTGCCGTCCAAATAGACGAGGCGCCAATTAAGACGGACAGTTTCTTCATTCTCAATTATTCGCTTATACAGAGATGATTCTGCAACATGAGAGTGGCAATATGCGAACAAGTCGTCAAGTATTAAATCATCTTGAGAGCACAGGATAGGCAAAAGTCTTGCAGCTGTCTTCCAACCAAACCCTTTAATTCCGGGAATATTGTCAGATGGATCTCCGCATAACGCCTTGGCAAGACCAAAGTTATGTGGGTGCACATGAAACTCCTCTAACACATCAGAGACATGAAGCACTCTCTTCTTGTGCAGGGAATAAATGCTAGTCTTGTCATTCAAGAGTTGATACATATCCTTGTCTGCCGACACAATAATCTTTGATTTATCACGAAGAGGTCCACGAGTCAAATATGCAACAATATCGTCTCCTTCGCAATCTGATAGATAAAGCTGGCATACAGGCGCACATTTAAGCATTGCAAGCAATGAAATAATTTGATGCTTCTTGTTGTCATCTGAGTCAGGAATATCATCTCCATAGAAGCGATTTAGCTTCTCTGGCTTTCTTCCTAGTTTGTATTCGGAATACAGGGCTCTTCTTTTTTGAGATCCTCCACCTTCCCAGGCGATATAAATATTTGTAGGAGAGCACTCTCTTGCAATTCTTGACAGTGTCTTTAGGAATCCAATTGCACCTCCCATCTGATATCCATGGGACGACATTGTGGGATATGCGCTATATGAGCGCACAAATAGATTCATTGCATCAACAATAAGAATGGGTCTCTCAGATTGAGTCATATGAGAAGGAATATATCGATTAATATCTTGGAAGTACATGTCACAAGAGACAAAAAACCCCGCTTGAGGCGGGGTTTCGTATGAGAATCAATAGGGGTTGGCTTTTTTGTCTGGGAAATGTCTTGATCTTGGGTGGTTCGCCATTCCGTCAGTAATCTCTTTCCATTCGTCTCTATTCTCGTCCCAGTATTCTTGATCGGCTCCATCTTCATCTTGTCCGACAATTCTGCCATAAACAACATGATAATCTAACTCTGGTGTAATTTTAATACCTAAATCAACTAGGGCCTTTTTAGGAATAAAGGCTTCGGAATCACCTGCATAAGGTGCAATAACCTCTTCCTCTCCTTCAACTGAAGTTCGCTCTAACAACCTTCTTCGTCGGATAAGCTCTTCACGAATAACTCTTCGCAGCTCTGTAAGTCTGATTCTCATAAAGGATAATTATGCTTTACGTATAGACTAATTCCACAACTACATTCGTTTAATAAATTCTTTGATGGGCATTGAAAATTTGTTCCACATTCTTCTTTCCAAAATTGAGGAAGATAAAACTTTGACTTAAAGCCTGCATTTTCAAAACTCTTTCCGGCGTTTGTTGCCCTATCTCCTGTATTTTTTACATAAGACCAGACAGGTGAAACAAAGACCGGGGCTTTTAAAGAATTTATGGTTTTGTTAATCAAACAAGATCCAATTCCTATTTTTTGATATTCAGGGTCAACGCAAACAGGATCAATTACCCCAAAAGAATCAAATTCATTAAATTCAAACTTAAACTCTCTCTTGAATTCATCTCTGTTAATAACCCTTCCGACACAAAATCCATTAATTTTATTAATTGACGCATCTATAGAACCAAGAATAACCCCTCCTAATCCCCTATAAGAGGATAAGGGGGTTAAATACCCTTTTCCTAGAGTTAAATTTGAAATTTCAAGAATCGAAGAATCAAAACTTGAATCACAGGAAAGGTCAATTAAAGAGAAACTCTTATTCATCAAACAACCCCAGTGGATCCAAATCCGTCATGACCTCGAGCGGTATAAGAAAAATCAGACTGTGGGACGGACTGAAAAACAACAGGGATAACGGGCGAGAATACGAGCTGAGCGATTCGTGAGCCCTTCTCGACAAGAAAATCTTGCTCTCCCATGTTTGCAAGGATAACCTTTACCTCTCCGCGGTAATCAGAATCTAGCGTCCCTGGCCCATTAAGAACCCAGACACCATTTTTAGCAGCCAAGCCTGACCTAGACCGGACCTGGCACTCATAACCCCGTGGAATCTCCATGAAGAGCCCAGTGGGGATAGTCCTCCAGCTTCCACTCGGAATGATAACCTCCTCTGACGCGGTAATATCAGCCCCTGCAGATCCGATGGTCTGATAACGTGGCTGCGGTCCGCTCATTTTAATGACAGGAATTTTGTCCCCACTTTCAACATCAATCATCGGACGCCTCCTCGTTCCCATCTTCATCTACAGACTCGGTGTCAACCTCGACCTCAGACCCAAAAGAGCCATTGACGGTGAGTGCACAATCAATTACCTTGTCAACAAAAGGCTTATAGAGAGGGTTCTTCATAATCTCTGCAAACTCAGACTTATAGAACTTCTTCTCTAGAAGCACTTCACCGGTTGACGATTCGGTTACAACAATCTCTTTCCAGGCACCTGTGCCGGCAATAGATACCTCAACATCATGAGATGCCCTCTTGTCGTCAAGGTGGGTCATTGACACCTTGTTCTTGTCACACCAGGCACGGCATTCATCGAATAGGTATTCATGCTCCACGATACCCTTACCAAAGACAATATCAAACTCACACTTGCGGAAAGGAGGTGCGACCTTGTTCTTCTTAAGTGAGACTGTCGTATGGATACCAATGATATTCCCAGCCTTGTCCTTGATCGGACTACCGCTACCTAATCGGATTCGAACCGACGAGGCAAAAGGCAGAGACTTACCACCGGGGCTAACATACTGATCTCCATGAATAACCCCGATTGCGTCACGAAGCTGATTAATGCAGAGTAGGGTAACATTATTTTGCCCAATGACACCTGTAATCTTGCGGAAGCCCTTGCCCAAGACTCGAGCCTGTAGGCCCATGGTGGTCTGGTCGTAGTCCCCGTCTAACTCAGCCTTGGGAGATGTCGCCGCAATGGAGTCCCAGATGACCAGAATGGGGACGTTCTTGTCAATAATCTGCTTCGCCTTCGTGATTGTGCTCTCAATGATAGAGAATACCTCCTCTGTGCAGTGAGTGTCGCAATATACGAATTTCTTGGATACATCGATCCCCATGTGCTTCAGCTTCTCGATAGGGGTTGCATTCTCGGTGTCAATATAGACAACAAGCCCACCCTGAGACTGGGTCACAGCTGCGGCATGATATGCCAGATGTGACTTGCCTGACGAGGGCAGCCCTGAGAGCTCGATGATACGACCCTCAGGATAACCACCACCCGCCGCATTACGAATTGCATAGTTAAGCTGAATGGAGCCCGTATCAATCCACCTCTTCACGATGGTAGGGGCCTCATCTTCACTCAGATTATATGCAATTCTCTGTCCGAACTCTTTGTTGAGTTGTTTGATAAGATCAGCGGTAAGGGTATCAACCTCATCACTGCCCTTCTTCTTTAAAACTTTCTCTGAAGACTCCCCTGGTACAGGGGGTTTTGCTGGTTTTGCCATGGTTCATGCCCCTCTTTAGTCGTCACCCATCAAATCCGCAAATGCCTCATCCAAGCTCTGCTTCTTAGGAGCATCTTCACTCCCCCTTGGCTTTGCTGCCTTCACATCTGCAACAATCTCATCGATGCTGTCCTTGATAGGCGGCCCACGAGTTGTACCAACCTCAGACACAGTGGGAGGAGCATCACCATTCAACCAGGCGGTAACAATTGCCTCAATCTCTTCCTTGGGCTTCAGGCGATACATGTCATCCAAGTTCGGAATGGCATCCATCCATCGCTTCATCACGGCAGGATCATCATGAAGCTTCGTGGGCCGTCCCTTGCAGTCCACAACGGTATCCTGGAACTGCTTGCCCGGGGACTGGGTGATAGTCACTTTCAGATCGAAACCCTCGTTCGGATCGAGGATGTTGCCGTAATCCTCGTCGAGGAAGAACCCGAGGAGACGCTGGTAAATGAGCTTGCCGAAGGACCAGATCTGTGGGCCTTTATCCTCTTGACCACGAACAATGACAGGAACATATGCCCTCATCTTTGGAAGGAGCTGCTTCGCAATTGCACGATCTGCCTCAGACTTTGTGCTATACAGCTTACGAAGGAGATCATCAATTGGATCAGGCTTGCCGAATTGCTTCGGGGACAGAATACCCGAGTTCGTACCAATGTAATAGAACCAGCGCTCCTTGAAGGGCTGACCATCGGGAGCATCGGCCCATGGGAGGCATCGCACCTTGTGCTCACCCACACCAGGCTTCCAGAGCTGGACTGACGAAGTCTTCTTCACACCATTGAGTTCTGCCATTCGGCGACGAATCGCCTCAAGATCTACTGCCATATTTTTATTCCTATTCCTATTCCGCTGTTCAGATGAACGATCTCCACACCCTGTGGATAGGCATCATCTTAAATCTTTCCGACCATTAGTTCAACTTTCTTTTTGACCGACGCCGCTTTTTTGATTTTGAGGGGAGTGTAGGGGGAGGTTGAGGAGACATATGTCCCATGATCATAGGACCACCCGGGGGCAGAGCCATTGACCCTCCACCAGCCCCTACAGCACTGAACTCTCTAATCATATCAGGGGAGTCTTCATCAACCTCATGTATTAAATCCCGAATAATGAGCCTCAAATCTGAGATGGACATATCCCCTCCAAACAGGAATAAATATTATGCATCATAGACTTTGGACCCAACTAATGCGAGAGCCTCAGAGATTTTTCGGTCAATCTCGCGCTTCAGAGCGTCCGCATGAGCCTCAATCTCTGACGCGCGCTGCTCCTCTAACATCCCCCAGGCAGAGTCAGCATCATCCTTCAGGGTCTCAATAAGGCTAATTGCAGCCGTTAGAGCTGCATACAACTCATCCAAGTCTATCTCGCCATCCTTGCGGAAAGACTTCAACCACTCAAGAGTCTCCTCTAGGTCTCTCATTCGAACTCATCCTTCTCCTGGCGAGTTGCAATATAATCCGCAGTCATAACGACATGAGATAGGAGTGGGTCCTTCAGGATATAGGATTTATTCTCCCCAGGAAAGAAACCATCATTCAAGAGGATCGCCATATACTCATCGACTGAGAGCTTCAGACCAAAATGCTGACATAACCATAGACCTCGGGCAGGCACGGTCATATATTGAATATTACGATTGTGCTGATAGGTCTCACCGAGCTTCTCTGCACGCCATGGGTCGCCGGGCAGATAATAATCCGTTCCGGGGACATCATAGCCCACCTTGCCCAGGTCATGAAAGAGACAACCGATAATGAGGGATGCTCGAGGCAGAGCCCACCCAAAAGATTTGGTCAGGGTGAGAGCATTACTCAGGACTCGAAGCGAATGATCCACCAAACCGCCTGGGAGGGCCAAGTGATAATCCCGCTTGGAGGACGCAGGGCACATTGCAAGACGCTCTCCTAGGGTATCAACCATATGCAGAGCGGGTTCAGACCGATCCCCTAGCTTCTCACATAAAGAACGGAACTTATTAAAATTTTCTGTAATTTGTTCGGGTGTTAGGTTCATAGATTCAATTTACATTTAAAGATTTAAATTGTTTTAAAATTTTTCTACTTTAATAGGAAAGATCTGAGAAAATCCAGGAACTTTAACGGACGTGATTAATTTAATATCGCCCAAAGACTCTGCAGGACAATCAACAATTAATGCATCATGGAGAACAAAAAGCGGATCTACGGAGACTCTCCTTAGTCTTTCAGTCAAAGAGCCAAAACCTAAAAGAGATACATCGACCCCTGTTGATTGTGCAAAAGAGTTAATGAGAATATGATCGGCAGGATTATCAATAGGAATTCTTCTACCATAAGCATTTAAGATGTGACCCTTGGAAGAATATTCCGCCCGCAGCGCCGCAAGAAGCTCTCTCGTTTTAAAAATCTTCTTTACTCTTTGAAGAAAGAGTTCAAGCTCTCCGCTGTCAACACCTAAAGCGGCTGATAATGAAGTCCTTGATGCACCATATAATTCAGCAAGAACAGCCCCCTTTACAATTTTTCTTTTTGACTCGTCTCCAAAAGAGTCACGGGCAATCTTTCCATAGAGATCAGGATCTTCACAGTCTCCACCTGATGAATATAGGAGGACTCTTGCCTCTAGGGACGAGAAATCAAGCGAGAGAATTTCTCCTCCAGGGTGTTGAGATACAAAGGCGTCCCGATACTCTTTTTTAAGGGTTAGAATTTCAGGTCCTGATTGGACCACAAGACGCCCAGTTCTTGTTCCGAATCGATTATATTGAACGCCTTGAAGTATATCTCCTTTAATCGGCAGAAGAGATTGAAGAGCCTTGTTTAAGGTTCCATGATCTCCTATAATCTTTTCAACTCTGTCCCTTTTTATTCGAGAGGGCTGTAGTGCACGAAGAATTCCTCCCGCCTCATTCCACGTTCCTTCACAGTATTCAGTGCTAATTCCGACAATATTTTCCTTAATGGAATTAACCAACCTCTCAGTGAACCTTCTGTATTCATCACGAGGAAGAATCAGACTCCAGGGGGGGTTTCTACTTTGAGCACATCTCGTGGAAGAGACCC
>Ga0194132_10011328_pt1 | contig 11521 bp, 6 predicted proteins | sample TA2KigOf80mmetaG_FD_148612 | JGI IMG/M metagenome (GOLD analysis project Ga0194132, IMG submission 148612) | Freshwater microbial communities from Lake Tanganyika, Tanzania - TA2015054 Kigoma Offshore 80m | ecosystem: Environmental > Aquatic > Freshwater > Lake | place: Tanzania: Lake Tanganyika... | reverse complement strand
CGAGTGGTAATTCGAAGTTCCAAATTTGGTGAGGTGATGGTGATCTACCGTGTAGGCAAGGAATATGTATCCATTGTCCCGGAACCGTGGATGCAACGCGAACCCCAATAGTCCGTGGTCACGCCACCCTCCCACTTCTTCACTGATGTCGATCAATGGAGGCGATTGCTTGGCACCGTTTTCGAAAATCCAAACTTTCCCGGTGCGTTCCCAAATATAGGCACGCCCGTTTGAAGACTTTTGTTCCGACTCAAATGTCAAACCCACCGGCTCAGTCCAGGGACCTTCAAGGGCCTCCTCGGAGAATCCAGGGGGCAAAGACGCTGCCCGATGCTCGCGTGCAAAGATCAAAAGCAGCAAAAGCAGAAGGATGAGCTGCCCAGCCGGCTTCCTGTTCCAATCGGCTGTTGTCGGCTCAAGACCAGAAGCAATGCGGATGAGCGGTTCGGAAACCATGGCCACGCGACTGATTGCGGAACGCCCGTACGAAACCACAAAAAGTCACTCAACGCGAGTGCCATTCAGGAAACGGCCTTTGTGCATAGCCAGCTCACTTTCTTCGACCCGGTCCGTCCCCCCGCCCTCCCCTACTCCCGTAATCGTAATCGTAATCGGCCAGTCGTTCTCGATGACAAAGCCTCCGTCCTGGAGGCCAGCTAATGACCTGTCCCTTTATTTATCCCGACCGGAGCAGCCCCGAGCGACGGGGTGATGTCTCTGTGCGCTCTGCCGGCTCTCCCCGCGCAATAGGACCTTGGTCTTCCTCGTGGGATAGAGGTCGTATATCCGGGTGACACGGATTAGGGGCGGGTTTGGGCTGACTGGGTTCCATCTCTTGTTCATGAAACTGTCGTGGAAAATCTCCAATGCCCACGTGCCCCATTTGTTCAATTCCTCTGCCAGCGGTCAGGCAGCACGAAGGTTGTTATTACCCCTGCAGCTCATGCGATGGACGTGCACTGAGCTTCCTCATGCCACGCGTCTTTTCGGTGATCAGATCACCACAAAGACCCTCCGTCTCATGAACGTAGAACCTGTAACAAGCAGGTTTCGTTGCCCCTTTTGCTCTGAGCCGGAACGATTCAGTAGGCCAATGACATTCTCGCCCTGACTCGGTTGGAGGAATTCAACGCCCGCGAGGAAGCTGAGCGGAGGCAAGCCCGGAAGAAGAGGCGCTTTGGTGGGCTATTCGGCGGGACGGAAGATGCCGGACCTTATGAGAAGTCGTGAGTTGGATCCAATGCCTTTCGGACAATCCTCCACTCATCGCTAGGTCAGACGAGGCGCAGGGTGATGGGGCCGGTTTCTTACGGAGGATTGGGTGCCCGCGGACTTGGGAGGAAAGAACACAGCTTGACCCCTCGGTCTCATTCGTCTCCTATTTTTCCATATGTCGAGCCCATCAACGGTGGAACAACTTGCGTCGGTGCTTTTTGCACTCGCCGTAATTCACACGTTCTGTGTGAAGCGATTCGCCCATTGGGCACACGCCTCGCCCCCTGGATCCATCCGACAAAATGCCCTGCATTTTCTGGCTGAGACCGAGGTGGTGTTTGGGCTCTGGGCTACCGCCTTGTTCCTGGGGATCGCAACAGTGAGCAAATCAGTTCAGGACGCAGTGGCCTATATCGGAGGACTGAACTTCACGGAACCGAAGTTCGTTTTCCTTGTGATGGTCGTGGCGGCAACACGGCCGGTGGTGAAGCTGGCGGAGGCGTTTATCTCCCTGGCAGCACGCGCACTGCCGCTGGGGGAGAGCGTGTCGTTCTACGTGTCTGCCCTGTTTCTGGGACCCTTGCTGGGGTCCTTTATCACCGAGCCGGCCGCCGTGACGTTATTGGCGATGGTGCTCAAGCGACGCTACTTCGATCGCGGCATCTCGACCCGCCTGGCGTACGCAACTCTTGGTTTGCTGTTCGTCAATGTTTCCGTCGGCGGCACCTTGACACATTTTGCCGCTCCACCCGTGCTGATGGTCGCCGCAAAATGGAACTGGGACACTCCCTTCATGCTCACGCACTTTGGATGGCGTGCAATCGCCAGCTGTGGCCTGTCCACGCTATTGATGACCCTCGTCTTCCGAAAAGAGCTGATGCAGATACCGGTGGACCGTGACACAGGTGCCCATGTTCCAGCGTGGCTAACCTCAACTCATGTGGTTTTCCTCGCCCTCGTGGTCGCATTTGCACATTACCCGGATGTCTGCCTTGGGATCTTCGTCCTCTTCCTGGGAGTAGTGACGGCCACGATGCAGTACCAGGATCCCTTGAAACTGCGCGAAGGTCTGCTGGTCGGCTTTTTCTTATCAGGTCTGGTCACGCTAGGATCTCTTCAGGCCTACTGGCTCAAGCCCCTCATCCAAAGTCTCAGCGGTGGGGCCATGTTCTACGGAGCAACCGGTCTGACCGCGCTGACTGACAACGCCGCGCTCACCTATCTCGGCTCTCTGGTGGAAGGGATCTCCGACGACCTGAAGTACGCTCTGGTAGCGGGTGCGGTGACTGGAGGCGGATTGACGGTGATTGCGAATGCCCCAAACCCCGCGGGGGTCGGCATCCTGCAAGGGGCCAAGGTTTTCAACAATGAAGGCATCAGCCCGATAGGTTTGTTGCTCGGGGCACTGATGCCCACCGGCGTCGCAGTCGCGTTCTTCTGGCTGGTTGGATAGCGCTTACCTCCCGCTCAGAAACCGTTTCACATCCCGATACACCTCGCGGCTGCCTGTTTTTCTTGGAGCACCCGGTGACAACGTGCTATGGGGCAGCCCATGCGTCAGTGCTTAACGGCATGAAAATACTGGTGATCTCACTCGCGGGGATCGGCGACACGCTCCTGGCCACGCCCCTCATTGATGAGCTCAAGGCGAGCTTTCCGAATGCCCAGCTCGACGCGCTTGTGATGTGGGCCGGCTCGCGCGACCTCCTCGCAGGCAACCCGGCTCTCCATCTGACCCATCATTTCAACATGCTGAAGGAGGGTCCCTGGAAAACGTTCCGGTTCTTGAGCAAACTCCGGCAGGAACGCTACGACGTCTCTCTCAACACCTATCCTCAAAGCAAGACTCACTACCGCGTCATCTCGCGATTGGCAGGGGCAAGGATTCGGGTCAGTCACAGCTACGACAACCGGAGCTGGTGGGACGGCTTCCTGGTAAACCGCGAACTCCCGCAAACCTATCAGGTTCATTCAGTCCATCAAAACCTCGGGCTTCTGAAGCTCATCGATGCAGAACCCCGGCTTACATCGCACCGCACGCGGCTTTTCCTGTCCAAGGAGGACGAATCCTGGGCGAAGGATTACCTGAGCTCCAACAACCTCTCTCATCGCAGGCTTGTCGCATGTCATGTGGGGTCAGGCACAACGAAGAACCTGTCAATCCGACGCTGGCCCTTGGATTACTATGCACGGCTGATGCGAAGTTTGCTGGGTCTGCATCCGGATGTCCGCGTGTTGCTGATGGGCGGCCCTGAGGAGCGTGGTGACCATGAATGGTTATTGGAACAACTCCGTGATTGTGGTGGATGCGTGCTGGCTCCTGACACACGGAACATGAAGCAGGCAGCAGCGCTGCTCTCCGACTGCCGGGCCTTTCTAAGCATCGACAGCGCCCTGATGCACCTTGCGGCCGCGGTTGAAGTCCCGCATCAGTTCGTGATCGAAACGGCCACGTTCAACAAAACAATCGAACCGTTCGCCCGGCCATACGTCCTGATTCCAAACCCGGCGGTCAAAGGCCGCAACCTTGACTATTATCGTTACGATGGCGAAGGGATCCGCGGTACGCGCGAAGAGCTTGAGGCGCTGATGCGCTCTGTTCAGCCGGAAACGGTCTTTGAAACGATGGCTCCCGCACTCACGTCACCATGATGAAAAAGTTTCTAGAACTTCTGGCCCGGATCTTTTTTCGATTTCGCGCCTACAACACCGAGGCGCTGAACACTCCAGGGCCCGTCCTGTTGATCCCCAACCACGCTTCGTGGCTGGACTGGTTGTTCATCGGTGTCTGTCTGGACGACGACTGGCAATTCGTTGTCTCGAGCGTCACCGCGAAAACCAGCTGGGTGCATCGAAAGATCATGATCAACCGCCGGACCTTTCCGATCGACACCACCTCGCCTTACGCCGTCAAGAGGATGGCGGAGCACCTGGAGAAGAAGGGAAGGCTGGTGTTGTTCGCGGAAGGACGCATCTCTCGAACGGGCAGGCGCATGAAACTCTTCGAGGGAACCGGGTTCCTGTTGCACAAGACCGGGGCGCGCGTCATCACCGCATTCATACGGAATGCTGATCGGATTCCCACTTCCCCGAATCCCAACCTGAAACAATGGTTCCCCAGAATCAGCGTTCACTTCAGTGACGCCCAGACGCCGCCGCGACTGGGGGAGATCAGCACCAGCCAGGCGCGAGCAACCCTCACCTCCTGGCTCCAGGATCGCATGGTTCATCAGGAGTTTGACGTGGAGCAACTAGTGGGGGCACCGACTCCGCTGGAGGCGGTGGTCGATTCAGTTCGCCAGCAGCCGGGCAAGACCATGCTGCAGGACATCTCCCAGAGTCTGAGCGGACGTCGGATCCTCACAGGGGCGGATTTGCTGGCACAGGAGCTGGAAACTCAACTGGCCTCGGGCTCCGGTCATGTCGGCATTCTGCTGCCAAACATCAACGCCACCCCCATCGTCGCTCTGGCCCTGTGGAGCCTGGGCCGGGTACCAGCGATACTCAACTTCTCATCAGGTCCCACCGTGATGGCATCGTGTGTTCAACTGGCGGGCCTGCGCGAAGTCATCACGTCCCGGGTCTTTCTTGAAAAGGCCAAAATCTCCGCTGAACCCCTGGAGAAGTCCGGAGCCCGCATCATCTACGTGGAGGACCTTCGGGAAAGAATCAGTCCTGGCCGACGCCTGCTGGCGCTGACCCGCATCTCGCTCAACCCACGTTCGCTCATGCGATGCCCACAGCGCGCAGAGGAGCCCGGGCTCATCCTGTTCACCAGCGGATCCGAGGGGATACCCAAGGGAGTGGTGCTGACTCATCGAAACCTCATCTCAAACATCCGGCAGACCCTCGCCATCGGGGATTTCACCGACCGCGACCGGGTCTTCAACTGCCTTCCACTCTTTCACAGCTTTGGGTTCACCATTGGAACTCTCCTGCCGTTGGTGCGCGGGCTTTACACGTTCCTCTACCCGAGTCCGCTCCACTATCGCGTAGTGCCCACGGCTCTTTACGACCGCGATTGCACCATCCTGCTCAGCACGAATACCTTCCTGAGCGGTTACGCAAGAAAGGCTCATCCGTATGACTTCCGAAGTCTCCGGTACCTGTTCGCAGGGGCTGAGAAGATCCAGGAGGCCACCATGGATCTGTGGATGAAACGGTTCGGTGTCAGGATTCTGGAAGGTTACGGTGCCACGGAATGCAGCCCTGTCCTTAGCATCAATACGCCTCAGCAGAACAACTCTGGAACCGTGGGGCGATTCCTGCCGGGAGTGGAACATCGTCTCGAGGAGGTGGAAGGGGTATCTGATGGCGGACGTCTCCTCGTCCGGGGTCCAAACGTGATGAAGGGCTACCTTAATCCGGAGGCCAACGCGGCGTTCCAATCCCGGGGTGGATGGTACGACACCGGGGATATTGTGAACGTAAACACCTCGGGATTTGTAACGATTCGTGGCCGGCTGAAACGATTCGCAAAAATCAGCGGCGAAATGGTCAGCCTCACTGCCGTGGAGGATGCGTTGGGAGGAGCGTTCCCGCAATACGGACTCCGATGTCAGGTTGCAGTGATTGCCAGGCCCGACGCGGATAAAGGGGAGAGGTTGATTGCGGTGACGAACGAGCCTCGACTGACCCTTGAGGAAATCCGCACCGCGATTCGGAGCAAGGGATTGTCCAATCTGGCGGTTCCGAGGGAGGTAACCGCCGTTCGAGAGATCCCAAAGCTTGGCACCGGGAAGATAAACCACCGCGAGCTCGAGAAGATTCTCGCTTGAGAATTCAACGGTCCCTCCATCCGCGACATCGGGTTCCGACCGAACCGACTTCCGGCTCCCGGTGGCTTGATTCAGTCCGGGCTCACTCAGGTTGAAAGATGATGGCTTGCTTGTTCACCGCTCAGGATCCGCGTCGCTTCTGCGAGAGCCTCAGGACCTCCCACATTCCCTGGAAAAATGACATAGGGCATCCCAGGACAGCGTGTTTCGGAGCCCAGCTCCCAGACCGGCACCCCTGGCAGTATCTGCCCCAGCACTTGTGCGCGACGGACTCCCAACGCTTTCGTGGCAAGATCGCTGGATGTGATGCCCCCTTTCGTCAGGATGAACCGGGGCGCCACCGCCAGACGGCTCACGATACTTGAAATCGCATCGGAGACCCTCCCGCTGATCGAAAGGCTTTCATCTCCTCCAGATCCCGGGATCAGATCCCGGCTCGTGTACAACATGATATCGTGTCCGGAGCGGAGAAATGCTTGCACGCTCTTCAACGCCGCTGTGATGACGGTCTCACCGTCATTGCCCAACAGTTGCGGGACGGATAGCTCGACCGCTTTCACAGAGCAGGAGCGAAGCAGGTGGTTCAACTGCCCTGTCGTTCTGGGCACATGCGATCCAACCACGATCAAGCCACCTACGGTCAGTCCCGGCTCGGCGCCGGAAGGTGTCCAGAGCAGACCCGGTTCCTGGCCCAGGATGGAAGCCACGAACTGCGCTGCCGTCCGGCATAGCCAGCGACGTCCTTCCAACTCCTCCTGGAGAATCGCACAAGCCACAACATCCAGATCTGACGGACGACAAGCATTGACGATCACCACCGAGCCAGGCGGTGTGGATTGAAGCAACTTCATCACAGCGTCAGGTCCTCCGCACCGAATGACTTCGATGGGGATGGATGTCACCTTCTCCGCAGACATGGCGCCTCCTGTCTTCTCCCTCACATAGTCACGAAGATTGGATGCCTTGTATCCAAACGCTGGATCCTTGGCGAAAGGGGTCTCGCCTACAGGAACCAGATCGGAACCCTCGGCGACATAATGGACGTCACCAATCGTGTAGCGGCCTCCTGCCTCGAAGTACGGGGCCAGGAGACATCCGTGAAAAGGACCCAGCTCAGCCGATAGAACGTCCGTCTCCATCGGAAAATGTCCCCGCAACGTGGAATCACCGCGACTTACCAGGATGAAAGGCTGAGCACCCGCCGCCTTGCGGAGATCGAGCGCGATACGTTGGTTGAGGGCAGCTGCCGCCGAGGGGACCAGGCTCCGCGAATTGGTCAGGAGGTAAAAGCATCGCGTCCTGTTCTCAAATTCGGTCCGGATAAGCTGCTCGTTCCAGACGGTCAGCACAGGCACATTGCGTATGGTCTGGGCGCCCGTTGGATCATCATCCAGGACGACGATGGGTCGAAATGGAGCAGACTCCAGCAAGTGCCGTATTTCAGCCCGCACTGGAGCCGGCCAGGGAGGCGGCAGCTTCGCAAACAAAGCGCTCTGGGCGATGCGCTCGCTCACGCTTCTTCCGTCGAGATGTTGGGCTGGCTCAAGCCCCCCGGTGTGATAGGGGTGCATCTGCTTGATGGATGGGTCGGTCAGAGGTTGGTCCGATCATCTTTGAGATGGATTCTGTGGAGACATACATCGACTTGTCGACGGGTGATCAAGCTCAGGCTTTGGGAGGCGAAGTCGAGTCCTAACTTCACTGCGAAATGGCAGTCACGCGAGGCACCCAGCCGCCGGGCTTGTCCCAGAGCGTCGCCGAGATTAGGCTCCCTGCTCATGCTCGTCATCGCGAATTTGTGCAAAAGCTACGGAAGCAAGACTCTCTTCGAGGAAGCCTGCTTTCAGGTGATACGCGGCGAGCGGCTGGGTGTGGTCGGACCGAACGGAGCCGGGAAATCCACGCTGTTCCAGATCATTCTGGGCGCTGAACAAGCCGACTCCGGCGAGGTGACTTTTGAACGGGGCTGTCGCGTGGGCTACCTGCCCCAGGAAAGTCTTCCCGTCCAGAATGAAACAGTCCTCGAACTCGCAACCACCGGGCGCACACGGTTCGATTCAGCATCGGATGGACCAGGCATCGATCATCACGAGCCCGAGGACTACCAGCTGACCGTGAGAGCGAAGCGAATTCTCAAGGGGTTGAGCTTTCGCGAGAAGGATTTCGACCGCCCCGCCCGGGAGTTGAGTGGCGGCTGGATCATGCGCGCGCATCTTGCCCGCCTCCTGGTCCAGGAACCTGATCTCCTGATGCTCGATGAGCCCACGAACCATCTCGATCTTGAATCGCTGATCTGGTTGCAGGGTTATCTCGAGCACTACCCGGGTGGCATACTCATGATTTCGCACGACCGGGAATTCCTCAATCGCCTGACATTGGGCATCGCGGAGCTGAGAGGAGGGCGGGTGTATCGGTATCGCGGTAACTATGACAGCTACCTTGAGCAGAAGGAGGCGTTCGAGGAACAACAGCTCGCCGCGTATAAGAGTCAGCAGCGGGAGATCGAAAGGTTGATGCGGTTTGTGGAGCGGTTTCGTGCTAAGAACACCAAGGCAGCCCAGGCCCAGAGCAAGCTCAAGCAGGTTGAGCGCATGGATAAAATCGAGGCCCCGGAGGATCTGTCGCAACAGATCAAGTTCCGCTTTCCTCAGCCCGAACGCAGCGGCCTCAAGGTCATCACGCTTTCGGGCATTCATCATGCCTATGGTGCCAATGTCGTCTACGCCGGCATGGACTTCGAAGCAGAGCGGGGTCAGCGGATCGTCCTCGTGGGACCAAACGGAGCTGGAAAATCCACCCTGCTCAAGCTGCTGGCCGAAGTCATCCCGCCCCAACAAGGCACCCGGACACTCGGCCACAAGGTGAAGTTTGGCTATTTCGCCCAGCACCGGGTTGAGATGCTTCAGGCTGGACGCACGGTTTTCGAAGAAGCGTGTGATACCCCCCAGCGGGTTACCGAGGAGTTCATCCGAACCGTCCTGGGCTGTTTCCTGTTCCGGGGCGATGACGTTTTCAAACCTGTGAGAGTGTTGAGCGGGGGCGAGAAGACGCGTCTCGCCCTGGTCAAGCTGTTATTGGATCCACCCAACCTGCTTCTCATGGACGAGCCCACAACCCACCTGGACATGGCAAGCATCGACGCGCTGATCTATGCCATGGATCAATTCGAGGGCACCCTGATCTTCATCAGCCATGATGTTCACTTCATCCGCTCGCTCGCGAATCACGTGGTGCATGTTCAAGGCGGCCGGTTGACTCCCTACCCCGGCGGTTACGATTATTATCTGGATAAAAGAAAAGCGATAACCCCGAGCTTGCCGGCACCGTCTGCATCTGATGCAGAGCAGTTGCCTGCGAAGACTCCAGGCAAGTCGAAGGAGGAGAGGAAACGGCAGGCGGAGGAGCGGCAGGCCTGGTTGAAGGAGCGGCGTGAAACCCAGCGCCTGGTGGAGGCGTTGGAAGGTCGGATTGCAGATGCTGAGAAGAGGCAGACGGAGCTGACTGAGGAGTTACAACGGCCCGAGGCGCATTCCCTCGGCGGCAAAGCGTTCGAACTGGGTCAGGAGCTGGCCGCCTTGGAGAAACAGCTGGCCGCGCTGACCGAAGAGTGGGCGCAAGCCGCGGAGCGATTGGCAGGCTTTGGAGAGCCCTGAGCAGCCACCGCGACTTTTCGCGTGTGCAGAACCCGGGTTGCAGTGTCCCATTGATGAGCGACGCTGCCGCCGCTATCCTGAGCCGCCGAACGTCCTGTATATGCCTGACAAAACAAGCTCACAAGTTGCCCGGGAACACCGGGAGTCGCTTCAGAAGGCCGTCACTGCCATTGAGCGACAGAATCTGGACTACGCCCTGACGATCCTTGAGCAGATCATCCTGCGCGAGCCGGGCTTTCTGGAGGCGCGACAAGTGCTTCGGGCCGCACAGTTCAAGAAGCACGGGTCCGGAGGAGGTTTCTTCAGGAAAGTTTTGGGGGGCGCAAGCTCTTCTCCGTTGATCGCCAAAGGGCAGCTTGCAATGCGCAAGAACCCTGTGGAGGCCATGCAGATTGCAGAGCAGATCCTGAGTTCGGATCCGGGTAGCGGCCTAGGAAACAAGATGCTGGCCGAAGCCGCGCTGGGCGCAGGACTCCCGAAGACCGCCTGTTTCGCCCTGGAAGTGGCTCGAAAGGGATCGCCTAACGATCGAGACCTGACACACAAGTATGCGCAGGCACTCATGGCAGCAGGACAGGTGGAAAAGTCGGAAGAGCTCTATCACCAGCTCATCGAGGACAATCCGAATGATCCGGAGCTCGCGATGGAGCTCAAGAACGTCACGGCTCAGAGAACCCTCACCCAGCAAGGCTACGAAGCTCTCGCGAGCGGCACAGGATCCTACCGGGACATCCTGAAGGACAAGGATGAGGCCGTTGCCCTCGAGCAGGCGAACCGGCAGGTGAAAAGCGAGGATGTAGCCGGCCGTCTCATCCAGGAGTACACCGCCCGTTTGCAGCGTGAACCCGGCAACATGCGGCTCCTGCGGGACATCGCCGAGCTTCATACTCAGAAGAAAGACTTCGAGAAAGCTCTCGAGGCTTATGCCCAGATCAAAGCATCACCGGTGGGGAACGATCCGTCGCTCGACAAATCCATCGCAGACACCCAGATGCGGAGGATGGATCACCTCATCACTCAGCTGGACCCCGCCGCTGATGACTATCCGCAGCAAAAGGCTGCGATCGAATCCGAGCGGACGGATTTTCAAATCCAGGAGTGCCGAGAACGGGCGAATCGTTATCCCTCCGACCTGCAGATCAAATACGAGCTCGGAGAGCTCTACTTCAAGGCGGGCAAAATTACCGAGGCGATCCAGGAGTTTCAGAAAGCCCAAACCAACCCGAACCGTCGGCTGCACTGCGTCGGTTACCTGGGCCAATGTTTTGCCCGTAGGGGAATGCACGACATGGCCTCCAGAAAGTTCCAGGAAGCTCTCCGCGAAAAAGCGGAGTTCGACGAGCACAAGAAGGAACTGATCTACCACCTGGGCTGCTCCCTGGAGTCCATGGGCAAACGCACTGAAGCGATCGATCAGTTCAAGCTGATCTATGAGATCGACATCGGGTATCGGGATGTCGCAGCGAAGGTCGATGCCTTCTACAGCTCAGGCGGCTGACATCAAGTGTGGCACCCCGCCAGGACATCACGCTCGCCCAAGGGTGGGGCGAACGGCTCGAGAGGCATCGGGCGGTCGTGGTCGAGATGCTCTGCGCAGACACGAAAGAAATCCGCCTCAGTCCGGGTGCGTCGCATATCGTGAAGGAACCGACCTGAGGGTTCCACTCCCAGGCCGATGTAGTTCAGATACTTCTTCATCTTCTCCACCTGGGCGGAAGGTCGAAAATCCGCCGGCCGTGTTTCCTCGTAGAGGGCCTGGATATATCCCAGAACCTCCCGTCCTTGGGGCAATGTTGGCTGGAGACCCTCGTCACGGTCACGGATCTGGCGGAACATCCAGGGATTTCTGATGGCCCCCCGACCGATCATAAGCCC
>Ga0194132_10011327_pt1 | contig 11524 bp, 8 predicted proteins | sample TA2KigOf80mmetaG_FD_148612 | JGI IMG/M metagenome (GOLD analysis project Ga0194132, IMG submission 148612) | Freshwater microbial communities from Lake Tanganyika, Tanzania - TA2015054 Kigoma Offshore 80m | ecosystem: Environmental > Aquatic > Freshwater > Lake | place: Tanzania: Lake Tanganyika... | reverse complement strand
TCGCCGAGGATCTCGGGCCGCTGGGGGACATCAGTGCCGCGCTGCTCCCGGATCCCGGGGAGGTCACGATCGCCGACATCGTGCCCCGCGCCGCCGGGGTGCTCGCGGGGAGTGCGTGCGCGACCGAGGCCTACGCGCAGCTCGACCCGCGGGTGCGGGTCACCTGGAGCGCCACCGACGGCGACCGGGTCGCGCCCCGCGAGGCGGTCGGCCGCGTGGAGGGGCCGCTCGCCGCGCTGCTCACGGGCGAGCGCACTGCCCTCAACTTCCTGTGCCACCTCTCGGGCGTCGCCACGCTCACCCGCCGATTCGTGGATGCCGCGGCCGCCGGCGGTGGGCACGCCCGCATCGTGGATACCCGCAAGACCCTGCCCGGGCTGCGGGCGCTGGAGAAGGCCGCCGTGCGGGCCGGTGGCGGGGCCAACCACCGGGGCTCGCTGTCCGACATGGTGCTCGTGAAGGACAACCACCTCGCGGGGCTCTCGATCGCCGACGCCGTCGCCCGGGCCCGCAGCGCCTGGCCGGGGCGGGGCATCGAGATCGAGTGCGACCGGCTCGACCAGGTGGAGGAGGCCGTCGTCGCCGGGGCCCACGTGGTCATGCTCGACAACATGACGCCCGAGGCCGCGGCCGTGTGCGTCGAATGGGTTCGTGCGAGCGCCCGCCCGGAGACCATCATCGAGATCTCGGGCGGGGTCGGCCTCGACACGGTGGCCGCGTACGCCGCGACCGGAGCCGACGTGATCTCCACCAGCGCCATCACCCAGTCGGCCCCCGCCCTCGACCTGGGCCTCGACCTCGCGGCCGAGTAGCCGCACCCCGACCCGCCACGGAGAACGAGAGGAGGCCACCCCCGTGCTGCTGTGCATCGACGTGGGCAACACGCAGATGGTGATCGGGCTCTTCGACGGCCCGCAGCTCGCCGACCACTGGCGCATCGCCACCGTCGCCGAGCGCACGTCCGACGAGCTCGCCCTCATGATCCAGCAGTTCCTCGGCTTCCACGGCTTCGCGTTCGACGAGGCGGTGACCGGGGTGGCCATCTGCTCGGGCGTCCCGCGCGTGACCGCCGAGCTGCGCGAGATGACCGATCGCTACTTCGGCTACCCGGCGTTGGTGCTCGAGCCCGGAGTGCGGACCGGCATGCCGATCCTCTACGACAACCCGAAGGAGGTCGGCGCGGACCGGATCGCCAACGCGGTGGCGGCCTACGACCTCTACGGTGGCCCGTCGATCGTCGTCGACTTCGGCACGGCCAACACCATCGAGGCGATCAGCGCGAAGGGCGAGTACCTCGGCGGGGCGCTCTTCCCCGGCATCGAGATCTCGATGGACGCGTTGTTCGGGCGGGCTGCGGCGCTGCGCCGGGTGGAGCTCGTGCCGCCCCGGCACGTGATCGGCAAGTCGACCGTGGAGTCGATCCAGTCAGGCGCGGTGTACGGCTTCAGCGGCCAGGTCGACGCGCTGGTCGATCGCTTCCAGGCCGAGCTGGGGGAGTGCACGGTCATCGCCACCGGTGGCGAGGCCGAGCGGATCATCCCCCACAGCCGCACGATCCAGCACCATGAGCCCTGGCTGACGATCCAGGGTCTGCGCATCGTGTTCGAACGGAACCAGACGACGTGAGCACCGACGACACCACCCCGCCGCCGACCTCGGCCGCCGACCGCCTTGGCGGGGCCGACGGGACCGAGGCCGAGAGCCCCGCGGGCGAGCGCGACCGCCGACTCGCCAAGATCGACGCGCTGCGCGCCGCGGGCGTCGAGCCCTACCCGGTGCGGTTCGACCGCACCCACACCGCGGCCGAGGTCCTCGAGCACTGGGGTCACCTGGAGTCGGGCGTGGAGGTGGGCGACGTCGTGCGGGTGGCCGGCCGGGTCGTGCTGCTGCGCCGCCAGGGCAAGCTCACGTTCGCGACGCTGCGCGACGGCAGCGGCACGATCCAGCTGTTCGTGTCGCGCGGCGAGCTCGGCGAGGAGGCGCACTCCGCGTTCGACGACCTCGACCTGGGCGACTGGGTCGGTGCCGAGGGCGCGGTGATGAAGACGCGCCGGGGCGAGCTGTCCGTGAAGGTGACGGGCTGGACCCTGCTGTCGAAGGCGGTGCGGCCGCCGCCCGACAAGTGGCACGGCCTGTCCGACACCGACACGCGGTTCCGCCAGCGCTATGTCGACCTGATCGCCAACGAGGAGGCGCGCCGCATCTTCGCGGTCCGCTTCTCGGTCATCTCGACGATCCGCCGCTTCCTCGACGCGCGCCGCTATGTGGAGGTCGAGACGCCGGTGCTCCACGTGCAGGCCGGCGGCGCGGCGGCGCGTCCGTTCGAGACGCACCACCACGCACTCGACATGCCGCTGTCGCTGCGCATCGCCCTCGAGCTGCACCTGAAGCGGCTCGTGGTCGGCGGGATTGAGCGCGTCTACGAGATCGGTCGGGTCTTCCGCAACGAGGGCCTGTCCACGCGGCACAACCCCGAGTTCACGATGCTCGAGTGCTACGAGGCGTTCTCCGACTACACCGACATGATGACCCTCACCGAGGAGGTCGTCGCCGAGTGCGCGCGGGTCGCGACGGGCGACACCGTGGTCGAGGTCGACGGCGTGCGGGTCGACCTCACGCCGCCGTGGCCGCGGCGCACCATGATCGACCTCATCGAGGAGCACACCGGCGCGCGGGTCCACCCGTCCATGCCGCTCGCCGAGCTCGAGGCCGCGGCCGACCGGGCCGAGGTGCCGCGGGAGGCCGGCTGGGGTCCGGGCAAGCTCGTGCTCGAGCTCTACGAGAAGACGGTCGAGCCCAATCTGGTGGGGCCGATCTTCGTCCTCGACTATCCGCGCGAGGTGTCGCCCCTCGCCCGCGCCCATCGCGACGATCCCGCGCTCGTGGAGCGGTTCGAGGCGGTCGTCCTCGGCCGCGAGCTGGCCAACGCGTTCAGCGAGCTCAACGACCCGATCGACCAGCGGCAGCGGTTCGAGGCCCAGGCGGCGCTCGCGGCCGCCGGTGACGAGGAGGCCCACGGGGTCGACGACGACTACGTGCGGGCGCTGGAGTACGGGCTGCCGCCCTGTGGCGGCCTCGGGATCGGCGTCGACCGGCTGGTCATGCTCATCGCGGGGGTGCACTCGATCCGGGAGGTCATCCTCTTCCCGCACCTCCGCCCCGAATTCGGCGACGAGGACTTCTAGGCTCTGACCATGCGCGTGCTGGTCACCGGCATGGGCGGGCACCTGGGGACCCGGGTGGCCCAGCTCCTCGAAGCCCGCGACGACGTCGAGGCGGTCGCCGGGTTCGACTTCGTGCCTCCCCGGCGTCGCCTCAGCCGGTCGTTGTTCAAGCGCATCGACCCGCGTGACCGTGACCGACTCGTCGAGTTCGTGCGCGGCTTCGCGCCCACGGCGGTGGCTCACTTCGGCGTGTACGAGCCGGGGGCCCGGATGGGGGTGCGGGCCTCGGTGGAGGCGTCGGACGACTGCACGGTCAACGCGCTGGGCGCCGCGGTGCGGGCCGGCGCGCTCGACCGGGTCGTCGTGCGCAGCGGCCTCGAGGTCTACGGGCGCGGAGGTCACCGCCACGAGGTCCCCGACGAGCACGCGCCGCTCGGCCCCACCACGCCCTACGGCCGCATCTGCCTCGATGTCGAAGCGCACGCCGCCGGACTCGCGCGCCGCCACGGTGTCCCGGTCGCAGCGCTGCGGTTCGCACCGATCTCGGGCTCGCGCGCGCCGAGTCCCCTCGGCCGGCTGCTGCGCTTGCCCGCGGTGCCCGTCCCTGCCCTCGCCGACCCGCCCTTCCAGCTGCTCCATACCGACGACGCCGCCCGCGCGATGGTGGCGGCGTTGGTGCGGCAGGCCGACGGTGCGTTCAACGTGGTCGGCCCCGGAGCCGCCAGCCCCTGGCAGGCGGCCCGCCTCGGCAACCGCGTCCCCGTCCCGTTCGTCGGCCCCGGCTGGCTCGTGGCCACCCGGGTCGCAGAGCTGGCCGGCTCGCCGGTGCCGCCGCACGTGCTCGAGCTGATCCGCAAGGGTTGCGTCGCCGACGGCGGCCGGGCCGAGTCCGAGCTCGGCCTCACCGACCTCGTGCCGACCCAGGAGGTCGTGGCCGACCTCTACGCGTGGGCGAGCGTCACCGCGCTCCCGGGCTCGCCGACGGTGGCGGCCCCGCTGCGGGGAGCCGGCTGATGCCCGACGCGCTCGCGACCGTCCGACCTGCGGTGCCCAACTACGGCATCGACGCCGACCGCGTCGGCGGCCGCGACTCGGTGGTCGCCGCCGCGAAGCGCCGGTGGGAGGGTCGGTACGCGGTCGACGAGTTCGGCGGCGACCCGCACCTCCAGGACTTCCTGTTCGCCCCGGTCGTCGGTCGGATCCCGGTGCACCTCGAGGGCGCCGAGCACCTGCCGCGGGAGGGCGGGGCGTTGCTCGTCGCGAACCGGGGTCCGATGTTCACCGAGCCGTTCGTGCTGTCGGGGGCGGTCCAGCGCGCCGTCGGCCGGCGCCTCCGGCTCGTGGGGCTGCCCAACCCCCCGCTGCTCGGGGTGTTCGCGCACAAGCTGGGCGGGGTGGGCCGGCGCGCGGGCGACGCCGCCGCCGTGCTGCGGGCCGGGCACCTGGCCGCGGCTCCCCTCGCCATGCAGATCTCGTCCACGAGCGCGGGCGAGGCCCCACGGCCGGTGATCGCGGCCACCTTGGGCTTCCCGCTCCTGCCCGTGGCCGTGCGACCCGGCGGTCCGGGCGGCGTCCCGCTGCGGCCGTGGGCGGTCACCGTCGGCGCTCCGCTCCTCCCGCCCGACGACACCGAGCCCGGCGATCCGCTGGCCGCCGCCGAGCTCGCCGAGCAGGTCCGCGCCGAGATCGCCGCCATGCTCCACGGCGCGAGGGGGGAGTAGGCCGCCATGAGATACGTGACCGCGACCGACGGTGCGCTGATCGCGTACGACACGTTCGGCAAGCGTGACGGCATCCCGCTGCTGCTGATCCAGGGCCTGGGCACCGACTCGCGCGGCTGGGCGCTGCAGCGCATCGCCGCCGGCCGCCGGTACCGGTGCATCGCGGTCGACAACCGCGGCGTCGGCGGGTCGACCAACGCGCCGCACCCGTTCGACCTCGAGCAGATGGCGCGCGACGCGGTCTCGGTGCTCGACGCCGAGAACGTTGCGACCGCGCACGTGATGGGCGCGTCGATGGGCGGCGCGATCTCCCAGATCGTCGCCGTCCGCCACGGTGAGCGGGTCCGCGGACTGGTGCTCGCGTGCACCGCGTGCCGGCACCACGAGTGGCGCCGCGAGCTGCTCGCCGAGTGGGCCCAGAACGTGCGCGAGAAGGGCATGGCCGCGATGTCGGGCGAGGGCATGCGCTGGCTCGTCGGACCGCGCTTCCACCGCCGCTTCGGCCCGTGGATCAACCTCCTCGGTCGCCTCGTCATGCAGGGTGATCCCGAGCACTTCGCCGCCCAGGTCGACGCGATCCTCGCCATGCACGACGACCTCCGCTACGAGCTCGCCGACGTGAAGGCCCCCACCGTCGTGATCACCGGATCCCAGGACATGCTCACCCCGTTCGGCGACGCCGAGGAGCTCGCCGAGATGATCCCGGGCGCCACGCTCCGTGAGCTGCGCGGCGCGGCGCACGGACTCATGGTCGAGCAACCCAACGCCTTCAACACCGCCGTCCTCGACTTCCTCAAGGACGTCGACGCCAAGACCCAGATGGTCAGCGGTCGCGGGTGACGAGGGTGTCGACGAGGCGGCAGAGGCCGGTCGTCACGTCGACGGCGAGGCCGTCGGCGCCCGACAGCGCCTCGTTGGCCTTCGTGGCGTGGTCGCGGGCGACGGCGAGCGCGGCGTCGATCGCCCCGTTGCCGGCGATGATCGACCGGGCCGTGGCCAGGCGGTCGCCGTCGAGCGGGGCGCCGAGCATCGACCGCAGCTCGTTGCTGCCATCGAGCGCGTAGATCACGGGGAGGGTGTAGATCCCCTCGAGCAGGTCCTGGCCGACGTGCTTGCCGAGGGCCTCGTCGGTCGAGGTGAGGTCGAGCACGTCGTCGACGACCTGGAAGCACATCCCGAGGTGGTGGCCGAAGCGGGTGAGCGCGTCGAGGGTCGGCTCGTCGACCCCGCTGACCATGCCGCCGACCCGGCACGAGGTGGCGAACAGCGCCGCGGTCTTTCCCTCGATCGCCGACGAGTACGACTCCACCGAGCGGCCGGCGTCGAACAGGTGCTGCAGCTCGAGCACCTGGCCCCGGCAGAGCTCGCCGATGGTCGCGGCCAGGAGAGCGGCGACATCGGCGCCGAGTGACGCCGCGAGCGACGACGCCCGGGCGAGCAGGTAGTCGCCGGCGAGGATCGCCACGATGTTGCTCCACCGGGCGTTGACCGACGGCACCCCCCGGCGGGTCTCGGCCTCGTCGATCACGTCGTCGTGGTACAGCGAGCCCAGGTGGACCAGCTCGCAGGCCACGCCGCCGGTGACGGCCGCGGCCGAGGCGCTGCCCGCGCCCGACGCCGCGTAGGCCGCGCACAGCGTGAGGGCCGGCCGGAGGCGCTTGCCCCCGGCACTCACGAGATGCTGGGCGACCTCGCCGAGGAAGCGGTCGTCGTTGTCGACCGAGGCGCGCAGCTCCGTCTCGACCCGCTCCATGTCGGCAGCGAGGGGGGCGAGCTCCAGGGAGGACAGGCTGACCATGCGGCGTCCACGGTACGCACCGGGGCGGTTCCCGACAAAACCCAGGTCAGGGTGGGTGGATCTGTTCACGCGGGCCGACCCGCGGGAACAGATCGGTCCGCCGAGAGGTTCACGCGACTCCGTCCTCATCCCGACCCGTCCCGGTGCCGAAGACTCCCGTGGTCCCCGGTCCCGGCGGCCGTGGTGCCGGAGGGCCCCCCGGAACCGGGGGGTACACTCGACAGACCTGTCACACCCGTGTTCCACGCCCCCCAGAGAGGCGGTCAAGTGTTCGAACGCTTCACCGACCGAGCCCGACGAGTGGTCGTCCTGGCGCAGGAAGAGGCGCGCCTGCTCAACCACAACTACATCGGCACCGAGCACATCCTCCTCGGGCTGATCCACGAGGGCGAGGGCGTCGCCGCGAAGGCACTCGAGTCGCTCGGCATCTCCCTCGAGGCCGTGCGCGCCCAGGTGGAGGAGATCATCGGCCACGGTGGGCAGGCACCGTCGGGCCACATCCCCTTCACCCCCCGCGCCAAGAAGGTCCTCGAGCTCTCGCTGCGCGAGGCCCTCCAGCTCGGCCACAACTACATCGGCACCGAGCACATCCTCCTCGGCTTGATACGAGAAGGCGAAGGCGTCGCCGCGCAGGTCCTCGTCAAGCTCGGCGCCGACCTCTCGCGCGTCCGCCAGCAGGTCATCCAGCTCCTCTCGGGCTACGCCGGGCAGAAGGAGGGATCCGGCGGCGGCCAGCAGAGCGGCTCCGGCGAGCAGCAGCCCAGCGGTTCGCTCGTGCTCGACCAGTTCGGCCGCAACCTCACCCAGCTCGCGCGCGACAAGAAGCTCGACCCGGTCATCGGGCGCGAGAAGGAGATCGAGCGCGTCATGCAGGTGCTGTCGCGCCGCACGAAGAACAACCCGGTGCTCATCGGCGAGCCCGGCGTCGGCAAGACGGCGATCGTCGAGGGCCTCGCGTCCGACATCGTCGGCGGCAACGTGCCCGAGACCATCAAGGGCAAGCAGCTCTACACGCTCGACCTCGGCGCGCTGGTCGCGGGCTCTCGCTACCGCGGCGACTTCGAGGAGCGCCTGAAGAAGGTGCTCAAGGAGATCAAGAACCGCGGCGACGTCATCCTGTTCATCGACGAGCTCCACACCCTGGTGGGTGCGGGCGCCGCCGAGGGTGCGATCGACGCCGCGAGCATCCTCAAGCCGATGCTCGCCCGCGGTGAGCTCCAGACCATCGGCGCCACCACGCTCGACGAGTACCGGAAGCACCTCGAGAAGGACGCCGCGCTCGAGCGCCGGTTCCAGCCGATCAAGGTGGAGGAGCCGACGGTCCCCCACACGATCGAGATCCTGAAGGGCCTGCGCGACCGCTACGAGGCCCACCACCGCGTCACGATCACCGACCAGGCGATCGTGGCCGCGGCCAACATGGCCGACCGCTACATCTCCGACCGGCACCTCCCCGACAAGGCGATCGACCTGATCGACGAGGCGGGCTCCCGGCTGCGGATCCGGCGCATGGCCGCGCCGCCCGACTACAAGGAGCTCGAGGACGAGATCGCCAGCGTCCGCACCGAGAAGGAGGAGGCGATCGAGGCCCAGCAGTTCGAGCGGGCCGCGTCACTGCGCGACCGCGAGAAGGAGCTCCTCGAGCAGCGCTCAGCCAAGGAGGCCGAGTTCCAGGCCGAGGGCGTCGACCTGTTCAACGAGGTCACCGAGGAGTCGATCGCCGAGGTGCTCGCGCTGTGGACGGGCATCCCCGTCTACAAGCTCACCGAGGAGGAGACCGCCAAGCTCCTGCGCATGGAGGACGAGCTGCACAAGCGGGTCGTCGGCCAGCACGCGGCGATCAAGGCGGTGTCGCAGGCGATCCGACGCACCCGGGCCGGCCTCAAGGACCCGAAGCGCCCGTCGGGCTCGTTCATCTTCCTCGGCCCCTCGGGCGTCGGGAAGACCGAGACCGCGAAGACCCTCGCCGAGTTCCTCTTCGGCGACGAGTCCGCGCTGATCCAGCTCGACATGTCGGAGTACATGGAGAAGCACACGGTGTCGCGGCTCGTGGGCTCGCCCCCGGGCTACGTCGGCTACGACGAAGGCGGCCAGCTCACCGAGGCGGTGCGGCGCAAGCCGTTCTCCGTCGTGCTGTTCGACGAGATCGAGAAGGCCCACCCCGACGTGTTCAACACCCTCCTCCAGATCCTGGAGGACGGCCGCCTCACCGACGCCCAGGGTCGCACGGTCGACTTCAAGAACACCGTGATCATCATGACGTCCAACCTCGGCACCGCCGACCTGCGCAAGTCGTCGGTCGGCTTCGGGCCGGCCGACGATGCGGTGACCCACGAGAAGATGCAGGCCAAGGTGCACGAGGAGCTCAAGCGGCACTTCCGCCCCGAGTTCCTGAACCGCATCGACGAGGTCATCGTCTTCGCCGAGCTCACCCAGGACGAGGTCACCGAGATCGTCGACCTGATGATCAAGCGGGTGCAGACCCAGGTGGAGAGCCAGGGCCTCGGCCTCGAGCTCACCCCCGAGGCGAAGCTCCTGCTCGCCAAGAAGGGTTACGACCCCACGCTCGGGGCCCGTCCGCTGCGGCGCGCGATCCAGCGCCACATCGAGGACGCGCTGTCCGAGAAGATCCTCTGGAAGGAGTTCCGCGCCGGCGAGACCGTGCTGGTCGACACCGACGGCGACGAGTTCGTCTTCCGGGCGATCGAGGGCGTGGAGCCGCCGCCGGTCGAGATGGCGGGGAGCGGGTCGGAGGGCTGAGCCCCCCGTACAACCCATGGCGCGACGGTCACTGATCCTGTGGGTCGTCGCGCTCGCGCTCCTCGCGAGCGCGTGCTCGGTCGACACGACCGTCACGGTGAAGGTGCGCGAGGACGGCTCCGGGTTCGTCCGGGTCGACGTCGCCGCCGACGCCGAGGCGGTGCAGCAGGCGCAGGTCGGGGGTGGGACCCTGGAGGACCGGGTCCGGCTGTCCGACCTCACGGCCGCGGGTTGGACGGTCGAGCCGTGGGTCCGCAACCTCGACGGCTCGGCGTCGCTCTCGCTGAGCAAGCCGTTCACGAGCGTCGACCAGGTCTCGGGAATCCTGGCGGAGCTCAGCGGCGACGCCGGCCCGCTCCAGTCGTCGGAGTTCACCCGCGACCGGTCGGTCTTCTCCACGAAGACCGCGGCCACGGCCACGGTCGACCTCGACGCGATGACCACCGGGATCCTCGCCGACACCGATCTGGTCAACAGCCTCCAGGCCCAGGGGCTCGACGTCGCCGTCGTCGACCAGCAGCTCGCCGCCCAGCTGCGCGACGCGTTCCACCTGAAGGTCGTGCTCGAGGTGCCCGACGGTCAACGCACCGTCGTCGAGGTCGAGCCGGGAGCACCCGCCACCGTCGCGGCGTCGGCCTCGGTCCTCGACACCCGCCGCATCCTCTTCACGGTGCTGGCCCTGGTGCTGCTGGCCGGCGTCGTGGTGGTCCTGGTGTGGCCCCGGAAGCGGGTGCGCCGCCGCCGCCACGAGGCCACCGCGGCCACCTACCGGCGAGCGGCAGCCGAGCACCGTCCGCTCAGCTGGGACGAGGCCACCCGGGAGCGGACGCCCCCGCCCTCTCGGTCGCCGGGGCCCCCGCCCCGCCGCCGGCATCACTGAGCCGCGCCGACGCGGACGTGCGCCGTCGCCGGCGGCGATCGAGCGGGCGGGCTCCGCGATGAGCGTCACACCCCCGTGCGAGTGTGGGAGCCATGACGACACGCTCGCCCTCTCGCACCCGCACCACCCACCGTTGCTCCGAGTGCGGGGGCGAGTCGCCCCAGTGGCTCGGGCGCTGTCCGGCGTGCGACGCCTGGGGCACCCTCGAGGAGGTGGTGGCGCGCGCCGCGGGATCGGCGCCGCCGCGCACCAGCACCGCGCTGCCGATCGTCGAGGTCGGGGTCGCCGGCGCGCCGCGCACGCCCACCGGCATCGAGGAGCTCGACCGGGTGCTCGGCGGCGGGTTCACCGCGGGGTCCACCACGTTGCTCGGCGGCGAGCCGGGGATCGGCAAGTCCACCCTGCTGCTGCAGGCGCTGGGTCGCCTCGCCGAGCGGGGGCGCCGGTGCCTCCTCGTGGGAGCCGAGGAGTCACCGGAGCAGGTGCGGGGCCGGGCCGAGCGCCTCGGCGCCCTCCATCCCGAGCTGTACCTGGTGGCGGAGTCGTCGCTGCCGCACGTGATCGCCCACGCCGAGGACCTGCGCCCCCACGTGCTCGCCGTCGACTCGGTGCAGACCCTCCTCGACCCCGACCTGCCCGGCACGCCCGGGTCGGTGACCCAGGTGCGCGAGTGCGCGTCGCGCCTTACCCGCCTGGCCCGGGAGCAGGCGATGGCGACGATCCTGGTGGGACACGTCACCAAGGACGGCTCGCTCGCCGGGCCCCGCCAGCTCGAGCACGTCGTCGACACCGTGTGCTCGTTCGAGGGCGACCGGTACCACGGCCTGCGCTTCCTGCGGGCCCGCAAGCACCGCTTCGGCTCCACCCGGGAGGTCGGCATCTTCGAGATGACCGAGGAGGGGCTGGTGGCGGTGCCCGACGCGTCGGCCCTGTTCCTCGCCGACCGGCGCGAGGGAGGAACGGGATCGGTCGTCGCCGCGACGGTGGAAGGTGCCCGGCCCGTCCTCGTGGAGGTGCAGGCCCTGGTCGCGCCGCGCGACGACGGTGGCCGCCGGGTCGCCACCGGCGTCGACGGCAACCGCCTGTCGATGCTGCTCGCCGTGCTGGAGCGCCACACCGGCGTCGACACCCGGCGCGCCGACGTCTACGCCAGCCTCGCGGGCGGCCTGCGGGTCGCCGAGCCGGGCGTCGACCTCGCGGT
>Ga0194132_10011326_pt1 | contig 11524 bp, 12 predicted proteins | sample TA2KigOf80mmetaG_FD_148612 | JGI IMG/M metagenome (GOLD analysis project Ga0194132, IMG submission 148612) | Freshwater microbial communities from Lake Tanganyika, Tanzania - TA2015054 Kigoma Offshore 80m | ecosystem: Environmental > Aquatic > Freshwater > Lake | place: Tanzania: Lake... | reverse complement strand
CGCGACCGCCAGCCAGGCCCAGGGCCATTGGCGCATCTGCTCGGCGAGCGGCCCCTGACCTCGTTGAATCCGCCGCGCGATGATCAGATAGCCGACATAGATCGCCAGCGGCAGCAGCAGCGGCACGACATATTGCAGGAACACGCGCATCAGCGGCCCACCAGTGCATGACGTAGGTTGACGAGGATCGAGGCGGTCGCGCCCCAGATGTAATAATCGCCATAGCGCAGCACATTGAAGCGGCGCTCGCGGCCGGCGATGTGCCGCGATTCGCGCGTATAGTTTTCAGGCTCGAGCGCAAGGCCGAGCGGCACCTCGAACACCTCGGCAACCTCGAACGGATCGGGCGAGAGCTCGAACGGGGGCGCCACGAGGCCGAGCAAGGGCGTGATGCGAAAGCCGGTGCCGACGAGATAATTGTCGAGCCGCGCGATCACGCGAACATTGCGGCGCGCGAGCCCGATCTCCTCTTCGGTTTCGCGCAGCGCGGTTTCAAGCGGAGTCAGGTCGGGCTCGTCCTGCCGACCGCCCGGAAAGCTGATCTGGCCCGCATGCGCGCTCAAATGATCGGTGCGCCGCGTGAGCAAGATGGTCAAGCCCTCCGGCCGATCGACCAGCGGCACGAGCACGGCCGCGGGCACGATGGTCGTGGTCGCCGGCAGCTCAGGAAAGTCCTCGAGATGGCGGAGCGAGCCAGGCACGCGCGCGAGTGGCGACTTCTCCGCGCGCGCGGTGACGCTCGGCCAGGCTTCGGCCGGATCGCCGAAATCGAGCGCAGCCGCGCGCATCAACACGTCTTCCTTGAGGTCGATCATGACGGGTCGGGCTCGAGCGGAAAGAACTGCCCCGCACTATGAACGCCGAGCTGGGCTCGCCCCTGGCTTTGGTGCTCGACGGCGCAATCGACCAGCTCATAGTAGACCGCGCGGGTGAGCCGGGCCTCGAGCCGGTCGCGCACTAGAACGTAGGGCGCGCGATCGTCCCGGCCGGCGCGCGGGCGCACCACGATCGGGTGCTCGGCATCGGCGGTCACCCATTCATCGAGATTGGTGCGGAAGGATAGGCGCTGCTCTGCCCCATCGCCCTCGGCCATCATTTCGACCGCGAGAAAGGGCACGTCGTCCACCCTGATGCGCGCACGCTCGACCGGCGTGACCAGCCAATAGTCGCCTGAATCGTCCCGCGTGAGCACGCCGGCGAACAGCCGCACCAGCGGCAGGCGGCGGATCGGTGCACCCTCATGAAACCAGGTGCCATCGGCCGCGATCCGAATGTCGAGATCGCCGCAGAACAACAAGGGCCGCGCCGCCTGCCCGCCCTGCTCCGCCTCGATGATGGGATTGCCGCTCATGACTCGCACGCTCCGTGCCCGAATATGGGCATGGAATACGGCGGGGGGAAGATGAGTGACGCGTGACCGACCGTCGCTCGACCCCATAGGGTCGTCATGGCCCGGCTTGACCGGGCCATCCAGGGCCACAGATCGGCTGGAGTTCGAAGCTCTGGATCCTCCGGACCGCGCTGTGCACGGCCGGGGGATGACGATTGAGCGGCGGATCAGCCGAGCTGCGCCTCGATCAGCTTGTTCACCTCGGCCGCCGCCTCCATCTGCGGCATGTGGCCGAAGCCCTTGAGCACATTGACCTTGACCTTGGGCGGCAGGCCCTGGGCGTGCTTCGACGGCACGATCGCGTCGTCCTCACCCCAGATCACCTGGATCGGCATGGCGAGCGTGCCAATCCGATCACGCAACACGACCGCCTGCTTGCCGCCGGGGAACACCTTGTCCCGGATGGCGCGCAGCGCCGCATCGACGCCATCGAGCCGCTTATAGCCCAGGATGTCGTTGATCATCTGGCGCGAGACCAGCTCGGCATCGGCGAAGAGCTGCTCCAGATGCGGCTTGATATCGCGCCGGCCGGTCGATTCGATGAAGCCGTCGATATAGCCGCCATTAATCTCGGCCCCGAGGCCTGCCGGCGCAATGAGCGTGAGCGAGGCGACCCGCCCGGGATGCGCCAGCGCGAACTCGAGCGCGATGCCGCCGCCCATGGAATGACCGGCGAGATGCGCCTTCGGCACGCTGAGCGCGTCCATCACGTCATGCAGCACCTGGGCGAACTCACCCAGCGACGCGTTGCCGACCTGCTTCGATGATTGGCCGTGGCCCGGCAGATCAAACGCGATCACCGTGCGCTTGCCGGCGAGCGATTCCTGATTGAACAGCCAGTTATTCAGGTCGCCACCGAAACCGTGGATCAGCACGAGCGGCGTGCCGCCATCGCCCTGCTTTAGATAACGGATCGCCCTGCCCTTGACCTCGATCACCTGGGTCTTGGGTCCTGCATCCTCTTCGCCCTCGGCGGGTGGCACGAAGTTCTTCTGAAACTCTTCGACGAAGGCATCGATCGCGCCCGCGCCGACCGAGGCATCGGCGATCACCGCCAGGAGCGCGCCGACCGGCAAGGTCTCGCCCTCCTGCGCCACGATCTTGCGCAGGATCCCGCCATCGGCTGCCTCGACCGCGCTCGCGATCTTCTCGGTCTCGACCTCGAGGATTTCATTGCCGGGCGAGACGCTCGCGCCCTCCTGCAACAGCCAGGAGGCGACCTTGCCCTCCTTCATGGAGAGCCCCCACTTCGGCATGGTGAGGGCCTTGATGCTGTCCGACATCAACTCAGCCCTTCTTGCCCATGACGGCCTTGACCGCCGCCTCGATCTTGGCGGCGTTCGGGATGTAAAGATCTTCCAGCGTGTCGGAGAAGGGCACCGGCACGTGCGGGGCGGTCACCATCTTGATCGGCGCCTTCAGCGAGTCGAAGGCCTGCTCGGCCACGAGCGCCGACACGTCGGTCGCGATGTTGCAGCGCGGATGCGCTTCGTCCACCACCACGAGGCGCCCGGTGTTCTCGACGCTCTCGAGGATGGTGTCGGTATCCATCGGCGAGGTCGTGCGTAGGTCGATCACCTCGCACTTGATACCAGCCTTGGCGAGGTTGTCCGCCGCCTGCGTCGCCATATGGACCATGCGGCCGAGCGTGACAATCGTGACGTCCTTGCCCTCGCGCACCACGCTCGCCTCGCCGAATGGGATCGCATAGGGCTCCTCAGGCACGTCGCCCTCGAGCGTGTAGAGCACCTTGTGCTCGCAGAAAATGACCGGATCGTTGTCGCGGATCGCCTGGATCAGCAGGCCCTTGGCGTCATAGGGCGTCGCCGGCATGACCACCTTCAAGCCCGGAATGTGCGTGAACACCGGGTAAAGGCACTGCGAGTGCTGGGCGGCCGCGCGGAAGCCCGCGCCATACATGGTGCGGATGACGACCGGCGTCTCGGCCTTGCCACCGAACATATAGCGGAACTTGGCAGCCTGGTTGAAGATCTGGTCGAGACAGACGCCCATGAAATCGATGAACATGAGCTCGGCCACCGGGCGGAGCCCGGCGGTCGCGGCGCCGACAGCCGCGCCGATGAATGCCGATTCGGTGATCGGCGTATCCATCACGCGATCGCCGAACTTCTTGTAGAGCCCCTTGGTGACGCCGAGCACGCCGCCCCAGGCTTCCTGCTCGCCATCGGTGCCCATGCCGCCGGCGACATCCTCGCCCATGATGACGACCGTCGGGTCACGGGTCATTTCCTGGTTGAGCGCCTCGTTGATCGCCTGCTGGTAATTGATCTTGCGTGCCATGACGCGGCCCTCCTCAGTAGCTCACATAGACATCGGTCAGGAGATCGGCCGCGGTCGGCTTCGGCGCCGCCTTGGCCTTCTTGACCGAGTCATCGATCAGCGCCAGGACCTCGGTGTCGACCTTGTTCATATCCGCCGCATCGACGAGCGTCGCGCCCTCGACCCGCTTGCGGAACAACATCAGGCAATCCTTGGTCTCGCGCAGCTTCTTGACCTCGTCGGGTCCGCGATAGGTTTGCGCGTCACCCTCGAAGTGGCCGTAATAGCGGTTGATCTTGACCTCGATGAGCGACGGCCCGCCGCCCGAGCGAGCGCGCTTGATGGCCTCGCCTGCGGCCTCGTAAACCGCAAAGAAATCGTGCCCGTCGACCGAGATGCCCGGCATGTTGTAGGCGCTGGCGCGATCGGTGAAGTCATCGCAACTGACCGCCCACTTGGATGACGTTGACTCGGCATAGCCGTTGTTCTCGACCACGAAGAGGCAAGGCAGGCGCCAGACCGAGGCGAGGTTGAGGCTCTCGGCCGTGGTGCCCTGGTTGAAGCCGCCATCGCCCACGAACGCGATCGCGACGCCGCCGGTCTTGAGCATCTTCGCCGCGAGGCCTGCGCCGCAGATGAGCGGCGGGCCGCCACCGACGATGCCATTCGCCCCAAGCATGCCCTTGTCCAAATCGGCAATGTGCATCGAGCCGCCCTTGCCGCCGCACAGCCCGGCTTTCTTGCCGTAGATCTCGGCCATCATGGCGTGCACGTCGCAGCCCTTGGCGATCGAATGGCCGTGGCCGCGGTGCGTGCTCGCAATGCGGTCGCGCCCGTCGAGATGCATGCAAAAACCGGCCGCGCTCGCCTCTTCGCCAGCATAAAGATGGACGAAGCCTGGGATCTCGCCGGTCGCGAACTCGACGTGCAGCCGTTCCTCGAACTCGCGGATCGTCTTCATCATGCGATAGGCCTTCAACAGATCGGCCTTGCTCAATTGCATTCTTACCTCCCTATGCGGCACCCGACGCCGCGCTGATTTCTGAGCCTCCCGTGCGGACGAAGAGGCCGTGCTGTGCGGCGACTATCATGGTTCGTTCGATATCGACGCTGAAGGGACCATCCTCAGCGAGCGAGACCAGGACCTGGTCGGTCGGCGCAAACTCTACCTCCCGCTCGCCGTCGAGGGCAACCACCCCCCGCTTCAGGCGCAGCGGCACCTGCGCGCCGGGCGTGAGCGTCGTCACGGTCTCAACGCCGACATCCACAATGATTCCGGGGGCGATCGGCGCACGGATCACACGGCTGGCGCGCTCCAGCGGGCATAGGTCGAGCCAGAGGCCAAAGGGCGCGCGCCGCGAGATCGGCCTGACCAGGCCCGCGATCGAGGAGAGACCAATGGCATCCGCCTCGGCGAAGCTGACGAAGAGCTGGTCCAGCCCGTCGGCCCGCCACAGCGCCCGCGACCCGATGAAGAGCTCGGGGCTCGAGCAGAGGTCGACCAGCGCGAGGTCGCGCGGCACGCCGTTGACGCTGAGGCGCAGCACCTTGTTGCGGAAGCAGGCCTCCGCACGGGTGACCTTGCCGGATGCGACCAGGCCGGCGACCAGGCCTGCAATGGTCGCCTCACGCACCGAGGGAAACACGTTGTTGGTGCCGGTCGAGAGCGAGACCAGCGGCACCTCACCCGCCGCGCGGGCGACCAGCCGGTTTGTGCCGTCGCCCCCAAGCACGATGATCGCGCCGACGCCGTCGTCCACCATCAGCCGAACCGCATCGAGCGTGTCGGCCGCGGTATCTCCGGGTTCTATGTCGACGAAGCGCACCTCGGGCCAGACCTGCCCTTCGGGCAAGGGTGCGCGCAGCGCACGCACGATGCGATGGGTGAGCCCCGCGCCGTCCGGCATGATCAGGACCTCGTTGACCCCGACCGCACCGAGCGCAGAGAGCGCGCGCGTGATCATGTTGCGCTTCTCGGCGATGGGAAACACCGATGCCTGCGCCACCAGCCGACGGATGTCGCGGCCGGCCGCAGGATTGGCAACGATTCCCACGCGGGCGACGCTACGCGCCATCGGTCAACGACCATCCATGGAGTGCGGGGCGGGCCCAGCCGCAAAAGGCCGGGCGCAAGGGAGGCGCGAGAGTGCCCGGCGCCCAAAGGCTTGGCAAGCCGCTACGACGCCGCATGGCGGGCGCGTCCTCACACCATCACCTGACCGCGGTTGTAGTGGATTGATTGGCCGGTGATATCGCGTGCCGCCGGAGTCGCAAAAAAAACGAACAGGCCGGCGATCTCGTCCGGCTCGATCCAGCCCCGGTTGATCACCATCTGGGCGAGCACGAGCTTCCTGATCTCGGGCGTGATGTTCTGCAGGTTCATCTCGGTGTGCACCGTACCGGGCAGAATCGCGTTCACAGTGATGCCCTTGGGCCCGAGCTCGTGCGCGAGCGCGCGAGTCATGCCGAGGATGCCGTGTTTCGAGGCGCAATAGGCGGCGTATTCCGCGCCGGCGGTGGTTGACCAGATCGAGCCGGTGAAAACGATCGCGCCGCCCTTGTCCATCAGCGGGACGGCCGCACGCGTGACATAAAACTGGCCGCTCAGATTGACCGCGAGGGTGCGCTCGAAGATGTCGTCGACCTCATCGCGATCGCCTGAAATCGGTGTCTGCCGGCAGAGCCCGGCATTGTTGATGACGACGTCGAGGCGACCGAGTCTGCCGACCTTATCGTAGACCGTCTTGCGATCGGCCACATCACAACGCACGGCCTCGATCCTGCGCCCGGTCTCGCCACTCAGACGCTCGGCCGATTTGCTGACTTCGGCGCCGGACGATAACAACACCACGTCGGCCCCCGCCGCCGCATAGGCCTTGCCGACCGCGTAGCCGATGCCGCGCGAGCCGCCGGTCACCAGCACACGCTTGCCTGAAACGTCAAACATCGTCATGGCACCCCTCCCCCTTCGATCGGGCGGCCTGCCACCCCGGTGATCACCTAGAAATAGGCGACTCCGGTGGTGGTGGAGAAGAGGTGGATGCGCGATACGTCGAACGCGATGGTGCACGGGTCGTCGAGATTGGCGATCGGGCCGATCTTGGTCTTGATCGTCAGGCGATCATCACCGAGCGTCACCTCGACGATCATGTCGCCGCCAAGGTTTTCGGTCACGAACACGGTGGCCGGAATGTCGAGGCCGGAATTGGCGCCCGCCCGATAGGCGATATTGTCGGGCCGAATCCCGAGCTTCACATCGGGCTCGGCCTGCTTCTCCTCTAGGATCCGGCGCTGAGCGTCGTTCAGCCGGATGCGACAGGCCGGGTGGACCGCCACCACGCCCTCAGACGTAAGCTCAAGCCGGCAATTGAGGAAATTCATCGGCGGCTCGCCGACAAAGCCCGCCACCCACTCATTCGCCGGGTGATTGTAGATCTCGGATGGCGTGCCGAACTGCTGGAGTACGCCCTCATGCATGACCGCGATGTTGTCGGCCATGGACATGGCCTCGAGCTGGTCGTGCGTGACGTAGATCGTCGTGGTCTCGAGCCTGCGTTGCAAATGCTTGAGCTCGCCCCGCATATGGGCGCGGAGCTTCGCGTCCAGATGCGCGATCGGCTCGTCGAACAGGAACACCTTGGGCTCACGCACGATGGCGCGGCCGATCGCGGTGCGCTGCTTCTGACCGCCCGACAGCTGCATCGGCTTGCGATCGAGCAGTGCATCGATCTGCAGCATCGCGGCCGCGGCCTTGACCCGCCGATCGATCTCCGCCTTGTCGACGCCCCGCAGGCGCAGTGGATTCGCCATGTTTTCGAACACGGTCTTGTGCGGATAGAGCGCGTAGTTCTCGAACACCATGGCGATGTCACGATCCTTCGGCGGCAGCATGTTGACCCGTTGCTCACCGAAGAAGATGTCGCCGGCCGAGATGTGCTCGAGCCCGGCCAGCATGCGCAAGGTCGAGGACTTGCCGCAACCCGATGGCCCCAGAATCGCGAGGAAGGAGTTCTCGCGGCATAGCAGGTTCAAGTCCTTCACGGCGACGGTCTTGCCGTAATACTTCCACACGCTCTGAATATTGACCGCGACCATCGCTTCCGCTCCCTGCGCGCTATTCGCGCACCGCGCCCATCGTCAAGCCGGCGACGAGGTAGCGCCGGATCAAAAGACCGAGGAACAGCATCGGCACGGTTGTCACCACGCCCGCCGCCATGATGCTGCCCCACTGAATGTTCTGCGGCTGAACCAGACCGATGGTTGCCGGCGGAAGCGTTTTCGCGCCGCCCGAGCCGATGATCGAGGCGAACAGATAGTCGTTCCAGCCGAACAGCACGCAGAGCACGAGGAACGCGCCGATACCGGGCGCGACCAGCGGCAGGATCATGCGCAAGGCCTGCAGGCGCGTCGCGCCATCGCACATCGCCGCCTCCTCGACCGCATAGGGCACGTTGTCGAAAAAGCCCTTCAGGATCCAGATCGCGAACGGCAGGTTGAACGTGGTGTAAGCGAGGATCAGGCCGGGCAGCGTGCCGATCAGATCGAGCGAGCGGAAAATCGCATAGAGCGGCACGAGCACGGCCACGACCGGCGCCATGCGGGTCGAGATGATCCAGAAAAAGAGATCATTCTTGCCGCGAAAATCGAAGCGGCTGAGCGCATAGGCGGCGAACGAGCCGAGCACGACCGACACGGCGGCCGAGCCGAGGGAGGCGATCAGGCTGTTGCCGAGATAGGTGCCGAAATTGAGATCGACGAACAGGTTCTCGAAATGCTTCGTCGTCGGCTCGAACGTGAAGAGCAGGCTGACCCCACCCCAATCGCCCGGCGCCGGCAGCTGGAACGCGTCCAGCAGGTCCTTGAAGGACGACAGGAACATGATCAGGAACGGCAGCAGCGTCCACAGCAGGTAGAACGCGATAAAGATGATCGTCGCGACGCTGAGCACGCGCCGTGTCGATGAGGGATATTGGGCGATCTCGCGCGATGCCATGGCGCGACCTCAGTCGAACCCGGTGTGCTTGATCTTGCGACGCGGATCCTCGAACAACTTCACCAGCACCATGCCGAGCACGATGGTGACGAGCAGCAAGGTGAGCGCGATCGCGGCGCCACGACCAAGCTTGAAGTACTGGAAGGACACGTCGAACAGGTAGACCGGCAGGATGTTGGTCGCATCCGCCGGACCGCCGCCCGTGAGCACGAGGATCGCGTCGATGAAGCGAAAATTGTCCATGAAGCGGAGCAGCACGGCGATCAGCAGGAACGGATAGATGTTGGGCAGCGCGATGCTGACGAAATTGCGGAACGGCCCGGCGCCATCGACCATGTTGGCCTCGAGCTGATCCTGCGGCACGCGCTTCAAGCCGGCGAGCGTGATCAGCGTGATCAGCGGCGTCCACTGCCAGACATCGACCGCGACGATGCCGAACATGGCGATGTCGGAATCGCCGAGGACCGAAGTCGGCCCGAGGATACCGATGCTCTGCAGCAGCCAGTGATACCAGCCGAACGCGCCGTTATAGAGGAAGAGCCAGACGAGGCCGGTGATGATCGGCGCCATCATCATCGGCATGAGGATAAGCGTGACGAGCACCTTCTCGAGCTTCGAGCGGTTGAGGATGACCGCGAGCAACACACCGATGCCGACCTCGAGCGCCATGCACATGGCGCTGTATTGCAGGAGCAGCAGCCAGCCATTGTGGAACTTCCCGTCGGTCGCGAAGCGGGTGAAGTTCTTGAAGTCGTTCCACACGTCCGGCTGGTTGACCTCGCCGACCGTGTGCAGGCTCATATAGATGAGCCAGATGAAAGGATAGATGGAGATGCCGGCGAGCAGGATGATCGACGGCGCCATCATCCAGATGTAGTAGCGGCGCGACGGCTTCGGGTTGAGCGCGGTCGGCGCATAGTCAATGCGCTTGACGCCGCCTGAATCAGCGGATGGCCCGCGCCCCGCAGCCATGGTCTGATCGGTCATGGGCGCGAGCCTGCGGGCACGACGAAACGCGGGATGGCTGGGCTGACGGTCTTTGCGACCGTCAGCCCGCCATCCATCTCATGCGCGGCCGGGGTTGCCCCCGGCCGGATGATCGCGAACAGCATGTCGCGCCTGAGCGAGCGAGGGTTCGCCGTGCTCAGACGTCGTGCATGTCGTCGAGCTGCGCCTTGATGGCGCCGCAGCTCTCCTCGGCCGACTGCTTGCCGGCCACGAGCTTCTGCGCCTCGGTCGCCATGATCTGGTGATACTCGTTGGTGTTGGGAATCTTCGGGCCGAGCACGAAGTGCGGGTCCTTGATGCCGAGATCATAGACGGCATCGAAGGTGAGCGCGTTCGGCATGGTGGTCGGACGCTTGCGTGCGGCCTGCACCTCCGGCACCGCCAGCACCGACTTGCGCGTCGGCGTGCCGCCCAAGCCCTTCAACACATCGAGCTGGTTCTCCTTCGAGACCGACCAGATGGCGAAGATGTAGGCCGCACGCTTGAGATCGTCGGAAGCATTGCCGTTGATGCCGATGCCGCCAATGCCGCAGTTCGTGCCATTGACCGCCTCGCCACCATTCACGATCCAGCTCTTCTCGCCCTTCGGACAGGGCGCATAGCCGGTCTTGCCGCCGGCGGCAGCCGAAGTCTTCTCATCTTCGATCGAGGCAGCGAACTCGTGGTACTGCACCTGGCACGCCACCTTGCCGGCCTGATAGACGCTGTTCAGCTCGATCGTGCCGTTTGCCAGGTTGTCGGGGTGGCAGACGTCCGCGTGCTCCTTGTACTTCTTCATGATCAGGACGGACTGCTCATCGCCCCAATTGGTCGCGCCCGGCGTCTTGCTGCCGATCTTGTCGTCGATCGAGAAGTCCTGCCAGCGGCCGTTGGCGAACATCATGCGCTGGATGTCGAGCTGCGTCGTCCAGGCGAACGAGCCGTGGTGCTGGGCGTAGCCATAGGGCACGTCGGTGCCGCTCTCCTTCAGCTTTTTGAAGAATGCGGTGAAGTCGATCAGGTTCTTCCACGTCGTCTCGGCGGTGAACTCAAGCCGGTAGCCATAGTCCTTCTCGAAGTCCTTGCCGTGCTTCTCATAGAGATCCTGGCGGTAGAACGTGCACGCGACCGCGCAGTCATAGGGGAAGGCGACCAGTCTTTCGGCGCTGTAATAGTGGCCGCAGGCGTCGAGGAAGTTCTCGAACCAGACATCGACGCCATAGCCTTCGGGGTCTTGCGGCAGCGTCTCGTCGGTGAGATAGGGCGTGTAGTCGGCGTAGTAGTCGGCGAAGGGTGAGCCGATCGGCTTGTCCTGCACATAGTTCAGGTGGAAGTCGGACTTGCCGCTACGAAGGTCGATGCCGACCTTCTGCTGCACCGTCGGCAGCTGGTCGGTTAGAATCTCGACCTCGATGCCGGTGAGGTCGTAGAACACCTTCAGCTTCTCCTTGATCGCGAAGGAGGGCGGCGTGTTCTCCGACATGAAGACCAGCTTGGAGCCGCTATATTGCTTCCACTTCGCGTCATCGGACGACGCGGCGTAGACCGGGCGGCGGGTGATGACCGAGTTCAGGCCGACCGCGATCGAGCCCGCACCAAGCGCGACGGCGGCGCTGCCGCCAAGCTCGAGGAACTTGCGCCGGCTGATCGTCTTGTAGAGCGCATTCTTAGGCTTCAAGAACATGAGGATCCCCCTTCAGTGGCTGGCGAAGTGCTTGAAAGCGTCGTCTGCCTGCGGACGTCGTGCAGCGGTCAGACGCGATTGGGCCGATGTCGGGCTGAACCGTTGGTTCGGCTCATCGCCTATGGCGCGTACTAAATCAGCAGGGAACGAAATCTGTCAATTCGTCAGAAGCCCCAACGGCGCGAGCGAA
>Ga0194132_10011325_pt1 | contig 11525 bp, 7 predicted proteins | sample TA2KigOf80mmetaG_FD_148612 | JGI IMG/M metagenome (GOLD analysis project Ga0194132, IMG submission 148612) | Freshwater microbial communities from Lake Tanganyika, Tanzania - TA2015054 Kigoma Offshore 80m | ecosystem: Environmental > Aquatic > Freshwater > Lake | place: Tanzania: Lake Tanganyika... | reverse complement strand
AACCCCTCGTCGCCCCGGCCCCAATCGCCACCGAAGCCACCCGGGCCGACACCTATGTCTATCCCGATCACGGCTTTGCCAGCTTCCCCAGGTTCGTTTCCACACCCCGAAACCCAGCCCCCACCCCACCCGCCAAACCCACCCCACATTCCACCCCGCAGGCCCACAAAGGAGTGACCGTCAGCCCCAAAAAATGACCCATCACCCCAACCAAACCCAGGCCACTCCCCAAGCCCCTGCCCGAAGTGTCTCCAAACCAAGTAACCACGCCCTCGCCCCTCAACGCCTGACATCTATGGTCCCGGTACCCCCCAGCCCCAGGACCCTCTATAAACCAGTCCCCCGAATCGATAGAATAGACGTGAGCCAGACCATGAGATCCTTCGTTTGCCTGCTGGCGGCCTCCCTCGCTGCCCTCGCCCAGGAACCGGCCGCGGCCTTCAAGCAGTATTGCGTCGCCTGCCACGGCAGCGCGAACACCTCCGGCGGCATCAACCTCGAACGCCTCACCGCCGATGCCACCATGGGCCCTGGCTTCGCTTCCTGGGAAAAAGTCGCCGCCGCCCTCGAAGAAAAACGCATGCCGCCGCGCGGTCTCCCGCAACCCTCCGATTCCCTCCGCCAGCAACTCATCGCTCACGTCCGCAACGGCATCCTCGACTACGCCCGCAAGCACGACGGCGACCCCGGCCGCGTCACCGTCCGCCGCCTCACCGGAGCCGAATACACCAACGCCATCCAGGACCTCACCGGCCTCGAACTCGACCTCGGCGGAGACCTCGCCAATGACGCCGTCGGCGGTGAAGGCTTCACCAACTTCGGCGACGTCCAGTTCATGCAGGACGCCAACCTCGAGCGTTACCTCGAAGCCGCCAAATCCGTCGCCAATCGCGCCGTTATAGGAGCCGGTCCCCTCGAATTCTTCATCGATCCCGGCGCCACCGGTCTCGAACTCTCCGCCGTTGACCGCATCCGCCGCATCTACGACGCCAACGGCTTCCGCACCGTCTCCGGCGAAGGCGGCCGCCCCTTCGGCCTCGAACGGTACGGCAATGCGTTCTACGCCCTCTGGCGCTTCCACCATCGCCAGGCCCTCGGCGAACCCAACCTCACCCTCGCCGAAATCGCGCGCCGCGAATCCGTCTCCCCACGCTTCGCCGCCCATCTCTGGACCGTCGTCAACAACCCCGCCCTCGGCTACCCCGCCTCCGAAGTCGCCACCCGCTGGCGAGCCATGCCCGCCCCCACCGCCGATCGCACGGCCAGCCTCGCCGCCGCCCGCAAGAGCGCCACCGAAGTTCAGCAATTCCTCGTCACCTGGCCAAGCTGGCTCTTCGCCCGCGGCGACCTCGCCGCCGGTGGCGCCGGCGATGAACGCCCCCTCGAATTCTCTGACCGCTCGCTCAAGGTCAGCCAAAGCCATACCTTCACCTTCGTCCGCGGCTTCCGTTTCGGCCGTGGACCCGCCCTGCCCCCCGGCGGCACCGCCAAGGTCTTCTTCAATGCCGCCCTCGTCAACCCCGATCGCGCCGCCAGGACGCCTGAGGTCCTCATCTGGCGCAACGCCGTTGTCGCCTTCCGCAACTTCGCCAACCGCCCGCCCGCCACACCCACCGCCGCCAACCCGGTTCAGCCAGCTAAACCCGTCCAACCCGCGCAACCCGCCGGCCAGGCCCAAGCCGCCACCGCCGGAGCCGCACGCCGCTTCGGCATCGGCCCCAACGAGATCAAGATCCCCCTCCGAGCCGTCCTCACCGAAGAATCCCTCGCCCGCCTCAAGTTCGGCCAGAGCCCCGATGGCACCCCCCTCGGCCCCGATGACTTCGCGAGCAACGGCTCCGTCTGGTTCGAGGTGAAGCTGCCCGCCGACATGAACGGCTTCTTCCTCCAGGTCGATGCCTCCATCGGAGCCGACCGCGATCAGGTCTTCCGCATCACCATGTCGGACCGCGAAGACGGCGTAACCCGCGGCGTCCCCGTCTGGGCCCTCGTCGGCCACCCCGAAAGCCCCGGCTACGCCAAGTGGAAAGCCAATGTCATCCAGTTCTCCCAAATCCTGCCCCCCAACTCGCACGGTGAACCCACGCCCGCCGACAAGGACCCCATCCCCGAACCCTTCGACAACACCTACAACGTCCCCGAACACGACGCCTTCGTCACCCGCGTCAAGTACATCCGCGATGACCGCTTCGTCGTCGAAAACATCATCGACGATGCCACCCGCAAACGCCTCGACTTTGCCTGGGCCGATCTTCTAACTTCCTTCGAGTATCACGACGCCTATCTCGCGCTCCTCGCCGCCCATTACAATCTCGACCTCAAGGGCCGCACCATCGCCAACACCCCGCTCACGGCTATCGAGACCCTCCCGGCCCAAGTCCGCGACACCGCGCGCAAACTCCGCCAGGAATACGATGCCCTGCAAGCCACCCAGGCCGCCGCCCGCCGCGGCCATCTTGAAGACACCCTCCGCTTCGCCAGCCGTGCCTGGCGCCGCCCCCTCACCGAACGCGAAAAGGCCAGCCTCCGCGCGTTCTACGACAAGACCATCACCGGCGAAAAGGATCACCGCGCCGCCATCCGCGCCGTCATCGCCCGCGTCCTCGTCTCGCCGTCATTCCTCTATCGCTTCGAGCCGCCCACCCAGCTCTCCTCCAGCCAGCGTCTCCCTGCCAACGGTCTCGCCAGCCGCCTCAGCTTCTTCCTCTGGTCCTCCATCCCTGATGACGAACTCGTCCGCGCCTCGAACGCGGGCGAACTCGCCACCCCCGCCGGCATCCGCGCCCAGGTCACCCGCATGCTCGCGGACCCCAAAGCTCGCCGCTTCTCCCAGGAATTCTTCGGCCAGTGGCTCGGCTTCTACCAGTTCGACAAGTACCGCGGCGTCGATACCTCCCGCTTCCCTGAGTTCACCGAAGATGTCCGCAAGGGCATGTACGAAGAGGCCACGTCTTTCTTCGAGCACGTCGTGCGCCGCAACCTGCCCGTCAACGACATTTTCCGCGCCGATTACACCTACCTCACCGGACCCCTCGCCAAGTTTTACGGTGTGAAGCAGGAGATCAAGTCCACAACCCAGCCGGAACTCGTCGAAGGCGCCAACGCCTTCGGCCGCGGCGGCCTGCTGCGCTTGGGCGCGGTGCTCACCGCAACCTCCGCACCCCTCCGCACCAGCCCCGTCAAACGCGGCGATTGGCTCCTCCGCCGCGTGCTCGGAACCCCCGTGCCCCCGCCGCCCGCCGATGCCGGCTCCATCCCCGCCGACGACAAACAGTTCGGCGGCCTCTCGCTGCGCGAAAAGCTCGAATCGCACAAGCGCAATGCCACCTGCGCCAACTGCCACAATCGCATTGATCCGCTCGGCTTCCCGCTCGAACGCTATGACTCCACCGGCCGCCTGCGCGCCGCCTACGCCGACGGCAAACCGGTCGACGACGTTGCCGAAATGGCCGGCAACCGCCGCATCGCCGGTGTCGACGGCATCCTCGATTACCTCACGACCCAGGAAAACCAGGTCCTGCGTACCCTCTCCCGAAAGCTCACCGGCTACGCCCTCGGCCGCACCGTCCAGGCCTCCGATCACCTGCTCATCGAACGCATGGCCGCCCTCGGCGCCAAGGCCACCTTCGCCGATCTCGCCGCCGAAATCGCCACCAGCCCCCAGTTCGTCAACCGCCCCCGCGCCGGCGCCCCCGCCGTTGCCCTCAACAGGAGACCTGAACGATGAAACTCGCCAACCATCACCGCAGCCGCCGCAATTTCCTGCGTGGCGCCGGTGTCGCCCTGACGCTCCCTTGGCTCGAATCGCTTCCGGTCCAAGCCGCCCAGAGCAGTGCCAAAGCCCCCGCCGGGCCGCCCCTTCGCTACGCGCTCCTTTACTTCTCAAACGGCGTCGAACCGGTGCATTGGTGGGCCAAAGGCAGCGGTGCCTCCATGGAACTCGGCCCCGGCCCCAGCCCGCTCCACCCGCTGCGCGAGGACATCGTGTTCCTGCGCGGCCTCTACAACCAGAAGGCCGTCGAGTCCACCAGCCCGCACCTCGGCCGCATGCCGAACATGCTCTCCGGCGCCACCGTCAGCCTCGATCCCGCCGTCATCCGCGTCGGCACCACCATGGATCAGGTGATGGCCCGCCAGATCGGCCAGAAAAGCGCCCTCCCCAGTCTCGTGCTCGGCATTGAGCCCAATGAACTGCGCCTCGAAGACGGCCTGTCCATGATCTACGGCTCCTCCATCTCCTGGGCCACGCCCACCAAGCCGGCCACCAAGGAGATCTACCCCGCGCGCGTCTTCGATCAACTCACCGGCGATGGCCAGGGCCGCCGCCTCGACCGCGGCATCCTGGACGCTGTCCTTGAGGACGCCCGCTCCCTCGCGCCCCGGGTCAGCACCGGCGACCGCCGCAAGCTCGAAGAATACCTCGAATCCGTCCGCGATATCGAGAAACGCATCGATCGCGCCACCCGCGAAGAGCGCCTGGAAGGCTGGCGCCCCTCCATCAAGACCCCCGAAATGCAGCGCCCCGCCGACAACCTGCCCCAGGACATCCCGGAGCACATGCGGCTCATGCTCGATCTCACCGTCCTCGCCCTGCAGATGGACAAAACCCGCATCGCCACCCTCATGCTCAACAATGACCTCTCCCAGATGAACTTCAAGTTCCTGGGCGGCGTCCGCGGCGCGCTCCACCTCGACCTCACCCACAACGGCCGCGCCGCCGAAGCCGAGGCCATGTACCTCAAGACCAACCAGTTCCACGTCGAGCAATTCGCCTATCTCATCCGTAAGATGAAGGCCATCGACGAGGGCGGCTCAACCCTGTTCGATAACTCCATCCTCATGCTCGCCTCCAATCTCTTTGACGGCGATGCCCACAGCGCCGAACAGATGCCGTTCATCCTCTCAGGCCGCGCCGCCGGCGCCATGAAGACCGGCCGCATCCTCGACTTCCTCGACAAGGGCGACGACAACCGCCGCGCCTGCAGTCTCTATCTTTCGATCATGGACCGCATGGGCGTCACCCTCGATCGCTTCGGCGACACCGCCCAGCGCCTCCCCGGTCTGTTCAACGAGGCCTGACCACGGCTGTTGCCCGGCTGGAAGGTTCGGCTAGAAGCGCTGCATGGCGACGAAGAAGAAGCCGGTGTCCGGGTCGGCCAGGGTTCCGTCCTGCCGCCTGAACTGGAGGAGAATGCCGGTGGGGCCGTTCGCCACCTCACTTGCGAAGAACAGGCTGCCGGAAGCCCCCACGGACCATATGGGGGCGGGGCTGGCGGCGAAGGCCGGAGTGTAGGTCAACTGGTACCGGCCGGGGCCCAGTCTGGCCGCGGTGATGCGGGTGCCGGAGGCGGTGCCATCGGGCTGGACGTAGGCTGAGGCCACCTGGAAGCCGGGTGCGGCAACGCCCTGAATTCCCGGGATCCCCCTGGATGCCCGGGGGTCCCTGGAGCCCGGTGAGGCCCTGTGGGCCCTGGGTCCCTTGCGCGCCTTGGGCGCCGGTGAAGCCGGTGGGGCCCGCGGGTCCGGTTGCGCCCGTGGGCCCGGTGGCGCCCTTGGCGCCTGCAGCGCCGGCGAAGCCCTGGGAACCGCGAGGCCCGGGGCCGCCGGGAGGTCCCGCGGAGCCCGCGTTGCCCGCGAAGCCGCGAGCGCCCTCCGGGCCTCTGGGCCCGATGTCGCCGCGGGGTCCGGCATCACCGCCGGGCCCCTGGAGGCCCGCTGCGCCGGGGTCACCCGGGGCGCCGGGGCGGCCGTTGTCGCCGCGCGGTCCCACCAGGCCGGTGGTGGCGGCGATCAGCGCCATGCTGCCCGGGCCATGCTGGTAACGAGCGGTATCCGGGAGTGCCACCGTGACCTTGCCCGGCGCGGGGCCGCGGGCCACCGTGAGCCGGAACCGCACGGATATCTGGTCGCCGGGCAGGAAGCGGCGCGGTTCACCCTGATAGGTCAGAACCAGGGAGAAGCGGTCCTCGCCTTGGGCGCCGGACCAGCCGGCCGGCGGCAGGCTGCCGCCGGCGCCGGCAAGCCGGATGGTGTCGATTTCGGCATTGGTGAGGTCGACGAAGAAGGTAAACCGGTCTCCGGGCCGGAGTCGGGCCAGGGATCCGCGGTTGGCGTTCGAGAGGCTGAGCTGGACCTCCGAAGCCTGGCCGATGGGAAAGGAGGAGGGTTCGATGGCGAGCAGGGGAACGATGCGGTCCCCCGCGGTTTGCGCGGCGGATGGCCAAGCCAGGACGGTGGCGATGGAGCTTATCAGGAGGGGGCGGATCATAGCGTCGTGTCCCCTAGAAGAAGCGCTGTAAGGCGAGGAAGAAGAACCCCGTGTCCGGATCGGCGGCTGTTCCGTCGGCGCGCCGGAACTGGAGAAGGATACCGCTGGGGCCATTGGCCACTTCGCTCACAAAGAAGGCGCTCCCGGAGGCGCCCACGGACCACACAGGGGCCGGGTTGCTGGCAAATGCCGGAGTGTAGGTGATCTGATAGCGTCCCGCGCTCAGTCGGCTGCAGGTGAGGCCGGTGCCGGAGACCGTGCCGTCGGGTTGGATGAAGGCGGCCGCCCTTTGGAACGTGGCGCCGGCCGGTCCCTGGATACCCTGGATGCCCTGAATGCCCTGGATGCCCGTGAGACCCTGGATGCCCTGGATGCCTTGGATGCCCTGGGCACCGGTGGCGCCGGTATCGCCGCGAGCGCCCTGGGCTCCGGTAGCGCCCGGATCGCCTTGCGGGCCCGTTGGCCCCTGCGGACCTTGCGGGCCTTGCGGGCCGGCCGGGCCATCGGGTCCCCGTTCGCCCGTGGGCCCGGGTATACCCTGTGGGCCCTGCTGTCCATTCGGGCCTTGCGGGCCGGTGTCCCCTTTGACGCCGGTGTCACCCTTGGGACCGGCGGGACCCACGGGGCCGCGGTCGCCCTTGGGGCCGTCAAGGCCCGGGTTGCCCTTGATGCCCAGTGGGAAGTCGGCGGCCATGATCGTCGCAAACGAGATCTCACCATGACGGTACCGTGTGTCGTCGGGCAGCACCAGGGTGACCTTGCCGGGCGCGGGACCCCGTGAGACATGGAGCCGGAAGCGCACGGAGACGAAGTCGCCCGGAACGAATCGCTGCGGCTCGCCGATGTAGGTGAGCAGGATGGTGAAGCGGTCCGGACCCGGGCTCACCCGCCAGTCCGCCGGACGCAGGGGGCCGCTGCCGGTGATGGCTGCCGGCTCCACCTCGGTGAACTCGGCATTGGTCAGGTCCAGGGAAAAGGTGAAGACATCGCCCGGGCGAAGCTGAGCCGAACTGGCGAGGTTGGCATTCGAGAGGATCAGCAGGGCCGGGGAGTTCTGGCTCAGGCTGAAGAGCGCCGGACTCACGCTCAGCATGGGCGTGATCCGGCCGGGGTCCTCCTGCGCGGTAAGGGGCAACGCCGTCAAGGCTGAAGCTGCGATTGCGATCAGTCTGAGGTTCATAGGTGTCTCGCTACCTAAGGATAACGGCGTCCGGGCGTGGACGCTCTCACGGGCACAGGCCTCTTGACGAGATCGCCGGGATGGGCTAATATGTAACCATTCAGTTACCTGTTGACAGCTCGGCCGTCTTTCGAGCCTTGGCGGACCCCACGCGCCGCGCCATTCTTGATTCGCTGCGTGCGGGCGGGCAGCCTGTGGGCGCGATCGCGGCGGCGTTTCCTGTCAGCCGGCCCGCGATCTCGAAGCACCTGCGGGTGCTTCGGCGGAGTGCTCTGGTGGTTGAGCGGAAGCGGGGCCGGGAGCGGATTTGCGAGTTGAACGCGGAGCCACTGGCCGCCGTTCATGACTGGACCGCGGCCTATCGCGTGCTCTGGACCGGCCGTCTGGAACGGCTGAAGCGGTTCGTCGAGGAACAGCAAGGGAAGGAGTGAAGGGACAATGGAAGACCAGGTTGTAGTCAGCGTGGTGGTTGCGGCGCCCGCCGAGGCGGTCTTCGCGGCCCTCACTGAGCCCAGTCAGCTTGAGGTCTGGTGGGGCGCCGAGCATGGGGTGAGCGGCCTCCGCTGGGAGATGGACGCCCGTCTGGGGGGCCGGTGGCGGTCAACGGGCGAGGATGAGTCCTGCGGGGCGTGGGAGTTGTCGGGTGAGGTGATCGCGTTCGATCCGCCCCGGGCCATCGCCCTCACCTGGCAGGAGCATGTTACTTACCGGCCGGCGATGGGCCCGGCGGTGGTGCGGTATGACCTGGAGCCAGCCGAGGGCGGCACGCGCGTGACCGTCACCCATTCCGGGTTTGCCGGGCATCCGGCGCCTCTGGCCAGTTACCGCGAAGGGTGGCCGGTGGTGCTGCGCTCGCTCGCCAGGCACTTTGCGGCGGTCGTTGTCTGAGGGCTATTTGAGGATCTGGAACAGGTTGCTGTAGCCGTCGGTCCACAGCCGCAGGTTGGGCTTGAGCTTGGCCGGCTTGGCATGCTTGCGAAGGGCGGGCCGGTCGAGCAGCGCCTGGTTTGAGGTCACCAGGATCCAATCCGCTTCGAAGATCTCGTTGTCCGCGTCGGGCTCATTGCTCACCATCAGGGATTGCTTCCCCAGAGCGCGAGCCAGAGCGTGGACCACGGGCGGCAGATCGAGGAACTTGTTCGAGACGTGAACCACCAGGACCCCATCGGGCTTGAGGTGGCGGAAGTAGAGTTCGAAGGCCTCGCGGCTCAGGAGGTGGACCGGGATGGAGTCGCTTGAGAAGGCGTCCACGGCCAGGATGTCGAAGTTGTTGGGGGGCTCGCGTTCAAGAGACAGCCGGCCGTCGCCGAGCACTACATCCACCGAGGCGCGTGTGCGGCGCAGGTACTGGAAGTGGGAGCGGGCGATGGTCTCAACGACGGGGTTGAGTTCGTAGATCCGGTAGTAGTCGCCCTGGCGGCCCCAGACGGAGAGGGTTCCGCTGCCGAGGCCGATGAGGCCCACGCGCTGTCCCACGCCGCCGGTGCGCTGTTCGGCGATCGCCAGCCCGACGCCGGAATCGGGGCTGTAGTAGGTGATGGGCTGGCCGGCGCGGGCGTCGTCGAGGTACTCGGCGCCGTGGTTGATGGTGCCGTGAACCAGGGTGCGGATCGCGTCGTTGTTCTCGAGACTTCCGGTGTCCTGCACACGCAGGGCGCCGTAAAAGTTGCGGACCATGTAGACGGTGTCCTCCTTCAGGGCCTTGACCTCCGCCAAGGCGACGGCGATGGTGAAGATGGCGGCGCCGGCCCAGACCGCGTCGGTGGCAACGGATTCGCGCAGCACCAGCATCAGGATGGTGAGCGAGAACAGGCCGAGCGAGAAAGCGAACTCATAGTGCGCGGGCAGCACGAGGGGCGCCGCCAGGCTGATGAGCAGGCCGCCCACGGCGCCACCCACCGAGACCATGGCGTAGAAGAGGGTGAGGTGCCTGGGATGCGGCTTGCGCAGGGCCAGTTCCCCGTGGCCGAACATGCAGCAGGCGAAAAGGCCGAGAACGAAGCAGGGGATGAGGAAGAGCAGGTTTTCCTTGGTATGGTCGACGATCCAGCGGATGCCGGGGATGCCGACCTTGTTGGCCAGCCCGTCGAGCGGGCCCATGTCGTTGATGGCGCATGACATGAGGCAGACGGCGAGCGCGGTGATCCAGCGAAAGAGGCGCGGGCGGTACCAGCGGTCGCTATCGAAACAGAGGATGAAGGTGAGGAGGTAAGCGGTGAGCGGCAGGATCCAGAGAAAGGGGATGGCCGCCACGTTCTGGGTGAGGTGATTGGTGACGGCAAGCAGAAGGATGGACGGGAAGGCGGCCAGCAGTACCCATAAGGCCATCTGGGGGATGCCGGGAGTGGGCGCTTCCGCCAGGGTGGGCGCGGCGCCGGCGGTGGCGGATCCGCGAACGGTGCTCACGGCCGTGGCGCCGATGAGCAGGGCGAAGACCAGGTAACCGGCGGTCCACCCCCAGGCCTGCAGGCGGGTGACAAACCAGGGTTCGATGAGGAAGGGATAGGCGAGCAGGGCCAGCAGCGAGGCCAGGTTGGAGAGAGCGAACAGGCGGTACGGGATGGCTTTCTCAAAGCGCCGGGCATACCAGGCCTGGATGAGAGGTCCGGTGGTGGAACAGAGGAAGTAGGGGAGACCGGTGGTGGCGCCGAGCACCAGCAGGATCTGCCACAGGGGCTGCTCGCGGCCCTCGGGCTTCCAGCTCTCGGCGGGAATAATGGGCAGGGAAATCAGACTGATTCCCAGGAGAATCAAGTGGACAATTCCCTGGGTTTTCGGCTTGAGGAAGCGGACGGATCCGTGCGCGTAGAGGTAACCGGCCAGGAGCGTCAACTGGAAGAACAGCATGCAGGTGTTCCAGACCGACGCGGACCCGCCGAACCAGGGCAGGATCATTTTGGCGATGAGCGGTTGAACGAGAAACAGCAGGAAGGCGCTGACAAAAACCGCCAGACTATAGAGCAGCATGGGAGGTAACGCATATCATAGCAGTCCGGGCAATACGGGAAATTAAAAAAGATTCCGGCGCGGCGCGCGGATTTTTCCGCAACGCCGCGCCGGCAGGGAGCGCCTTCCGGGGGGCCGCGACCCCCGGGAGACGCAAGGTCAGGCCGCTTTCTGGTCCGGCAGGATCACCACCGGGCGCAGGGGAGGCCGGAGGGGTTTCCGCTTCAGAGCGGCGAGCGTTGCCGGCTCAGGCAGCTTGAAGTACGCGACGCTGTTGCTGTCTTCGAACACGGCGTCGACGGGCTTGCTGCCGGAGATGTCGAAGTACCGGTCGAGGGGGAACAGCGAGTAGGGCTGCAACTCCCGCATGACGCGCCCCAGCCGGTGCTGGATGCGGTAGACGAAGTGGAAGAAGGCGCCGCGGTCCATCTTGAGGCGCTTGCAGCAGAGCCGCCAGTCGGCGCCCAGGATGTAGTGGAAGTTGAAGATCTGGTATTCCTGCTCGCTCAGCTCACGTTTGGCGAGAAGAATGAAGTCGGTGACGTACTCCTCGTCCTTGCGGCTATACACAATGTAGCCGCGGCGGCCGCCGATGCGCTCGAGTGTGCAGCGGGTGTGCATCTTCTCCTTGGTGGCGCAGGCGCGGAACTTGTTGTAGCAGATCCGGAAGATCGAGCGAAAAACGCAGTTGCAAGGCCCCTTCTTCTCGTTTTCGCCGATTCGAATGCCCAGTCCATGGCAGAACGAGCATGAGTTGGCTGCAAGGGCCAGAGTGTCTGAACGAGTCCATTCCATTGGTTGTCCTTTCCGGTGATTGCCTGGTTGTCGTGGCGCGGTCACCGTTCCATTTGATTTTGATTGTAAATGCCTGGAAAAGGCCGTCAATAGATTTTTTGAAAATAGTCTGAGAATTTTTCCTGGAGAACGCACTACTACGATGTAAGCATTTGTAAACCCTGATCTTCCGAGTTTGACTTGACCTGGCCCTCAGACCGCTCTGAGGTTGTCGGAGCCAAGTAGAAAGTTCCTATTCCCGGCCAAGTAGAAAGTTCCGGTTTTGGGAATCCGTTTCGGGACCCCATGGTATGTTCGCATAGCCACGCCGGGGTCGCGCCTGGCGTGGTTGCCCAA
>Ga0194132_10011323_pt1 | contig 11527 bp, 10 predicted proteins | sample TA2KigOf80mmetaG_FD_148612 | JGI IMG/M metagenome (GOLD analysis project Ga0194132, IMG submission 148612) | Freshwater microbial communities from Lake Tanganyika, Tanzania - TA2015054 Kigoma Offshore 80m | ecosystem: Environmental > Aquatic > Freshwater > Lake | place: Tanzania: Lake... | reverse complement strand
TGCCGGGAGGGTTGACCGTGTCGAGTTTGATGAGGGCCGAAAGGGTGCTGATGAGGTCCGTCCGGGCCCTGCCCCAATCCGGTTCGACGGCGGATCCAGAATGATTCCAGGCCAGAACCAGGGCACAGATCCATACGCTGAAGTGAGAAGAGGCGGTGGTCATGGCTCGACCTAAGCCGCATCCCATGGAAACAGCAAGTGTGGATCGAAATCGGACGCGCGGCTGCTGTCCACCCTTCGGGGTCTGCATCCTCCGGTTCAACGCGATTCGAACCCGATGTTACCAGGGTGCGCGCAAGCGAGCCTTGGCCTGGAGGCGGATCTCCACCCTCCACTCCTCGACGTTCGTCGGCCGGACCTTCCAACCCTAAACCGGCTGAGATCCGCTGACTCCCGTGGGGCTCTCTGCCTCCCGCAGCAGCTGTCGCAACGTGATCCGACTCGACTGCTCTCGCTCTTGTTCCTGCACTTTCCTCAACGAGGTCTCGAATTCCTTCAACTCAGGCAGAGGTGTCACTCCCGATCGCATCGCCTGCCGGATGTCATGGAGCGTGATGGCATCGACGTCGCGACCAGGCACGTAGCCGGTCATCGAGTCGTGTGTCACCTCAATCAAAAGGCGGGTTTCGACGAGGTCGCGCAAGACCTGGCTCACCCATTGTGAAGGGACAGAGAGGAGTTCGGAGTGTTCGGAGGCGGTCGGGGGCTGACCTCCTTGGAGGAAAACGGCCGCGCTGCGGGTCATCACCTTCACCGCAACCCATTCGCGAGACGCCTGGGTGAGGATCTCGGTTTGTTTTTCCTGATAGAAGGCGCGGCGGTTTTGAGCCACGTATGCGACCTGGGCGCCGAACAGAAGGATGATCCATGAGAAGTAGAGCCCGATCATGATGACCGGGACCAGGCCGAGGCTGCCGTAGATGTAACTTTGGGTCACAATCCGCGAGGCATAGAAGACACTGAGCTGGTTGTTGAGCTGCCAGAGAGTTCCCCCCAGCAACCCTCCCATGAATGCGGCCTGCCAATCGATATAGGCGTTCGGCATCAGCTTGTAAAAGGCTGTGAACGCAAGGATCAGGATCAGAAACGGCAGAAAGCGAAGCCCGAACTGGATCGTCTGACCGACGCTCAATGGAAGCCCGGCCAGGAAATCGCGGATGGATTGGAGGTGTGGACTGCTGGTGAGGGCAATCGCAGAAACGAGCAGGAGCGGGCCCAGGGTCATGGCGGCCCAGTAATGCACAACTCTGGAGAACCACGAACGTCCCTCCTTGATCCCCCAGATGTCGTTAAAAGTGTTCTCGATCCGGACCAGCATCCCGATGCCCACGAAGAGGAGAGCCACCGTCCCTGTCACTCCGAGAGTGCCGCTGCGGGTGTTCTGGATGAATTCCTGAATGCGTCCGGCAATCTCCTTCCGGGCTTCAAGAATGCGCGGGTCGTTTTGCAGCTGGCCGAACATCGGCTTCGTGTCGGGAGTGATGACGTTTACAAACTGTTGGATGAACTCCTCGATCCTTTGCTGGCCCTCCTGCTTGAGCAGCCCGCTGGTGACGCTGATCACGACGGCCAGGATGGGGATGATGGCCAGGAGATTCGAGTAGGCGAGGGCTGAGGCGCGAACCGGACACCGGTTGGCAACAAAACTCTCAACCACCCGGGTCCAAAACAGTTTGCACCTTTGCCAGGAAGTCAGAGGCGGCTTTCGGAATCCACACGGGCCCGCAGCCACCGAAGCAGAGGACGACTTCGGTGCGGGAGATGAAGAAGTTGTGGACTGCTGTGTTCCAGTCATTGGAGGCAGGTTACTCGGGAGCCACCGCCGTGGGAAGCCCCGGGGTGGGCATCAGAGCACTCTATTCCTCGGCCTCTTTCCACCGTGGAGCCACCGAGTTGGGGATGCCCATGTGGTCAAGCACACGTCCCACGACAGTATCCGCGAGCTCCTCCAGACTTTTGGGCTTCATATAAAACGACGGATTCGCCGGGAGGATCGTGGCGCCTGCCAGCAACAGAAGCTCCATGTTCTTCAGGTGAATCAAACTGAAGGGTGTTTCCCGCGGCACAAGAATCAGTTTCTTTTTCTCTTTCAGAGCAACGTCCGCGGAACGCAACAACAGGTCCGAGCCGTGTCCGTGCGCGATGCGTCCAAGGGTGCCCATCGTGCAGGGGATTATCACCATGACATCCGCCGCATTCGAGCCGCTGGCGAAAGGAGCATTCATGCTCTTGAGGTTATGAGTCTGAGCCCGTGGATCGAGCTTCAGCCCGTCAGGCAGCTCCTCCGCAATGACCTGATGCGCATACGAGCTGAACACCAGATTCACTTCATGCTGGCCGGCATCGATCCGGTCGAGCAGTCGCTGGGCATACAACGCACCGCTGGCACCGGTGATCGCGATGAGAATTCTCATGGGTTGGAAGAGGGTGGCTGCGGCGGCGGGCTGGCAGGCCCGGAGGGATTCCCAGCCCTTTGGGCGAGCTCCGCGACCCTCCGACGCGTTTCCACCAGCAGTTTCTCCAGCTCAGACACCCGGTCCGTCCAGGCCTTCAGGGGTGTCGCAGCAGATTGAACCCGGCTCGATAACTCTCCCACCTGGGTGCGAATCGCAGCGATGTTTTCGCCCAAGCGTTCTCCCGCAGCAGCGACGGCAGCGATCCTGTTGTCGGTGGTTTGGGATATATCATTGAACTTTCTATACCCATCCTCCGCGTAGCCTTTGAAGTCCTCTGCGAGCTGAAACAGTTGGGAACCGATGTCGAGGGCGTCGATCTCCACGAGGGCGAGATGATTCGAAAAGTTCCTCTGAAGGCGCAGGACCGCTTCAGCACGTATCTCCGTGCCGGTCAGACGTTGCGCGAGCTGAGAGCCTGTGGTTTGAAGGGCTTCGACACGGGTCTCGAGCCGTTTGATGGACTCGAATGCGGCCTGGATCTGGGCATTGAGCTCTCCGGATTTGGTGTCGAGGGTTGCGGCGGTTTCGGAGCGATTCTGTGCCCATTGGGCGGCCTGCTCGCTCTTGAGCTGATGAATCCACACGCCTGCGCCCGCGAGCAAAGCCAGGCTGAGGGTCACGACGAGGACCATTGCCAGCTTGGTTTGGGTGGACAGTTGCTCGGCACGGGCTTCGAGCAACCCCAGGCGATCTGAGAGGTCCGAGTCGGGTCCAGATTTCCCAACCGGCGAGGGAACATTTCTTGATGCTTTAAGGTCCATGAGTCAGCGCTTCACCCAGCAGGGCATTCAGCCACACCGGCAGCCCGCCAATGGCAGCCGGGGAGTTCTCCGGCTGCCAGGTCCGCTGGGAACCTGCGCGACGAGTTAGCCACAGCGGAAGCCGGCCGAAAACAAAAAGGTAAGGTTTTCACACAACCCCGCCAGGACCCACGAACGTCCGCTACCCCACGAAGCGCAGCAAACGGGTTGCGCGCTTCCGCCATCAGCTCTTCAGGCCGATGCTGCTGGATCGTTTGGCCACCTTGCGGCTGGTCTTGATCTTGCTCACGGTGCCCACGCTGAGATAACGATCGCGCACCTTGCCCAGGATGGTGTCTCGCCGGTTGTAAAGTCGCTTGTGCTTCCGAGGTTTTACCCGGTCGAGAACATAGGCGGTCAGCAGCGGCAGGGCCAGCGTGCTGTCCGTGTAGCAAACAACGGAGTCCGGGAGCTTGTCTGGATCCACCTTGCCCCAGCTCACCGCTTCAGCAGGTGTTGCACCGCTCAGACCTCCAGTGTCAGGTCGCGCATCAGTGCACTGAAGGAAGTAATCGTGGCCCTTCTCCTGGATCCCCATGACCTCCTGGATCTGAGGCTCGGTCTGCAGCATGAAGTTCTTCGGGCTTCCTCCACCCAATATCACCACACTGCTCGTGTGCCCTGTCGACTTGGCTTCATACACAATGCCCGCAGTCTGATTCACATCCCGATTGACATCAAACATCAGCCCCGAGCCTCGCATGGACATCGCAGCGACATTCATCCCGATGGAACTGTCGCCCGGGCTGCTCGTGAAGATCGGGATTCCACATTCGTAGGCCGTCGCCAGCACACTGCTGTCCTTCAGTCCCAGCTTGGCTCCCCGAGCATGGACGTACTTCCCGAGCAGATAGTGGAACTCGTCCGTCCCCATGGCTCGCTGGAACTCCGGACCCTGGATCACCTCACGAACAAAGGCATCCGTGTCCAACAAGACATTGTAGTCGAAAAGCACATCATAAATTCGAATCACGCCGTCGCGGTGCAGTGTCACATCGTCGAGGAACGGGCTGCCCTGATGGAGCGCCATGTCCAGGCCGAAGTGGAGGTCGTGGTACAAATTGGCGCCGGTGGAGACGATCCAATCCACGAAGCCGGCCTTCATCAGCGGGATCATGCAGCTCTTGCCAAGTCCCGCGGGAGTGAGAGCCCCGGTCAGGCTCATTCCGATAAAGCCGCTCTTCGGCAACATCTTCTCGGCCAGAAGACGGGCAGCCTCCCGCAGACGGCCACCGTTGTAGGCCAGGAAGGTGCTATCGATCAGATCGGCGGCAGAAACAGATTTTCCGATGCCAAGAGGATTGAGCCGGGGATAAGCGGCAAATTTACGGGAAGGACTGTGCGCGGATTTTCGGCTCATATTCGATTTGATTAGTTCGCGCTCATGTTTGGACGCGCGGCGCGAAACAGTAGAAGCCTGTTGGAGCTTGTAAATCCATAAAGCCCGTTTCCTTCCGCCGTTTCAACTTCGTGGAATCATCCAACGATGGAGCCTGCCCGAGCTGGGTTGACGGATCATGCGTTGGATGCGAGGAATGCGGCCGCACATGAATCCCGACTTTCAGACGGTTGACCCAGCCTCCACGTTGGAGGTTTGGGCACCTCGCTGGCTGGCGAATGGACGGGCTGGGTTTGCATCCATGCTTGAAGCAATCCGTTCCGCCCGGCTGTGCATTCAGCTCGAAACCTATACCTGCACCGATTGTTCAATCACGCGTTCCTTCCGCGACGCCCTGGTGGAGGCATGCAAGCGTGGAGTGAGAGTGAGGGTCCTGGTGGACGCATTCGGCTCCCTGGAGTTGGAAGGGTCTTTTTGGGCGCCTGTGGTGGAGGCCGGAGGCGAGTTCAGATGGTTCAACCCGGTTGCCCTTAAACGCATCGCCTATCGGAACCACCGGAAACTACTCGTCTGCGACCGGCATCGGGCTTTCATCGGCGGCTTCAATCTTGCCGAGGAATACGATGGAGATGGCGTGACCTCAGGGTGGAGGGATCTCGGACTGGAGCTTCAGGGAGGGATCGTCAGCGAGCTTGCGGATTCCTTTGAGCTGATGTTTCAGAAGGCAGAAACGCGACACAGCCTGTGGAAGAAACTTCGGCTGGCGAACAGTGAGACCGTGACCCAGGGGCGACAATGGAAGCTTCTGTTGAACATCCCCAGTTTCCTCCGCCGCACGATCAAACAAACCCTGGTGGCAGATCTGCAATCAGCACGGTCGGTGAGGATCATGGCCGCGTACTTCCTGCCGACGTGGAGGATCCGTCACGAGCTGCTCAAGCTCGCCCGGTCGGGAACGAGGGTGCAGCTGCTTCTCGCTGGCAAATCGGATGTCCGGCTCGCGCAACTTGCGGGACGCCGGCTTTATGATGTTTTTATGAAGGCGGGAGTTGAGATCTGGGAGTATCAACCCCAGGTGTTGCACGCCAAACTGGTCGTGATCGATGACGTGGTGTATGCAGGGTCCTGCAATCTGGATCTGCGGAGCTTGAACTTCAATTACGAGCTGATGGTTCGGGTGGAGGATTCAAAGCTGGCGGCGCAGGCCCGGCAGATGTTCGACGGAGATCTCGCCCACGCGAAGCGGATCAATTCAGCCACGTGGCGACATCAGCGCGGCCTGCTCACCAAGCTGCAGGAGAGAGTGTCCCATTTTCTCCTCGCCCGGCTCGATCCGTTCGTCGCGCGCTGGCAGCTGCGATTGCTTCGTTGATCAACGTGCAAGATCCGTCCTGGATCATTTCGCGAACTCGATGCACCGGGTCTCGCGAAGCACTGTCACGCGGATCTGTCCGGGATAGTGAAGCTCCTCCTCGATCTTTCGCGAGATGCACCGGGCAAGCTCATAAGCCGCTTCATCACTGATTTCCTGGGGTTGGACCATCACCCGGAGCTCCCGGCCGGCCTGGACCGAGAAGGCCTTCTCAACTCCCTTGAAGGACAATCCGATTCGCTCCAGGGACTCGACGCGCTTGATGTAGGTCGTCAGGGTCTCGGAGCGGGCTCCGGGCCGCGACGCACTCATGGCATCCGCAGCGCTGACCAGGATGCCCAGAGGTCCTTCCGGGGGAACCTCATCGTGGTGGGAAGCCACGGCGTTGACCACCAGGTGCGGCTCGCCGTGCCGGCGCAAGAACTCAGCCCCTACAATCGCATGGGGCCCTTCCATCTCCTGATCCAGAGCCTTGCCGATGTCGTGAAAGAGCCCGGCCCGTTTGGCGACCGAGGGATCCATTCCAAGCTCGGACGCCATCAAGCCGATGAGATGTGCGACCTCGATGGAGTGCTCGAGAACATTCTGCGAGAAGCTATGGCGGAACTTCAGCTTTCCGAGCACGCGCAACACCTCGGGGTGCACCGCAGTGATCCCCAGCCTGGCGATCGCTTCCTCACCCGCCTTCATAATGGTCTCGTTGATCTCCTCCGACACCTTCAGCACGATCTCCTCGATTCGTGTGGGATGGATTCGGCCATCCAACAAGAGGCGGTTCATCGCTTCGCGTGCGATCTCTCGTCGAATTGGATCGAACCCTGAGAGAACAACTGCGTTCGGAGTGTCGTCGATGAGGACCGTGATACCCGTGGCATTCTCAAAGGCCCGGATGTTGCGGCCTTCGCGTCCGATGATTCTTCCTTTCAAATCCTCGCTGGGGAGCGAGACGGTGGCGCTGGAGGATTCGAAGGAATGAGCCCCGGAGTAGCGCTGGATGGCGACGGTGATGATCCTGCGGGCTTTTTCCTCAGCCCGAAGCTTGGCTTCATCCATGATATGCCGGCTGAGATCGGTTGCTTCCCGCAAGGCGGAGTGCTCGACGTCCTTAAGCAGCTGCGCACGCGCCTCTGCGGTTGTGAGGTGGGAGAGTTCCTGCAAACGCTTTTGTTGCTCGTGACGGAGTTGAGTGATGGTGTTGCGCTCCTCCTCGAGGGCATCCAGCCGACGTTGTTGCTCCGCCTTCTGCTGGAGAAGCTCGCGTTCCTCCTGGACCATGCTTTCAAGCTGCTTGTTGATGAGCGACTCCCGCTCGTTCAAGCGCCGTTCGCCTTCAGCGACCGCACGGGTGCGGGATTCGAAAGTGGCCTCGATATCCTGCCGGAGCTTGATGCTTTCCTCACTGGCCCGGATCTGGCCCTCGCGGATGATGTGGCTGGCCTGACGGCGGGCATCCTCCCGAAGTGAGTCCCATTCCTTGCGGTGGGCTTCCAGAACCTTGCGTTCCTTCCACCTGAAGAGCCAGTAGCCAAAGCCCAGCCCAGCGACAAACAACGTCGCCCAACTTAGAATATTGTCTGTGAGCCAACTCATTCCGAACTTAGCAAACCTGTAGTCGTTCCAGCCAACGGCTGGGGGTAACCAGAAAATCGAGGGGAATATCGTGTGGTTCGGTGGGCACTGCAACCTCTACCTGCCAGTCAAATCCCACTCCCACGACCCAGGCATCCGTCCCCGCCAAGAGCCTGTCATAGTGGCCCTTACCCCTGCCCAGACGCCCAAACGCAAGGTCGAAACCTATGCCAGGCACCAAGATCAAGTCCAGTGGGTTCATGGATGACACCCTGCAAGTGTCGGCAGGCTCCCGAATTCCGAAGGCACCCGGCACCAGATCTTGTGCCAGATCGCGTATCTCCACCGGTTCGTAATCCCCGGATCCAGAACGGAACCGGGGCAGGGCGAGCCGCTTGCCGTCACGAAGCGCTGCCTCCAGCACCGGTCGAATGTCCGGCTCCGAGGGCAGGGGGAAAAAGCCCAGAACATATCGAGCTGCAATCCACTCGGCCCGGGCCTGAAGCCGGCCGCACAGCTGCTCGGAGGCGGTCCTGCGCTCCACTTCTCCATGACGCCGCGCCTCTTCTCTCAGCCGATGCCGCGCTTCTGCCTTCCGGGCCTGGCATCCCTCATCCGCACTCATGCCCGCTCCCTTTTTCGTGCCTCGGAGGCCAACGCGCGCCAACGATCGACCCGCTCCTTGATCTTCTTCTCGGTACCCTGCTCCGTCGGCTCGTAATAACGCCTCTCAGCCCCCAGGAAATCCTGTGGGGCAAAATGACCGGGCGCGTCATGGGAATATTGATAGCCTTTCCCATGACCGAGCCGCTCCGCACCGGCGTAGTGTCCATCCCGCAACGCCGCGGGCACCGGAAGAGTTCGACCCTTCTTCACATCCTCCAATGCCGCGTCAATCGACGTGATGCTTGTATTGCTCTTATGGGCGGACGCGATGTAGATCGTGGCCTCAGCGATCGGGATGCGGGCCTCGGGCCACCCGATGAACTCCGCGGCCTGATGCGCTGCGTTGGCCAGCACCAGAGCCATGGGGTCCGCCAGACCCACGTCCTCCGCAGCACAGATCACAATCCGCCGCGTGATGAACCGCGGGTCCTCCCCGGCATGAATCATCTTCGCAAGCCAATACAGCGCGGCATCAGGATCGCTCCCTCGCATGGACTTGATGAAGGCGGAGATCGTGTCGTAGTGGGCGTCGCCATCGCCATCGTAAACGATGGCCTTCTTCTGGACGCTCTGTTCGGCGATCGACAGGCTCACGCGGATGATGCCCGTGGGATCAGGAGGCGTGGTGAGGACCGCCAGCTCAAGAGCGTTCAACGCCTTTCGGGCGTCGCCATCGGAAGCTCTCGCCAGATGTTCCAGCGCCTCGGGCCCCACCTCCGTCCTCAAATACCCCAATCCGCGGTCCACATCCGTCAACGCCCTGGCAAACAGCGCCAGCACTTCAGCCTCCGTCAGGGGCCGAAGCTCGAAGATCTGTGATCGCGAGACCAGGGGGGAGTTGACGAAGAAAAAAGGATTGTGCGTCGTGGCCCCCACCAAACGTATCACTCCGCTCTCCACATCCGGCAGCAGGACGTCCTGCTGGGTCTTGTTGAACCGATGGATTTCATCGATGAACAGCAGCGTGGGCTGCCCCGTGTTCTGCAGGCGATGAACCGCCGAGGACAGAACCCGGCGCATGTCCGACACGTTCGATTCCACGCCGCTGAGACGCTCGAAGCGATTCCTCGTCTGAGCAGCGATGATTTGAGCCAGGGAGGTTTTGCCGACGCCGGGAGGGCCGTAGAAGATCAAAGACTGGATTCGATCCGCCTCGATGGCGCGACGCAGCAGCATTCCCGGTCCGAGGATATGGCTTTGTCCCGCGTATTCCTCCAGCGAGCGCGGGCGCATCCGTGCTGCCAGCGGAGCCGGACGCGCGGGCCGTTCCTCTGCTGTGGGCTCAGAGTGAAGCGGCGAAGCGTTCCCGGTTTGATTGAACAGATCGTCACCCATCAAGGCAGCCAACCTATACCACCCCCCGGGAGTGTGGAAGTCGCGTCTCGCAATCGTTTTGCAGGTCGGAAACTGGCGCACCTGTCCCGGTTTGCGACTCGCGCCCGGCGAGCTCCGCTTTCCCATTTTCCCCTTGGCCCTCCGGACCGTGGACCTTACGGTCCCCACCTCTAATCTATTTATGGCTAGACAGAATCAATACCGCTTTTGCTTTGGACCCTGGAACATCAGCGAGGGAGCAGACCCTTACGGCCCGCCTACCCGAACTCCGCAGTCCTTCGATTGGAAGCTCGACGCCCTGAAGAAGCTGGGCTTCGACGCCATGATGTTTCACGACGACGACGCTGTGCCGGATATCGACTCGAAGAGTCACGCCCAGGTCATGAAGGAGGCCCGGGCGCTGCGTCGCAAGCTTGATGATGCCGGCATCGCAGCGGAGATGGTAGCCCCGCGGCTCTGGTTCAGTCCCAAGACCATCGACGGCGCCTACACCAGCAACGACAAGAAACATCGCCAGTACGCGATCGATCGGTCCAAGCAGTCTATCGACATCGCCCGGGTGTTGGGCACGGACATCCTGGTCCTGTGGCTTGCGCGAGAAGGAACCTATCTTCGGGAATCGAAGAACGGGTTTCAGGCGATCGAAAGGCTGTTGGAGGCGTTCGATGCCATGCTCGCTCACGACAAGCGCATACGTCTGGCGATCGAGCCCAAGCCCAATGAGCCGATGGACCACGCCTACGTGCCGACCATCGGCCATGTGCTGGCAGTGGCGAGCTTGACTCGCGATCCCAGGCGAACGGGGGCTTTGATCGAGAGTGCGCACTGTGTTCTGGCAGGGCTTGATCCGGCGGACGAAATCGATTTCGCGATGTCCTTTGGCAAACTCTGGTCACTGCACCTCAACGATCAGAACGGACTCAAGTATGACCAGGATAAACCTTTCGCCAGCGCCAACCTCCGGTCCGCGTTTAATCAGGTCCGGGTGCTGGAACGAAACGGGTATGGAAAAAACGGGGAGTATGTCTGCTTTGACGTCCATCCTTTCCGCACCACCAAGCCTGAGCATTGGCTGGCCCACCTGGACAACAGCAGGAAGACTTTCCTGCGCCTGGTGGAGAAGGCTCGCAGTTTTGATGAGAAGAAGGCCAGGGCATTGATCGCGGACCGGGACTATCAAGCCCTGGACCAGCTGGTGATTGAGCATTTGCTGGGGCGACGCTGAGGATCTCATCCGCCATGTTGAAGACCCATCGAGCACGAAAAGCCAAGGCCCGCCCCAATCCGGGTGTGCGCATCGCCATTGTGGCTTCGCAATACAACGCGCGGTTTGTGGATGCCATGGTTGAAGCGGCTCGGAAGGAGTTGCAGCGCGAAGGCATCAAGGCGGTGGAGGTTGTCCGCGTTCCCGGCGCCTTTGAAATCCCGGTGGTGGCGTCGGCGCTCTGTCACAGACTGACTCCTCCGGTATCGGCGGTCATCTGCCTGGGTGTCATCCTGCGGGGAGCCACCACTCATGCGCAGCACATCGGGGAAGCGGTGACCCTGGCGCTTGTGGAGCTTCAGATTCGGCGTCAGATCCCGGTGATCCATGAGGTCCTGCTCCTGGAGGACACGAAGCAGGCGGAGGAGCGGTGTCTGGACCCCAAACGTTCACGAGGCATTGAGGCGGCTCGAACCGCGGTTCGAATGGCAGCCCTCATGCCCACCCTTGCCTGACCGGCCGAGCCCCAGCCTGACAATGAACGATCGCTGGATTCATGTTGCGAGAGAGGGTGAGAAGCTTGGGAAGTTCGGACTTTCCGACATCCCCGCGCTGGTGGACGCGCGGTTGTTGAAGCCTTCGGACGACTACTGGGAACCAGGAATGCCCGAGTGGCACCCTCTCAGCGAGCTGCCTGAATTGCGGGCGGTCGGGGCACGTTCGGAAGACTGGAAAGGCGAAGCCAAGGACGCCATCGCCGGAGCGACCGGGCTCCTGGCGCGAGGA
>Ga0194132_10011322_pt1 | contig 11527 bp, 8 predicted proteins | sample TA2KigOf80mmetaG_FD_148612 | JGI IMG/M metagenome (GOLD analysis project Ga0194132, IMG submission 148612) | Freshwater microbial communities from Lake Tanganyika, Tanzania - TA2015054 Kigoma Offshore 80m | ecosystem: Environmental > Aquatic > Freshwater > Lake | place: Tanzania: Lake Tanganyika... | reverse complement strand
CGACCAGCGCACCGGCGACGTCCACGCGGTCGGCGTCGAGGCGAAGCGGATGCTCGGGCGGACGCCCGGCACGATCTCCGCGATCCGCCCGCTCAAGGACGGCGTCATCGCCGACTTCGACGTCACCGAGCAGATGCTCCGGCACTTCATCCAGAAGGTGCACCAGCATCGCTTCGCGCACCCGCGCGTCGTCGTCTGCGTGCCCTCCGGCGTCACCGGCGTCGAGAAGCGCGCGGTCGAGGAGGCGACGCTGTCGGCCGGCGCGCGCCATGCCTACCTGATCGAGGAGCCGATGGCGGCCGCGATCGGCGCCGGGCTCCCGGTGGCGGAGCCGACGGGGAACATGATCGTCGACATCGGCGGCGGCACGACCGAAGTGGCGGTGATCTCCCTCGGCGGCATCGTCGTCTCGCAGTCGCTGCGGGTCGGCGGCGACGAGATGGACGAGGCGATCGTCAACCACATCAAGAAGGAGTACAAGCTCCTGATCGGCCAGCAGACGGCCGAGGAGATCAAGCTCGAGATCGGCTCCGCCTACCGCCTCGTCGACGAGGTGCAGGCGGAGGTGCGCGGCCGCGACATGCTGACCGGCCTGCCGAAGACGGTGATCATCTCCTCCGACGAGATCCGGCGCGCGCTCGACGAGCCGGTCTCGCAGATCATCGACGCGATCAAGTCGACGCTCGACAAGACGCCGCCCGAGCTCTCCGCGGACATCATGGATCGCGGCATCGTGCTTGCCGGCGGCGGCGCGCTGCTCCAGGGGCTCGACGAGCGGCTGCGCCACGAGACCCACATGCCGGTGCACCTGGCCGAGAGCCCGCTCACGTGCGTCGCCGTCGGCTCGGGCCGCAGCCTCGAGGAGTTCGAGGCGATCCACCGCTCGAACCGCTCGAACCGCTCGCGCCGCAACGGGAAGCGGTAGCCGGCTACACGGCCCGCTCGGAGAGGTCTGGGGCTCGGGCCGAACGATTCCTTTCCTGAAGCCAGGGGAACGGGGTTCCCCTTGGGAACCCCTCCGTGTGTTCTGGACCGGTAGGACGTGGGTGTTCGCGGAGCCGTCCGACTGAAGTCGGACGGGGAGGATGCGGACACCCTCCGTCCTTCCCGCGTCTGGCTTCAGCCAGACGCGAACCAACGGACGCGGTCGATCACCACGGAGATCGGAGCCTCGAAGCTCGATCCTGTGCGGCGCCTCGCCTCAGTCGGGACGCGACCCCGAAGACGACGATGGCCCCGGGTCACCCCACGTGACCCGGAGCCATCGTCCTTGCGGTCGACCCTGCTGGGAGGGGTCGGTCTTCCGCTCGCCGGTCCTCCGCTCGTCTGCCGGGAATGTCGTTCCGGGCAGACGGGCGGAAGACCTGACGTGCGCTTCTCTCGGCCCCGATCCCCCGTACTGACCAGCGACCTCGAGTGGGACGCCGCCGGCCGCTCTCCCACGGCCGGCGGCGATGTCTCGTTTCACCTACCTGTGCGGAGCCTCCTCGATCGGACGCTGCGTGGCGGTGCGGCCGGATCCCGGGTCGGTGTCGCACCCGGTATGCGCAACGCGGTTCGGAACCCGGTCGCGCACCGCCCTGAGCGTTCTCATCGATTCGTCTCTCCGCGGAGCTTCCGATGCCGGCGTCGGCGTCGCCGCGGCCCGGAGCACGGTCGACGGGGTTGTCAGGCAACCCGTCTCGCGTCCTCCCTCCGTTCGCTTCGCCTCTACCGGCATCGTCGTCTCCTCATGTCCCTTTGGCTCTAGACGAGCGGCAGGTACGAGCGGCGGCTGGAGCGCTTCACCGTGTTGCCGGTGTTGCCCTGACCGTTCACCGCCGAACCATGCGTCGTGTTGCCGTTCGCCTGGTTGTGGCTGTTCGTCGTCGTCGTGGTGGTGGAGTTGTCGGCCCACCAGTCCTTCCACGACTTCTGCGTCACGTTCTGGTGCTGCGTCGACTGCTGGGTCACCGCCGAGTTGTTGGTGACCGTGGCCGGACCGCTCGTGGCGGCTCCGCCCGTCGCCGTGGCGTCGCCGCTGCCGGTTCGAGGGGTGCTCAGTACCGTGGACTCATGACTCGATCGGCGTCCTGGCCCACGTGGGTCAGGGGAGTCGCGCGGATCGTCGAGGGGGAGATCTGGCTCGACGAGAGAACCACTCGCGAATACGCCCTCGACCCGGGCATCGGTGTGCTCGGGCATCTGGTCGCGATCGAGGACGCCGCGGACGCCGCGCGCTTCGCCGGCCGGTTCGGTCTCCTGCGGACGCACGAGGCGCCGTTCGTCGAGAGCCTCGATGCGTGGTGGGCGGAGCGCGACGTGCTTCGCGGCGTCCTCGTCCTCGCCCACGATCTCGACGCGGCGCGGCGTGCCGGTGACGAGGCGGGGGAGCAGGTCGAGCAGCAGTGGCAGGAGGCGCTCCCCGAGGACGCCGGCGTCGTGCCGCCGGCCGACGCCGTCGTCGCGGCGATCCGGCGCGGCATGGGCGAGACGCGAGTCGACTTCGTCGAGGAGCCCGCCGAGTCCCGAAACGGCAACGGATCGCACTTCGCGTTGCAGACCTGCGCGTCGACGCTTCTTGGCCAGGCGTACCTCGAGGCCGCGAAGCTCTCGTCGGCGAGACGCCGCTGGCGCGGTGCCCCGAGTGCGGCATCGTCTTCGCGCGCCGCCACCGCCGCCAGGCCTACTGCACCCCGCAGCACGCGAACCGCGCGCGCTTCCGCCGGTTCCGCGGCCGCCGGTAGCACCCGGAGACCCCCGCGGTCTGCCGGCTCGCGTCTCTCGGCCTCCCGCAGCTGTCGCAACGCTGAACGGAGAGGAGACACCGTTGGGGGTGCCGGCCACCGCTCCCGTCCCCCGACCACACCTATTAATAGGTGCGCCGGGTCTCATAGGTGTGTTGCGTGGCGCGGCCGGGAGCGCGCCGCGGCACCCGACGCGAGCCATCCGTGAGCACGCAGCCGGAGAGGCGGCGAACCCGGCCGACCTGCGCGGGCACCGCCCTCGACCGGGCGCGTGATCCCGGCCGGGTACACTCGTCCGGTGCCTCGAAACCGCACCGCACGGACGGCGGTGCTGGGCGCGAGCGTCCGGCGTACCGCTCAGGGGCAGCACCCCTCATCGACGAGCAGAGGATCCCGCTCCTCGCCGGGCGGGCCGTTCCGCTCGCCGACCGGCAGGGCGCTCCGCCGCCGGCTCGTGCTCGGCGTGCTCGTTCTCGCCGCCGTCGTCCTCATCAGCCTCTCCTACCGCGAAGACGGGGAGGGTCCGCTCTCGGGCGCGCAGGCCTTCGCCGCCGATGCCGTCCACCCGCTCGTCGTCGCGGCCGATCGCGTCTCACAACCCTTCCGCGACGCGTACGGCTGGCTGGACGATCTCTTCGATGCCAAGTCCGACGCGGAGGAGCTGAAGAGGGAGAACCAGAAGCTGCGCCAGCAGGTCGCGCAGAACGCGTTCGCGCTGACGGAGTACGCCGAGCTGCAGTCGCTGCTCGACTTCCGCACCGGGCCGCGGTTCCCCGACGACTACGACGGCGTCGCCGCCTCGGTCGTCGCGCGTCCCTCCGAGGCCTTCTCGCGCGCGCTCGTCGTCGCGGCCGGCACGCGCGACGGCGTCGAGGTCGACGACCCGGTCGTCGCCGGCGACGGGCTCGTCGGTGTGGTCACCCGCGTCAGCGAGACCACGTCCCGGGTGACGCTCCTGCTCGACGACACGAGCGCCGTGTCGGCGGAGGTCGTCGGCTCGACCGCGAGCGGCATCGTCCAGCACCGCGGCGCTCCGGGCTCCGCGCTCATCCTCGACCGCGTTCCCAAGAGCGAGTCGGTCGAGGCCGGCGACCTCGTCGTCACGGCCGGGTGGCGCTCGCGGCGGCTCGCCTCGCTCTACCCGCGCGGCATCCCGATCGGCACGGTGACGAGCGTCGGCAGGTCGGACACCGACATCTGGACGCAGGTGCAGGTGGAGCCCTTCGTCGACTTCGAGGCGATCGACGCCGTCCTCGTGCTCGTGCGCAAGCGGGGGGAGCCGTGATCGGCGCGCTGCGGGCGGCCGCGCTCGTCCTCGTCGTCGCGCTCGTCCAGGTGTCCGCGGTCGGGGGGGCCGACGTCGGCGGGGTCGCTCCCGACGTCCTGCTCGTCGTCGTCGTCCTCGTCGCCTGGAACCGCGGAGCCCTCGCCGGCGCCTGGGCGGGGTTCGCCGGCGGCCTCCTGGTCGACACGGCGACGCTCGGCCGGCTCGGCGTCACCTCGCTCCTGCTCCTCCTCGCCGGCTACTGGGCCGGCCGTTACGCGGAGACGACCGGTCGCGGGCGCGCCTACGCGCCGTACGCCGCCGTGCTCGTCCTCTCGATCGGGGTCGGGCTCGCGGGGTACGCGCTGACCGCCCTGCTGGGCGACCCGGTCGATGCCGGGCACGTGCTCGGGCCGCTGGTCCCGGCCGCGGTGCTCGACGTCGCGCTCGCCCTGCTCCTGCACCGGCTCATCCGCCGACTGCTCGGCCGGCGTCCGGAGCCCGCGGAGCCGCGGGAGGTCGAGCTCCTTGGCTAGCTCTCCCTACGACGAGCCGCGCAGCCGCTCGGGACGCTTCCTGCCGCCGGAGCCCGGGCTCGAGCCGCCGCACCGTCTCACTCCCGGCCTCGCGCTCCGCGTCTCGATCCTCGGCGCGATCGTCCTCGCCGCCTTCGCCGTGCTCTTCGTCCGACTCTGGTCGCTCCAGGTCCAGTCGGGCGATCGCTACCTCGTTCGCGCCCAGTCCAACCAGATCCGCACGATCCGGCTCGAGGCTCCGCGCGGGCTGATCCTCGACCGCGACGGCCGCGTCCTCGTCGACAACACGCCGAGCACCTCGGTCAAGCTGTGGGTCGCCGACCTGCCGCGCAAGCAGCGGTATGCGATCGTGCGCCGCCTCGCCTCCGTCCTCAACCTCGCACCGGCGGAGCTCGCCAAGGAGGTCGAGGAGCGGTTGCGGACCGATCCGCTGACGCCGCTGACCGTGAAGACGGCGGTGCACGAGGAGCAGGTGCGGTACCTGAAGGAGCACCAGCGCGAGTTCCGGGGCGTCCGAATCCAGCACACGTACCTTCGCGAGTACCGGTACGGCAACCTCGCCGCGCAGGTGCTCGGGTACGTCGGCGAGATCTCGGCGGAGGATCTCGAGGCGAGGCAGCGGCAGGGTCAGGGCGCCCGCTACGCGGCCGGCGACAAGGTCGGGCGGAGCGGCGTCGAGCGCACGTACGACCGCTACCTCCGCGGCGCCGCCGGCGAGGCGCAGATGCGCGTCGACTCCCAGGGCAACCAGCAGAGCCGGCCGTCGACCCGGCTCGAGCCCACGGCGGGCCAGTCGCTTCGGCTGACGATCGACGTGCAGCTGCAGCAGGCGGCGGAGCGGGCGCTCCGCGAGAGCATCGCCCTCGCGATCAGCAAGGAGTCCTGGTTCGCGAACGGCGGCGCCGTCGTCGCGATCGACCCGCGCGACGGCGCGGTCCGGGCGATGGCCTCGAACCCGACCTACAACCCGTCCGTCTGGGTCGGGCGTCTCGACCCGAAGAAGGTCGCGCCGCTCCTCGACGACAAGGTGGCGAAGGAGAAGAACTTCCCCGCGCTCAACCGCGTCACGCAGGTCGAGTACCCGCCGGCATCGGTGTGGAAGCCCGTGACGGCGTTGGCGGCGATGCAGGAGCACCTCCTCTCGCCGTACGAGTCGATCCCGTGCCCGCCGTTCGCCGTCTACGGTCTGGACAAGCAGATCTTCAAGAACTGGGATCCGTTCGTCAAGCACTCGATGCAGCTGGGCGAGGCAATGGCCCGCTCGTGCGACACCTACTTCTACGACGTCGCGATGCGGTTCTACAACGGCGGCGAGGCGGGGCGCGTCCGCATGCAGCAGTGGGCGGCGAAGTTCGGGTTCGGCGCCCCGACCGGGATCGCCCTCGGCGGCGAGGCGGACGGGCTGCTGCCGACCCCCGCGTGGCGACGGCAGGCGTACGAGGACGACTGGGATCGGGCCTGGAACCCGGGCGACTCGCTCCAGCTCGCGATCGGGCAGAAGGACGTGACCGTGACGCTGCTCCAGATGGCGCGCTTCTACGCGATGATCGCCAACGGGGGGAAGCTCGTGACGCCGCACGTGGCCGAGCAGGCTGAGACGTCGCGGCCGGGGCAGGAGCCGATCGTCCGCCGGCGCTTCACCGGCGACGCGCCGCGCCCCACGGGCGTCGACCCGGCGGCCCTCCAGATCATCCAGGACGCGCTCTTCAAGTCGACCCACCTCGAGTACGGAACCTCGTCGGGAACCTTCGGCGCCTACGCGATCCCGATCTCCGGCAAGACCGGGACGGCGGAGAAGGTCGTCAACCTCGAGGGATACCCGCCCGGGCACAAGGAGGATCAGGCCTGGTGGTGCGGCTACGGGCCCTCGGGCGCGGGAGCGGTGCCCGAGCTCGTCGTCTGCGCGATCGTCGAGAACGGCGGCCACGGCGGCGAGGTGGCGGCGCCCGCCGCGATGCGCGTCTTCGAAAAGCACTTCGGCATCAAGGCGCCCGCAGCCGAGGAGGTGAGGACGGATTGATCGCCGAGGCCGGCCGGTCGAGGCGGCCGTTCGCCGGTGCCCGGCGGGCGGACGCGTTTCCCTTCTCGGGGATCGTCCGCAATCTCGACTGGGTGCTCCTCGGCGCCGTCGCGGCGCTCGTCGGCTACGGCCTCTGGGCGATCGCCGGGATCACGCGGTTCGACGTTCCGGGCGACCCGGGCGCGGCCGTCCGCCGGCAGGGAATGGCGGCCGCGGTCGGCGCCGTCTGCCTGATCGCGATGCTCTGGATCCCGACCGATCTCTGGCGGCGGCACTGGCGGCTCGTCTACGGGGGCACGATCGCCGTCATGTTCTTCGTGTTCGCGTTCGAGTCCGCGATCCGCGGCTCCAAGCGCTGGATCGAGCTCGGGCCGTTCCAGTTCCAGCCGTCGGAGTTCGGGAAGCTCTTCTTCGTCCTCGCGCTCGCCGGGTTCCTCGTCGACCGCCGGGGCCGCATCTCGCTGCTCGCGGTCGTCTCGACCGTGCTGCTGGCGACCGTCCCGATCGGGCTCGTGTTCCTCCAGCCCGACCTCGGTACCGCGCTCGTCTACGTCGCCGGCCTCGCCGCCGTCCTCTTCGTCGTCGGGACGCGCTGGCGGGTGCTCGCGGCCGTCGGCGCGGCCGCGCTCGTCCTCGTCGTCTCGGTCGTCTGGCTGCTGCCCGCCGGTGGGATCCAGATCCTGAAGCCGTACCAGGTCGAGCGCCTGACCGGCTTCGCGGACGCGAGCTCCGACCCGGGCGGGACGACGTACAACGTCAACCAGTCGATCACCGCGGTCGGCGCGGGGGGCTTCTCGGGGCGCGGCGTCGACGAGGCGAGCCAGACCCGGCTCTTCTACCTGCCCGAGCACGACACGGACTTCGTCTTCGCGTCGTTCTCGGAGCAACGCGGGTTCCTCGGCGCGTCGCTCCTCCTGCTCCTCTACCTGCTCGTGATCTGGCGCGGCCTGCGGATCGTGACGGTCGCCGGGGATCTCTTCGGCGCCGTCGTCGCCGGCGGCATCGTGTTCTCCTTCACCTTCCAGGTGTTCGTGAACGTGGGCATGACGATGGGGATCGCTCCCGTGACGGGGATCCCGCTGCCGTTCGTGACGGTCGGCGGCTCCTCGATGGTCGCGAACCTCCTCGCCGTCGGCGTGCTGCTGGCGATCCACGCGCGCGGCCGGGCCGGGCGGTGGTTCCGCTGATGGCGCTCCCGCTCGAGCCGCGGCAGCTGGTCGGTCTCGTCCGCGAGGCGCGGCGGCCGACCCCGTCGGCACGACCGGTCCACGTGTCCGGCGTGCTCGCCCGCGAGCTCCGGTCGGCGCTCGTGCGCGAGGGTGGCGGCGCGGTCGTCCGGGAGGGGACAGGTGACGGTGCGTCGGTGCTGGTGCGCGTCCTCGGCGGAGCCCCCGGCGACGAGGACGTCCGGGTGCTGCGCCAGGCGACGCGCCGGCTCGTCCCCGCGGTCGCCGTCCAGACGGCGCCGTGGTCGGGCGACGTGCCGTACGTGCCGGCGACCGAGGTCGTCCCGGTGCCGCCGGGTCAGGGGTTCCCCGTCGAGGAGATCGCGGCGGCGATCGCACGCGTCGTCGACGAGGAGGAGGGAGCGGCCCTCGCGAGCGTCCTCCCGGCGCTCGCCGAGGCCGTCCGTCGCGAGCAGGTGCGCCGCGCGACGCTGCAGGCGGCCTTCTCCGCCGGAACGTCGGGCGCCGTCCAGCTCCCCGTGCTCGCGAACCGGCAGACGCGGCTCCTCGGTTCGCTCCGGCGCACCGCCGGTGTCCGGGCGGACGACGCCTCGCCGCAGGAGCTCGCGCGCACGATCGGGCCGGAGCTCGCCCTCCCGCTCGTCGCCGGCCTCGCGGCGCGCGGTCTCGTCCGTCGCCTGCCGCGTCGCGGCCGTCTCGTGCGGGCGACTGTCGCAGCCGGTGTCACGCTCGCGCTCGGCGAGCTCGCATCCCGCCGCCCGCGCGCCTGACCCGGCGCTCGGTCCGGTCCGTCCGGTCCAGGTCCTAGGATCGCCCCGATCCCGAACGACCGACCCGGAGGCCCACGTGGCGGAGAAGGAACTGGCGGAGGAGTTGCTGCAGATCGAGGAGGCTGACGCCTGGTTCGAGTATCTCGAGGCCACCCGTGGCCACTCGGAGACCAGGTACCAGGAGCTCGAGCCGTGGGCGTGGGCGCGGCTCACGCAGCGGCTCCGCGCCGTCGGCGCCCGCCGCGCGCGGCTCAAGCCCGCAGCCGCCTAGGCTTGCTGCCGAGCTCTCTCGCGTCTGCTGGGTGAGGGACCGACGTCGCAGACGCGAGAGAGCTCGGATCCTGAAGCAGCGGGAAGGTCCCCCTGGCCCCCTCAGAAGCACCGGCATGGAGTCGTGGCTTGGTGCTTCGAACGACGTGGTGGGCGTAGGGCGTGTGTGTACGCGTCTGGCTGAAGCCAGACGCGGAGTCCCGAGGGTTGGTCCTTTTCGTCCCCCGTCCGACTTCAGTCGGACGGCTCCGCGAACACCAACGTCACAATGGACCCCTCCGGTTCCTCGTGCTCCAGGAAACGAATCGATCGACTCGAGCCCTGGGAGCTGTGGTCATCCGGCCAGCAGGTAGTCAACGAATCGCCGCTGCTAGCCTTCCGAGAGGTTTATGCCTGCCATTTTCGACAAGTCCCGCTGCACGATGCCGGCCGCCTCTTCGGCGCTGGCCGTGCGCGCGCCGACGCGAGGAGATCATCTCGTTGCCCTGGTTCCGATTCCTGAAGAAGTCGAAGAGCCCACCTGCGGCTGCCGTCGCCGACCCGGAGGTCGAGCGGCCGGCGCCTGAGCTGCCGGACGCGACGGAGGAAGACCCGCCCGACGGCACCGACGACGCGCCGCGGAAGCGGCGGCGCCGGGGGAGTCGAGGCGGACGCAATCGCAAGAAGACCGCCGACGGCGAGGCCGTCGCCGACGACGGCCCCGAGGCGGGTGCCAGCGAGCGGCCGCGGACCGGGCGGAAGCGCGCCGAGAGGGCGGACCGCGGCGAGGACAAGGCCGACAAGGCCGACAAGGCGGACAAGGGCGAGAAGGGCGATCGCTCGAGCCGGCGGAGCCGGAACGGCTCCCAGTCGCGGCGGCGCCAGCAGCCGCGGCGCGCGCCGCTGCCGGAGGCGAAGCGGGAGCTCCTGATCTCGGTCGACGTCGGCGAGCAGCGTGTCGCCGTGGTCGAGGACGAGAAGGTCGCCGAGGTGTACCTCGAGCGGCCCGAGCGGCGTTCGATCGCCGGCAACATCTACCTCGGCACCGTCGACAACGTGCTCTCGGGCATGGAGGCGGCGTTCGTCGAGATCGGGCTCGAGAAGAACGGCTTCCTCTACGTGGACGAGATCGTCGTCCCCGAGCTCGAGGGGAAGCGTCACGGCAAGAAGATCACGGACCTGATCCAACGAGGTCAGACGATCCTCGTCCAGGCCGTGAAGGACCCGATGAAGACGAAGGGCGCGCGGCTCACGACCGAGATCTCGCTGCCGGGCCGGTTCCTCGTCTACGTGCCGCAGGGCGAAGGCCTCGGGGTCTCGCGCCGGCTCGAGGAGTCGGAGCGCACGCGGCTGAAGGACATCCTGCAGGCGCTCGACATCACCGAGGGCGGCGTCATCGTCCGCACCGCGGCCGAGGGCGCATCGGTGGAGGACATCGAGCGCGACTTCGTCTTCCTGCAGCGGCTCTGGAAGACGATCCAGGCGCGAGAGAAGACGGCGAAGGCTCCGGAGCTGATCTACCAGGAGGCGGAGCTGCCGCTGCGCATCGTCCGCGATCTCTTCGCCTCCGGGTTCGAGGCGTGCCACGTCGACAACGAGCGCGCGCACAAGCGCATCGTCGGCTACCTGAAGAAGACGTCGCCCGGCATGATCGAGCGCGTCCACCGCTACAAGGAGAAGGAGCCGCTGTTTGAGCGGTTCGGCGTCGAGAAGGAGATCGCCTCGACGCTCGAGCGCCGCGTCGACCTGCCCTCCGGCGGCTACCTGATCTTCGACTACGCCGAGGCGTTCACCGTCATCGACGTCAACACCGGCCGCTTCGTGGGCTCGCGGTCGAAGAACTCGACGCAGCGGCTCGAGGACACGATCGTCAAGAACAACCTCGAGGCCGTGAAGGAGGTCGTGCGGCAGCTGCGGCTGCGGGACATCGGCGGGATCATCGTCATCGACTTCATCGACATGGCGAACCTGAAGAACCGCCAGGCGGTGGAGGAGGCGCTCCGGCAGGAGCTGGAGCGCGATCGCACGAAGACGTACGTGGTCGAGATCTCGCCGCTCGGGCTCGTGGAGATGACGCGGCAGAACGTGACCGACGGGCCGCGCGAGGTCATGACCCGCAAGTGCCCCATGTGCGCCGGCGACGGCATCGTCGTCTCGGACTCGACCTCGGCGATGAAGGTGGAGCGCGAGCTCCGCACGATCGCGGCGGGGGCCGCGCGCGGGGTGCAGGCCTACCGGGTGGCGGTGCACCCGCGGATCCTGCCGGTGCTCGTCGGCGCGGGAGGCGAGCGGCTCCGCGCCCTCGAGGACGTGACCAAGCGGCGGTTCTTCCTCGTCGAGGCGGAGGGGCACGCGCACGCCGACCACGTCAACGTGCTCGCGGAGGGCAAGGTCGAGGAGCTCCAGCCGGCCGGGCCGATCGCCGAGGCCGCCGAGGTGGAGGTGAAGCTCGTCGAGGTCGGGCTGCACGACCCGACGGCCGGTGTCGGAATCGTCGAGGGGGTCGAGGTGATCGTCGCCGGCGCCGCCACCCAGGTGGGGCGGAAGGTCAAGGTCGTCGCCGGCGCCGTGCTCGAGGGCAAGGTGTTCGCGAGCCCGGTCGGGGGGCCCGCGCCCGCGACGCCGATCACGTTCGAGAGCGAGGCGGAGAAGCCGACCCGGGCCCCGGCGCGCCGGAAGGTCGCCGAGCCGGGCGCCGACGGCGCGACGGACGAGGCGGTGCTCGAGGAAGGGGCTCCTCCCGAGGACCTGGCCGACGACGAGGAGGTCGGGGCG
>Ga0194132_10011321_pt1 | contig 11527 bp, 6 predicted proteins | sample TA2KigOf80mmetaG_FD_148612 | JGI IMG/M metagenome (GOLD analysis project Ga0194132, IMG submission 148612) | Freshwater microbial communities from Lake Tanganyika, Tanzania - TA2015054 Kigoma Offshore 80m | ecosystem: Environmental > Aquatic > Freshwater > Lake | place: Tanzania: Lake Tanganyika... | reverse complement strand
GATTGGCCAATCGTCAGCGCGATCGCCATTCGCCAATCCCCCAATGCCCAATCGCCAATGCCCCCCCAATGCGGGAATGCCCCAATACCCCAACGCACCAATGCCCCAACGCCCCAACGGCCCAATGCCCCAACGGCCCAATGGCTCATTGTCCCAATGGCCCGTTGTCCAAATGTCCCAATGCAATCGCCATTCGCCAATCCACCCCAATGCAATCCCCAATCTCCAATCCCCAATCCTCAATGATTTTTACAACCTCCTTACCTCGGCCGTACGCCCGGCTCCACTACGCTGGTGGGCTATGTCCAACCTCAGCCTGTCGGGGGTGGGCCTGGCCGTGCGCCTCGCCGTCCTGCTCCTCCCGGCCACGCTTCTGCTGCTGCCGCAGTCGCTGCTGGCGCAGTCCTCCAATGCCGGGGTCCGTGGGGCCGTCCGCGAGTCGGGCGGGGTCGTGCCCGGGGTGACGGTGCAGCTCATCAACGAGGCCAGCGGGGCCGCCCGCGAGACGGTTTCGAACGACACGGGCGAGTTCGACTTCGCGGCCGTCCCGCCGGGTGTCTACACGGTCCGCGCGTCACTGCCCGGCTTCAAGACCTACGAGCAGGCGGGCATCAGGCTCGCCACGCAGCAGTTCCTCACGGTGGACGTGGTCCTGGAGCTGGGGGCGATCGAGGAGACGGTCACCGTCAGCGCGGAAACGCCGCTCGTGGACACGTCGAACGCGTCGATCAGCACGGTGCTCGAGTCCGAGGACCTGAACACGCTGCCGTCGGTGGCGCGCAACATGTACATGATGTCGGTGTTGGTGCCGACGGTCGTGTCCTCGGGCAACCAGGTGTTCACGCGGCTGCAGGATCTGAACCATCCGTCGCTCGTGTCGCTCGGCGGCGGCGCCCGCCGCGCCAACAACTACCTGATCGACGGCGTGTCGCACGCCGACCTGGTCAACCGGCCGTCGGTGAACCCCTCGCTCGAGGCGATCGAGAGCGTGAACGTCCAGCTCCACACCTACGATGCCGAGGTCGGCCGTACGGGCGGGGGCACCTACAACGTGACGGCGAAGTCGGGCGCCAACCGGTTCAGCGGAAGCGCCTTCTACCAGGATCGCCCCAGCGCCCTGGTGGCCAACGACTTCTTCTCGGAAGCGGCCGGCCGGCCGAAGCCGAGCAGCTACTTCCACAACAGCGGCGGCGGCGTGGGCGGGCCCCTCGTCCGGGACCGGACGTTCTTCTTCTTCGCCATGGAGGGGTACGCGTCGCTCGACTCGCGCAGCAGCACGATCCGCGTGCCGACCGCCCTGGAGCGGATGGGCGACTTCTCGCAGAGCTACAACGCGCAGGGACAGCTCGTCACGATCTACGACCCGCTCACGACGCGCGTCGATCCGGCGACCGGGCAGCTGGTGCGCGATGCGTTCCCCGGCAACCGCATCCCGATCGACCGCCTGAATCCGGTCGCCCTCAACATCGCGAGGTACTACCCGCTTCCGTCGCGCGACGTCAGCAACGGGTCGGCCAATCTCGACAGCACGGCGGACCAGACCGGGTATGCGGTCATGGGCAACCTGAAGATCGATCACCGCTTCAACGAGCGTGTGTCGCTCTCGGGTCTCTACATCACGAACAAGACCTCGCGGACCAACGAGAACTTCTGGGAGCGCGGCCAGGGCCCGAACCGTTTCGCCGACCCCCGGGACGGCACGCTCGACCGCGCGCTGCACCTCATCGCCATCAACAACACGTGGCTCCCCGCGAACAACACGGTCGTCACGCTCCGCTACGGCTACACCTGGCTGCAGGACGACGACTCGACGACGATCGAGTTCGACCCCTCCACGCTCGGCTTCAGCCGTGCGTTCCTGGGCGCGCAGCAGGTGCAGAAGTTCCCGCGCGGGACGGTCGCCGACTACGAAGGCTTCGGCGCGTTCGATCCCACGCCGCGCGTCTGGGGTTCGTGGAGCGCCAACGGCACCCTGTCTCGCCTGCTGGGCGCGCACACGGTGAAGTTCGGCGTGGACTACCGCCGGATCCACGTGGACACGCACGCGTTCTCCGGGGGGTCTGGCGACCTCCGCTTCGACCGCTTCTACACCTCGGCGAACCCGCTGGCGAACGGGACGGCGACATCGGGCAACGCGCTCGCCAGCCTGCTGCTCGGCTACCCGTCCGGCGACCCCGGGAACCAGAGCCAGATCACGATCTCGAGCCCGCTGAACGCCTACGTGTCCTACTACGGGTTCTACGCGCAGGACGACTTCCGCGTCACGCCGCGGTTCACGCTCAACTACGGCCTGCGGCTGGAGCACGAAACCGGCCTCCGCGAGGAAGACGACCGGATCACCGTCGGCTTCGATCGGGACCTCAATCCGGGCGGCGCCCTGGGCGGCCTGGTCGTCAACGGCCAGCCCGTGCGAGGCGGGCTGATCTACGCCGGGCAGAACGGCGCGAATGACCACCAGGGGGACCCGCCCGCCGTCAAGGTCTCACCGCGCATCGGCGTGGCCTTCTCCATGGACGAGCGCACGGTGCTGCGTGGAGGTTACGGCGTGTACTGGGCGCCCTGGAACTATCAGCCGGTGTCCGGCGTGAACTACGGGCAGATCGGCTACGTGCGGCAGACGTTCATCAGCCAGGGCCAGTTCGTGCCCACGACGACGCTGACCAACCCGTTCCCGGGCGGCGCGCTCCAGCCGGTCGGCAACGCCCTGGGCCCGCTGACCGGCGTGGGCGGCCAGATCGAGTTCGTCGACCAGACGAAGCGGGCGCCCTGGGTGCAGCAGTACTCGGTGGATGTCGAGCGGCAGCTCGGCGCCAGCTTCTCCGCCGGTGTCGAGTACGTCGGCGCAACCGGCCGTGACCTCGGTCTCGGCGGGTCCAACGACGGCGTGCTCAACATCAACCAGCTCGATCCGCAGTATCTGTCTCTGGGCGCGGCGCTCCTCGATCAGGTGCCGAACCCCTTCTTCGGGCTGCCGGCGGGACAGGGCTTCGCCGTGGCCAGCCCCACCGTGCAGCGCCGGCAGCTCCTGCGGCCGTTCCCGCAGTTCGGCGACATCCTGATGCGCCAGAGCACGCAGGGACGCAGCCAGTACCACGCGCTGGTCCTGAAGGCCGAGAAGCGGATGGCAGGTGGATGGGGCGGTCGCCTGAGCTACACGTTCAGCCGGCTCATGGACAACCAGTTCGGCGAGACGAACTACATGCAGCCCACGACATCCGAGGCGCTGAATGTCTACGACCTCGATGCGGAGTACGCCATCGGCGTGATCGACGTGCCGCACAAGGTCAGCGCTTCGCCGATCGTGGAGCTGCCGTTCGGCGCGGGGAAGCGCTGGGCCGCGACCGGGCCGGCAGCGGCGTTGCTTGGCGGCTGGACCGTCTCGGCGATCGTCTCGCTCGAGAGCGGTTTCCCGATTCCGCTGGCGTCGGCCACGAACAACACGAACCTCTTCACGCGCGTGCAGCGGCCCAACGCGACCGGCACGGAAGCGGTGACGGACGGAGGCCGCGACGAACGCATCCTGGGCCAGTGGCTGTCGCAGGGGAGCTACGTGGTGCCCCCGGCCTTCACGCTCGGCACGGCGCCGCGGACGGAGGGCGACATCCGCGGCCCGCACCGCAACAACATCGACCTGGCCGTGGCCAAGAACGTGCCGCTCGGCGGCGGCATCCGCGGCGAGTTCCGGCTCGAGGTGATCAACCTGACGAACACCGTGAAGGTGATCGGACCGATTCACACCGTCGGCAGCTCCGGCTTCGGTCAGGTTCGCGCGCAGTCCGGCTTCATGCGGATGACGCAGCTGATGTTCCGGGCGACGTGGTGAACGGGCACACTGACGATTGGGGATTGGAGACGGGGGATGGCATTGGGCGTTGCTGACTGGTGATCGCAGCTGACGATTGACTGCGGCATCGATGGTGCCGCCACCGGCGAGCCTCCCCTGCAGGTTCCCTGCAATCCCCAATCCTCAATCCTTAATCGCCAATCCCCAATCCTCAATGCAATCCCCAATCATCAATCCTCAATCCTCAATGCAATCCCCAATCCCCAATCATCAATCTCCATTGTTGTAGACTTCCCGCTGCCCGCATCGCGGCAACTCACCAGGAATGCCAGCCCCGCCCGTTCCCCGCCGCCCGTTCGATCGCTCGCTCATCGAGGGGCCCCTCAGCAAAGCGGTCTGGCGGCTCGCGTGGCCCACGATGCTCCAGAACGTCATCGCCGGGCTGCAGGGCATCATCGACCACGCGATGGTCGGTCACTTCGTCGGGTACACGGCCAACGCCGCCGTTGGCGTGAGCTGGCAGGTCATTCTCGTCGTGATCGTGTTCATCAGCTCGCTGTTCACCGGCATGGGGGTGCTGGTGGCGCGGTTCGCCGGAGCTGATGATTCGGAACGGGTCAGCCGCGTCGTGTATCAGGCCTTCCTCACGGCCGCGGCGCTGTCCACCGTGATGGCCGTCGTCGGCTGGTTCGCCGCGCCACGCCTGCTGGATCTCGTCAACGCGGCGCCCGAAGTACAGCGCGACGCCCTGCCGTACATGCGGACGATTTTCGTCGGCGGCCTCGGCATGATCATGTTCTTCATGCTGAGCGGCGCCTTCCGGGCGGCGGGCGATCCACGGACGCCGCTGAAGCTCGGCATCGCGCTCACGGTTCTGATGATCGTGTTCAACGTGGCGCTCATCCCGCCGCTGGGCACCTTTGGCGCGGCCCTCGGTACGGTGGCGGCCAACTGGATCGTCAGCGGCTACGGCGTCTGGAAGCTGTTCAGCCCCGATTCGGTGATCCACCTGCACGTCGGCATGGACCGCCGGCTGGACTTCGGGATCATCCGGGCGCTGTTCCGGTTCGGCTTGCCGACGGGTGTCCAGGGCATCGCCATGAACATCGGCGGCGTGATGCTCCTGCGCTTCATCGGTTCGCTGCCGCACAGCGCGGCGGCGCAGGCGGCCTATGCGGTGGGCTACACGGAGCTCTTCTCGCTCATCACGTGGACCGCGAACGGGCTCCTCGGCGCGTCAGCCACGATCGCCGGACAGAACCTCGGCGCCGGTCGCGCCGACCGCGCCGCCGATGGTGTGCGGGTCGCCGCCCGGTTCGGGTTGACGGTGGCTGCCGTCGTCGGGCTCGCATTCGTGTTCCTGCCGAACCTGCTCCTCGGGATCTTCGACATGCGCGATCCCTTCGCGGCGTCCATCGGACAACAGCTTCTCCGCTACCTGAGCGTGTCGGGCCTGTTCATCACCGTCGCGCTGAGCTACACGGGAGGCCTCCAGGGCACCGGCGACACGCGAAGCCCGCTGTTCATCTCGATCGTGTCGCAGGTCATCCTGCCGATCGGCTACTGCTCGGTGCTGCAGGCCGCCGGCACGCTCGAGGCGCACGACATCTGGCTGGCCATCGTGCTCGGCCACTTCACGCGCGCGCTGCTGAGCGTGCTCCGCTTCCGCCAGGGGCACTGGCGCGCGATCGCCGTGGACATCGGCACGGCGCGCCCGTAAGGGCCCTGAGCCTTTGGCTTCGCTCAGGCTCCCGGTCCTCGACCTGGTTCATGCGGGCCGGGGGCGGGGGCCTCGCCGTACAATCGGCGCATGTCCGTTCCCTCTTCGACCGGCGCGCGCGCCGTGCCGGCGCCCGTCAACGATCCCAACCTCGGTTACCTGCCCGGCTCGCCGGAGCGAGCGGCGCTGAGGGCCAGGCTCGCGGAGATGAGCCGCGAGCGCATCGAGATCCCGCTGGTCATCGGTGGACGCGAGGTGCGGACGGGCAGGACGGCACTGGCGGTGAAGCCGCACGACCACGCCCACGTGCTCGCCGACTACCACCTCGCCGACACCGCCCAGGTGCAGTCGGCGGCGGCCGCGGCACTCGAGGCTCGTCACGACTGGTCGCGGCAGCCGTTCGAAGCCCGCGCGGCGGTGTTCCTTCGCGCGGCGGAGCTGCTGGCGACCTCGTGGCGCCCCACGCTCAACGCGGCAACGATGCTCGGCCAGTCGAAGACCCTCTTCCAGGCCGAAATCGACTCGGCCTCGGAGCTGATCGACTTCTGGCGGTTCAACCCCTGGTTCGCCGCCGAGCTCCTGGCGGAGCAGCCCGCGAGCACGGGCGCGGCCTGGAACCGCATGGACTACCGGCCGCTCGAAGGGTTCGTCTACGCGATCACGCCGTTCAACTTCACGTCGATCGCCGGCAACCTGCCGACGGCACCGGCGCTGATGGGGAACGCCGTCGTCTGGAAGCCGGCTTCGACGGCGATCCTGAGCGCGTACTACATCTACCGTGTCCTGGAGGCTGCCGGCCTCCCGCCCGGTGTGATCAACCTCGTGGCGGGCGACCCTGCCGCGATCAGCGACGGCCTGCTGTCGTCTCCGGACCTGGCCGGCGTGCACTTCACCGGCAGCACGACGGTGCTCCAGGGGATCTGGTCGCGGGTCGGGTCCGGGATCGCCTCCTACCGCAGCTACCCGAGGGTGGTGGGGGAGACAGGAGGGAAGGACTTCGTCCTGGCGCACGCATCAGCCGATCCGCAGGCGGTGGCTGTGGCCCTGGCTCGCGGCGCCTTCGAGTACCAGGGGCAGAAGTGCTCCGCCGCCAGCCGCGCCTACATGCCGCGGTCGCTGTGGCCTGCCGTTCGCGACGCGCTCGTCGGGATGATGGACGACATGCAGATGGGGGATCCGGCAGACTTCCGCACGTTCCTCGGCGCCGTGATCGACAGGAAGGCGTTCGACAGGATCCGTGGCTACCAGCAGGAGGCCGCACGGAGCGCCCGCGTCGTGCGCGGCGGCGGTGGCAGCAGCGAGCACGGCTGGTTCATCGAGCCCACGCTGGCGGAGGTGGACGACCCCGGGCATCGGCTGATGCGCGAGGAGATCTTCGGTCCGCTGCTGACGGTGTACGTCTACGACGACGACCGATGGGAGAACACGCTGCGGCTCGTGGACGCCACGTCGCCCTACGGGCTGACCGGCGCGGTGATGGCGCGCGACCGGGAGGCGGTTCAGCAGGCCACGGACCACCTGCGCGACGCGGCCGGCAACTTCTACGTGAACGACAAGCCGACCGGCGCGGTCGTCGGCCAGCAGCCGTTTGGCGGCGCCCGGGGATCGGGCACCAACGACAAGGCCGGCTCGAAGCTGAACCTGCTGCGCTGGGTCAGTGCCCGGGTGATCAAGGAAACGTTCGTGCCACCGCTCGACTACCGCTACCCCCACATGGTCGAAGGCTGAGGACGCGGCAGTCGCTTCGTTGATGGCTTGCTTCCGATCGACGGTGCGTGGATGTGGCGCATCGGCGGAACTGCGGCCGCTGGCGCCAGATGGGTCCGGACCCTGTCACGCCCGGACGAACGGCTGCGATCGCCGTCGCGCCGCAGGCGTGCCGCCTCGCGATCGGGGCACTCTGATATTCGCGGGTCGGAACCGCATAATCGTGATCCGTCGGGAGCTGCCTCCGACTGAATCAGGCGACACATGGCTACGTTTCCAGAAGTGCGGGAACTCTTGGAGCGCTACTATTGGCAGCGGCTCACGCAGAAACTTGAACGACGAGCCGAGCACCTCATACATGAGTTGCGCGCTCGTCTGCGCCAAATGCAGTGGATGCATACACGGATGCTGACTCTAGAAGAAGCCTACCTGTACATCATCGAACTCACCAGGCGCGTCCGTCGTCTTGAAGAGACGGTGGTCGAGTTCCCTGCCGAACGCACGCCTTGAGCTCGGAGCAAGAGTCGGTGCGGGGGCCGAGGAGTCGACTGCTCGACGTGCTCAGCCGTAGGCGACCCCGCGCGTCAGAGAGAGCGATCCCGATGCTATTGCTCGTTCTGACGTCGGTTACGTACGGTCCGGGCGTCGGCACGCCTTACTTCGCCGACGATTTCCAGTTTGTACAGAAGGACGGAGCGCTCCTGGCCCCGGTGCTCAGACCGAACTCCGTCAACGGGTTCTACCGCCCTGTTCAAGGAATGTTTCTGGCCTGGGTGCAGGGGACGTGGGGTTGGAACACGGCGCCGATTGCGGTTACACAGATCGCCATGCATCTGGCTCTCGCGTCGATGATCGTCGCTTTCATGCGAAGGATGGATGTACCTGTCCTTCACGCGGCTATCGGAGGTGTCTTCTTCGCAGTGGCCCAGGTGAACGTGTCAGCAGTTCTCGGTAACGACACGATGTCACAGGTCAGCAGCACGCTCTTGTCATGCGTGGCACTGTGGAGTCTGATCGAAGCGACGAATGAGAACGGCAAGAAGGGAACCAAGCGGTTATCGTCGGTGCGGCCCTATGCGATTGCAGTCAGTGCGCTCCTGCTGGCACTGTTGTCAAAGGAAACAGCCCTTGGAATCGTGCCGGTACTTGTTGGCCTTGTCGGTCTGGCTGCTTGGCGGATACGTGGTCGGGTGATGTCTTGGCAAACGTGCCGCGACGCCTTGCCGTTCGTGATCGTTGCGGGCATCTACCTGCTGGTGCGCTTCGCGACGGGAGCAATGCTGCCTCAGGCCGATGGCCGCTACGGAGTCGGCGTCGGTCCAAACGTAGTCCGAAACGCCGGGCTTCTGCTTGGCGCTGCCATGATGCCGGTGTCGACGGTCGACGCGTTCCTCGCATGGAGGGAGCGTGACACCATGCAGTTGGCGCTCATGTGCGGAGGGGTGATCGCCTTCTGCATTGCGATCGTGTGGGGACTGGCGCATTCTGAACGTCGCGGCTTGATCATGGGGACATCGATAGCACTTGCGTGCTCGATGTTTCCGGTAGTGCTCCTGAACCACGTCAGCGAACTGTACGTGTACGGTCTGATGCCTCTTGTCGCGATTCTGGTGGGCTGCGGAATCGGCACGGCGACAGTGCGCGTTTGGGCGATGGGTCGACCTGGCGTAGCGCTTGGTCTCGGCATCTGGCTGCTGGCTCTTGCGGCGGGGAACGGCTATGGAGCGTCCAAGAAGGTGTTCCAGATGCGCGCGAACGGTGTGCGAGCAATGACGCTGATGGACGCAGTGGCCGGGCATGTCGCCGACGTGCCTCGAGGCGGACGGGTGGTTCTTCTCAATCCTGCTGACGGCTCAGAGGAGTACTCAGTGTTCCTCGTCCGTGGCTTCAATCTGCTCCGCTACGGCGAAGAGGCCTTGAAGATCCGGAGCGGTCGGAATGACATCACTGTTGAGATTGTGGGACCTGGGCGGTGGCGGCCCAGTGCCGGCATGGTTCTGACGGTTGATGGTGACGCGGTGAGACGAGTCGAGCCAGGCGAGGGGAATCTGTGAAGGTGACAGAAGTGGTCCTGTGTCCCGCTTTGTCCCGCTGTCGATGGTAGAGGATGTACACCCCCGGCATCCGGGAGTGACGGCGCTGCAGGTGTAAGGGCCCTAAGTCTCGTTGGGGTGCCGATCTGACCTTCACTACGACCGGCCCTTCGTTACAGCTGTCGAGGCCTCGGGGTTGAGTGTTTGGGTGCCCATGCAGCAGCGAGGAGCGGCTGGCGGGCCGAGCGGAGCGATCTAGCCACGTCAGGTCTCCGGCGGCGCCCCACTCGGCGATGGCGGCCCGCGTCTCGAACTCCGCGAACGCCTGCAGGATCAGGTCGCGCACCTTGTCCTGCGCCGTCACGTCGGTAATCGGACGGAGCAGCGCGTAGCTGCGGCGCTCGCCGTTGACCGAGTACTGCCGCGCGGGAAAGGTGACGTAGCGGCCGTTGCCGCCGCGGCGCTCCCAGATGCCGAAGCCGATCAGCTTCAGCCCCTCGAGCGCGCCCTCGGTGAAGTGGAGTTCCGCATCCGCCAGTTTCCCGGGGGCTGGCCCCGGCGCTCAGTTGTCGATGGTGAGAAGCTCGATGTCGAACACGAGCATGCCGCTCGGGCCGCCGCCGTCCTTGTAGGCCAGATCCTCCGGGATCCAGAAGCGGCGCCTCTCGCCCACGACCATCAGCTGGACGCCTTCGGTCCACCCGTCGATCACCTGGCCGAGCTGGAACGACGTCGGCTCCCCGCGCAGCACGGAGCTGTCGAACATCTTCCCGTCCGTGGTCCAGCCGGTGTAGTGCACCGTGACCCGGCTCGTCTCGAGCGGCCGGCGGGCGCCGATGCCTGCTTCGAGGATCCGGAAGGCGAGCCCGGAGGGCAGCTTCGTGGCGCCCTCGGGCACCGAGGCCACGTCCGGCGGCGGTACCTTCGGCGACGGCTCGAACCCGACGAGCTCGATGTCGGAGACGATCATGCCCGCGGGCCGCCCCTGCTGTCCGTCATAGGCCAGATTCGCCGGAATCCAGCAGCGGCGCTGCTCGCCCTCGGTCATCAGCGTGACGCACTCGCGCCAGCCGGCCAGGACGTTGTCGAGCGGAAACCGGGCAGGCCCGCTCTTGCGAGAGTGCGTGCTGTCGACGACCCGGCCGTCGGTCGTCCACATGGTGTAGTGCGCGACGACCAGATGGTCGCTGCTGGGGCGCTCGCCGCCCTGCCCGGGGACGAGTACGCGGGACGCCAGGCCGGACGCGGTCTTCTGGGCGTCCCCCGGCACGGCGGCCACATCCGGCGGCGCCGGGGGTGCCTGCGCGGCCAGCGAGATCGGCAACCCCAGCACCACGAGCGGGACCAACCACCAGACAGACGTGCGTGCCACTATTCCTCCAGCAACAGGTGCCACGGGTCTTCCACGACCTCCTTCACGCGCACCAGGAACTGCACGGCCTCCCGGCCGTCCACGATGCGGTGATCGTAGCTGAGCGCCAGGTACATCATCGGCCGGACCACGACCTGGCCATCCATCGCGACGGGCCGGTCGGCGATCCGGTGCAGTCCGAGGATGCCGACCTGAGGCGGGTTCAGGATCGGCGTGCTCATCATCGAACCGTAGACACCGCCGTTGGTGATGGTGAACGTGCCGCCGGTCAACTCGTCCAGCGTGAGCTTCCCGCTGCCGGCGCGTTCGGCGAAGTCGCGCGTCGCCTGCTCGATGGCGGCGAAGGACATCCGGTCCGCGTCGCGCAACACCGGCACGACCAGCCCTCCCTCGGCGCCGACCGCGATGCCGATGTCGTGGTAGCGCTTCAGCACCATCTCGTCGCCCTGGATCTCCGCGTTCAGCCGCGGGAAGGCCCGCAGGGCGGCCACGGCAGCCTTCACGAAGAACGACGTCAGGCCGAGCCCCACGCCGTGCCGCGCCTTGAACGCCTCCTTGTGCTGCTCGCGGATGCGCATCACGGCGCTCATGTCGACCTCGTTGAAGGTCGTCAGCATGGCGGCCGTGCGCTGAGCCTCGACGAGGCGCCGGGCGATCGTCTGCCGCCGCATCGACATCCGCACACGCTCTTCCGTCCGGTCTCCGGCGGCCGGCACAGGTCGGGCTGCTGCCGGCTTCGCCGTGTCGCGACCGTCCGCGCGAGCCCCGGTCCCACCTGTGGTCGCAGCCTCGACGTCGGCTTTCGTCACACGTCCACGCGTTCCCGATCCCGTGACGCGGTCGATCTCCACATGGCGGTCGGTGGCGACCCGGCGCGCGGTGGGCGTGGCCGCCGGCGGGTCTCCTTCGCG
>Ga0194132_10011320_pt1 | contig 11529 bp, 7 predicted proteins | sample TA2KigOf80mmetaG_FD_148612 | JGI IMG/M metagenome (GOLD analysis project Ga0194132, IMG submission 148612) | Freshwater microbial communities from Lake Tanganyika, Tanzania - TA2015054 Kigoma Offshore 80m | ecosystem: Environmental > Aquatic > Freshwater > Lake | place: Tanzania: Lake Tanganyika... | reverse complement strand
TGTTCGAACTTCAATCGATGAATTGCTCGGTGGTGCTTCAGTAAATATTAATGTTTGACCAGAAACAGTATAATCAGAAAATGGTTTTTGAGCCACACCATCTATATATACGAACGCTTTTTTGGTAGAAACGAAATTTGTAATTGTAAATGAAGTGCATGCACCTGTTCCTGTAAAGGTGTCAGAATCGATTCGTGATTCTGGTTCAATGACTTTAAAGTTGCCAACTGTACGAACTTCAACGATTGATCCATTTGCAGGTGCAGTAGAGAATGTAATTACATTCGAAGAAACAGAGTAATCCGTTGCTGGTTTTTGCGCCACACCATTTATAAAGACAAAGGAACTATCTGTTGTTCCTGATTGCGATAAACTAAAGATTGTGCAAGCACCTGTTCCTGTAAGTTTATCTGAAGTCAATGTTACAGGAGCAACATTAATATCCACAGTATTAAACAATGAGAATCCACGAACCTCAACAATTGAATTATTTGCAGGCGCAACATTCATTGTCAACGTTGTTGAGTTTACTTGGAAATCAGTATTTGGTCTTTGAGAGACACCATCAATAAATACAAGAGTTCTCGTTGCTTTACTTGGTTGTGAAAGCGTAAAGGATGTTTGTGCACCATTTGCAGTATAAACATCAGTGGTAATAATCGCTGAACCACCAGCGGCACCATAGACATAAGTCTCAATTGATGATCCGTTATCCGGAGCACCAGTAAATTGTAATTGAGATCCGTTTAATGTATACGCATTTGCAAGCTGAAAGACTTTATCTACAAATACAAGAACATGTGCTGTAGTTTCTGGTGTTGCAGATAGTGTGAAAACAGTGCACGATCCATTTCCAGTAAATTGATTTCTTGTAATAATAGTGTTGGATACGTTTGAAGATCCGCTACCTCCTCCAGCAGATGTAAATGTAATATTTGCATTTCCATTCACGCCTGGAGTTACGGAAATAGTTACTGTACTAGAGTTAACAAAATTAAATGCGTTCGCGTTAATTGTGCTAGTGCTGTTTTGCGAGACACGAATATTAGATATGCTGCTACCACCACCACCAGTTGAACTAAACGTGATTGTTTTTGGCGAAGCATTATTATTGGCTTCAATCGTAATTCCACTTCCTGGAACAAAATTAACAGTATCAAGACCTGTTGCAACAAGTCCTGTATTACCATTTACTAACCAGTTTTTAAACGTCGAGTTTAATTGAATGGTGACTGTATTTGATGCAGCATTGACAACAGCCATACCAGAATCGGCATCAAATTGTAGCGTGTTAATGTTTGTAAAAGTGTTTACAACAGTGCTATTGCTTACATGAACTTCTTTTACAGTGATTGGTGCATTTGCTTTTGCGTAAGCATTGTTTGCTTGAATGTAAGCATTGTTCGCTTGACCATAAGCAGCATTTGCCTGCCCGTATGCAGCATTTGCCTGTGCGTATGCAGCATTTGCCTGTGCGTGAGCGACAACCACTGGTTGTTCAATGACAATATTGCCAACCATTCCACCGTGAACTGCACACTGGTAAACATAAGTGTTACCTTGTAATTCATATGGAACTTTCCAATATAATGTACCAGAAACTTTACCTTGAGCTGAAGAGTTAGTGCTTACGACTCCAGTAGTTGAGACGTGAGTTAATCCAGTGTCAAAGTTTGCGCCACCACTAGAAACACGAATTTGAAACGGATGACCCGTTACATTTAAACTAAAGGCGAGTGATTCGCCTGCACGAACATACAATGTCGGATTATTGACAGCTGCACCATATTGATCAAATTGATATGCAGATGCGCCATTATTTGTTACATCTAATCGAGTAACAGCTGGTTGGTAATTTGAATTTGCTTGAGCATATGCATTATTGGCTTGTCCATAAGCATTGTTCGCCTGAGTATATGCATTGTTTGCTTGTCCATAAGCATTGTTCGCCTGAGTATATGCATTGTTTGCTTGCCCATAAGCATTATTGGCTTGTCCATACGCATTGTTCGCTTGCCCATACGCATTAGTTGTAACGGTATAAACTGCATTAACTGCCGCTGATGTTGCAGCTGAGGTGATGCTTGTGCTGGTTACTGTATTATCTAATCTCGCAGCAATGGTAAACGTATCATTGATTGTATTACCACTAATATCAATGCCAGTGCCCGCATTAATATTTAAAATATCAGTGTTAGAATCGGCAATAAGCAATGAACCGTTTGCATTAACGGTTTCAAATGAATTAACGCCACTACCACTAGTAAATTGTTGTATGTTTCCAGTAGCGTCTTTGTAGAACAGTCTACCATCAGCATAGTTGATGGCAAGTTCGCCAAACTCCAGAGCACCAGGAGTATTGCTTGTTATTCCAGATTTTTTAATTCTTATCGTTGTTGACATTAGAATGTGTCGCTACTTGAATCCTCTATTTTTGCTTCAGCAGCATCTTCAACCACATTCTCAGTCGCAGCTTCAACAGCAGGTTTTTTATTTTTTCTGCTCTTTACATTTTGCAACTTATCCATTAATTGTTTGATGGTATCACGACAAGATATGACTTCTTTCTTAAAAGTCTCAGCTTGAATAGATTTTGTAATAACTTGTTTTCGCAAACTATCTATTTCATCTGAAAATCGACTTTCTATTTCCTTCAATTTGTCAACCAATCCACTATTATCATATGATTCTATTGTTAGTTGTTTTACTCGTTCTTCGAGTTCATCAACTTTTTCAGCATCTTTTTTTGATACCTCTAATTGCGCTTGTAAAACAATATTTTTATTTATTGCTTCATTAAAAGAATCGTTTAATATTTTAATATATGCATTAATAAATGCTTGTTCATTCATAACATACTCCTATTAAAAGGAGCCACCATCTAGCATAGCAAATGCTGGAACTCCTGATGCAATTTGTAAAACCTGACCTTCTGTACCTGTTGCAAATGATAATGACGATGATGTATTTGCAAAAAATACACCATTCGCTGTAAAGGATGATCTGCCTGTACCACCAGAACCAACTGGTAGTGCATTGCTTAATGTTAAACTAGTTGCAAATATATTTATTGCAGTGACTGTATTTGAAACTTGAAGAACACCATTCGCGCTCAAACGCATCGCAGAAGAGGTATTGCCATACCACTTAAAGCCTCCGCTGTTGGCGCTCGAATCCACACCAGTCCAAATATGACCACTCTCAACACCAATCGCATAATTTGGACGACCTACTTGATCAAAGTCATAAAGACGTAAACGCTCACCGTTAAAGTTTGAAAGATTTGGACTTTGTTCCGTTGTTCTGTTGCTGACAAATACGTCGGCTTCAGAATCTTGACCGACAATCAATTTCTTCGAAATTACAGTGTTACCAGAAACATATGCATTTGCAGAAACACCAAGAGAAATAGTGTTCATTGATTGCGCATCAATATTTGCGCGCAACATTGCATATACAGTGTTTGCAACATTTACAACATTATTCGTATGCCCTGTATCTATTAAATTATCGAACAGATAATATTTGCCATCGGACGCGTCGCGAATAAGACCAGTATGCGTTACACCTGATCCAGTATTCTTTGCACCAATAAATCCAATATCAACAATATCTGATACAATATTATTAGAGGCAAGATAAATTAATGAATCTGTTACACTAAGTGTGTCGACATTAATATATGTCGTGTTACCTTGCAAGAAGATATTACCAGTGACATACAAATTATCATTAATAACCAACGTATCTTCAAATGTTTTAGCACCGTTGATTGTTTGTGTTCCGCTAGTGCGTACAACAGTATTATTAACAGCGATTGCGTCGCCTGTATTGCTAATACCATCGCCAGCAATTACATCAAGTTGAATTGTTTCGCCGAGTGCTGGTGCTGCAACGTTGCCAGCCAACCCTGCCCCAGCAACAACGCCAATCTTGGCATTTGCAAGCATTGAGTTGACAACTTGACTTGCACCAATCGTAAAGATGCCAGTGTTTGAAAGCGAAACATTACCAGTGACGCTGGTTCCAACATAATATCCTGCGCTATTACCGATAAGAATTTTATTATTCTGATCAGAAAATGCAGTTCCAATGTTAACGTCATTTAGAGAAGCAAGCGTAACATTTGCAAGTACAGCATCATCAACATATTGTTTTGTCGCTACATGATTATTGGATGTTGGAGATACAAGAATATCTAATTGAGAAAATTGAGCTGATCCATTTGAGTATCTACGAACAAACGTCATTGAACCGTTTGCTGCTGATCCGCCATCAATTAAATTAGTATAAAGTTTACCACCGATATTCATTACACCATTGGCTGTATCGCCAATAAATAGTGTATTACTTGAATAGGAATATGCTAACTCGCCTTCAATTAATGATGATGGCGCTGTATTGCCAGTAGATCTTTTAATCTGTACTAATGTTGACATTAATATGTGCCCCCATCAACTCTAGGTAGCGTTTTTACTTCATATAAATTAGTATTAGCGCGATAAACTAAAACAGAGCCTTCTGTTTGTCCAGCAGTAACAATACCTGTTAAATCAGCAAAATTTATAGAGGTAGGTCTTGCAACTTTATTAAAAGTTACTCTACCTACTCTGCTATCTGAACTTACTACAACTTTCATTTATTTATTGACCTATGGCGTGATTGTCATATATTCTTGTATTCTTAGGCGCACATTCATTATTTAGTGACCTGTGGAGTGATTGTCATAATACCTTCTACAATTCTCGTCACCACATTGGATGTATCTCTCATTTTAATATCATAAAGATAGCGCCCTGATTTTATATTTGCAGTTGTAGCAGCATTTAAACTAATGTTTACATTACCAGTATTCGCATTTACAACTGTAATAGTTAAGTTTGCAGTTGTATTATTCGAATAATAAGATTTACGAATAGATCCAGAAAATATAAAATTAGTTACATTAATCGCAGATCCATCATCATTGATTAAATCAAGGGTGCTTTCGAATGTTGTACCTTGGTCTACTGTAAGTTCTGCGTATGGCATCAATTATTCCAATTTTTTATATTTATTAAACTGCCCATGTTATAGAACCTGAACCAGTAAAGGTGTAGATTCTATATCCACCTGACTCAGTATAAGTTGGTGAACCAGTGTTTGAAGAAGCAGGAATATACAATATCTTACCATTTAAGGAACGTATTGGGTAACGAAGAATTACAACACCTGAACCGCCAGCGCCTGCAGCCATCGAAGAACCACCACCGCCACCGCCACGATTGGTTACAGCAGTAGAAAATGCAGCATTTGTTGCTGTATTTCCAGTATATCCTGGCGTTCCATGGTGCTGAGTGAACGATCCTGTTGGACCGTAAGTCAATTGACCGCCAAATCCACCAGCACCTGCTCCGTTTGCGCTTACGTTTCCACCTGCTTTACCGCCGATTGCATAACCATACCCACCGCCGCCAGCAGCATAGATTACAGATGATCCTGAGATTGTTGAAGTTACTCCAATGCCGCCATTACCACCTCTTTGCTGACCACTTAATATCGGTGGAGCAGTTCCTGCTATTGGATTAATTAATGGAACTGTTCCATCGTTTAAAAGAAATGACAAATCATAATTTATGCCGCCATATGGAGGTCCAATTTTTACTTCTCCAGGCGTTTCACCTATACCGCCACCGCCACCGCCACCACCAGCACCGCTGCCACCAATAATCAATGCTTGGATATAGTATGATTTATTATAGTCATCAACACTTATTACCAATGGAGATCTTGTAAAAGATGGGCTGGCAGGCTGCCCACCTCGCCCCCCACCAATAAATCCTGGCATTGCATTAACTCTTGTGCTGTGCGCATTATCAGTATAAAGATATCCACCACTTCCCCCAGCAAATCCTTGTCCTGGAGTTCCGCTTCCACCTCCTTGCCAAGAAGGACCAAATCCAACAACACTTCCATAATTGAATGCAAAATGATCATTTGCAGCATCATAGTTAAAAGTTACAGAAAGATTTGCGTTAATCGAATAGGATGGACCGCTTGAAGTCGTATTTCCGCCAAATATAGTTGCTCTGTTTATACCAGGAGTAGTATATGTATATGGAATTGTAATAGCGTCTCCCGGACCTGCTCCATTATACCATGGTAAATTTACTGTCAAATTAAACTCAGCAGGTGCGTTACCAAAAAGCGCATTCGTGTCGACTATTCCACCGCCACCACCCGATCCACCCGTGATACCACTAACACCTATACCACTTGGTGCTGATGGGAATGCTCCATAAAATCTATTTTGACCACCAGCACCGCCGCCAATAGAAACCAGATTCGCAAACGGACCTGCTGCAGTTATCGATGAATTGGCGCCATTGGCTGCTCTAATATATCTTGGTTCTGCTGGTGCGCTAGTAAATCCATAGATCGTCGAAGGAACGCCAGCGGCAAAAAAGTTATTATCCCAAGCACCAGCTCCACCTGCACCAACGGTAACTGTATGAGTTACAGCATTAACAATATTCATTGATGGGCTAGTAAGAACACCACCACCGCCGCCGCCGCCACCGCCAGTGTGATGATACCACCTATGATCAGCAGCACCGCCACCGCCACCGCCTGCAACGACGAGATATTCGATTACACCATCTGGAATACGACGAACGAATGAATCTTTGATAGCAAGTGCACCAATAAACGATGCACCACCATCGTATGTGGTAAACGTCCACATATCTTCTGAGTTGGCATTTGTAGTTGGCGATGGAGCAGTTCCATTAGCATAATACACATCATTGGCGAAGGCAATCGTTCTGCTTCCAGTGCCATCTTGATTGATAAGAAGTGTTGCAGTAATACCGACACCGCTAACTGGAGCATTTGCAAACACGAAAGTAGTGTTTGAATTTAAAGTATATCTAAAATAGTTTGATTGAGATAGATCAACAGTTTGAGTTGATAATGCAGTGGTGTTGATAACAAAGTCTCTAACGCTCTTTAATGTGGCGCTGAGATTTGCTCTCTCATTTCCATGCGAAGGATAGTTTCTTACAAACTTCCAAGTATCATCTGTTTCATCCCAGAAAATATCAACATTACCAGAGGCAACGCTACGTTGAATACGGAAGAATCCATCGCCATCTGACGAGGAACCCATTCTCAACGACCAACTATTTGCGCCAGTGCCAAGAGATTGAATTGGCAGTGTAAGTGTTAAAGTCGTGATAAATGCATTGTCAATAGTAGCAACGTTTTGAACAAGAATATTTCCAAATCTTGAGGTTCCTGGACCAGTGGCGATTACGTTACCACTGACATTTACGTTAGCACCAAAAAATGCATTGGCGGCGACTGTGGATTGCCCTGAGACATATAATTCTCCAGTGACATTAGCACCCAATAATAGATTTGCTGCTCCAGTTACATTCGCCTTTCCGCGAAGTAATGTTGTTCCACCAGTTGAGCCGACGCGAATTAAACTCGCTGATCCACCAAAATTTACTGTATCTGATGAGGTGTTGATGACATTCGCATTAGCAGGAGTTGACACTAGATCACCACCATCTAATATTATATCGCCCTTGACACTTACATTACCAGTATTTGAATCAATCGTAAATTTATCAACATTAACAGAAACGTTGCCTGTAACAGCAAGCTGCATTGCTACGTTTACATTTTTACCAACAGTCACATTACCCGAAGCAATTACGTTGCCAGTAACTGTTAAATTATTTGCAACAGATGCGTCATCTTGAACGATAAGATCAGAGGTTGTTGTTGTTCCACCAACCAGCGCACCGCCTGTACCAGATATTGTAAGAAGGACGCCGCCAGTTGAACGTGATAGCATTAATGCGCCGTTGGCTAGTTGAAGATCTGCGTCATCTTTTACATATGTTGCATTGCGAAGAATATTGCGATCTTGAATAAGATCATTTGTGGCGACGCGCCACTCATCAAATGTATTGGTAACTTGAATAGATGAAATATTTGCGTTAGCCATGTTATCCTCTGTCCATCAATGTTTGAAGCATAGATTTAATATCTGATATATCGCCTTTGATTCTATTTATTTCTTCATCTCTACGCTTGTTTTCGTTTACTAAAGCCATCTGTTGCTCATACTTATTCTTTACAGTTTTATCTGTACATAAAATAGCCATATTCTTTAAATCTCTCGTAAATGGAGTATCTTTAATTCTATACTTCATATATTAACCACCTGGAACAGCGATTACACGGAGAGAATCAACAGAAGGTACAACACTTGGGTCGTTAGAAGTCAAACGAATCTTAATTGCAAATTGTTTGAATACTCCGCCAACAGGATAAATTTTATCGCCTTCCTTGTATTCAATACTACCCCTTGTCAACGAGAAACGATACTCAAGTGGAACAACTTTGTTTAAGTCAGGTGATATATTATCACGCACTTTACGCATTAACTTCCACTTCTTATCTCCAAAATTATCTAAATCTTTACTTGATAAAATCTTGAAGTAGACAGCAACATCAGTTCCTGTTGGCTTAATGGCGTCAAGTCTGACTACTAGATCTCCAGCGTCAAATCCATCTTCTAGTGTAACAATCTTTGTTTGATATTTGGCAAGAATATTGCCACCAGAAGATTCTGTTTCGCCAGCGATTACTGCAGTAGCATTTGCTGGTGCTCCTGGTTCCAGAATGAAGATTTCTGGTGTCGAATAATACCCAGAACCTGGATTGGTAATATTAATAGCAAGTAAACTGTTGCCGCTTAACATACCTGATAATACATTTGCTGTTGCTGTATCGCTACCAATATCTGGCATACTAATTGTAATTGCAATATTAGCCGCATTCATGTGATTACCAGGATTTGTAATTGTAATTAAATTATTTGCCAATCCAGCATTATTGATAATATTTGTCAATGTAAATGCGCTAATTTGTTCATAATTTAAAATAGGAGATACAGTAGAATCGCTTGTTGACATTGTCACCTTAACATTGATCGATTCTGAGTTGCCCTTTACAATTGCTCTGCGTTTGATAGCGCCTGCAGTATCCCTACTAAAATAGAAGATTTCATTATTATTAATCTTTTGATAATCAACCGAAGAACCATCTGCTCGAGTTGTTTTTACCTCATACACAATACTTGTTGGTGCTTTCGTTTGTTCTCCACTCGAAGAAATCTTAATTGCATCGTAAACTGTATTCGAAATAAATTCTGGTCCCATACGATTAAGTTCAGATTTAGAAGGATCGATCTTAAAGAAGAATGTATTTGAAGTTTCAAATGCAGCACGATTAATCTTAAACATTAAATCTTGATTCAAGATTGGATTCCAATTAGAGGCATTCTGCGCTTTAAAGAAATTGCCAGAATATGGTTGTTCAGAAATTCTTCTGGAGTTACCAACGCTATCTAGAAATGTTTCGCCAAGTGTTGCAGTCCAAACAATATAATCGTCAGACTCTGTCATTAACTTAATAGCATACTCTGTTTCTGGTAACAAGTAAACTGGATCTTTAAAGGTAAATTTTGTCATGGTGTTTGCATTAGCAACGTCTGGTTTCGCAGAAACTTTAATTTCTGCTGCGTCTAATGTTTTAGATGCAATCAAATCATTTCCAGGAATCCCGCTTTCTACTTTAGATATACCTAATGTAAATGGTAATAGTTCATCGTTGTTAGTTGGTTTTTGTTTGAAAAATAAATCAACTGATGTAACATAAATGCCATATGCATTTTTAATCTCACCATTAACAATCGAGTTTCCTTTAGGCGTGAAGAATGTTTGCGCCATAAACTTACGATCATTAATTTTCTGAGTTGGTTCAGTTGCTTTTGGCGGAGCGCGTCTTGTGCTTGGAGTCATTTCACGGAGAACATTATTTCTTGAGTTCTCAGAAGTATCAAGTTTACCAAGTGCAGTATATTTCGCTATTGCACGCATTTTATAATTGTTATCATCATATGTTGCAGTATCAGTTACTGTAAAAACTCTTTCGCCTGCTAACCAACGAATCGTTGTATATGATGGAATATGAAAAATACCATACAGTGCACCAACATCATTAATTGCATGTTCTCCAATAGAATATATTGAGTTAGAAGTGCAATTAGTTTGCATATCGGCATCAGTAATCGCCATCATCCAACCATTTGCATTAGAATATGCAATTGCTGCGACATTCGCCTTGTAACCCATATTAGTACCAGAAACGATACTAATAGTATTGCCCACAATTGTTGTTAATCCATCGCGAGAAATTGCGTTAGAAGACAATACAATAGATTTTAAATTAATACCTGCGCCACTAACTGATGATGATAATGCAACATAATTTGTAACATTAAACAGAGCACTAGCCTCACCAACTTTTACAACTCCTTCGTTTGCAACAAATCGATTATTTGCGAATACATCAGAAGCAGCACGATTGTATATAAAATTAGTTTGATTAAAGATAGCATTTTTACTGCTGTTTGTGACTGAAGTAGAGAATGTTCCTGAGAGTGGTTCAATAACCAATACGCCAGTAGTTGAGTTTAATACTTCCCAACTCTTAACTTTACCGAAGAATTCTAATTGTGGATATGAAAATCCGCTGAATATGTCAAAAAAGAACATATTATTACTAGAGGTCTGATAAACATAATCACTTATATTAAAATCAGTAGATGTTAAACTTGAGCCAGCAACCTTTACAGATAAAAAGTTCTCATTTAAGTAAAGTAAATTATCAGTTCCAGTAATAGACGATCCTAAAACTTCTGCATATGCTTTCGAAATTTTGCCATAGATGCCCTCATTTATACGCACATTTGTAAATGTTGTAGAACTACTTGCATTAATATAAGATGCTCTTTGACAAAAATTGTTTACTTTAATATTATCGAAAAAGATATTTGCTGTAGCATCTGGCTTTAAATTTACAATTTGAAAATTAACATCATTTTCACGAATAAATGGCGTTATAGATGATGTTGGTGAATCATCTAAATGATACACTTTAGGTGCTACAGGACTTTTCTTCGTAGCACTTCTATTTCTATTGCGTTCTAATTCTTCTGGTTTAATGTAAACACCCATGTCGTTTTACCTCAGTTAAGATCCATGATAAAAGTTGTCAAAATTCCAATATCCAAAATCGCCGAAATTAAAATTAAAATCAGTTTCTGGAGTTGGCGGAGTATCAGGTTGAGCATTAAAGATTTGATCAAATCCAGTGTCAACAGATGGCGCAGTGATAGTTTCTTCTAACCATCCTGGAGCAAATACTGGCATTGGATATTCAACTGGCGGAATCGGTTCAACAATCGGTGGTGCCCATATATCATCAAGATATGTAATAGGCATCATCGAAGTAAACTCTAGCGCAATCTGTTGTGTAATTACTGGCTCATATGTAGTAAATGTCGTTTCTGTTGTTGGTGTAAATGTTTCTGTAATACTCACATTTCCTAAATTTGCAGCAGCAATATTCGCAGTAAAGTTTGTATCTACTTGCAAAAATGTACCAGCTGGATCAATAAATTTAATAAAT
>Ga0194132_10011319_pt1 | contig 11530 bp, 10 predicted proteins | sample TA2KigOf80mmetaG_FD_148612 | JGI IMG/M metagenome (GOLD analysis project Ga0194132, IMG submission 148612) | Freshwater microbial communities from Lake Tanganyika, Tanzania - TA2015054 Kigoma Offshore 80m | ecosystem: Environmental > Aquatic > Freshwater > Lake | place: Tanzania: Lake... | reverse complement strand
ATGACCGTTGTAGCGCTGGACACATTTGTGGAACTCGTAACGGGGAACAAAGTCCATCAGTTGAGAAAAGATCGATTTGCCGGAGTTCAAATAGCATCTCCTTCCGTGAAAATACGGAAGTATGCCCGCTAATCTGAACTCTCCATTGCCTGTAACTTTCTGGGTTCGATGTCAAGAAGGAATCCCTGAAATTGCTCAAGAAAATTCTGAAGGGCTCGAAACAATTTCAAATCGAAAAATCTAATCCGGTTTGTAATCGTCTCGTGATCAATCTCTTAATGAATCAAGCCGCCTCAACGTTGGGACACTAGTGGTAGATTCTGTCAATCAAGAAATCGCGGGTTTTGTTGCAAAGCAAGCGGGGTGGGCGACGGTAAGCGGTACTGACGCCTCCGCCGAAGAACAACCGGCGAAGTCCGGAGGCCTGGGAAAGCGCGCCGGCGCAGGGGGTTCCCAACATCGGGCTGCCCTGTGCCGGCGTTCGCGCCGGCCTGAACCCTGTCCGCCGGTCTGGGGTCTGGGGCCTTATGGACATCGGACGGTGGAATTGCTAAGCTGCCTTTGGCATGTCCCATGCCGGCGAAGAGAGGCTTTCGCCACCGAGTTGTTTGGCCGGGGGTGAAGCTCTGCTGAACTAGCCCGCGCCGGCTGAGATCTGGGGGCACGGTTCCAATCCATCCTCTGAGGGTAAAGACCGATTTTGGTGAGCATTCTTGCCGCGCAGCCCCCCTTCGGCGAGGTGAACCATGTCTGGCATCAAGGAGCAGAGGACGCATCCGCGGACACCCGTGAACTGGAAGGTCGAATACACAGGTGAAGCGGGCCCCAAAACGCTGCACGAGAGCAGCAAGCTTCAGGATTACAGCACGTCGGGAGCCTGTTTTCTGACCATGTCGGAGATACAGGTTGGCATGCAGCTGACCCTGCATATCTCTCTTCCGGTTCGAATGACTCGGCCGCTGGTCTTGAAGGGAGAAGTGGTCCGGGTGGACGACCGGGCCGATGTTGGGGGCATGTTCAAGGCAGCTGCCGTGCGCTGGCTGCAGGCTGCACGAAAACCCGGTGTCGCGGAAAAGGCGACAGCTCGCAGCGGATCATCATCCCTTTCCCATTGAGGCCGAGTTGCGACCGTTCCATCGGTTGAGTGCCGCGTAGTTTAGCGCGGTCTGGGTATTCGATCGTTATGCTCGACTTTGACTGGGGGCGAGTTCCGGCAGACCATCCCAACGAGAGTCTGTCGAGGAAGCTTATCCGTGGCGAGAAGATCAGGGTGGCGCAGATCTTCCTCAGGAGAGGATGTGTTGTCCCGAAGCATCGTCACGAGACGAACAGATGGCTCTGGTGATGACCGGCTCGCTTCGGTTCCAGTTTGGTGCGGAAGAGAAGATCGTGGCGTCCGGCCAGGCGATGAGTATATCGTCCAACGAAGGACATTCCGTGGTCGCGTTGGAAGACACGCTTGCTTACGATATTTTCTCACTCATTCGGCACGACTGGCTGGTTGGAGACGCTGCCTATTTGTGCCAATGACGTCTGGAAGCCGCTAATTCCCCCGTTTCGCTGATTCAATACCTTATCCTGTTCTTGCAGCATTGGAGGTTTGCACATGAGCGCGCTGATTCGCACCACAACGAGCCTTGTCGTAGTGCTGTTCACCCTTGGTGCCACGGGCGTCTCGCTTGCGCAGCGAAATCCACGGGCGACCAGCCAGGTGGACCTGGGAGGAAAGTACGTCATGATCGAGTATGGGCGTCCGTCGGCGAAAGGGCGTGACGTTCTTGCTCTCTCTGAGCCGGGCAAGGTGTGGCGGATGGGAGCCGACAAATCCACTACCTATACCTCTGACGCCCGGGTGTCTTTCGGAAAAGTGGTCATTCCTGCCGGTAGCTACAGTCTATGGCTGAAGCGCGTGGCCGACCGGTCTTTCGAGCTGGTGTTTAACAAACAGACCGGGCAATGGGGCACCCAGTATGCATCCATCGACGATGTGGCTTCCGTTCCCTTGGATTTTTCGGAAGGAAGCGAGTCCATTGAGGTGTTCACCCTGGGCTTGACTCGGGGGGCCAAGTCGAACGCAGGCGTACTGGCCTTGCAATGGGGCAAAACGATTCTTAAGTCGGCGTTCACAGTGAAATAGTGGAGCTGGGCACCCTCCGCCTTTCCGGGTTCTACAACTCAATGTACCGCGGAGACTTTGCGGACCCGTGGGCTCGGGAGCGGGCCCGTGCAGCTGTTCGGTAGCCCGACCGTGAATGCTTTCCAGTCTGCCTGACTCATACTCACTCATCATCAGCTACTACAATTAAGGAGATTGCCTGATGGCACGGTATTTCGTGACCGGGGCCCAAGGATGCATCGGGGCTTGGGTTGTCAAAAATCTGGTAGATCGCGGGCAGGACGTTATCGTATTCGATGTGGACCTTGAACCGCGGCGGTTGGGGCTGCTGTTGGATGCCCAGGCCTTGTCGCGAGTGCAGTTTCTGCGCGGCGATGTCTGCGATTCAGACCAGGTCTCCAGCGAGGTTCTGCGGCAGAATGTCGACTACATCATTCACCTGGCCGGTTTGCAGGTGCCGACCTGCCGGGCGAATCCAAAGCTGGGAGCCATGGTGAACGTCGTGGGAACGATCAATGTATTTGAAGCGGCGCGAGCGCGAGGCAACGAATTGCGCGGGCTGGTTTACGCCAGCTCGGCCGCCGTCTTCGGGCCTGAGGAAGACTATGGTGACAATCCCCTGGACGAAAGCGCTTCCCTGCTGCCCGAGACGCACTATGGCGTTTTCAAGCAGTGCAACGAAGGGAACGCTCGTATCTACTATCGGGATCATCGTCTGTCGAGCGTGGGGCTTCGCCCGTTTGCCGTCTATGGCCCAGGCCGGGATTTTGGAATCACTTCAGGCCCGACCAAAGCGTTGAAAGCGGCTGTCGTGGGAAGAAGCTTCGAGATCAAGTTTGGGGGATCCGTCTCGATGCAGTTTGTGGATGACACAGCCAAGACATTCATCGCCTGTGCCGAAAGCCGCAAAGCGGGTGCTCGCGTCTACAACATCCGCGGCGCCGTGATGACCGTCGAGGAGTTCATCCAAGTCGTGGAGGAGGCCTATCCTCGATTCAGAGGGTTGATTCGCTGCACTGCGAACACGATCGGCATTGCTTCGAATCTGGCCGAGCAGGGGCTGCGCGACGAGATCGGAACCATTCCGACGACAGATTTGAAGGCCGGTATCGAGGCGACCGTGCAGATTTTCCAGCGGCTGCAGTCCGAAGGTCGCCTGGACCTTTCGGATCTGGACAAGTAGGGAGAGGAGCTGGGACCGATGCAAGCAGCCGTTTTGGAAGCGGCTTCCACAATAGCCATTCGCGATATTCCAGTGCCGAAGCCCGGCCCGCAGGAACTGCTGGTGCGTGTTGCCGCCGTGGGCCTGTGCGGCACGGACATCCACATCTTTCGCGGCGAAGGAAACTACAACATGGATGCTTCGGGCCGCGTGATCCCGCTCGAAGAGCAGCCGCAGGTTTTGGGGCATGAGTTCTGTGGCGAGGCGGCCGAGCTTGGCAGCCAGGTGAAGGGATTCAAGCTGGGCGACCGGGTTGTGCTCGATCAAGGGCACAACTGCCACAGCGACGGGCGAACCCCACTGTGTGAATACTGCCAGACAGGCGATTCGCACCAGTGCGCTCATTATCGCGAGCACGGCATCACCGGCCTTCAGGGAGCGATGGCCGAGTTTGTCGCAGTGCCGGCTGTCAACGCGGTGAAGATCCGAGACGGCCTGCCCTTTCTCGAAGCAGTGCTGGCCGAGCCGCTAGGTTGCATCTTTCATTCGACCCAGATGTTGGAACGAGCCGCAGCTCGCTACACCTTTGACGGAGACCGCAAAATTCGCAACATTCTGATTTGTGGTTCAGGACCAGCTGGATTGCTCTTCACCCAGTATTTTCGACAGGTTCGTGGCTTTGAAGGGAGGGTGATCGTTGCCGATGTGCAGGAACGCAAACTGGAGCTGGCCAAGCGATTCGGCGCTGTAACGGTTAACCTGCGCCAGCAGCCCCTGATCGAAGCCGTTCGAGAGCTAACTCACGGCGAGCGGGTGGAATGCCTGATTGACGCCTGTGGCAACAGCGCTCTGTTCGAGCAGGTACCCTGGATACTGCGGAAGCAGGGAACCTTTGTGCTTTATGGGCACGGCCACCGCGGCAAAGACATCGGCATCCTAAACCTGGTGCAGTTTCTCGAACCCGTCCTCGTAGCGCCTATTGGGGCCTCGGGTGGCTTCGATGGGAACGGCAGTCCAGTGACATACCAGCTTGCACTTGAGGCGATCTGCTCTGGGAAAGTAGACGCCAGGTCGATGATTACCCATCCCTATCGTGGGCTGGAGTCCGTTCAGAGGGCTTTGAGTGAAGACTGCCGAGAGCCGGGGTATATCAAGGGCATCATCCAGATGTCGTAGTCAATCTTCTCTGCGGCTATCAGCACTATTCCAACCTGCCGGGAGCTAGGGTTCTAGTTGATCCGGCTGTTCTTGCTGCTGATGCTGACGAAAGCTGCCAAAGCCCGGGCTTTCTCCTTGTCAAAGGGTAAGATGGCTTTCTCTTCAGAGGGTCGCGGCGGCACAGGACGGACGGCGGCTTTCGAGCTTAGCAAGCTTTCGAGGGCAGCCTCCGCTTGGTCTAGCCGCTGGTTGATGTTGTTCAGGGCGCTCGAATACGACTGGATGGCGCTGTGGATGCGATCCAACGATCGGCGGCTTTCCTCCCGACAGGACTCCACCAGGACCTGCCGGTCATAGGTTTCACGAACTTTTCCGAGCAAGATCTGTACTTGTTCCGCGGGCAGATTCAACCCTTCCAGCCGTTCCACCAAACGGGTCACGCGGTTCTTGAACTCTTCCGAGAGGCTGTACTCTCTGTCGAGTTGGCCTAGCAGCTTGCTCAGCGGACTCTCTTTGGACATGAAAACCCTCAGCCAGTGAAATCCACGATGGAGCTGTGGTGCGTTCGAGTGGGGGAACCTGCGAGACGATCCTGCAAAGTGCCCCACATTCTACGCAAGATGTCCTTTAAGTGGCAAGCCGATAACCAAAAAAAATTCAGCCTCGCCACCGGGAAGCCTCGGTGCCATGAATGGCGAAACCATTTGCTATTCCCGGCGTTTACGAGGGAACCAGCTTGATGAGGGAGCCGGTGGTCAAAATCGAAAAGAAGAAAAGAATTCCACAAAATGGAACGTTTGGGGCAAAGCGCAGCAAGTGGAGGAAGACAGGGGAGATGCGCCAGTCGCTGGACAGTTGCTAGGGCCGAAGCTCAAACGCCCAAACGCCTTTTGCAAGATGTGCTGCGATCGTTTAATCTTACTGGCCAGTCCGGTTTGTTGTGTCACAAGGAAAGCCCGCGTTGGTGGAAGAGAACGAAGCGCGATGAGCGAAAAGAGCCAGTTCCTGAAGGGGAAGAGAATCGACCCAGCGCCGATTCACCCGAGCCTCAAGATTCCGGAACTCATTGACCAGGTTTTTTGTGCGTACAACGCAGCCCGCCTGCGAGAGGCCTGCCAGCTCTATGCTCGGCAGATGCTTGAGACAGGCGTGACCGTGGGCATGACACTCTCGGGCGCCCTGTCTCCGGCTGGCTTGGGCATTTCGACGTTTATCCCGCTCATCGAGAGCGGATTTGTCGATTGGATTGTGACGACAGGCGCGAACCTCTACCACGATGCCCACTTTGGCATTGGACTGGAGATGCACGTTGGCAACCCACAGACGAGCGATGTGGTCTTGCGCGAACAAGGCGTCGTGCGGATCTATGACATCTTTTTCGACTACCGCGTTCTGCTTTCTACAGATGCATTCTTTCGAGAGGTAATCGGTGCGCCGGAATTCCAGAAAGAGATGAGCACGGCGGAATTTCACCATCGGGTCGGCAAGTACGTCGACGAGCGCGAAAAAGTCCTCGGGCTGAAGAACCGGTCGATGTTGGCTGCGGCCTACCGCTGTGGTGTTCCGATCTATACTTCTTCCCCGGGTGACAGCTCCATCGGGATGAACGTCGCTGCCAAGGCACTCGAAGGAAACCAGCTGCGGCTGGACGTGTGCGCCGACGTCAACGAGACCGCGGCTATCGTGCTAGAGGCCAAGCGGAGCGGAGGCAAGAGTGGGGTGTTCATTTGCGGAGGAGGATCGCCCAAAAACTTCATCTTGCAAACCGAACCGCAGCTTCAGGAGGTTCTGGGAATCGCCGAGAAAGGCCACGACTATTTTTTGCAGATTACCGATGCCCGTCCGGACACCGGCGGATTGTCTGGTGCAACGCCCAGCGAAGCCGTCAGTTGGGGGAAGGTAGATCCCGACCAATTGCCAGGCACGGTTGTCTGCTATTGCGACTCCACCATTGCGGTGCCGTTGGTCGCGGCCTATGCTATTGCTACCCGGACTCCCCGCGAACTGAAGCGGCTTTACGACCGTCGCACGGAGCTTGTACAGCGATTGCGGGAGGAGTACCGAAACACGAAGTAACCCCCCGGCGATAACCCAAGTGCCAACGACAGCCTGCCAAGACGGCGCAGCAGGAACGACTTTCGGAGACGAGCTATGAAATTGGACGTCAGCAGTGCACGCCAGCCCATTCCCACCGATTTGCTGGTCATCATTCTGGATGAGAAATTGAAATTCTCCGAAGTCGATGATCCGGAGCTGGCAAACCTGCTCAAAAGCCTCGCCAAGGACTTCCAAGAGAAGACGATCAAGAAGGAGTACTTCAGCCGCTGGGGAGGTTCCATCAATCACATTCTGGTGTTTCACACCGCGCTCAACACTTCTTACAACGTTTGGGAGCGGATCAAGCTTTACGCCTCGCGTGCAGTTTCCTGGGGGAGCGATCTGAATCTGAAGCGAGTCACGATTCTGCTGAATGGGCCAGACGCGCCGGCATACTTTGGGAAGGTGGTTGAAGGGGTGATCTTGGGAGGGTATGCCTTCGAGCGCTACAAAGCGGAGAAGAATCGATACCTCGACCAGGCGGAGATCTCGCTTGTCGCAAAGGACGAAGCCCTCGACCTCTGCCGGAAGAAGTTCAACCGTTACTCGATCGTATCGAACGCCGTCAACGAGTGCCGTGAGATCGTTAACGAGCCTGGTTGCGCCGTGTATCCGGAGGTGTTAGCAGACCTCGCGAAGCAGATCGGCAAGAAGCACCGCTTGAGAGTAAGCGTGTTAGACGAGAAGGCGCTGGAAAAAGGCGGTTACACGGGGCTAGTGGCGGTTGGCAAGGGGAGCGTGCATGCGCCGCGGCTCATCAGCCTGGAGTACAAGGCGCCGAAAAAATCGCCGGCCCGGCTGGCGCTTGTGGGGAAAGGCATTACGTTTGACACCGGTGGCATCTCGATCAAACCCTCCGAGCGAATGCTGGAGATGAAGGGAGATATGGCCGGTGGGGCAGCCGTGCTCTATGCGATGAAAGCGATTGCCCAGTTGAAGCCATCGATTGACGTCATCGGGATCATTCCTTCGGCAGAAAACACTCCCGATGCGAACGCCCAACGACCGGGCGACATCTTTGTAGCCAAGAACGGCAAGTCGGTGCAGGTGGACAACACCGACGCGGAAGGGAGGCTGGTGCTGATCGACGGATTCGCACTGGCAGGCGAACTGGGAGCGACGCATCTCGTCGACATTGCCACGCTCACTGGAGCCGTGGTGCGCGCTCTGGGCCAAGGTTATGCGGGCATCATGGGCAACGACGCGGGACTGGTTCAGGCAATCATCCGGTCGGGCATCAATCATGGTGAGAATTACTGGCAGCTTCCGCTTCCGGAAGAATACAAGGAATTGCTGAAGACTCCCTACGCGGATATCAACAACGTGGGTGGGCCCCATGGCGGAGCGATTACCGCAGGCTTGTTTCTCCAGGAGTTCGTCCCAGAGAAAACAGCTTGGGCTCATCTCGATATTGCTGGACCGTTCCTGTTCGACAAACCATGGAAGTACTTCGCCGCCGGCGCGACTGGTTTTGGGCTCAAAACCTTCGTGGACTTGTGCGAGAGGTTCGAGGAGTACTTTCCTCGTCCATAGACGATACACTGCCGGCGCCGCCGAAATCCTATCTTCACCGGTTTCTTGATTGTAGATTGTCCTAATGCTTGCTAATAAAGAGATCTCGGTTCCGCCGGCTGTGTTACTTCGCGAGTTGGCTTGGTTCTCTCACAAAGAGAAGGATCACCAGACTTGAGATAGTTGCCAGAACTGCCGAGAAGGCGCCGACCCAGGCATAGCTTCCAGCGGAGAAGATGTAGGAGGCACTCAGCGTGGACGCGGCGATGCCCAGTTGCGACAGTGCGTTGCGCAACGCCAAGAACGTGCCACGCTCAGCGGGACTGACCAACTCGGTCGTGATCGCCAGCAGCGGCGCCATGCGGAATGCGATCGACAGTCCAGTCAACGCCAGCACGGCAAACAGCCCAGGGCCCCATGCCATCCAGGGCACGCTGACTACGCAGACCGAAAGAACCAGTCCGCTTAGTACCAGTGGCGGCTTCTTCGCCCAACGGTCTGCTACAACCCCCGAGAGCGGCGCGCCTGCCAACGAAGCCACTCCGGAAAGCAGGAATACAAGGCCTACTTGTTGCACTGTCACACGCTGCTGAACGATGAGATGGGTCGAAAGGAAGGTAATGAAGGCCACGATCGCGCCTGATGAGAGCGGCGATGCCAGCAGGACGGAGAGCGTATCACGCCGTCGCAGGCAGAGGCTCAACACCTCCCGACTTCGGCTGAGGCTTAAGCGTCGCCGAGAGCCGATCTCGAGGATCTGGGAATGAGCCTCAGCTTGAATGTACTTCCAGGCGAGCAGACTGCAGAGCAGGGCCGTTGTCGCGCTGATGAGAAACAGCGGACGCCAGCCCCAGCGGGCCGCAATCGCAGTAGCCGACGGAATGCCAAGGATAGCCGCCGCGAAATAGGCGGTGGAGAGAATTCCCATGGCGCGTCCGCGCCGATCGTAACTGAAATAGTCCGCAGCATACGAGGTCGCAGCGGTGCCGATCGCTCCGGTGGCCATTCCAGACAAGAACCTGGCAAGAACGAATACGCCCAAAGAGGGGCTTGCAAACGAACAGGCGCAAGTAGCGGAGAGGCAAACCAATCCCATTTGGATGAAGCGCTTTCGTCCGAAATGGTCAGAGAGATAGCCGAAGAGGAGCGAGAAGGCTGCCGACGCAATGGAGTAGGCGGGCACCGATCGCGCGGCGGCACTGGTTGTTGCGCTGAACTCGGTGGCGATCAGGGGCAGCAGGGGGGGAATCATCTGGTAATCCACTTCGCCGATCAGGCCAATGCAGAACAACAGCAGTAGGATGAACGCCGGACGGCCGGAAACGGTTCTCACGATCAGCAAACCAGGAGTCGCAAAAGACACTGAAACGCAGGCCACTTATAGCATTGAAGGCGTGACGGGCGAAGGGCTTTCGGCCAAGTTGCCCGTTTTGGCGCGGCCTCTCGCAGCCTGACCGAAGCCTATTTCGCGGCACTTGCCCGTGCTCTTAGGGACGACGAGCGCAGGGACCTTCATGGTTACCCGTCTGCCCGGTGCGATCGCGCAGAAGTCCCGCCCACTTCAGGGACAGTCGCTTCTGAGATCGAGATCTGATTCAGGTTGAAGTTGACTCAACGGAGGGGTCGACAGAGCAGACGATGTCAGAGGGGGCTGGTTATGCAGAACCATTTGGGAATGAAGGACCTGCTGGCCGGGTTGGAGAGAATTCGGCAGTCGCCGAAAAATAGCGGCGTACTGGAGCTGATTGTGCGCCGGCCGAAGATCGGGGCTCGCGAAAGCTTGCACGAAGGGCAACTCGACTTGACCGAGGGGCTCGTGGGCGACAACTGGAGGACTCGTGGCTCCTCAAGGACGAATGACGGCTCGGCGCACCCGGATATGCAGTTGAATGTGATGAACTCCCGTGTGATTGCGCTGGTGGCTCAGAGTTCCGACCGTTGGCACCTTGCAGGCGATCAACTTTTCATCGACCTGGACCTGAGCGCAGAGAACCTGCCACCCGGAACACAGCTAGCGCTTGGCTCGGCGGTGATTGAAGTCACCGAACAGCCTCACACAGGCTGCGCCAAATTCATGGAACGATTCGGCCCGGATGCTCTCGAGTTTGTGAACTCAGACGAAGGAAAGCGGCTTCACCTGCGCGGCATCAATGCATGTGTCGTTCGGTCAGGCACCATTCGGGTGGGAGATATCGTGAGGAAGCTGTGAGGCTCGTCCGCTGAAGCTGATTCCGCGTCGTGGTGCCGGCGGCAATCGCCTGCGCGCTGGGGCGCTCCAGACGAAGACCAGTCTATTAGATTCCCCTAACAAGCTGTCGTGCGCAATCCAGACAGGCTGGGAAAAGGCTCCGTGTGGGCACCGCGCTGCTGGCAATGGCACTATTGCTGTTTCCAAGCAGCCGCCGTTTCCTCCCGGCGGCCTTACCTCGTTTTTCGAATTCGATAGACATGCCCGTCGAGCTTGATGAGGACATCTTCTGGGCGAGAGAGCACGGCGCGGTATGGAGCCAATTGTCTGCTATGGCTTTCAAGGTCCGCCGAAGGCGCTGTCATCACGATCGGAGACGATGTGTCGCTGGAAAGAACTGAGGCATCCCTCCAAACACTATCGATCAGGTCGAATCGCTTGCCACCCACCTCAATGCGGTTGACCCGTGGCACGTTGGCGGAGGCAGCGCGCGTCTTCGCTCGAGCAGGCTCCATGATGACTTGTTTCTTCGCGCGCAAGCGTTCGTTCGAGCGTGCCTCTTTCTCATCAGCAACACTGTCCTGCTCCAGCTTTGCCTGCTCTACCTTCACCTTTGACGTTGCTTCCTGAGCTGGGGATGGTGGTGGCGGAGGCGGTGGAGCTGCAGGCATCGCCTGGCTCGCCGGCTTGGCGGCACCTTCCTCCAGTTTCCCGTTGAGCGATGTGGCATCTCGGCTGGTGGTATCCGATGCAACCAGCGACTCTTTCGACGTTTTGGGCGAGGCGATTTGTAGCCCTGTCGTGTCACCGCGCGCTTGACTAGTGGCGGCGTTCGGCTCTGGAGCGACCACAGCGGGCGTTTGCGCGAAAACAGCCTCTTTCTTCTCGAGATCTTTGAGCTTTGCCTTGTCACCGGCGGCCTGAGCCTCACGCCGGCTCCACGAGTCTCGTGGCGCCTCCAGCCGCCGCCCTGCGCGGTCGAGACCGGTCGAAGTCGATTCCGATCGGAGCTGGCTCTGCTGCGGCGCTTGAGCTGCTTCGGCGGGGCTCGCCGTTGGGGATCCGCCGACTACTACGGATTCTGAGGAGCGTTTTGCGGACTCGAGAACGTCGACAGGGCGCTGCTCCAGGATTCGCTCGTCATGAAGGACGCGATAACCAACAACGCCTGTTCTATGAAAGGGCATGTCAAGAACAAACTTCAACCTCGGCGGCTGGCCAAGGAATCTTTCATGGACAGCTTGCCCCTTCTCCGTCGGGAGTTGCTTCCAGCTTCCCCAGGTCCCCAGCTTCTCTC
>Ga0194132_10011318_pt1 | contig 11531 bp, 8 predicted proteins | sample TA2KigOf80mmetaG_FD_148612 | JGI IMG/M metagenome (GOLD analysis project Ga0194132, IMG submission 148612) | Freshwater microbial communities from Lake Tanganyika, Tanzania - TA2015054 Kigoma Offshore 80m | ecosystem: Environmental > Aquatic > Freshwater > Lake | place: Tanzania: Lake Tanganyika... | reverse complement strand
TGTTCAGCGCTTGCACTTGGTCGTGCAGCGCCTTGATGCGCAGCATGGCGCGGACGCGCGCCACCAGGGCGCCGTGGTCGATCGGCTTGGTGAGGTAGTCGTCACCGCCGGCATCGAGACCTGCCACGATGTCCTTGGGATTGGCCTTGGCGGTCACCAGGATCACCGGGATGAAAGGCAGGCCGGCGTCGGCCTTGAGCCGCCGTACCACTTCCAGCCCGTCGATCTTGGGCATCATGATGTCGAGCAGGATCAGATCCGGCAGCGTCTCCGCGGCCTTGGCCAGGGCCTGCTCGCCATCGGTCGCCTCGACCACCTCGTAGCCCAGGGCGCCGAGCCGCATGCGCAATATCTCGACATTGTCGGCGACGTCGTCGACGACCAGGATGCGGGCCGGGTCGCGCATCAGCCGCCCAGGATTTCCCGCACCTTGCTCAGCATCTGGCGCGGGCTGTAGGGCTTGGCGATATAGCCGTCGCAGCCCGCGGCGCGCGTCTTGTCTTCGTCGCCCGACAGCGCATAGGACGTGACGGCGACGATCGGGATTGCCTTCAGCGCCGGATCGGCCTTGATGCGCCGCGTCGCTTCGTAGCCGTCCATCACCGGCATCTGGATGTCCATCAGGATGAGGTCGGGCTTGTGCTCGGCCGCCATGGCGACACCTTCAGCGCCGTCGTGCGCCTCGATCATGTCGTAGCCCGCCATGCCGAGGAGATCGCGCAGGATCTGGCGGTTGTCCTCGGTGTCCTCGACCACGAGTATCTTCTTGCTCATTGCGCGGCTTCCTTTACCGGTGCGGCGTCGATCGGGATGGCGACAGTGAAGGTCGAGCCGTGGCCGACCGCCGACTGGACGACGATGCGCCCGCCATGCAACTCGACGATCTTGCGTGAGATCGAGAGGCCAAGGCCCGTGCCGCCCTTCTGGCGCGTGCTCGAATTGTCGACTTGCTGGAACTCCTCGAAAATCTTGGCCTGGTCGGCTGGCGCGATGCCGGGCCCGGTATCGACCACCGAGATCTCGAACCGCTCGCCCAACCGCGCGGCCCGCACCTCGACCTTGCCCTGGTCGGTGAACTTGATGGCGTTGCCGACCAGGTTCAGCAGCACTTGCGTGAGCCGCCGCGAATCGCCGATGCCGAGCGGCAGGTCGGCCGGTACCGACTTCTCCAGCGCGAGCCCCTTGGCGCGAGCCAGCGACTCGGTGGCCGACAGCACAGTGGCCACCATGTCGGCCACGCTGTATTCCTCGACCGCGAGCGTGAGCTGGCCGGCCTCGATCTTGCTGAGGTCGAGCACGTCATTGATCAGGCCGAGCAGGTGCTTGCCGTTGCTCTGCACGCGCTCCAGCACGCCCTGCGCCTTCCCAGGCATCTCGCCGTAGAGGCCGTCGACCATCATCTCGGTGTAGCCCAGGATGGCGTTGAGCGGCGTGCGCAGCTCGTGGCTCATGTTGGCGAGGAACTGCGATTTGTGCTGGCTCGCGACCTCGAGCTGGCGGCTCTTGTCGCGGATCTCGTTGAGCAGCCGCACGTTCTCGATGGCGATCACCGCCTGGTCGGCGAACACGCGGACCAGCTCGACCTGCTTGTCGGTGAACGCCTCGACGCGGTCGCGCGCCATGCATATGACGCCGAACAGCTTGCCGTCGCGCAGCATCGGCACGCCCAGCATCGAGCGCACGCTGCCCACCGTCGCCATGGCCTTGGGCCCGTAGTTCGGGTCGGCCAGGGCGTCGAGCTCGGTCACCGGCGCGGCGCGCAGCGCGACACGGCCGACCAGTGTGTCCTCGCCGGGATAGAGCGGTGTCGATTGTTCATGCTCCTGGTAGCTCGGATCGAGCGCGTAGCCCGCCTTCCAATGGAAGGCGCCGTCGGCCTCGAGCTGGAAGACGCCGCCCATCTGGGCGCGGCACAGGTTGGCTGCCGCCTCGATCACGGTGAGCAGCAAAGGCTCGAGATCGAAGGTCGAGCGGCTCATCACCTTCAGCACGTCGCTGATCGCCGTCTGCTGCTCCAACGACTCGCGCAGCTCGGTGAACAGCCGCACGTTCTGGATGGCGATGACGGCCTGGGCGGCAAACGTCTCCAGCAGTTCGATCTGGCGGCCGATGAACGGTCCGACCTCGATCTTGCGCAGCAGGATGGCGCCGACTGTACGGCCTTCTCTCAGCATGGGCGCCACGAGCGCCGAGCCATAGGCGTGCGCTCGGGCAAATTCCTGCGCCCGGGCGAACTGCGCGTGATCGGCTTGCGCGATGTCGGGCAAATGCACCGTGCGGCCGTCGAGGATGGCGCGGCCGGTCAGCCGCGTGCGGTCGAGCGGCTCGTTGTCTCCCACCTGCGAGCCGAGAGGGCCGTCGTGGGTGGTGATGGTCATGCCGTCGCCTTGGCGCAGGGCGATCACGACATCGTTGGCGCCGCAGAAGCGTCGGGCCGAGGCGGCAACGACGTCGAGGACCGGCTGCACGTCGGTCGGCGATTCCGAGATCACTTTCAGAACCGACGCGGTCGCCGTCTGCTGCTCCAACGATTCGCGCAGCTCGGTGAACAGCCGCACGTTCTGGATGGCGATGACGGCCTGATCGGCGAAGGTCTGCAGCAGGCGAACTTCGCGCTCGTCGAAAGGACCCGGCGCAACGCGGCTCACGGAGAACAGGCCGATCGAGCGGCTTTCGCTCACCATCGGTACCGCGATGTTGCTGCGCCAGCCGCGCAGTCGGGCAATGTCGCGGACCGCCACCGGAACGCCTTCCGCTTCGGCATCGACGATCTGCGTGATCTGGCCGGTGCGGGCCGCGTCGGCGACGAACGACAGTCGAGCGATGCCGGGGTCGTTCAGCATCTGCCGCACCGAGTCGTTCGAGGCTGGGCGTCCGCCGCGGATGGATTCGGCCCTGAGGCGATCACCGTCGACCCGCCAGACGACGACGCTCCAACCGTTCAACAGCTTGAGGGCGCTGTCGGCGATGACGTCGAACACCGGCTGCACGTCGGTCGGCGATCGCGATATCACCTGCAGCACTTCGGCAGTCGCGGTCTGCTGGTCGAGTGTCTCGCTGAGCTCGCGGGTGCGATCCTCGACGTGCTGCTCCAGGGTCTCGTAGGACTCGCGCAAGGCGCCGGCCGAGCGGTTGAACTGGTCGGCCAGCGCTTCCAGCTCGTCGCCGGTCTTGATCGACAGGCGATGCGAGAGGTCGCCGCTGCCGATGCGTTGCGCGCCTTCCTGCATGGCCCGGATCGGCACCACCATGCGTCGCGCCAGCAGCGCGGCGGCGAGGCCGGCGATCAGCAGGCTGAGGATCAGCAAGACGAAGTCGCGCAGCGCGGTGTCGAACACCGGCTGCAGCGCCTCGGCGTCGGGCAGCTCGACGAACACCAGCCAGTTCAGCGCCGGAATGGAGGCATGGGCCGACAGAACCGCGACGCCGGCGAGGTTGCGCGCGTCGATGTCCCGGGCGGCGCCCGGCTTGGGATGAAGGGCCTCGGCCACTTGCGGCAGTCGGCTCATGTCGGTGCCGCGCAGCACCAGCGAGATGTCGGGATGGGCGATCAGCCGGCCCTGGCGGTCGACGACATAGGCATAGCCGGTCTCGCCGATCTTGATCTTGGAGACGACGTCCCAGATCAGCTTGAGGTTGACGTCGGCCACGGTGACGCCGCTCCGCCGGCCGTGTGCCACCGCCATGGTGAGGTAAGGCTCGCTTTCCTTGCGGAAATAGACCGGGCTGAAATAGACCCGGTTGGCCATGGTCTCGACGAAGGCCGGCTCGGCCGAGCGGTCGGTGCCGCCGCCGACCACGTTCATGCCGAGCCGCGACTCGCGCAACTGCTCGCGGCCCTGGCGGTCGATCTGCACCAGCTCGGTGATGGCCGGCACCTGGCGCAGCAGGCGGGCATAGTCGAAGCGCCGCGTCTCGACCGGCAGGTCGGCCCATTGGGCGTGCGCCACCCAACCGATCTGGCGCTCGATCTCGCGCACGAACAGCTCGATCCGCTGCGCCGCCGCATCGGCCTTTTCGTGCTGGACCTCGATCGAGGATCGCCGGTTGTCCTGGTAGACGAAGTAGAGGTCGAGTGCTGCGTTGAGCGCCAGCACGACCGCCACCAGGCCGACCAGCAGCGTCACGTACTTGGCGAACAGGCCGCGCTTCACTCGATGACCTCGTCGGCGCGGTTCAGGAACATCGCCGACGGCGTGAGCCCGAGGGTTCGGGCGGTCTTGAGGTTGACGACCAGCTCGAAGTGCGCGAGTTCCTGGGCGGGAAGGTCGGCGATGCGGGTTCCCTTCAGGACCTTGTCGACATAGCCCGCCAGGATGCGAGTCACTTCGGCATTGTCGGGACTGTAGGAAAAGAGCCCGCCGCTCTCGGCGATGCCGCGCCGGAAGGAAAATGCCGGCAGGCGATGCCTCATCGCATTCACGGCGGCGGCTTGCAGGCCGACCGACGGCTGGACCAGGACACCATCGACGCGGCGCGCCGCCAACATGTCGATCGCCGGCCCGAGCTCGTCGGCCGAGCGAATGAACACGGGGGCCACGTCGAATTTGCCGGCTTTCGCCGCGGCTTCGACGGCGCCCATCATGACCACGTGAAAGGGGTCGGGCTGGTTGGCCACCACGCCGAGCAGGCGCGTCACGGGCTTGATCTCGCGAAACAGCTCGATGGCTTTGCCGGCGAGCGCGGCCGCAGGGTTGAATACGCCGGTGAGATTGGCTTCCGGCCGGGCGATGTTGCGCAACATGCCGGTGTCGAGGGCGCCGCCGCCGCTGAACACGATGGGGATGGTCGTGGTGGCACGCCTGGCAGCCGCGATCGCGGGCGTGAACACCGCCACGATGAGGTCGACTGGCCGACGCACCAACGGTGCTACCAGCGCGTCGGCGTTGGCTGCGTCGCCACCGATCGCCGCGTACTCGTAAGTGATCGACCGTCCTTGGACGTAGCCGAGATCGGCCATGGCCTTGCGGAACAGCGTCCAGCCGGGTTCGGGATCGCCGGCCACGACATAGCCGACGCGCGGCACCTTCTGCGCGCGCGCAAGCGATGGCCAGGCGACCACGCCGCCGCTGCCCGCAAGGAAGGTCCGCCGCTTCATTCGATCACCTGGCCGGTACGCCTGCCGCCGGTTCTGTCGCCCGCCGCACAAGATGCAGTTGTCGCGCCATGGCAGCGTTCTGTTGCCCCCGCCCCCCTTTCACCAAGTGTGCAGGTATTTTCCGGCGATTGGCGAGCGTCGGGACATGGTCCGCGAAACGTGAATGGACGATTTCGTTGCCCTGCAGTGTTGCGACGTGAACGCGGGCAGGGGTCGTGGTCGTCACAAGCGAGCCCGATGCGCCGCGGCGCGATCCGATGGTTGGACCGGGTCCAGCCTCATGCCTCCACGGCACAGTCTCGCGGCCCGTGCTGTTTGGCGGCCAACATATGACTCCGTTCTCCTGCGGTTCGCTCATGAAGCGCGGGGTGAGCGGCCGAGCGCTCAATTTGGGCGGTCGCCAGACTGACGGTCGACAACCCGCGCAGTGCCGGGGGACGCGGAGGTCGTATGCGCAAACCGGCTTGGCCGGCCATGGCACTTGCCGTCACACTGCCGGCCGCATGCCGCTTCACTGGAAGATCGCTCCGCTCGAGCACATGGTGGTTTGTGTCGCCGAAGGTGCGGTCACGATCGACGAGTTGATGGCCTACTTCGCGGCCCTCGATGCCGCGGGTGCCTCGAACTACCGCAAGATCCTCGACGCGACCCGCGCCACGGCCGGCTTGTCGGAAGCCGACCTCGGGCGCCTCGCGGCCTATGCCAGGTCGCTCGGCTGGCAGGGCACGCCGGGTCCCATGGCCGTCGTCACCGGAACCGGCGGCAACGAGCCGTTGGTGGCGAATGTGAAGGCCATGCTGCGGCTCGGCCGCAGAATGCGCGAGTTCCAGACCATCCACGAGGCGCGCCAATGGTTGGACGGCGAGCAACCGGGCCGCCCTTCGTGAACCGCCGGTGACGTCGCCGAAGATTGTGCGGCGCAGCGCGGCTTTTCCCTGTCAATCGGCCGCGTCTTGCCGAATGATCGAGTGCCGTGTCCGACGACTGCCGAACAACGATCGATAGAGTTCCGGATGTCCGCCGTCGTCGCTGACGATAAAGGCGGCCTGTTCACCATCAGTGGGCGACAATGGCTCATCCTGCTGATGGTCCAGCTCGCCAACATGCTGTTCGGCATGACCATCACCATCGCCAACCTGGTGCTGCCGCAGATGCGCGGCAATCTCTCGGCGTCGCCCGAGGAGATCTCCTGGGTGATCACCCTCAACCTGGTCGCGACCGCGGTCGCCACGCCGATGACCGGCTGGCTGTCGGGCCGGCTGGGCTGGCGCAACCTGATGTTCTTCACCGTGCTCGGCTTCACCGTCGCCTCGCTGGCCTGCGGCGTGGCGGGCAGCCTCGAGGCGCTGATCCTCGCCCGCGTCGCGCAAGGCGCGTTCGGGGCACCGATCATGCCGCTCGGCCAGGCCATCCTGCTCGCCACCTTTCCCAAGCACCTGCAGCCGACCGCCATCGTCATCTGGGGCATCGGTGCGGTGTTCGGCCCGGTGGTCGGTCCGGTGCTGGGCAGCATGGCGAGCGACGCCTACAACTGGCGCGCCGCCTTCTTCCTGATCGTGCCGCTCGGCCTGTGCTCGCTGGTCTGCATCTGGTTCGCCCTGCGCGATCATACCGCGCGCGCGGTCGCGCGCTTCGATTGGATCGGCTTCATCGCGCTGTCGGCCGCCATGACCTGCGCGCAATTGATCTTCGACCGCGGCCATCGCCTCGACTGGTTCGACTCGACGGAGATCGTGCTGTTCGCCTTCACCGGCCTGCTCGCCTTCTGGATCTTCGTCGTGCATTGCCTGACGGTGCCCGAGCCGTTCCTCAATCCGCGCCTGCTGCTCGATCGCAATTTCGCCATCGGCATCGTGCTCGCCCTGGTGATGGGCATGCTGAACTTCACCACGTTGGTGCTGTTCCCGACCCTGCTGCACGACCTGCGCGGCTATCCCGACAACGCCATCGCCGTGCTGATCGCCGCACGCGGCCTGGGCAACTGGGTGGCGTTCCTGGTGGTCGTGCAGTTCACCCGCGCCGCACCGCGGCTCGCCATCGTGACCGGCATGGCCATCCAGGCCGCCGCCGGTTTCTGGATGGGCGGGTTCGACATCAATCTCACCGAAACCGAGGTGTTCTGGAGCAACCTCGCCATGGGCTTCGGCCAGTCGATCGCCTTCACGCCGATGACGGTGATGGCTTTCTCGACGTTGCCGCCGCGCCAGGTGACCGAGGGTTCGGCGGTCTTCACGCTGTTCCGCAATTTCGGCTCGAGCCTGTTCATCTCCATCACGGTGCTGGTGGTCAGCCGCTCGACGGCGTCGAACTATTCGCGGCTGACCGAGAACATCACACCCTACAACAAGAGCCTGGTCGTCCCCGGCCTGCCGCCGCAATGGAGCCTGGACGGCGTGTCGAGCTTGCTCAGCCTCTCCAACGAGCTGCTGCGCCAGGCGGCGATGATCGGCTACCTCAATGCCTTCTGGCTGATGGCCTTCGTTGCCGCGGTTGCGGCGCCGTTGGCGATCTTCATGCAGCGCATCAAGCGGGAGCAGTGATGGAGGAGCGATGACCGAGATCAGGGACGACACGACCATCGGCGCGGCCTTCGCGGCGGCCGTCTCCACGCACGCCGATCGGCCGTTCCTCGCCGTGCCCGCCGACGAGGGGCGCGCCTACCTGCCCTCGGGCCTCGAGATGTCGTACGGCGAGGCGGGCCGGCGCATCGCGGCGTTGGCGATGCACTATCTCCAGGCGGGCTACGGCGTCGGCCATCGCGTCGCCACCCTGCTCGAGAACCGGCCCGAGCACGTCCTGCACACGCTGGCGCTGAACGGCATTGGCGTCTGCTGCGTGCCGATCAACCCGGACTACCGCGCCGCCGAGATCGCCTATCTCGTCGAGCACGGCGAGCCCGACCTGATCCTGACGCTCGGCACGCGCCAGGCGTCGATTGCCGAAGCACTGGCGCAGAGCGGGCATCGGCCGCCGGTGGTGGCGTGCGAAGCTTTCGAGGACACTTTGCCGAAGGCCGCGCGGCCGGCGCTCGGCACCGAGCCCCGGCCCGAGACGCCGGCCAGCATTCTCTACACGTCCGGCACCACCGGCCGGCCCAAGGGCTGCGTGCTGAGCCACGGCTACGAGATCGCATGTGGCGACTGGTACGCCGCGCTGCGCGGCGCGGCCGGCCTGCGCCCCGGCCAGGACCGCATCTACAATCCGTTGCCGCTCTATCACGCCAACGCCGGCGTCGTGTCGCTGATGGGCGCGATCCTGACCGGCAACTGCCAGATCCAGCCCGACCGCTTCCATCCGCAGCGCTGGTGGCGCGAGGTTGCCGAAACCCGCGCCACCGTCGTGCACTATCTCGGCGTGATCGCGCCGGTATTGCTGAAGCTCGCGCCCGACGAGCACGAGCGGCGCCATCGCGTGCGCTTCGGCATCGGCGCCGGCATCGAGCCCGAGCTGCACGCCGCGTTCGAGAAGCGCTTCGGCTTTCCCATGATCGAGCTCTGGGGCATGACCGAGATGGTGCGCGTGCTGGGCGACACCGTCGAGCCTCGCCAGGTCGGCACCCGCGCCTTCGGGCGCGCCGTGCCGGGCGTCGAGGTGCGTGTCGTCGACGACGCCGACCGCGACGTTCCCGACGGCCGGCCCGGCGAGATGCTGGTGCGCCATTCGGCGGCGACGCCGCGCCGCGGCTGCTTCTCGGGCTATCTCAAGGACGAGGCCGCGACCGAAGCGGCGTGGAAGGGCGGCTGGTTCCACACCGGCGATGTCGTGATCCGCGATGCCGACGGCATGCTGCACTTCGTCGAGCGCAAGAAGAACATCATCCGCCGCTCGGGCGAGAACATCGCGGCCGCCGAGGTCGAGGCGGTGCTGCTGACGCACCCCGACGTGCAGCAGGTGGCGGTGATGGCGGTGCAGGACGAGCTGCGCGACGAGGAGGTGCTGGCCTGCATCGTGCTGAAGCGCCCGATGCCCGCCGACGCGGCGGCGACGATGCTGTTCCGGCACTGCAACGAACGGCTCGCCTACTACAAGCCGCCGGGCTGGATCCACGTCGTGCAAAGCCTGCCGACGACTGGAACGCAGAAGATCCAGAAGCACAACATCTACCCGGCCGGCACCGATCCGCGCCGCCTGCCGGAGATCGTCGACCTGCGGGCGCTTAAGCGCCGATCCTCTTCCCCAGCATAGCTGGAGGAGGCAACTTGCATCCCAGGCAATCGACTGCCGCTCAGTCGATGACGCCCGCAGTCACGTCGAGCGGCTTGGCGACGACGTCGCCTGCCGCGGCTGGGTGCGCAGGGAAGCGCGATTGGAAACCGTCATGGTCGCGCGCCGACCTTCAGCGGCTTCACGACGCGGCGATGTCCTTGAAGCGCCGCAAGGTCTCGATCTGCTGATCGAAGGTGGGCATGCGGTACATCGGATAGAGCATCACCATTTGCGCACCGAGCCGTTTCCAGCCCTCGGCCGCACGGGCCCACAGCTCAGGGTCGGGTTCGGTCATGCGCAGCCAGCCTTCCAGCCCGAAGGCGGCGGGATTGCGGCCGAACGCCTGCAGGTGGCCGCGCAACTGGGCGAGCTTGGGCTCGGCGTCGGCGGGCGACAGGATCGGCATCCAGCCGTCGCCGATGCGGGCGCAGCGCTTGATCACGGCGTCCGATGAGCCGCCGAACCACACCGGGATCGGCCGCTGGTGCGGCAGCGGCAGGATGTTGACGTCCTGGTACTTGTGGAAGCGACCCTCGAACGTCACGAGATCCTCGGTCCACAGCTTGCGCATCACCGCGATCTGCTCGGCCTGGCGGGCGCCGCGGGTCTTCCACTCGCTGTTGAGCGCTTCGTACTCGACATGGTTCCAGCCGACGCCGACGCCCAGCCGGAGCCGCCCGCCGCTCAGGATGTCGACCTCGGCCGCCTGCTTGGCGACCACGCCGGTCTGGCGCTGCGGCAGGATGAGCACGCCGCTGCACAGCTTGATGGTCTTGGTGACGGCGGCGATGAAGGCCATGGTGGTGAAGGTCTCGTGGAAGGGATCCTTCTCGCTGTACAACGGCTTCCAGTCGCCGCGCGCCGCCGCGCCGAACACGTGATCGGCGACCTCGATGCAGTGATAGCCCAGGCCCTCGACGGCCTGCGCCCAGTCGCGGATCTTGGCCGGGTCGGTGCCGATGTCGCGGGTCGGGAAGAGGGCATTCAGCAGCATGGCGGGGTCCTACAGCGGCAAATTCGGAACGCAGTATTGTCTCGGGAATGCGATCGGCAAGCAAACCGACTGCCTTGGCCCCGCATTTCTCACAAGAACCATTGAACTGGCCCGCGCAGATTCCATTTGAACCATAGGATTCGGCGTTTTGGTCGATTGGATCGAGGGCAAGGATGGCGCCGCCAGCGGGTGAAGCTGTGAATCGGCGTGCCAGGATGACCCCCGATCGGCAAGGGGTCATCAAGCGCAACACCTTGATTTCGCTTCTTGCGAACCGAGAGAGTGGGGTCAATTGGACGTCGATCCGGGGTCAACTTTGAACGCCGATTGACATGCGGCGAGCCCGTAGTCGGGACGGCACAGTTTCCTGGCGCTTCTGCTGCGTTCGCGGCCCAAGACGACGCCCGATCCATCGATGCGGTTCTTGTGCTCGTCATTCAGACCCACTCCTGCTGTGGTGACGACGCATTGGCCTTGTTCGGTCCTAAGCTGAGGCTGGTCGTGGCCGCAGCTTTTCGAAAGTCGGAAAGGCGATTGAGGGCTATGAAGCACGCTCCGTTTTCGCAGCCTTGCGACCGACAGCTACACCACCTCAGGGGGGCACGACCGAACGAACTCCGGCATGCTGGCAGTGCTGTCACCCTCCAGGTCTGGTGAGACGAGGAGGTGGCCTGCCACAACTGCTGGCAGGCGAGACCATTTTTTCCCTGCTTGGTGGGAAATAATTGGCCTGCTTGACGATTGGAGGATTGACAATCATAGTAATTTTAAATTACTATAGTAATTATCGCGACATGTCGACCCGTTCTCAGTCGGGAGGTGCCGCGACGGTCCATCTGCTTACGACCCTGGGTGTTCATCTCGGCCATGCCGGCACCTACGACTACCAGCGTCGCGGGAACAGGATCACCGGCTACACGCACCTTCAACAGTTTCGCCCCATTTCGAACATCAATGTCGGTCTACTCTCGCAGCAAGCCGGACTGACCCTGGAGGAAACATTGTCCATAGCGGGCAAGTTTGCGTCGATGTTTTCGAGCAACGCCGATCCCCGCCAACCGTACGGCCTGGATCCCCTGACCTTGCACTACATCAAGCGCGGTTACGAAATCGGCGAAAGCGGCCTGTACGACCGCCCGCCTGGTCAGTGATCGGCGGTGGCACGATGTCGACCGTCGAGGACGCAGTGAAAGGCATCGTCTGGTTTCTGATCGGCGGCGTCATCATCGGCGG
>Ga0194132_10011314_pt1 | contig 11533 bp, 10 predicted proteins | sample TA2KigOf80mmetaG_FD_148612 | JGI IMG/M metagenome (GOLD analysis project Ga0194132, IMG submission 148612) | Freshwater microbial communities from Lake Tanganyika, Tanzania - TA2015054 Kigoma Offshore 80m | ecosystem: Environmental > Aquatic > Freshwater > Lake | place: Tanzania: Lake... | reverse complement strand
CCAAGCCAGACAGCGATCCGTCCATGTCGATGCAGCATGACTGCCTTTCCGCACCCCGAATCCGTGTCCGCCCTTCGCATAGATGTGCAGCTCCGCCGACACGCCCGCATGCTTCAATGCCTGATACATCACCACGCTGTTCTCGGGTCCAGCCACGTTGTCGTCCGTCGCATGGACGAGCATTATCGGGGGCGCATTGGTCGGGATCCGAATGTAGGGAGCCAGGGCAGTCTTGTTGGTTTCTACGCCGGCTGGAAGCTGTGCGACCAGATACCCCGGGTAGACCGACACTGCGAAGTCTGGACGGCAGATTGCCTTGTCGATCTCGTCGACGGGTTCGTATGCGCGTTGGTCAAACTGTGTGGCTGTCGCGATTGCCAGGTGGCCACCAGCCGAGAAACCGCAGATGCCGATCCGGTGTGGGTCGATTCCCCACTCGGCGGCTCGGCTTCGAACGAGGCTCACCGCTCGTTGCGCATCGAGCAGCGGCCCTGGCGCAGGCAACGCCTCGGGCTTGCCATCAGCAAAAGCCTCGTCGAGATCATGGGCGGCAGGATCGGCGTCGAGAGCGAGGATGGGAAGGGCTCGACCTTCTGGTTCACGACGCCCCTGCCCGATGTCGCCCCCGAACTACTCTCCGCCCCCGGCGGCGCAGCCCGGGCGCAGGCCGCCGCCGCCGCTCGGCGTGTCACCACCCTCGCCTCGGAACAATTGCGGGGCCGGCGTTTCCTCGTCGCCGAGGACACGCGCGTCAACCAGCTCCTTGTCCACAAGCTCCTACAAAAGCTCGGCTGCGAAGCCACGATTGCCGCCAACGGCCGGGAGGCGGTCGAACGCTTTGAGCAGGATTCCTACGTTCTGGTGTTGATGGACTGCCACATGCCGGAGCTCGATGGGTTCGAGGCGACGGCGAGGATTCGCGAGATCGAATCCTCCCGCCACCGGGACCGCCGGCCGATCCCCATCATCGCACTCACTGCCGACGCGATGGAAGGCGACCGGGAGAAATGCCTCGCCGCCGGCATGGACGACTACCTTTCCAAGCCCATCCGCTCGGGGGAGCTCGAAGCCATGCTCCTGAAGTGGTCGGGCGACCCGAACGCGCCGTCGCGCCGTGAGCGGAACAATCTCCTGGCGGGATTCCGGGTCGCGCACCCGGTTCAGAGGAATGTTCTCATTCCCCTGACTTCTCCGGACCTCCATGGCCGACTCGCTTTGAAGAGGTTGATTCCGATCCGTAACGGGGTTCTCGGCAAAGCGCCCTGTTTTCTCATCGTGAGTGCAGGCGGGGGGATCGTGGATATGGATTCTCGACGCGAAGGCATCATCCAATCAGGCCGGAAGCTCATGCTGGGTGTGCGGGACCGGCTGAAGTCTTCAGGTGACAAGCCGCTTCATTGGCGCGGGTTCACCCCGGTCCCTGGGGGTTGCCGGGTCACCATGAAGTCCAGTCGATACCCCCGTTGAGACTCATCGCGCGTCTGCCGTCCGATCTCAACCGATCTGTCCTTCGAACGCAGCGCGTTTACCAGGTAAACACTGAGATCCGGAAGGTGTGTGTTGGTGAGTGTGAGGGCGTGCGCTCCAGGACGCAGGCGATCAAATGCCCCAGCGGCGCGGACACGAATGGCTCCGGTCCCATCGCGAATCTGCGGGACGGGGGGCATCTGGACCGAGATCGGCGTGAGGGAGAGCCTTCGGTCGTCGAGACGTAGTGCCATGTCATTCAGCACAGCCCGCCCGTAACCTTCCTCCTCTGCCTTGCTGATCCGGCCATCCCGATCGGAATCGATCACCTTCAACACCCCGCCTGCCACCGCTGCTCCCGGTGTGATGTCCACGGCCAGCTCGACACGGTCGGTGAACACTCCCACCCGGATCGCCTGCAGACATTCATCCAGCCGGTGGGCTGCCACTGCGAGGACGATGCCGAACAGACAACCCGCTGAAATCAGGGTGCATCGCATCTCAACAAAACCTGTGAGTCATCGGGTGGTGAACTTCTTCCCGTAATCGTTGGTGGGGTCCCGATACATGGAATGGATGTGCATGGTGACATCGCCTCCCAGTCGCTGAGGGGCGTATTCGATGAACACCGTGGGGCCCTGGATCCTGAAATATCCCTTGCCGGCCTCCATGGGCCCGCTCCATGCGAACCAGGTGTCATTGAGGTTCCCACGGATCTCATCAAGCTTCGCAGACGCAGCCTCGTCATGAATGATGCCCGACCACTCGGAGATCAACTCGATGAGAATCCGTCTCTGGGTCTCGGTGAACGAGGAAGTCTTCACCCCCTCGGGCTGGATCGTTTCGCCATCGTGACCTGGACCGAGCACCATGTCTCGCATCTGCGATCCGAGCACAGCCTCCTTGCGTTGTGCTTCGGAAAGCATTTTTACCAGCTCGAGCGCCTTGTCGGTTTCGCGGCCCATGGGCCGCACGGTCTTGCCATCCATTGTGAAACGGGCGGGCTGGACGGCGATCAGGCTGGGAGTCAGCACCCCGTGAGGGCCGGCGACGGTGATGTTCAGGGCGAGGTGATGCCCTCCAAACTGAATCATCCAGGGCTCCGAGACCGACGGCTTGCCCATGAAGGAGATGAAAAACTCATCGCGCCCGAAAGGCGGGGCATTGCGTGAGGCTTCCTTGCGGAGGACCTCATCCGACTCGACGATGCCCACGACCTTTTCATAGCCCATCCGACTCAAGGACGCGGCGAGCAGCTTCATGGCGGCGTCGCGCTGGGATGCCTTGAGATCCCCCATGCGGAGGCCGCGCCGCTCCGCCATGTTGACAGGCAGATTGGACCATCGCTTCCTCTGGGCGGAATCGTTGAAGTCGAACATGACTTTGGAGCGCTCATCCTTGCTCAAGGAGTCCAGGAACAGCTGTGCGGAGTCAACAATGCGCCGCGTTTGATCCGCGCTCGCGGCGTGCAGGGATCCGGCCGTCCAGGCCGTGAGCAGAAAAAGGACACAGAGAGCGGCGAGGGGAGGGATCCTGGAGGGCTTGATGTGGTTCACGGGCGCACGCTAGATTCGACTCCCCGGCTGGGCAAACGAAATTGGGACGCCCGGGGACCATTACCCGAATCCGTGACCTGCATAAGGACCGTTGGGATCCGCATTGAGCCCCTGGACACGGATGGGAACCGCGACATGATGCTGGGTTGGCTTGTCCTGACGGGTGGCCCCGCCGGGTGATCGAGCCTTAAACTCTTGTGGAGTCTCAATGTTGGAAACGACACGAAGGCCTGTGTGCGAAGCGTTTGCCGCCTGTGTAGGAATTGGATTGGTGTTGTCACGGCGCTGGTCTCCCGCGGATGGAGGACTGGGATCGATCCAGGCCGATACATGAACACATCAACGACTTCCGCTCCCATGACGGCACCGCCTCCTCGACAGCCGCTCTCAGCGCCTCCGGAAAAACCCGGCTTCGATTCCACATCCGAGCAGCCACGCCGGACCACCAGCCCTCGCCTGCCTGTCGGCATGGCCAATGTGGGATTCTGGGTGGTCGCAGCGGTCGCTGGATTGGTCTGGTCCATTCCATCGCGGCAAGGCCTCGGGTATGACCAGCTCCTGGGTGTGCTGGTATCGCTGTTCGCAATCCAAACACTCTTCGACTTCCACGCCGCTCACCGGTGCGAGCTGGCTCCTAATCCGCGTCGCATCGGCGCCTTCCTGTCTGTGTGGGCACGCAGCGCGGTTGTCCACTGCGCGCTGCTGGCCCTGACGGGGACCGTCATTCTCCTCTCCTGGCGCACTTTTCAGAGCTTCGTCCCGGGGGTGTTGGGGATGTTGGGGTTGTTGGTGGTGGCTCGACCGGTGTTGTTGCGTCTGACAGGTGCGCAATGGCATTCACCGATTCACAGCGATGGGCTGGAAATAGTTCCCGTGAGCACGCCAGTCGGAGCATTTACGGGTGGTTATGTGGGCGTGAGCCGGAGATCACCCCTCCTGGTCCCGGTGGAGTGGATGAGCCAGCTGCCTTTGCGGGAGCTGGAAGCAGAGCTGTTGAGGCGAAAATTCCAGCGCTCCGCGGGACATCCGCTGAAGGCCGTGAGCGCAGCCATCATATGGAATGTCGCCGGGGCGTATCTCGCACAATGGGTGCTTGCAGGAAATCAGCTGCCGGCCATCCAGCTTCTGATCGGATTCGCATCGTGGATGACACTCTGGACTTTTCTGGGCCTGCTTGTGTTTCCCTCCTGGACGCACCGGGCAGTGTTCGCAACCGATCGTGCCGTGGGGGATTCCACACCGGGGTTGGGCGACTGGATCCGGAGGTTTCCGAGTCTGGTCGGGGAGGATGGACATCTGTCTGCACGAATGGAATCCACCTTCTATCCGATTCCATCTGCGGAGCGGCGTTTCGCGATGCTACAGCGTCCCACCCCCACATCTGTCTGGGGCGATGTCGCCCGGACAAACCTCTACTTTTCCCTCTGCGGACTTACACCGATCGGACGGGCGGTTCACTGCAACCTGGGACGACCGGTTTGTTGGATCCTTCCACCGAACACTTGAACGACCCGCATGCCGTCCGCACGCAGGACTGCTCAGCTGTCGGATGCTGGTGTGGTTCACTGCCATCCCGGCATAAGTCGTCGGTAGCAAGGCTTTCCCGTTCCACCCAGCGGCTCGGTGATTCGCTCTGCGCGGCCCGTGTTTCGAGTCTGAAGGTGGGTCAGCATCCGCCAGGGTCACGCCATCGACGTCCACGGTGGCGATGTGTCACCTTTGGGGAGTGGCTTTTTCGGGTCGTGGGATCATGGCCAAATGGAGGGCGGCTATTGAAGACGCCCCCCTGGAGTTGCGTTCCGGTACATCTGTTGCGGGCTTCGGTTCAGGCCTCGAGCACCAGATCCGCCGTGGTGCGGTCCTCGGGGAGTGATTTCTCCCCAGCGTCCGGTCTAACGCGAACGTCACCCTGAGCGCCAGCGAAGATTCGCGAGATCGAATCCTCGCGGCACCGCGACCGCCGACGCATACCTATTATCCCCCTCACTGCCGACGGGATGGACGACTACCTTTCCAAGCCGATCCGCTCGGGGGAGCTCGAAGCCATGCTCCTGAAGTGGTCGGGCGATCCCGAACGCGCCGTCGCGCCGTGAGCGGAACAATCTCTCGGCGGGATTCCGGGTCGCGGAGTTAGGAATCACCGAGGTGACATCCGCTGACTGCCCTCGTTCGTACACCGAGTTCCTACCAAACCAGTTAATCGCGGGTCCAACGGGGCGGCGCATCGGCGCCCCAGATGGGGTTTCTGCGGTAATCCCAGCCCTCGATTTTTTGACCGTAACTCAGTGTGAAACGCCATTGTTCATCCGTCAGCCGGGTTGGGCTTCCTTGCACATCCAGCTCGAAGTGGCTGGCCACGGGTCCCGCAAAGCAAATCTTTCCCGCTGGTGTATCGATCGCTACGTACATCAGAGGCGGAGAGCCCACTGCCTGATGGAGCACCCCGCCAGGGTCGCCGGTAAGCGGATCCGGGTAGTCGGTATGGACATCAGCAATGATGGAGGGTGAGGAGGCCGCTCCGAATTTTTCGTGAAAGCCGTTTGGCAATGAGTCTGCGAATTCCACGCGATAGCGAAGAGGAACGTAGAAAAGACTGGGATACCACCCGCTTTACAGGTTGATACCCCCCAGAGTATAACCCCAAGACATACTGTCCGTTTCTTCGATAAGTTTGGAGAGGAAGGTCTTCAGGCTCTCGGGAGGTTCCACGCGGTTGAGCTGATGCCGGGATACTTCACGGAGTTTGGCCACGGTGTCAGAGAAGTGGCGGAGATGGCTCGCGGCGTTGCTGAGGATCAGCCCGGCCGGAACAACAAAGGATCGCGAGTCATTTACGGCCGGAAGGCTCGCCAACCTCACCATCGGAAGATCCTGCACTCTACCGACCCTTTCCAGCCCAGAGGCCATACTGGTCCCGAGCGCTTGCATTCGATCCCAAAACTCGAGCCTCGGCTCGACATAAGCCGCAGGAAAATAGCAGAGGAAGGGGAGCGTGCTCGACTGTTTTGTGTATAGAATGGATGCATGCCTAAGATGCGTCCAGGAGGCCAGCTGACTGTTCAAGGTGTAACGCGACCAGGCAAGTGTTCTCATCGCTTCCGGATACTCGCTTCCCGTCGTGGGACCTGAAAGACCGCGCAGCATCCAAAGCCATCCGGTGTAAAGGCTCTGGTTCCACGCCTCGGAGGCAGCGGCGTCGACCGTGAGTCGCGCTGCAAGCAGGTTGTGCTGATATTCCCTCCCGTTTTGCCAGCGTGCCGGATGTGGACCGCTGGCTGGCGCCCTGATGCTGTCCGCGATGAGGGGAGCGACCGAGTCGTTGGCCAAAACTCCATACGCCACATCCAAAGCACTGGGCATGCGGCGAGTCAGGATGCTTCCGTTGCGCTTAACCGCGTCCATGACCACGCGCGTCATCAACCAGGCATCGGGCGAGAACCTTTGCCCGAAAAGATGAAACACTCCCGGAAACCTGGCCTCGCCCCAGCCCAGCCAGTAAAGGCCTGGAACGTTCTGCAACCCGAGTTGGCCATTCAGAATCTTCGCCTGGATGGCCCGCACCCGGGACTCGGATGCAGTTTCCGCCACCGAACTTATCCCCTCGGCGTGGAGGACGGAATCAAGCTGTGGCAGAGTCATCGAGTCAGTGACACCGTAGAGCAGTCGACAAACCTCCTCGATCAACTGCCAGTGCCCCTTCGCTGCTGTGTTCGAAGCCAGGTCCCGGAGAACGATGGCGTCCAGGAGTTCACGGGGGCGGGCCATTGCGGGAACCAGGTGAACGTGCGCCGCTGCGCCAGGACATCATCGGGGACATTGACCAATTCCAGCATGCCGGAGCGAATCCCGGAGAGATAAGGTCGCCCGGACTGGAGCCACTCCCCCGGTTGCGCCGCATCGAGACTGGTCAGCAGGCCGTAGCCCACCGATTGGAGTTGGTTGGGTCGGGCGAAGCTTCGGCGGAGGACTTGGCCGCTAATGTAGCGAGTGCCGTCGGACAGGAGAACCCGAATGTAGCCGCTCCAACCCACGTCAAAGGCGTTCACCACTGCCGATGGATCCGCGGCCGCCGGGCGAAATAGCCCATCGATGCGCACATCCCCAACCTCCACCAGGGCAGGATCCGTGAAGCCTTGGACCCGCTCGCCTTGATAGGTGACGAGCCAACCATCCCGATCGAGAACGAAGGCACCTGCTCGCGTCGCGAACGACTCGTCAGTGATCGGGTCGCGGACGATGAAGAAGCCGTCGCCTTGTATGCCGAGATCGGTGGGATTACGCGTCCAGGTCAGCAAACCTTCGGCCCGTGGGCCGGTCTGAAGGCTGGCGGACCAGGCCGTCAAGCGCATGGGTTCAGGGTCGATCTCGAGCTCGCCGCTGCGAATCAGGCCGAGGCCCGCGCTACCGGGAGGTCCGGGTTCGCTCCTTGGTTGCGCCGCAGCCTGACTTCCGTAGAGCCGGTAGGCCAGGCGGATCAATCGATCGGGCTCAGCAAAATTCTGGAGCAGGATCTGGCCACGAATAAACCGCGTGCCGTCCGCAAGCCGCACCCACAGTAATCCGGTCGAGTCGATTGTGAATGACTCAATATGGGCGCTAGGATCCGTCGCCGGCGGCGCGCCGGCCCTGTCGATCACGAGGTCGCCGTGGAGGGTCAGCGAGGCATTTTTCAGGCCTTGCACGCGAAATCCATGCACCGACGTCAGGTAACCATTGATGTCCACGCGGAAGTCCCCATGCCGGGTGACCAGCTCTGTGTTTGAATCCCTATCGCGAAGGATGAACCAGCCGGGACCATCGATGGCGAGGTCCGAGTGAGCCCCCGTGGTTTGCGTAACCCCCGTGATTTGGATGGCTGCCCTCACGGGCAGGGATTCGGCTACCAAAAGTGACCCGATGACGATCGCGATATGTGCGGTCTGAAACCTCCAAGGTTTCTTCATTCGTCTCCGAATACCAACGTGTCGATCGGAGGGCAATGAGTTTTCGTCTTCGCGGACTCTTCTGGCACGACCAAACTCAAACTCACGACGCCGGCGGCAACGGGCGCGGCTGCGCCGTGGCTGAAGCTTGGTGGATCAAACAAGCCGGTGCCGACAAAAGACGGTTCTACAATCAGCTCCCCTCCGGTGCCTCGGCCGCGAGGCGGCGGAACTTCGCCACGGCTTCGTCGTAAGCCTGCATCGCGTCGCCGCGTTCGGGCTCGCGGATGCTGTTGCGACGCTGTTCGCGCAAGCGTTCGATGGTCTCGATACACCAGAGCGCGCTGCGACGCGAGGCGCGGAGGGGCTCTTGGCCGACCTGGACGTTCACCGGGTTGGTGTGGAGTTGGGGAAACTGACGCAATGCCACCCAGCTGCTACGCTGGATCGGCACGCGGAATCGCAACGGATGAACCTTTCCATCGGCGGGCACACGCGCCGACGCAACGGCCCGTCCGTTAACGACGATTTCCACGACGCGCTCGCCGCCGTTCGACATCGCATCGGTGCGCGAGCCGTGGAGGGTGACCGTGTCGCCACTCCAGTGTTTGCCGTCGGGCGGCAGCGCGAACCCGTGCGCGACCAGGGCGGGCGTTTCGGCGGCAAAGGCGACTTGGGCTTCGATGGACACGTCGCCCGGTGTGTCGAGACTGACTTCGCCAAAGCCAGGCGCGGTTCCATTCACCTTGAACGCCAGCGCGTGCGCGAAGCCATCGCTTACGTACGAACGCCCGCGCGCGAGGCCGTCGCACCAGGCGGCGAAGTCGAGGCGCTTCTGGCGGCCGAGCTGCACATACACGCGCCCCTGGCCGACGCGCTCGCCGCTCATGCAGGGAAAATCCGTCTCGCCGCTGACCTTCAGCGGGAAGCCGCAGTTCATCAGGTGATACCACATGTTCCACTCGGCGATGCGCGGCGTGTCCATCGCGCTGATGAAGTCGCACACGCCATGCGCCACCGTCACGCCAATCTCCATCGCGCCCACGCCGTTCATCGGGGGCACGGCAAAGTTGGGCAGCTCGCCGGCGGCTCGCTCGTGGGCCGCGGCCAGTTCGGCCTCGGTCAAGACGCTGTCACGGTCGTCGTCGATGTCCCCGAAGGCGAACGGCAGCAGTGCCGCCGTTGTTTCTGCCGCAGTCAGTCGCACATCGCCGTCCGCGTCATGTTTCTGAAGGAGTCGCTTCACCGCTGACTGCGTGTGAATTTCCAGTCCGCTCGCCGAGTGGGCGTAGCCTGTGAACCCGCCTTGCTCCTTCGCCCAACGCATCACGGGCAACGTCCACGACGGCCAGCCCTTGGTCTTGAGCCCCTCCGAGCCGGGATACGTCTGGTCTTTCAAGTTGAGCAGGCAGACGTGGCCAAGCGCGTCCGAGCCAAACCCGCTGATCTCCAGATCGTATTTCATCACCGTGAGCGGCTTGCTCAACCGACTCACACCCGGCGCGAAAAACTTCCGCTGATAGTCGAAACACGGCCCCCACGTCAGCACGCAGCCCACGTTCAGCCCTTCACCCTCGACCTGCTTGAACATGTCCTCCGGCATCACGCCTTCGGTCGGACTCGTGTAATGCGCGCAGCCCGCCCCGTGGATGTGGTGGTCGCCGCTGTAGAAGCCGGACCCGGCGGGATCAATCCAGCGCTCGAGCTGGAAGGAAAGCTCGGCTTTCGCGGTGCGTGGAATTGTCTCCTCACGCCGTTGCCTCCGATACTCCGGGCCGCGGACGGATTCAACCGTGAGCCTGCCAGGGGGCAGCAGCACGATGTCGCCGTCGCTTCGATAAACTTGCGGCTGGAAGTAGAAGTCCGGCGCGAGACGCTTCGCCTGCGGCGGATGCACATGGCCGGCGGCGTCACGGAAAATGAAACTCGCGGTGGCCGGCGAGCCGTCGTGATCGCGCACACGCAGCTTCACGCGCACGGCGGGCTGGATGTCGAACAGCACGGGCACTTCCGCGCGGAAGCCGAGGTCTTGCGTCGCTCCACCCACGTCGAATGCGATCGTGGCCTCGCGCTTGCCGGCGTCGCGACTGTGGATGAGCGCCAGCGCATACTCCACCTCCAGGCCGCTCAGATGCGGCGTCATCGGCGGACGCGCGAACAACGCCACGTCGAGGAACGCGTTTGTACCTGCCGTCTTTGTCTCGGTTTCGCGCAGCGACTCGCGCTGCATGCGCTTGGCGCTGAGGGGCGTCATGCCCGCAAAGACCTGTCCGGCCTGCGGACTGGTGAGGCGAAGCTCCTTCGTGACCGTGCTGAGATTGACGACCTTTACGATGACCGGGGTATAGCCACCCTGTTGCAAAACGGCCTTCGCCGGTCCGCGCCGCGCCTTGACGCGCGATTCGGGATTCAGCTCCACCACGAACAGCGCGTGTTCATCCAGCAACTGCTGCAGCCGATCGGCGTCGGGCTTTCGAGCGGCCTCGGCGATGGATTGTTTCACTTCCGGCGGCAGCGACGCTCCCATGACATCGAGCGCCTCCACGAGCCGCGTCACGTTCGCGGCCAGCGGCTGCGCCTCCACGGGAACAGGCGTCACTTGTCCGGCAACAGAGCCAGGATGGAGCAGCGCGGCTATCGCGGTGACAGTTGCCGCGGCCAGCTTGAGCTTGCCGAAAGTCCCTCGAAGGTGCAGGAGTCGCCTGAAACCGATGGCGGAACAGAAATTCATGAAGCGATTGGAGGGATTTCGCATTCGTCGATTGAGCATGGGCAGACGTTTTCGGGCGAGCCCGGGTGAATCAAGGCGATTGTTGCTCTGCGGGACGAGAAAACGCATTGGAAAGCGCCTTCCGGACGCTTCGCTGCTGGGCAGAGCAAAGGAGTAATGAAGAGACGACCGATCCATGTGGTTTCACCCACTGGGTGAACGGCGGCACGGAGAGGCGGCTTACCAGCCGCCGGGGTGGCAGGGCGGCTGGTAAGCCGCCCCTCCGGTCTCCAGTCCGCAGTCCGCAGTCCGCAGTCCGCCTTTACTTGTTGCCGCAGTGCGCATTTCCAGGCAGTAGGAACGAACAGTCAACGAAATTCCAAACCATGAACCGCCTTCTGATCGCCCTCACGTCGCTCGTCCTCCTTGCCACCACCCAAGCGGAGGATCGCGCTTTCACTCGCACGGAAGATGTCATTTATGGCCGCGCCTTCGGCACGGCGTTGACGCTGGACGTCATGCGCCCTGAGAACCCCAACGGCCTGGGGGTGATTTACGTCGTCAGCGGCGGCTGGTTTTCCGATCACGCGTTCATCTCCGCGAAGGTCGTGCAGCCGCTGCTCAATCGTGGCTACACCGTGTTCGCCGTGGTTCACGGCTCTAATCCGCGCTTCCACATCCCGGAAATCATCGAGCAGATGGAGCGATCGGTCCGGTTCATCCGCTTCAACGCGGTGAAGTACGGCGTGGATCCGGATCGCCTCGGTGTCGCCGGCGGCAGTGCGGGCGGACATCTCTCGCTGATGCTGGCGACACGAGGCGGCCCCGGCAAACCCGACGCCAAAGACCCCATTGATCGCCAGAGCAGCGCGGTCCAG
>Ga0194132_10011310_pt1 | contig 11540 bp, 10 predicted proteins | sample TA2KigOf80mmetaG_FD_148612 | JGI IMG/M metagenome (GOLD analysis project Ga0194132, IMG submission 148612) | Freshwater microbial communities from Lake Tanganyika, Tanzania - TA2015054 Kigoma Offshore 80m | ecosystem: Environmental > Aquatic > Freshwater > Lake | place: Tanzania: Lake... | reverse complement strand
GGTCATGTCCCGTTTAGTCACCAGCAAGATTTCCAGGCCCCAAAGAAACTTTGCTCAAATCTTCTCGACGCCTCCCATTGTGTAGATGAGGGTCGAGTCCTTCGTTCTTTTTGCTGTTGGCGTCGATCCTGGATGACAGTATCACGTTCAGGCGAGCCAGTAAAGCGAAATCCAACCAGCAACCCTAGCCCGCTTGCGGTCGACGCAGGTGGGCCTTTTTATTTCATGGAGCACGAATGAACCAATCATTTGAATCATCGCTGTCCGGCGCGGAAGTTGCCCGGAAGACTTACACTGTTCGCGAAGTGAGCCGGATCCTCGGGATCGGGCGAAACACCGCTTATGAAGCGGTCAAGACCGGCGACATTCCGTCGGTAACGATTGGCCGGCGCGTACTGATTCCGCATTGTGCCGTCGAGCGTCTGCTGACCGGCGCTGCCGCTGAAAAGCTCGCGGCGTAACACGAGCCTCGGCTAGTAGTTCAAGATTGCGCGCATGGGCCTACAACGCTCCGCGCGCGAGGGACTCCGTTGTTCGGTCCGGGGTCCCTTTACCCATTCGTCGGCGGCGGCTGGGTGTCCTGTAGTTGGAAGTCGTCGGGTGATTGGCGGCGCCGGTGGGGTGTTTTCAAAGGGTGTCTTCAAAGGGGTGCGATATGGAGAGTTGTTTGAATTGCAAGTGGTGGAGGCCGTTAGACGATGTCGATCCGAACGGCGCGGCGGGCGAGTGCGAGCCGACGGAGACTGACGATTACGGCGTTACGCTGGCGGGCGCGTGGCCTTCGAAGGCGAAGAGCCTGGACGGCGGCGCGGCGGTTCTAGTAACGGCGGCGGGCTTCTGCTGCTCGGAGTGGCAATCGGGCGGGGCCGAAGGTGGTCGATGAGCGGGAACCGAAGCGAATCAACGTGTGGAGGCGCTACATGATAGCGCCTCTTCCGGTTCCTGTGCTGATCGCGCCGGACCTGTCTCCTGGCGCGAAGCTCTGCTACGCGGTGCTCTGCCGATATGCGGGCAAGGATGGCGTCTGCTACCCGTCGCTTCGGACACTCTCGGACAACTTGAACGCCTCTAGCGTGATCCCCGCCGGCCCGTAGCGGCCGCGTATGTGGAAAGTGTGTCGCCGCTTGTTCTTCACCTTCAGGACATACGGTTCGAACTCGGGAATCGGCTGTCCGCCTGCCGGGCTGCTTTCGAGGTGCGTGGCATTGACGCACGGAGTGCAAAGGATGCTCGTGAGCCCATCGAGATTGATGATATGGAGCAGGTCATAAGCGGGAGTAAGCCTCCCGCATCGCTGGCATGTCGATTCTTTCGCCACTGGGAGAGGATACCAACCCGCCCGCTGATAGAATAGCCAAACGTGCCCTTATCGCCCGGCCAACAGCTCGGTCACTTCGAAATCGTAGCGCCGCTCGGCGCGGGCGGGATGGGCGAGGTCTATCGCGCTCGCGACACCCGCCTGGGCCGCGAGGTCGCGCTGAAAATACTGCCACGCGAATTCGTTAACGACCGCGACCGCCGTACGCGTTTCGAGCACGAAGCCCGCGCCGTGGCCGCGCTGAATCATCCCGGCATCGTCGCGCTCTTCGACATTGGCAACGACGGCGACACGCACTACATCGTCAACGAGCTGGTCGAAGGCGCGACGCTGCGCGCAGCGCTCACTGGCGGCGCAATGCCACAGCGCAAGGCCGTCGAAGTCGCCGCCGATATCGCCGACGCGCTCGGCGCCGCGCACGCCAAGGGCATCACGCATCGCGACATCAAGCCCGAAAACATAATGATCACGCGCGACGGGCGCGCGAAGATTCTCGACTTCGGCCTCGCCAAGGACCGCTCGCCCCGCGCCGATGGCGCCACCGAAACCGCCGTAACCGATCCGGGCGTTGTAATGGGCACCGCCGGCTACATGTCGCCCGAACAGGTGGAAGCGCAACAGGCCGATCACCGCGGCGACGTCTTCAGTTTCGGCGCGGTGCTGTATGAGATGCTCTCCGGCACGCGCGCGTTTGCAAAGGCGACGCAGGTCGAAACGCTGACGGCGATACTGCGCGAGGATCCCGTGCCACTTGCGGTATCGGCGGCGCTGCAGCAAATCACGGCGCGCTGTTTGGAGAAAGAGCCGGAACGCCGTTTTCAATCGATGAGGGATCTGGCTTTCGCGCTGCGGACTTCGTCGACTGCGACGACTACCACCCACGCGGCCATCGTGACGAAGGCGAAGCGCAACTGGCTCTGGCCGGCGACAGCGCTTGCTTGCCTTGCGCTGGTCTTCGTCCCGCGCGGCGAGGTCACGGGCAACAAGCTGAAGCTGACTCCGATCGCGCGCGACAAGATGACAGAATCGAATCCGGAATTTTCGCCGGATGGAAAATCGCTCGCCTATCTGCGCACCGATCACACGAAAACGCAAATTATGCTGCGAGTGCTGGCAGACAGCGAGCCTGTGGTTCTCACCGAATATGAAGGCCGTCGTTCTGGAGCCGTCACTTCGAGTCCCTCCTGGTCCCAAGATGGTGCCCACATATTTTATCCGGGACGGGATGGGCTGTACCGGATTGCGGTCTCTGGCGGAGCTCCGCGTCAGATCCTGCCACGCCCCGGGGTCGCTGCGGCTATCCCCGGCTCTTCTGGATTGGCGATTGCAAGCGCCGCCGGAGCCTATTCGGTGCAACTCGATGTCATCGACGCGATCGATGCGAAGCCAAGGCCGATCGCGAAATACGAGACCCCTTTCGCGGCAGGGTTGGGCCTGTACGTCTTGAAATTCGCTCCCGGCGGGCGGCGATTGGCGCTCACCGCGTCGGGAGGACTTTTGATCATCGATTGGCCTTCTGGCGCACTTCTCAAAACGTACACCAGCGAACCGACTATCCGATCTTTTGGGTGGATGCCCGACGGCGGCCATGGGGTAATGGCGGGCATGTTTCGCGCAGGCATCGAAGCGATTGATATCGACAGCGGGGCAACCCGGATGCTGCATCCGGGCAGCATCAGCCACGCCAGCGCGAGTCCCGACGGCAGGAGAATCGCGCTGGTACCCACGACGGTCACATCGGACATCGTGGAATTCTCGATCACAGGCGAACGGGTGCGCGACCTCGTCTCGTCCGTCGAAATGGCACAAGCGCCTGAATGGTCTCCAGATGGCAAACGGTTGGCGTTTCGGCAGTATCTGACCCCAGACACGTCGGCGGTCATGGTTCGCGATTTGGCTGCAGGCACGAATCACACCGTCGTGCGGCTTCCCATCCGCGGAACGATTCCCTCTCCGCAATTCTCGCCCGATGGCAAGCGAATCGTCTATCCCGATGATGGAAAACTTTGGACAGTGCTCGCATCGGGCGGCATTGCAACTCAGTTGATCGAAGCCGAAAGGGGTTCGGTAACTTGTTGGTCCCCGGACGGGAGCTGGATCCTGACGTCGTCCGGCAACGCCCTACGTAAGATTCCCGCAGGAGGCGGCCCTGCCGTGAATTTGAACGCCAACACCAAAATGAGAATTGGTTCCTGCACTTGGGCCAAAAGCGGAATCTATATCTCATCCAGGTCCGGGATACTACGCATTCCCGAGAATGGCGGCGCAGCGGTTTCTATCGGCGAATTCGTCGGAGCTTCAGTTAACGGCATCAGCCCCGACGGCACCACGCTATACCTCTCGCGGAGCGGCAATCAGCTCCTGGCTGTCGACGCAAAGACCGGCCAGGTGACAAAGACCGTCGACATTCAGGCCGACGGACTGGTTCGCGGTGTGTCCGTTCATCCCGACGGCAAGCGCCTTGCCGTTTGGATAGAGAGAACACTCAGCGACCTCTGGCTCCTCGAAGGCTTCCCCGTTCCGACGACGGGCATCGAGCGTCTCTTCCGCAAGTGGAAAGACCCTTCGTAGCCCCTACTTCTTGTGAATATAAATCGGCCCGTTCAATGTCCGAAACGATATCTCCGCCCCACCGCCGTTAATCTTGCCCGTCACTGTACGGTCAAACTTCAACTTATACTTCGGGCCGTCGCCGCGGCCAGACTCAGTGCGCGTTACAGTCGGTGAAACCTGCACATCGAAGTAGCTGTAGATATCACCGTGCTGGCTGCTCAGTTTCAAGTCGGCCTTCGTAGCCGAGGGCAGCGTCACATCAATACGCCCGTTGAGCGTGCTGAACGACATCGGCTTACCTTCCGGTACGCGCGTCATCGTCACCTTTAGCCGCCCATTCAACGCATGTGCGACGACAGGGCCGGAAACATCAACCAGTGTAATCACGCCGTTGACTGTGTCCGCATTGACCTCGCCGTCAAGCCCTTCCACACGAATCTCCTTCGCGTTGACGGATTTCAGATTGACCGAACTTGCAGCGGGAACAAGCACCGTATACGAATTGCCACTCAAATGACCGGGCTTGATCGTGACGACGTTGTTCTCCTCTTCAATCGTCACTCCGCCGCGGCCCAGATCGATCCGCTTCATGCCGTTCGGCGCTGGCTTGGCCGATGGCAGCGGGGCATCAGAGTCAATGATCACCTCGCGGCCGGCATGGGGCTTAACGATGATCGAACCGTTGACGGTCGTGAACTTAAGATGCGCCGGACGCGAGGGATCGCGAAGCGGGATCGTCATCCGCTCGGCGAGAACCGGCAGCGCGAACAACAGAAGCGCGTATCGCATTACGGACGCCCCTTGGCCAGCGAGTGCAGCATCACCGAACCGCTCACCGTCTCCACCGTGATCTTCGGCCCGCCGTTGCCGGCGCGCATGTGAACGCCGCTGCCGCGCTTATAGACAATCTTGTTGCCGGCCTTCGTCTCCGACGATCCGCTCACACCAATCGGCGTCATATCGAAATCGGTAAACGCGTCGCCGTTGACGGTCTTCATCGAAAAGTCGGCATTCAGAGTCGGCTGCAAATAGAGCGCCAGTTTCCCGTTCACAGTCTTTAGCATCGTATCGTTGCGCGGGTTATTGCGGAAGACAGCGGTTACGGAACCGTTGACAGTTGCCATGTCACCGCTCCCTTCGACGTCGTGCAACTTGATCGAGCCGTTGACGGTCCTGATTTTATAGTCGCCGCGCATGTCCTTGATATCGAGCGAACCGTTGATGCTTGAGATTTCCAGGCGGGCATCCCGTGGAGCCTGCACCAAGAACTCATGCGAGAAATGTTTATCGCGGCCGCTCCAGTTGCTCTTGCGTTTGGTCTCCGCGCCGCAGACGCCATCCGACCACGGACCTTTGACGCCCGCCCTTACATGCTGCGCGTCGCCGGTGATGACGACATCAATTTCCCGCTTCAGTTCGTCCAAATCGGACTGCGAGTCGCCCTTCAGTTTTTCATGCACCGTAAAGCGGACCTCGGCGCCGTTGCCGGGCTCTACGCGAACCGACCCGTTGAAGCCGCACACGTGCAGCGTGCCTCCGGCGGCGAGCGGAAGTGCCTTTTCTACAGTGCGCTTCGATTCGACGTCGCACCACGCGGGCGCGGCCAGCAATATCAAAATTGCGATTCTCATTGAAATCCTCGTTTCTGTGGGTTCGCAAGCACTGCTTGCACGTATTCTTTAACGCTTGGATGAATATTGCCGTTGTTGAGCAATTGCGGCAGTCGCGGGTCTTCTGAAAGGAGGTCGATGACCGCAATCTGTACCAGCGGCGAATCGTCGGCATTCAAAATCTGCCACATCGATTCGCGAGACTTCGTCGATTGCGGGAACCGGCGCAGCGCATCGGCGGCCGCGAGCCGCACGTCAACCGACGGATCGGCGCGCAGAGTGTGCGACAGCGCCTCGGCCAGTTCCGGATCGCTCGCGTCGACCGACGCCGAATACCGAATGCCGCGCAACCGCTCGCTCGCCGATTGTTGATCGAGCAGCGACAGCGCAACCACCTCACGCAGGCTCCGCACTTCTTTCCGTAGCGAAGCGATATCGTTCGAGGGTGCGCTCGCGCGCCCGCCGTAAAACCCAAGTCCGGCCGCCAGCAACGCCGAAGCTGCCAGCGCCAACGGCCAATAATTCCGTGGCCTCGGCAACTGCAATCGCATCCGTGGCGCAACCGGGGCCGGCATCGCCGCCATATTCGACCACAGCGCCACACTCGCGCGGCACTGTTCGCAGACAGCCAGATGCGCGTCGACTTCGGCGCTTGGCACCCCGGCGAGATAGTCGGCCAATTGAAGCTCCAGCGAACTGCACTCGGTATTCATCGTTTCGCCTCCATCGCCAGCAATATCGGGTCTCGCGACAGCGCCGCGTACGCCTCGCGCAACTGCCCCAGCGCACGGAAAACGCGCACTTTCACGGTGTTGGTTTCAATGCCAAGCAACTCGCCGATCTGGTCGTACCGCAATCCCTGAAACCGGCTCAGAATCAGCAGTTCGCGCTTGTCCGGCGCGAGTTGCAGCAACGCTTTGTGCAACAGCGCGTGCTCTTCGTCGCGCTCCAAGGAGCGGCCGGAAGGTGCGGCGAATTCATGCTGCGCGGGCATCTCGGTTTCCCATTTCGACTTTCTCGAACGATCGATAAACGTGTTGTGCGCAATCCGATACGTCCATCTCGTGAACTTCATCGCCGGATTCCACGTTTCACCTTTTTTCAGCAGCCGCAGAAATACGTCCTGCGTCAGATCTTCGCTCGCCGAAGCGCTTCCGCTCATGCGATAGAAGTACCGGTACAACGCGGCATGATGGCGGTCGAAAAGCGCTCCCAAAGCATGGGTATCGCCCTCGCGGACCGCGGTCATCAACTGCTCGTCTGTCTCGATGGACTGCAAACCCGTTCTCGGAAGCTATTACGGACGAGCGCCGAAATCGTTACAACAGCGTACCGGTCGACGACGCGAACTTCGGCGCGTCGATACCCATCTTGTGCAGCATGCTCAAGAACAGATTCGGCAGCGGATGATTTTTCTGCTTGTCGAACGCCAAGTGTTGCCCGTGTTTGAACCCGCCGCCGGCCAGCAGCACGGGTAGATTATCGGTCGTGTGTTTGTTGGCGTCTCCGAAGTTCGAACCGTAGAGCACCATCGACCGATCCAGCAGCGTTTCGCCGTCTTCCTTCACGGCCTTCAATTTCGCGAACAGTTCGTTCAGCAGCTTGAAGTGCCACGTGTCGATCGCGGTCAACTGGGCCAGCTTGCTCTCATTACGTCCGTGATGCGAAAGGTTGTGATAGCCGTCGGTGATTTGCACGCCTTCCACATCGATCGCGGGCGAATTCGAGCTATCGAGAAATAGCGTGATCAGTCGCGTCGAATCGGTCTCGAACGCCAACCGCGCCATGTCGTACATGAGCCGGACCTTTTCCATGTACAGCCGCGAGTCGGCCGGGTCTTTCGGCTCCGGCGCGGTGGTCTTCGGTTTGGGCTTCTTTTCCCACTCCCGCGCCAGCACCAACCTCCGTTCAAGTTCACGCACGCCGGTCATGTACTGATCAAGCCGTTCGACATCGCGCGCGCCAAGATCTTTCTTCAAGCCGCGTGCATGTTCGGCAACCGAATCCATGATGCTCTCGCCGAGCTTCAATCGACTCATCTGCCGCTCGATCTCTTCGGCCGACCCCTGCAGAAACAACCGCTTGTAAATCGCCGACGGCGAATCTTCGCACGGAATCATTACACCACCGCCGGTCCACGTCAACGAGCGCTGACCGCGATTCACGTTGACGCCAAACGTCAGTGACGGAAATCTCGTCTTTACGCCGATCTGTTCGGCCATCACCTGATCGAGCGAGATCGAATTCCGAAATCCGCCATTGGCCGGATGCGGCGCGGCCGTAAGGAAACATACCTCCGACGCGTGGCTGCCGTCTACATCGGGATGCGACAACCCGCTGAACACGGTGAAGTCGTTGCGAAACGCGGCGATCTCTTTGAGATACGCGGGCAGTTCGTAATCGCGGCCCGCTTTCGTTGGAAAGAACCCGCCGGGCAAAACGCCAAGGTTGTTGCAGATCGCCAGCATGCGGCGTGGTGTTTCTTTCGCTTGTGCGAATGCCTCCAGGTGCGGAAGTCCCAGCGCGACACCCGCGCCACGTAGCAGAGTTCGACGTGTGATTTTCATTTGTGCGTGAATAGCGGGCTCTGAACGACCTCGCGCATCAGCGTGCGGAAGCCGTAGTTACTGGATTTGGCGCGATCGAGAATCGCCTCAACCGCCGGGCGGTCGGAGAAGCGCACGGGCGCGCCGGTTGCGTAAGTGACAAGTTGGTTGACGACGTTTCGCGCGATCTTGCGTTCGTCTTGGAGCAGCAGTTTCTTGAAACCGGAAATGTCGCGGAAACCATCGCCCGATGCGTCGACGGGCAGCCCCAGCTTAAACGTGAAGTCATGCCCGTTCTTGCCGATGCCCTTCATCGCCTCCCCGTCGTCGGTCGATCGATAACGCTCGCGCCACGCGCCGAACACGTCAAAGTTCTCAAGTGCGAAACCCGGCGGATCGATCTTGCGATGGCACGCCGCACAACTTGCAATTGACCGGTGTTTGTCGAGTTGCTGCCGAATGGTCGTCGAGCCCCGCGTGTCGGGCTCAACCGCGGGAACACCAGATGGCGGCGGCGGCGAAGGATCGCCGACGATGCGCTCCATGATCCAGGCGCCACGCAAAACGGGCGAAGTCGTCGTGCCATTCGCGGTCAACTTCAGCACGCTGGCTTGCGTCAGCAACCCGCCGCGCACGCTGCCTTCCGGCAGGTCGACGCGCCGCATGTTCACGCCTTCCACGCCGGCGATTCCATAGTGCCGCGCCAGATGCACATTCAAGAACGTGAAGCGAGAGTCGATCAAATTCCGTACGGGCAAATCGCGCTTGATCAGTTCTTGCACGAAGAGCTGCGTTTCAAACAGCGACGATTCGGTCAACAAATCGTCCAAATAGTAGTCGGGGTACAAAGTGACATCGGGCGTGGTATCGCCGAGTTTGCGGAGATCGAGCCAGTAGTCGAGGAACGGATTCACGAAACGCGAGGGGTCTTCGAGCAGCTTGTCGAAGCTCGCGCCGGTGGGCCTGGTATTGGCGAGAAAATACGACAGCCGAGCAGCGAGCGCCTCCGGCTTCAACCGGCCGGGCGTTTCTTCCAGGTACAAGAAACCGGGCGAACACAGCACCGCCGTGAATCCGGCCAGCCGATCGTTTCGCGCGATTGCGCTGTAGCGCGCGACTTCGGCCGCGGTCGGCGGACGCCGATAAACACGCGTCATGAACGCACGCACCGTAACAGCAACATCGCCAGTCATGTCGAATTGTACAGGCTGCTTAGCGGGCCCTTCGACTTCCATCCACCGATAAGCGACCCCCGGTGTGCCTTCTTTGGTCGATTCTGGATTCCCGCGGAAGCCCGGCCGCGAGCGGAACAGTCGCGCCGCGTCGGGCTGAATCGATTCGCCTTCCAGCAGCGTCACTTCCAACTCCTGCACGCCGGGCTCCGGCGAAACATCGAACGACCCGAGAAAGCGTTTCTCGCCGCCGCGCGCGAGCGCGTAAAGGCTCACCGGCTCGACCGTGCGGCCCTTCGACGTGCGCTCTCGATCGGGCCGCCACCACGCCGGACGCGTCTTGTGATTAACCGGCCCCCAGATCGTGTGCACCCAAATCGAGTACGCGTTGAAGCGAAGTTTGTAGCGCCCGCCCGCCGGCGCGATGAACTTATCGAAGTGGTAGTTGTTGCCCGTATACGTGCTGGCAGTCGTCACGAAGGCTTCGCGCTCGCGGTCGGCGGCATTCGTCAGTGGAACTTTCTCGTTCAGAACTTCGGGCTGCGCATCGAAACCCAGCACGGGAATCGTCGCCCGCTCGGGATGGTTGTTGAAGGAACTGTATCGCATGCGAGTCAGGAAGGTGCGCTGATCGCGGGCATAGTATCGGGTCGATGCCACCGGCGTTCTCGACGCCTTCAACACCGCGCGCAGCGCCTGTTCGGCGGTCTCCATATACCGAGCCATCTGCACGTGCGAAATATCGAGAGCGTTTCCAGATTTATTGAATCGCGCGACCAAGCCGTCTTCCGGAAGGCCGTCCTTCAATTGCAGCCACGGCGCTTGCAACACGTCTCGCAGCGTGCTTTCGTATTCGTAACGATTCAAGCGCCGAAGCACGGAGCGATCGCTCATCGATTCGAACGCCGTCAACGGCTCGGCGATCGCCCGCAGGAGCGCGATTCGGTCACCCGACTGAAGCCGGCCGTTCGGCGGCATCACACCATCGCGCACCGCATCGTGAATGCGTACCCAGCGCTGGTCGGACCAAGGCGCGTCGAATGCGCTAAGATCAATCCCCCCGGGCGCCTTGGCGCCCTGATGACACGACCCGCAATGCGTCTGCAGCAACTGGCGCGGATCGGCTGCCAGGCTAACGCCGGCAATAAGGAAGAACAGTCGCATACCCGGAACCCTTCTAGCAAATCACAAATCGGCGGGGGGCGACAGCCCGGCCGCGACGGGCGTACGGCCACATCTGCGCTATCATCAGAAGATCTCGGTCGTCTTGAAGAAGTGTTGCCGCGTCCTCGTTCGACAGAGCCCCGATTTCTTAGGAGGTGTCATTTGCGCGTTTTTCTGGTGAATCCGAGCGATCTATCGTTTGGGACCGCGGTTATCACGCCGCGCTGGCTCTTCGTTCTGGCTGCGGCCACTCCGAAGCGCTTCGGCGATCCGAAACTTGTCGACGAAACCATCGAGCCGCTGGACCTAGAGACGATCCAGAAAGGTGACGTCGTCGGCATTGGCATCCACACCGCCAACGCGGCGCGCGGCTTCGAAATCGGCCGCCAAGCCCGCGAACGCGGTGCTTGGGTCGTCTTCGGCGGCATTCACGCCACGCTGTATCCGGAGGAAGCGCGCGATCTTGGCGCTGCGCACGCTGTCGTTAAAGGCGACGGTGACTTGGTCTGGAAAGAGGTTCTTGCCGCGATCGAAAAGGGACTGCCGGAACCGGTTTACGAAGGCGGACGCGTCGAAGGCGAGCGATTCCTTCCCGCCCGATGGGATCTCATTAACCGCGAAAACTATATGTGGGCCTCGGTTCAGACCGTGCGCGGCTGCCCGAAGCACTGCAGCTTTTGCTCAGTCTGGCGCACCGACGGCCAGAAGCCGCGCCAGCGCAACATCGATCCCGTGATCGAGGAAATCGTGCAATTGCGCCGAATCGGCTACAAGTTCATCGCGCTCGCCGACGACAATTTTTATCCCGTCTCTCTGCGCGATATCGAACTGGCCCAACGACAGAAAAACGAACCGCGCATCGCGGAACTGAAGCGCCTCCGCCAGGAGCGTTTTGATCTCATGGCCCGCATGGCCGAACTGCCCGAAGACCTGATCTTCTTCACGCAGATCACCATGGAAGCCGCCGAAGACCCAGAGTTTCTCGCCGCGATGAAGAAGGCCCGGATCAAGGGCGCGCTCGTCGGCGTCGAAGCGGTCACCGAGGCCGGACTGAAGGACATCTACAAAGACTTCAACCTCTCCGGCGACAATCTCGCCGCGCGCCTGAAGCTCTTCCGTTCAAGTGGTGTTCACGTCCTCGGCTCGTTCATCTTCGGGTTGCCGTCGGACCGCGAAG
>Ga0194132_10011306_pt1 | contig 11542 bp, 10 predicted proteins | sample TA2KigOf80mmetaG_FD_148612 | JGI IMG/M metagenome (GOLD analysis project Ga0194132, IMG submission 148612) | Freshwater microbial communities from Lake Tanganyika, Tanzania - TA2015054 Kigoma Offshore 80m | ecosystem: Environmental > Aquatic > Freshwater > Lake | place: Tanzania: Lake... | reverse complement strand
AACAGGTCGCGGCCATCGTCGCGCCGCTGGTTGCGGGTTCGATGCTGGACTCGGTGAACCCGTCATGGGTGTATGCGTTCATCGCCATCGCAGGCGCATTCGCCATCGTCTCCCTGCTGCCTGTGAAGTACGTGAAGGCGAAGGTAGAGGAACAACACGCGCCGCTACGCGAGCTGCGCGAGGGGCTGGTGTACGTGTTGAAGACTCCGATGGTGCGGACGCTCCTGCTGCTGGCACTGGTAACGGAGATGTTCGGGTGGTCGCACGAGTTCCTGCTTCCTGTCATGGCGGAAGACATCCTCGAAGTCGGCGCGTCGGGCCTGGGGTACCTGCTCTCGACGGCGGCGGCGGGTGCGGTGGTTGCCACGCTGGCGGTTTCTTCCGTCCGGGACATCAGGCGGCGGGGTCGCGTGCTCGTGCTCGGAGCGATGGGATTCGGCCTGGTGCTCGTGGCCTTCTCGTTCTCCAGATGGTTCCCGCTGTCGCTGGTGCTCCTTGCGCTGGCGTACGGCGCGGCGGTGTCGTACGAGACGGTGCTATCGACAGTGATTCAAACGTCGGTGCCGTCGGGGATGCGTGGGCGCGTATCGAGCCTGCAGACGGCGACGTGGGGGCTGACGGGCGTGGGCGGCTTCGTGATGGGGGCGATAGGGAGCGTGCTGACGGTGCCGATCGCTATCGCCATCGGCGGCGGCCTGGTTGCCGTGAACGCTGCGAGGATGCTGCCGATGACGTCACGCTTCGACGCGAGGAAGGCGGAACAGCCCGCTTCGTCTACCAGCCCGGCTTTGTGATATACTGAACGAAAGCGTACATTCGGCGGCCCGCCATTTTCGGCTAGTCTGATACAGCACCCTGGTGTCCTTTATCACCTACCTAACTTCCGCGCTGACCGACTAATTCAGGGTTTCCCCCATACGCGAGGAGTCACATAGAATTGCAGTCCACCATTGCGAATAGTTGTCCGAACTGCGGACAGAAGATTGAACAGGCACGCACCCCGCATAACGGCCACACGGCCACCCAGACGCCCCATCGCTGCCAGACAGACGCTCCCGAACAGGTGAAGACCTTCTCAGGCTTCAATCTGAGCCCGGCGGTCATGGCGGCCATCGCGGCGATGAACATCACCAGTCCGACCCCCATCCAGGCCGGGGCGATCCCGCCTCTCATGGAGGGCAAGGATGTCATCGGGCAGGCGAGCACCGGCTCCGGCAAGACGCTGGCGTACGCCGTCCCGATGGTCGAGCGGTGCGCGCGCGGCAATAACGGCATCCAGGCGCTGGTACTCGTCCCGACGCGTGAGCTCGCCATCCAGGTGAGCGACGTCGTCATCAAGCTAGCCCGCGCAAAAGGCGTCCGGCTGACGCTGTTGTACGGCGGGCGCTCCATCACGCCGGAGCAGCGGGCGCTGGGCCATGGCACCGATATCGTCATCGGCACTCCCGGGCGCGTGCTTGACCACGTCTGGCAGGGAAGCCTGCGGCTTCCGAACCTCAAAACCCTCGTTCTGGACGAGGGCGACGAGATGCTGGACAAAGGATTCGCCCCGGACGTTGAGAAAATCATCTCGCATACGCCCCCGCAGCGGCAGACCATCGTCGTTTCCGCGACGCTGCCCGCCTGGGTGAAGACGGTCGTTGACAGGCACATGCGCAACCCGGTGACGGTGCGCGTGGCGACTGACACGGATTCGCCGTCGCAGATCGAGCACATCGTGTACACGGTCGACGGAAAGCGGAAGATGGATGCGCTGTGCAGCCTGCTGAACGACCGCGGCACCGGCTCGGTGCTGGTCTTCGGACGCACCAAGTGGGGTGTTCAGAAGCTGGCGCAGCGCCTCGAAGAGATGGGCTATCCTGTCCAGTCGCTGCAAGGCAACCTCAGCCAGCCCGCGCGCGAGCGGGTGATGGTGCGCTTCCGTGCAGGCAGGGTGCCGATACTCGTAGCGACGAACGTGGCGGCGCGCGGCCTCGACGTGGCCGGCGTCGACCTTGTCATCAACTACGAGCTTCCGGAGTCGGAGCGCCTGTTCGTCCACCGTGTGGGCCGCACGGGCCGCATGGGCCGCGAAGGCGTCGCCATCACGTTCATCACGCCCGAGGACGGGCGGAAGTGGGCGCAGATGGAGCGGGCGCTGGGTAAGCGTTTCGAGCGCAGGGTGTGGCAACCCGCGAGGCAACAGCAGCGCAGGGCGCCCAGGCCTGTCGGTGCCGTCCCAGCGTAACCGAGCCCTTCTACAAGCGATAGGAAACGCGAGGGCCCCGATACTATCGGGGCCCTCGCGTTTCCTATGGAACGTTCTTCTATGAGTTCAATGACGGTGGCGGCTCCGCGGGCCGCTGCGCCAGTTCCTGGCGTAGTCTGCGAATCTCCTCGGTAAGGTGGGCAAGGGAGGCCTTCGTGGGGTCGTCGCCCCGCATCATGAAGGACGCGAGGTTGGCTGTGATGCCGCTGAAGAAGGCGATGCCGCCCAGCATCAGCACGAAGGCGACGGCGCGCCCGATAGCGGTGACCGGGAACTTGTCGCCGTACCCCACCGTGGTGACGGTGACCACGGCCCACCACAGGGCGTCCGGGAACGACGTGATGTTGGCGTTGTTGCCCTTCTCCACCGAGGTCATGACGGTCGCGGCGATGAGGACGAGCCCGATGCCGTACACCAGTAGGAAGTCGGCCTTCACCATGCGCCGCGCTCCCACGAAGACCCGGGTGCCGAAGAGGAAGAGGCGCAGGATATTGAGCGGCCTGAAGAAGGGTACCGCGACGATGACGACCTCTATCCAGTGGCTTCGGATGTACTGCAGCTTGTTGGGCGCCACCGCGATTTTCGCGAGCATGTCGGCCACAAACACCCCCCAGATGAAGTACTGGAGAGCTTGGAAGGTGGCCTTCTCAGACTCGGACAGGTCCCAGAAGCGGTCGCCCACGAGCAGAGGAATCATTGCGAAGGCGAGCACTATGAGTGGCAGCTCGGTGAGCCGTTCGATGCGGGCGAGCAGTGAATCGCGGTCTTCGACGTGAGGGACGTGGAGTCTGGAAAGCAGCTTCATATGGCCTCCGTGTATCTGTGGGCAGGGTTATCCGTCCATTATGGGCTATCGGAACCCTGAACGCAGATAGGCCCGGAGGCCTTAAATGCCGACGATGGCGCGGAGGTCTTGCAATAGTTGCTCGACCCGCTCGGGCAAGTCGCCCTCGGCGTACGTGCGCAGGAGCGGCTCGGTGCCGGAGAAGCGGATGAGCGCCCAGAAGCCGTGCTCAAGGACGAAACGGAAGCCGTCGCGGGGGTCGATTTCAACAACGGCGAGGCCCGCGAGGCTGGTAGGCGACGCGGACTGGACGCGATTGAAGATGGCGTCTCGCTGGGCAGGGTCGAAGGGGTAGTCGATGCGGTTGTAGATGTGGGGGCCGACCTTTGCCAGCAGCATCTCGCGGAGCTTCGAGACCTTCTTGCCCGTCTTGGCCATCATTTCCAGGAGGTACAGGCCGCTGAGGATGCCGTCGCGCTCGGGGATGTGGCCGCTGAAGGCGTACCCGCCGCTTTCTTCGCCTGCGGCCAGCGCGTCCTCCCGCATCATGACCGGGCCAAGGTACTTGAAGCCGACAGGCTCGACGAAGACGGGGACTTTGTACAGCGCAGCCAGCGTGTCGATCATGCTGGACATGGTGATGGAGCGCACGAGGGGGCCGCGCTTGCCGAGGATTTCGAGCTGGTGGAAGCAGAGTAGCGAGAAGGCGTCCAGCGTTGTGATGAACTTTCCCTCCTCGTCCACGAGGCCGGAGCGGTCGGCATCACCATCGGTAGCCAGGCCGACGTGGGCCTTGAGCTGCGGGACGGCGTCCATGAGGTCGCCGAGGTTGTGCGCCAGCGGCTCGGGCTGCGCGATGCCGGGAAAGAGCGGGTTGCGCTCTCCGTGGATCTCGATGACTTTGGTGGGGGCTTCGCCGATAACGGCGGGGAAGTAGCCCGCACCCGCTCCGTACATCGGGTCGGTGAGCACGGTGAATCCGGCATGGCGTATGGCGGCGATGTCGACGAGGCGCGTGAGCTTTTCGACGTAGGCCGGCTGTGGGTCGACCTCCTGGAAAAGGCCCTTCGAGCCGGCAGCCTTCAGGCTGCCGCGTTTAACGTCGGCGGGTGTGATGGCAGTGATTGCTGCCTCGAGCTGTCCGATGGCCTCCGGGCTTGCAGTGCCGCCGTAGCTGGCCTTGAACTTGTAGCCGTTGTAGCGTCCGGCATTGTGGCTTGCCGTGATGATGACTCCGGCGCCGAAACCGCCTGTGGCGATGGCGTAGCTTATGGCAGGTGTCGGCGCAGCGCGCGACGCAAGGGCCACCTTGATGTCGTTGGCGGTGACGACTTCGGCGACGGCGCGGGCGAAGTCTTCGGACGCGAACCGGGTGTCGTACCCGATGAAGAGGCCGCGGGGGGCCAGGCCCGCCTCTTTCAGGAAATTGGCCGTGCCCTGCGCGCAGAGGCGCACGTTGTCGAAGGTGAACTCCTCGGCGATAATGGCGCGCCAGCCGTCGGTGCCGAACTTTATTACCATGGGTACGGCACTCCTCGGACGGTGATTGATTTGACGGGATGGGTGTTGTTCAGGACAGGCCCTTCAAAAAGGGTGGACTACGACGGCGATACGGTATGACGGCTGTACGCAGCAAACGGATGCATGTCAGTGTTCCCTACAGGGTATCGCTCGGAGGCGTCCAGGTCAAAGGGGAAGTTTCACACGGGCGGCCCCGGATGCCGGAGCCGCCCGTATGTGTCTGCGAACGTCCGGTTATGAGGACGCGCTCTTCTTTTTATCGGCGGCGGTGACGAAGGCCTCGCGCCGGATGGCGGCGGCCTTGTTGGTGCGCTCCCAGGGCAGGTCGATGTCCAGGCGGCCGAAATGGCCGTATGCGGCGGTCTGCTTGTAGATGGGGCGGCGCAGGTCGAGGTCGCGGATGATGGCGCCGGGGCGCAGGTCGAAGTGCTTGTTGATGAGCTCGATGATGCGCTCGTCCGGGATTTTGCCCGTCTCGTAGGTCTCGATGGAGATGGAGACAGGGCTGGCCATGCCGATGGCGTAGGAGACCTGGATCTCCAGCCGGTCGGCGACGCCTGCGGCTACCAGGTTCTTGGCGACGTACCTGGCGGCGTAGGCCGCGGAGCGGTCGACCTTGGTCGGGTCCTTGCCGGAGAATGCGCCGCCGCCGTGGCGGGCGAACCCGCCGTAGGTGTCCACCAGGATTTTGCGGCCGGTGAGGCCAGCGTCGCCGACGGGGCCGCCGATGACGAAGCGGCCGGACGGGTTGACGTAATACTTGGTGTTCTTATCGCGGAGTTCCGCGGGGATGACCTCCTTGGCAACCTCTTCGATGAGGTCGCGCTGGATCACGGTCGGGCTCACCTCGGGGTTGTGCTGCGAGCTGAGAACCACGGTGTGGATGCGCTTGGGAACTCCGTGGGAGTACTCGACTGTGACCTGGGACTTGCCGTCGGGCCGAAGGTAGGGGAGCACCTTCTCCTTCCGGAGGGTGGCCATCCGCTGGGTAAGCCTGTGGGAAAGCGCGATGGGCAGGGGCATGTACTCCGGGGTCTCGTTGCAGGCGAAGCCCACCATCATGCCCTGGTCGCCCGCGCCGAGGGTCTCGACCTCGTTGTTCTCGTTGTTCTTGGAGCGTACCTCCAGCGAGCGGTCAACGCCGTGGGCGATGTCGTGCGACTGCTCGTGGATGGAGACCGCGATGCCGCAGGACTGGTAGTCGAACCCATAGGTGGAGTCGATGTACCCTGCGTCGCGGATGGTGTGCCGGACGATGGTCTGTATGTCCACATATGCGCTCGTGGTGATTTCACCCATGACGACCACGAGGCCCGTTGTCGTGCACGCCTCGCACGCCACGCGCGCCCTGGCGTCCTGGGCAAGGATGGCGTCCAGCACCGCATCGGAAATCTGGTCGCAGAGCTTGTCCGGGTGGCCTTCGGTCACCGACTCGGAAGTGAAGAGGTACGACGGTGAGTTCGTGAAGCTGTAACCCATCTTGATTGTCCTTTCTGTATCCTTTCTTGTCAGCCGCGGCGTGCAGCCCAGACGGGCTAGGTGCCCATCTCCCAGCTTGCGAGGTACTTCTCCTGGTCGGGCGTGAGGGTGTCTATCTCGATGCCCATGGCCTTGAGTTTCAGACGGCCCACCTCTTTGTCGATGTCCTTGGGCACGCCGTACACGTCCGGCTTGAGCGACTTGGCTTCTTTCACGAGATACTCGGCTGCGAGTGCCTGGTTGGCGAAGCTCATGTCCATGACCGCCGACGGGTGTCCCTCGGCGGCGGCGAGGTTGATGAGGCGGCCTTCGCCCAGCAGGTGGATACGGTGTCCGTTCTTGAGAACGAACTCCTCCACGAAGGGCCGCACGGTGCGGCGGGACTTGCTGATGGCCTCCAAGCCCTCGATGTCCAGCTCGACGTTGAAGTGGCCGCTGTTGGCGATGAGTGCCCCGTCCTTCATCACCTCGAAGTCGCTGCGGTCGATGGCCTTCAGGCCGCCGGTAAGCGTGATGAAGATGTCGCCGACCTTGGACGCCTCTCTGATGGTCATCACCTGGTGGCCGTCCATGGCGGCTTCGAGCGCGCGGATGGGGTCCACCTCGGTGACGATGACCTGGGCGCCCATGCCGTCCGCGCGGGAGGCGACGCCGCGCCCGCACCAGCCGTAGCCGCAGACGACAACCTTCTTGCCGGCCCACAGGACGTTGGTGGCGCGGGTGATGCCGTCCAGCGTGCTCTGGCCGGTGCCGTACCGGTTGTCGAAGAAATGCTTGGTGTCGGCGTCGTTGACAGCGATGATGGGGTAGCGCAGGCGGCCCTGGGCGGCCATGCTGCGCAGCCGGATGACGCCTGTCGTGGTCTCCTCGCAGCCGCCGATGACGCCGTCCAGAAGGTTCGTGCGCGTCGTCAGCAGCGTGGACACCAGGTCCGCGCCGTCGTCGAGGGTGATGTGGGGCTTCTTGTCCAGCACGGCGTTGATGTGCTTGTAGTACGTGTCCTTATCCTCGCCCTTGATGGAATAGGTGGGGATGCCGTACTCGTACGTGAGGGCGGCGGCGACGTCGTCTTGCGTGCTCAGCGGGTTGCTGGCGCATACGAACACCTCGGCGCCGCCGTCGCGCAGCGCGATAGCCAGGTTCGCGGTCTCGGTGGTCACGTGCAGGCACGCGGCCAGCCTCATGCCCTTCAGGGGCTTTTCCCTGGCGAAACGGTCGCGGATGAGCTTCAACACGGGCATCTCGCGGGCGGCCCAGTCGATGCGCAGCACGCCCGATTTTGCCAGGCCCGGGTCCTTCACATCCCCCATGGCGTCTTTCGTCTTGGTCCTCGTGCTCATAGAGATACTCCTTTGCAGATGCTAATTCTTCGAGCCGCGCCAGGGCAGCGACTGGTCCTTGCGGAGGGGTGACCCCCTGCTGATGTCCGAGAAGGCGCGGAAGCGGGTGTCGATGTCGTTGCGTTTTAGAGTGTGCAGGCGTTCCATGCTGAACGCCTCGACGGTGAACGAGCCCATGACGGAGCCGAGCATGATGGCCCGCCGGAAGCCCAGGGGGCTGCGGTCGCCTGTGGAGGCGAGATAGCCCATGAAGCCCCCCGCGAACGTGTCGCCAGCGCCGGTGGGGTCGACGACCCTGTCCAGCGGGTACGCGGGCTGCACGAAGAGCGAGCCGTTCTGCACGAGCATGACGCCGTGCTCGCCGCGCTTCACGACGACGGCACGCGGGCCCATCGCGATGATTTTGCGGGCGGCGCGCACCAGGTTGGGCTCCCTGGCGAACTGCCGCACCTCACCCTCGTCCATGAACAGCACGTCCACACGCTTCACGATCTTCGTCAGGGCGTCGCGCTGGCCCTCGATCCAGAAGTTCATGGTGTCCAGGGCCACCAGCCTGGGCCGCGCCTCCATCTGCTGGAGCACGTCGAGCTGGAGCGCCGGGTGGATGTTTGCCAGGAACACGTACGGCGTCCTGCGCTGCTGCTTCGTCAGCGTCGGCGAGAAGTCGGCGAACACGTTGAGCTGCGTATCCAGCGTCTCGCGCTGGTTCACGTCCTCGGTGCTGTACACGCCCGACCAGCGGAACGTTTTGCCCTTCGCCCGGACGAGGCCGGACACGTCCACGTCGTGAGCCTTGAATACGTCCACGTCGCGCTGCTGGAAGTCCTCGCCCACCACGGCGACGACGCTCACCGATGTGAAGTAGCTGCTGCTCAGGGCAAAGTACATCGCCGAGCCGCCCAGGGCGTCGCGCCGGCTGCCCTCCGGTGTCTTGACCGAGTCGTAAGCGACGGACCCGACGACCAGCAGTTCGCTGGCGTTCTTCTGAGCCACCGCTACTTCTTCCTTCCGGTGGAGGCAGCCTTGCGCTTGTCCTTTGCCTTCTTCTGGGCCTTACGGTGCTTCTGCCAGGCGACGCGTTTCGATTTGTTCATCGTTACCTCGTTCTGTAGCTTTGGGTGCTCTAAGGTTCGTTGCCGCGGCTCACGGGCAGGCCCTTGTCGACCCAGCCCGGGGTGCCTTCCTCAATGTTATAGAGCTTGTCCGGCTCGAAGCCCATCGCCGCCGCCATCTCGCCCGCGAGGCCGCTGCGCACGCCCTGCGCGCAGATGAACAGCAGCTTCTTGTCCTGGGGCAGCTCGTCGATGCGGCTCAACAGGTCGTCCACGGGGATGTGCAGCGCGCCCTTCACGTGCACTTTCGAATACTCGTCGGGGCGGCGAACGTCCACCACCACGACGTCGGGCTTGCCGTACATCTCCTTCGCCTCGTCCAATGTGACTCGGAAGTAGGGCTCTCCTGGGTCTTGTCTCGGCATCACTTCACCTCCGAAGGTGATTTAAGATACTTCCCGACGATAAGGTCGAGCTTCTTTCGTGCGTCGGCCGGAATCCTGTCCGGCGCGGTGATGATGGCGTTTTGCAGCGCCGAGCCGCAGGTGCAGCCGCGGCCGGCGGGGAGCAGCGAGACCAGGTCGCGCAGGATGCGGCGGCTGGTCTCCACGTTCTTGCGCAGATTGGCGATGACCAGCTCGACGGTGACCGACTCCTCGCTTTCGTGCCAGCAGTCGTAGTCGGTAACGAACGCGAGCGTCGTGTAGCAAATCTCGGCCTCGCGTGCCAGCTTCGCCTCCGGCAGCGCCGTCATCCCGATGATGTGGGCGCCCCAGCTCCTGTACAGCTCCGACTCGGCCCGCGTGGAGAACGCCGGGCCTTCCATGACGATGAGTGTGCCCTTGTTGTGTGTGCGCGGCTGGTGCTTTTTCGCGGCCTGGACGACAAGCCCGCGCAACTCGGGGCAGTACGGGTCGCCGAAGGCGATGTGCGCGACGATGCCGTTGCCGAAGTAGCTGCTGGAGCGGCCCCTGGTGCGGTCGATGATCTGGTCGGGGATGACGGCGTCCAGCGGCCGCATCTCCTCCTGTAGGCTGCCCACGGCGCTCACCGAAACGATGCGCTCCACGCCGAGGCTTTTCAGTGCGTAGATGTTCGCCTTGGCGGGAATCTCGGCGGAGTCGATGCGGTGGCCCTTGCCGTGGCGCGGCAGGAACGCCAGCGGCACGCCGTTGAGGGTGCCGACGGTGATGGCGTCGCTGGGCGGTCCGAAAGGTGTGTTGACGTTTACCTCCTGCACGCCGGTGAGGCCGTCGAGGTCGTAGTGGCCGGAGCCGCCGATGATGCCGAGTCTCGCCTTAGCCATGCACGCGCTCCATCATCTTCTTCAATGACTGCTGGTACGGAGCCCTGGCGACGCCCCGTTCGGTGACGATGGCGGCGATGAGGTCGCCGGGCGCGACGTCGAACGCAGGGTTGAACACCGACACGCCCTCGGCGGCCGTGCGCTTGCCCGCCACGTGCGTCACCTCGTCCGGATGGCGTTCCTCGATGGCTATCTGGCCGCCCGTGGGCAGGCGCATGTCGATGGTGCTGGTCGGCGCGGCGATGTAGAACGGGATGTCGTGCTCGGCGGCAAGCACGGCCAGCGAGTACGTGCCTATCTTGTTAGCGGTGTCCCCGTTGGCGGCGATACGGTCTGCGCCCGTGATGACCGCCTGCACCCGTCCCTGGCGCATGAGCGTGCCGGCCGCCGAGTCGGGCAGCAGCGTGGCGGTGATGCCCGCGCGGGCCAGCTCCCACGCCGTGAGCCGGGCGCCCTGCAGCAGCGGGCGCGTCTCCGTCGCGTACACATGCTCCAGCCTGCCCTGTTTCCACGCGGTGTGGATGATGCCGAATGCGGTGCCGTACCCGCCTGTGGCCAGGGCGCCTGTGTTGCAGTGGGTGAGCACCGACGAATGGTGCGGCAACAGGTCGGCGCCGAACCGGCCCATGCGGTGGTTGGCGTCCTCGTCCTCACGCTGGATGGCGATGGCCTCTGCGGTGAGCTTCTTGAGGGTGTCTTCCGGAGAGCCGGCCGATGTGGCAACGGCCATCATGCGGCGGACGGCCCACGAGAGATTCGCCCCGGTCGGACGGGCGTCGGCGATTTCCGCTGCGGCAGCCTTAAGGAGTGCTGCGAAGTCGGGCTTGCTTATCAGGCTCTGTGCCGCCAGCGCGAGGGCGTACGCACCTGCGACGCCGATAGCCGGCGCGCCCCGGATGCGCATCTCCTTGATAGCCGCGATAACGTCCTGGTAGCGGGATAGCTCAAGCCACACCTCCTCCGCGGGAAGGCGCGTCTGGTCTATGAGCCTGACGGTGCCGTCAGCCCACTCGATGCACCTGAACGCGGGTGCTTCTATGGCCGTCGTCTGCTGTTTCATAGGCAATAAAAAGGACTTCTCCGGATAACGAGAGAAGTCCTTAAACCATCACTGGTTCGACTCTCATCTCCCGAGTACCGTGTACTCGCCGGAGTTGGCACCGTGTCCGGAGGTTGGAGCCTGCCGGGTCGGTTGCCGGGCTTCAAGGGGCCGGTCCCTCCGCCACTCTGGATAAGAGCGCAGCTATTCAGTTGTGTCCGGACAAAATCGTACTATCGGCCCACTTCGGTGTCAAGCCGCCCGAAGCGAGGCAACGGCCCCACGAGCGGGCGCGCGTACGCACCAAACGCCTGTGTAGAGAGGTAGCGCCCGCGGTCAAGAAACCCTTCCGGCATCCGCTTCACCCGTCCCGCCACCTTCTCCAGCGGCACAAGCCCCGTCGAGCACCGGTACGGCCTGTCGGAGTCCCGCATCAGCGTGACCATCTCCCCCGTGTGGCCCTTGAGCGCGTATCGCACGGCGTCACGCCCGGCCATCTCGGCCTCGGCGGCGTCTGTGCGCGAGACGCACGCGGCCATGGTGCGCTGTATCGTGCCCGGGTGCTCGTATCGCACGCGCACCTTCAGTCGCGACTCCAGCAGCGCCGCGAGGTAGCCGCCCGCGCCCTGGTGGTAGGCGTGGCCGAAGTCGTCCACCCGCCTCACCTCGCCGCCGCCCAGCACGCCGTGCAGGCCCCGCGCGTTCTCCGCCACGACCGCGACGGCGAAGCCGTGCTTTCTGTATGACTCTTCCATGAGTCCGAGGAATCGGCC
>Ga0194132_10011303_pt1 | contig 11544 bp, 9 predicted proteins | sample TA2KigOf80mmetaG_FD_148612 | JGI IMG/M metagenome (GOLD analysis project Ga0194132, IMG submission 148612) | Freshwater microbial communities from Lake Tanganyika, Tanzania - TA2015054 Kigoma Offshore 80m | ecosystem: Environmental > Aquatic > Freshwater > Lake | place: Tanzania: Lake Tanganyika... | reverse complement strand
TGTTCCGCTGCAAACTCCTTTAACGTCGAGTTCATGCCGTTTGTTCCCATGTATGGCGGGTTCGCAACCACGGCATCGTACTGCCGAGCCAGCAGCCGGGCCTGCTGCAACATCGGCTTCAAGACATGGGCCGAGGCGTGCGTCAGGTCGCCGAACTTCAGCACGCCTTCGAGCCGCTTCTCGATCTCCGGCAACTTCGCTGCCAGCTTCGGCGGAATCTGGATCAGCGATCCGAATGTCTTGCCGTTCTCGAACAACTCCAGCAGATAGGCAATGTCGGCCTGCGAGACGTGGCCCTTCTCGGCCAGGGCCTTCTTGCTGAACAGCCCGTCCTTCTCTTCCTGAATCTCCTCGAACAGATACTCCTTCGGCACGTCCTCCTTGTTGATCGGAGCGTTCAGGGCGTAGGCGATTTCTTCAGCTTTCAGGCCCTTGCTGTCCTGGATCGCCACGATGCTCGGCTTCGCCTCGCTGTCGAAAATGCGGCGGTCGTCGGCACGGGCCTTCATCATCAGGGCGAAGGCCGCAAGCTGTGCCGCCCGGTCGTCAATCTCCAGGCCAAACAGGTTCTTTTGCAGGATCAGGGCGGGGATGTCCTTCGCCCGGTAGCCCCGCTCCTGGTAGATCGCTTTGAACAGGTCGTAGGCTTCGACCAAAATGTGACCGGAGCCACATGCAGGATCGAGGAGCGTCAGTTCTTCCGGGTTCAAGCTGGTGGGCGTGAGCGCCTTCAACTGCTCCTGGACTTCGGGCGTCTGCTCGGCTGGCTCGATGTAATACTCCATCTGCTGCCGCAGGGCCGACTGCGGGTAGGTCGCCAGCCATTGCCGACCGAGCGTGTTCTGCACGAGGTACTTGACGATCCAGTTCGGCGTGAAAAGCTGCGTGGCGGCGGGGATGTCCTCGCTGGCGACCACCTTGCCGATCACTTCATCCTTCCGCTCCGAGATGTAGAACTGGTAGAGCCAGCCGATGATCTCAACTTCCTGCCAGTCCTCTTCGTCAATCTCGTTCACGAGTTTGCGGATCAGCGAGTCGGAGTGCAGCAGGTTGTCCGGCAGCAGCAGTTCCGTCTCGTCGTCAATCTTCTCGAAGAGAAACGGCATGGCCGAGTGCAGGGCGTTGCACTGTGCCGTGAGCAGCAGTCGGTAAAGCTCGCTCTCCTTGTTGCCCGCCAGCTTCAGGTCGATGACCGCTTCTTTCTTGAGGCCCGGCAGATCGACATGCTCGGCGTGTTCAAGGATTTCCGGCGTCGGCTTCCCTTCGGGGTGGCTCAAGACCCGGTAGCCGTGGTCGAGGTAGCCATGCAGTTCCATGAACCGAATGGCGACCAGCCGGTTGAACCATGTGTAGGCCATCGCCTCCATCGTCTGCTCGAAGCCGTGATGCTTGATGCGATCTTCGAGTTGCTTGCGCTTCTTGGCGATGGCACGGGGATGACTGCGACCGCCGATCACCGCCACGTCGCCCTTCTCCTCGACCGGCTCGATCTTCTTGGCGGTCAGTCCGAAGTAGGCAGCACGATCCGTCATCGCCTGAATGAAATCCCGGCGAGCTTGCGGAGCGTAGTTTTTCAGCTTGGTGCGATTCATGTCTGCCTTACCGAATCTTGATGCGTTCGTTTCGGGCGATGGCTTGCTCAAGTTCCATGCGCAGAGCGTCGAGGAAGCCATTCACATCGTCGGGCGTCTCCAAATACGCCGTCTTCACGAGGTCTGCTGGTTTCACCACATGCTGCTTCTTCACCGGGGGAGGCGGCGGCGGGACGACCTTGCCTGATCCATCGTCCTTGGGTTTCTTCTGTTCGGCCAACTTGCGCAGGTAGTCCTCGATGCGCCCCACGGCCACATCGAACTCCTTCACGGCCTCGCTCTCGGCCTGCGTGATGTGGGCGAGACTTTCTTCCTTCTGCAACTGCTCCTTCAGGGATTCGAGCGGCTTGATGCACGCCGACCGCAGCCCGGCCTCGCCCTGGGCGGCGGCGATGTCCTTGTTGAGCGTGGCAATGTGGGCGTCAATCTTGGCGACGGCCTGATTCCGCCGCCCGGTGAGCAGGGCCGAGTTCACGGCGTTGACCGTGTTGATGAGGGCGTCGGCTTCCTTGATGAGTCCATAGGGACTCTTGGCCGTCAGGACTTCCTGCATTCGCTTGAGAGCGGGACCGGCCTGAGCGTCTTTCTCCAGTTCCAGCCGATTGAGTTGGAAGGCGGTGTTGGCCTTGCGGAGCTTTTCCCAGGTCGGCTTCTGGTGATCGTAGAAGTGTTCCAGGTCGTGAAACTGATCGGCCAGATCGAGCAAGTCCTTCTTCAGCATGTTGAACCGCTCGATGAACTTCTTGCTCTCCTTGTCGGCGATGAGCGGGTTGGTGAGCGCCAGCCCTTGCGTGATCTCGTCCCCACCGGGGTAGTTGCCGGTGTCGGCCAACTGCTTGTATCCGTGAAGCGTCCCGTGCCAGCCCTTGATCCGAGTTTGCAGGAAGGTGCAAAGACCGTCCTCGCCGTCTGGCCCCATCTCGGCGAACAGGTCTTTGCCCAGGCTCCGGGCGTTCTGGATCGCCTTGGGATCGGAAGTCTCCCGCTTACGGATGACAACCTTGCGGCGCTTCGCCGGGGTGGTGATCGCCTCGTACACCTTGTCGATGGGCAACAAGGTCGAGTCCATCGTCAGGTTGATTTCGCTCAGGACGATGAGCCGGGCCAGGAGCAGCAACACTTCTTCGTCGGGCCAACCGAAGGGCCGAAGGGCGTACCGCTTTTCCAGCATGTCGTGCAGGACGACTTGCTGACTCTTCATGGTGCAGAGTTGCAGGTAGCTGCGGAGGTCTTCGAGCGCTTCCGGGTTGTTCTCGCCGGTCTGGAACAGGAGTTGTTCCTTGGCGATGTCGTTGCTGCGCAATACGGCCTGGACTTCCTTCAGCGGCTCGGCGGCGATCCGCTTGAGGTAGCTCATCTTGCTGAAGGTGTTTTGGATGAGGTATTCCATTGCCTCATCCAGCGCTGCCACAGGCGTCGTTGACTTGATCTTGAGCGGTTGCCCGGCCACGAAGTATTCGGCAGCGGCGAGCATTTCGCCAAGAAGGGTCGTCAATCGAGTGCGCCGCTTGCGGTTGTCCTCAGCGCAGTCCCGGAGAATGCGTCTGGTCGATTCGGACAACGTGCCGTCGTTCTTGCGGGACAGGTACTTCTCGGTCTGGAGATAAGTCCGCAGTTCCCGGCCCAGGCTCTCGTCGTTGCCCAGGCGAATCAGGATGTAGCCGCCCTCGGCGGCGCTTTCGAGGATCGCTTTGCCCTTGTCGTAAATCTCGTAGTCGTCGGCCAACGGCGTGATGACCGAGACGAGCAGCGCCCCGTCCTTCTGGTTGCCGACCGGGAACTGGTCGCATCGCCGGTTGAAGTCGAAGTCCATCTTGTTGGCGCTGAAGCGGTGCTTGCGTTGCCCCTTCAGCACGTCCTCGAAGATGATCTCGCCCTGGAGTTTGGCCTCTTCGCCATTCGTCAGATCGACGTTCTTGATCTCCTTGTTGATGTCCCGTTCTTCGTTGGTCAGGAAGAAGTAGTCCTCCCCACTTCGGCTGATGAGGGTTTCCTTTTCGAGTCGCCCCAGGCTCTCCTCGATGTGGCGGCGAAGGGCCAGCCGGTCGCCGTCGATCTGGTCCAGGCACAGGGTCACGAGGTTGTCCACGTTTCCCTTCATCTCATCCACATACCGAATCAAAAAGAGAACCTGGAGCAGTTGGATGTCAAACGGCTCCAGGCTTGGGTTCGTTTCGGCTTGGTCGATGGTCTTCTTGACCGCTGTATCGAGGAAGCTCTCGATGGACGGGTAAAAGTCGTAGAGGGGGACCAGGACGCCGACCTCGTTGATCGAAACCGTTTTCGCCGCCGACTGGAAGGCGTCGAGCATGGACCGTTCACCACGGGCCAAGTGCATACCCGTGGCCCCGGCCTTGCGGATCGCCTCGAAGACCTTTTGGATCAGTTGGAACTGGTACGGGGCGAATGGATAGTTCTTGACGAAATCCTCGCCGTCCTTGAACTGACGGAAGGTCATTGTGCAGTTCTTGAACGTGAGTTGGTTCTTGAGGATGTCGCCCCGTTTCTTGAAAACACCTTCGAGTTCGTCCTTCACGTCGGCCAGCTTCGCCAGCAATCGAGACTGGATCACTTCATCGACGTTGGCACTGGAGAGGGAGAGCGGCGGGAAGAAGCGGCCCTGAATTTTCGAGAAGTCCTGCTTCTTCGTCTTGCTCATGTCGCCCAGCACGGCATCCATGTCTTCCTGCGACGTGACCACGACCCAGGCCCGACGACGGCAGATCGTCCCCAACTCCTCCGTGATGGTTTGCAAGTTGAGCATCAGGTGCGAGTCATTGCCGATGAATTGGCCCACTTCATCGACCAAGAACACGATGCGGTGTTGCGGCCCCTTGGAGTCCAGGTACTCCTTGACCCACTTGCAGAAGTTCTCCACGGTGAGCGGGAAGTTGTTCTCGGCTCCTTCGATCCACCTGACCGTCGCCGCCTCGCTTTGGCCAAGCGTTTCACCGAGGGCTTTGACGACCTCATCTTGGCTGAACTCATAGGCGTCTCGCTCTGTGACCCAATCACCGCCGCTGTACTTTCGATAAGCATCTTGGAACGCCTTCAGCTTGCCCTTCTCTTCCAGGTGACGTTCCATGTGGGCAATATGCGGGTGATCGCCACTGTAGCCCTGCAACTCGTTCAAGACCTTGAGGAAGACCCGGAGGATCAAGTCACGGCCCGTGCGATGGTCGGCCTTGCTGTCAATGTTGAAGAGGATGACATCGGTATTGGCGACGACGGCCTTCTTGATGTCTGCAAAGAGCATGTGGTCCTTCACCTTGCTCTCGAAGAACTCGACTGCCTGTTTGTTCTCGCCCTTGTTCGTGTGGATGCGGTTGCGGAGAAGATACGACAGCACCTTCAGGAAGTGCGACTTGCCGGAACCAAAGTAGCCCGAAATCCAGATGCCCATCTTGCCAGTGGGATCGGGGTTCTTTCCCTGTTCCACTGCTTCGAGATACCACGAGATGAATTTGCGGAAGTGCTGGTCGAGTTCCCTGGTGATGACGAACTCATCCAACTCCTGCCAGACGGAAGAATCATCAAGCTGATCGGCTTTCACGACGCCGTTGATGGGCCGGAAGATGTCACGTTCAAAGAGGTTCTTGATGAGCATTGCAGCCTCGAATTACGGAACCAGCTTGAAGGCCCGGTAGTAGTTGTTGCTCTTGATCTTGCCGAACAGCCGAAGCGACTGCCCGTCATATCGGCCTGGGTAGAACATCACGAGCGGCGTCTTGCCCATCACGGGCTGAAGGTTGTTCAGCAGAGTGTGCGAACGGAGCAGCGGCCAAATGCTGCCCACGCCGGACACGATCACGAGATCGTGCTGCGCTGGCTGGGCGACCTCGGCGAACAAACTGCTGAGTTTGGATTCGTGCAGCGGCCCAGCCAGGGCCTTCTTCAGCGCCTCGTCGCCTTTCTCCCGCTGCATCTGGATTGCCTTGTCGAGCAGCTTACGGCTCTTGAGGTAATCCATCACGAAGTCGAACAGGTCGATGTGCTTGACCCGTAGGCCGTGTTTTTGTTTGGGGATGTGGTCGAGCAACGTCGGCAGGAATTCCCGGACCCGCAGTTCATCTTCAGGTGGGTAATCGAAAATGTAGAAGGCGATCTCGTTGCCGATACCGCTTCCGCTCAGGAACTCATCGGAGATGACCCTGGGCAGAATCTTGTTCAGCCGTTCGTTGAGGGGATCGCTCATGGGGCTACCTGGATGCACCGCAGGACGTACTCTTCTTGGTTGGCCTTCAGGTAGCGAAGCACCTGATCGGCAATATGGACCGTTTGCAACTTGAGGCTCCGTGTGTTCTCGATGTAGCCCGCCTGGGCGAGCATCTGTAACACCGAGGACCGGAGCCGCCGGCGTGTCGTTTCGTTCCACTGCGGCATTTCGGGATCACGTTCCCGGCAACCTTCGAGGTAATCGCCAAATAGCATTTTCGACAACGCCGTGCTGAACAGCCGATACTGTTCGCCGACGACCATCTCCAGGAAGTCGCCGAGCAATGGGCTATGCTTCACGGCGGCGGCGAAGACGGCATGGGATGCGACCGTGCCTTTGCCGTCACGGACCAGCTTCCACAAGTCCGGCCCCATCGTTTCCAGCCGACCTCGAATGAGCTTCGTCAGTCGCTTTGCCGTGGCGGGGTTGCGAGCTTGAAGAACGTTCTTCGTCACGATGGCGTCCTTCCAACCTTCAGCATCAACGTGGCGCAGGAGCAAGTCAGCAATGAGCCTGCTCTCCGGCAGCTTCAGCGCTCCGGCGGTGATGTCGGCACTGTATCGCATTTCAGCCAGGCCAGCGCATACTCCGTCCCCGTGGGTGGCGAGCCGATGTTCGTCGCAACCCCTTGGGAATTAAGACTTTATCCAGAGGACCTAGCCGTAATCCGCTACGACTGCGCAGCACATTGGTTCACCAAAGGGTTGGCCACCCTGGTCTTGCAAGACGACCGGATCTTGTTCGGGATGGAAAGCAATTGGGGACATTGGACGACCCTCGGCTGGGCGTTCGCTGATGGTCGCCACCGGACGATCAGGCCCAGGCTCTCATAGGATAGGCACGGAAGAACGGGTAGCAAGGAAGAAAGATGGCCGTCTTCACACCTTCCGAACCTCCACCACACCAATCCGAATGTCCGGCCTCTCCGCAAACGGCGTCTCGATCTCCTGCACCAGGTCCGTCCGTTCCTCGCCATCGTGAAAAACGGTCCACGGCAACCACGCCTCCTTGCCCTTGCCGTGGTTCCAAACGGAGATAACCGTCCGTTTGCCCTGGGAGTAGAACCGTCGCTTCTCCCGCATCTCATAGCGGCGCATGTAGTCGTGGATCGGATTGAGGATCACCCGAATCTTCATTTCATCGAGGCGAGCAGCGAAGTCGAAGGGATCGTAGAACTCGCCCGTTGCTCGAACCAACGAAGCGATATTGGTCTCGCCGCAGATCATCAGGAGGTCGCTGCCGACTTGGCGGGACGGAAGATCGTCAAGGTATCGTTGCTTGTCCGCCGATGACGCACTGGAGGTGGCAAAGCGTTGGTAGGCAAGCATCGGCGCTTCCTGCCCACGAAGCCAGACTTCCACACGATGATCGGGAGCTTGACCAACTTCCAGAATGATCATTTGGATGTGCTTCAGTCCACCAAAGACTGCGTCGTGCGTCCTCTCGATCGGCGAGGACTCATCCCAAGTGTACAGGCCGTAGAGGATCGTATCGCAGCCCAAGTCGTCGCAAAGCTTGTTGATGCGATGGAAATGCTCGGAATAGTCGTAGAGGCCCCGGCTATCGGCCACGTTGTAGTCATGGGCGACCAGAACGAGCTTTTGGATGTGGTTGGCGCTGGTCTTTATTGGGGAGGCAGGGCATGGGGGAATGGTCGGCTCCGGTTGATGATTGGCGTGTTGCATGGTTGGAGAGTTCACTTGTCTGGCGCATTCGAGCAACTATTCCAGTCCTGCTAGCTATCTCGTGAATTGACAATTGATACCCATCAATGTGCATAGGGACACTCCTTTTGTTGAGGGCGAATCGCATCATCGGTGCCCGTGCTATGGCTATTCCCATCGCAGGGAACGTCTTCTCTATGGCTAGTGAAATCGTGAAAGACCGTTAGACGACCGTTATGCGGTAGTGAGCGGCGTTGAGATAGTTAAACGATCGTTGGCGGCAGTTAAGCGAAAGTGATGAACGTTGAAGAGTAGTTAGTGATCGTTATGCGTTAGTGGGTATAGTATATCATATTGGCTACATGTGGATCAAGGCCGACATCTGCCATTTATTTTAATGTTTTCGTAAGTCCCCACGTGGCGCATTAATATCACGCCAATAGGTTAATAAGAGCCTTCGCCTTCTCCGACCCCAGGTCTTGCAATAGCTTCTTTACGGCTTGAATCTCGGTGAACGTGTAGCTGCCGCCACCGGATGTCTCTGCAACCTTTCTGGGCCTGCCTCGCCGCTTGCCGGTTGCTGGTTTGTTGGCCGCTTTCTTGGTTGGGTCCTCGAATTTGGCGATATCCTCGACGGTATAGAGGTAATCGCCGCCCTTGCTCTTGAGCAGCTCCGTTGCCTTTGCCGCCACCTGGCCCTGCGTGGCATCCGTGCCCAGTTCATTCCGGGCGTTTGCCATTGGATGCCAGTAGGCCCCGGCTCGTGGCCTTTTACCCTGAGGGGCCGCTTCGCCATTGGAAGTGTCGTCCACCAGCCTCGGTCCTGCAGTCGCCGTTTTCTTAGCTTTCTTCGCCACCATTGCCACTCCTTGAATTGGACGCATTGGTCAGCGTAGTGGCCGAATCGCCGTCGTCAATGCAAAAAAAGGCCCACAAACGCTTACATGGGCAAGAGAAATGCCGCCCGAACAAGTTTAATAACTTCAAAAAAGTGATTTTTGGTTTTTGACTCTTGGCAGGCCCAGCCGAGAATGGTCCTTTATATGCTCGTAATGCGTCCAGAATCGCTTATAACCCGCCGAAGCCCCCAAGCAGGGCAAGTCGGTCCATTTCACTTATAGAAGCCGCTTTACGTATACTCCAGAGCGATATACCTGTTAATTTCTCGCTCCAGCGCCAGCATTCGCTTCATGTTCCTGATGATCTGTCGTTGTCTCTTGAGTATCTTCCTGTTGTCCTTGTCCAGTTTGTTCCGTTTAGTCTCGTTTAACTTCATTTGTAATGTGTTTGTACCCATGTAACCCTCTTTATCGCCTTCAACACAAGTATAGCAGAAAACAAGTGCTTACGAAAGATGCATCGTGCTGCCTATTAGGTCTGCGCATAGAGTCGTCCCCTTGATTGATTGACACTTTCTTTCTCTTCTGTCTTTCTTCCTATTCTCACTTACATTAAAAGACAAGACGATAAAGAGCAAGAACATTCAATAATCAACAAGACTAACTATAACTACTTCATTGCTATCAAGCTTATTTCTACAAGTAAGGCGATAAATTGGAGTCTTGTAGGAAATACCTCAATAGTCAAAACTTCAGAGGCGTCTTCTCTCAGGCTTTTTGCACTTCGTTAAAGAAGCATCAATGATTGACCAAGGCGTCTGACTAATCCAGCTCTAGCTATACTCACAGGTAGCTATTACTTTTGCTTACCCTTACACTCCTTTTGTGGGATTAAGACCGATCATTTCCATTGATCGTGCGGTAACTACACTCCCGTAGCTCGACACCGCTCTAACACTAGCTCCGTCGCATGGGAACCGAGTAAGCACCACCCAGCTACTAACAAGATTCGCTGGGCCATCCTCTTACTTGGCTGCGCAATAGGGGTTGACCTAGAATACGCAGTCGGAGATTAACCCGTAAGCCCGTTTCGACCTTTATGAAGTTATCAAAGAGCAGCGACATTGCCTTGAAGCCGTTAACAGATACCTTTTTTCATGGGGTAAAGGTTCCTGAATCCTAACCCGCTGATGTCAAGGACTTCCCGTTGATGCATTAGTTAATACGTCCGTTAAGCGTTAATACGTTCGTCAGGTATACAATGTTCGTCGGTTATTAAGTTAAAACGCATTCTACATTAATATAATAGTGTGAATCAATTCAGCTTTTTTCGGAAAAGCACTTTTTTTCACCAATGGCCAGTTTCAGAAAAGCACTTTTTCAATTTTGCAGTAGGCCCTTCAACTCGTTCCCTAGGATTGGCTCCGCTCGCCCTGGGCCAAGTCTTGGGGGCGGCGCTCTAAGTCGTTGTCTGCCCTGGTCTTTCGAGCGTTGTCTCCTCCATGCGGTCTGGGAAAACCTCAATTATTGTAAATCTTCGGGCCGTTTTCAGTGCCCTCGCATTGGGCTTAGCCATTTAAAATTGCTTATGGCCATCTGAGCATTTGTTGCTTGCTCGGATTATGGTTGAGAGCAGAATTCTAAATTAGAACCAAATCCAACACCTTATACTAATAAGGGCGCTGTGAACGATGCCTTTCGTAACACAATGGAGTGGGCGGAAGATACTCGACTCATCACTCCAGAGGTTAAGGAAGCGCTTCGTCGCCGTATGTCGCTCGAAATGGATGAGATGTCTCAGAGCATTAACAAGTCCGACTCGTAGCCGACGTATGGTGCCGGGACAAGCGAAAGACAGTGACGTGGTAAAGAACGGTTCCAACTTCGAGTTATTAAGGTGACAAATGAACTGTAAACAGCACGAATGGGTGGTATTCTCGACGGCGCTCAATGAAGGATGGTTGATGTTGCAGTGCGTCAAGTGCGGGCTTCATGCCACGGTTACTGATCCTTCAACCGAGGAATGGGGCAAAGCGTTTCATGCGCCATCGCAGCCATATCGCTGGAAAGACGAGGACCGGCTGGTGATCCATAAAGAACGACCAGCTGACCTTTGCGTGCAAAAAAAGCCGCCAACCTTCAAGAAGTGCGAATGCTATGAGTGTGGCGTCGTGGAGCCCGGCCGCTATGAACGAGTCTGGAGCGACGTTATCGGGCAGAAGCCAAAGGTCACGGCTGAAGCCCGGAAGGAGCTGTTGCATGTAGCTGTCTTGGCGGATCAGAGCAGTGATCTATGTAGCACGTTGTTCCCCGTTTTCATTGACAGGTATCAACAGGACACCGGGAACGAACCTTGTTACGCCAGTCGCTGGGTGGCCAATCGAATCGAGAAGCTACGATCAATGGGCGTGCATTGTTCTTCTGCCGTGGTGGCCACACTGCTGCGACACGTAGCGAAAGGATAGTGTGTTAAGTGTGATAGAGGCGACCTGTTATTTTTCCATCCCACTCGGAAGAGCCGCAAGCATTTACTTTGTAAGGTTGTCAGGAGGTGACGAATGAGAAGTGACAAGAGGGCCGACAACAAGACGCTGGCGGATATACTTCCAGCGCAGGAAAAGTATTGGCTGCTCTCAGACGGCGAGCGATATGCGATGCATGGGACCAACGAGGTTCATGGCGTCCTGGTCTTTCTGCTGCAAGAGCAAGCCGAGCAGTTCTACATGACGGTAGGCAATGGGCTACCGCAGTTTCAGCCTGTGCAAGTCAGCCCGAAGGAAATGCTGGCCGCTATGGTCGAGGCTGGCGGTATTGCTATAGCGAATGGGCTGGAGGTTAGCGTGGCGAGGCTGGAATTGTAAGAACGCCGCCAGCGCCACTGCAAACCGATCCTACCTTGGTCATGCCAGAAGACGGGCGGCGACCTTGAGGAACTTCAGACCTTAACGCCGCCAACCCCCACATCCTTATCACTTCCGCCCCAATTCCAAAGGCACCTCCTCGCCTTTGCCAGCCAGGCTCCGCTCATTCTTAATTGTACCAAGAAGAACACATATGTGGATTCGATGAAGTCGCCGCAAGGCTAAATCCCAGCAGGAATTGCAATGAACCAATCTGAAATCCGGGAAAAGGTTACCAGCGAGATCGTCGAGGCGCTCCAGCAGGGGCTAACGCCGTGGAGAATGCCTTGGGCGGCGCTGATAAACACCGGCTTTCCCGCCAACGTGTCCTCG
>Ga0194132_10011300_pt1 | contig 11545 bp, 7 predicted proteins | sample TA2KigOf80mmetaG_FD_148612 | JGI IMG/M metagenome (GOLD analysis project Ga0194132, IMG submission 148612) | Freshwater microbial communities from Lake Tanganyika, Tanzania - TA2015054 Kigoma Offshore 80m | ecosystem: Environmental > Aquatic > Freshwater > Lake | place: Tanzania: Lake Tanganyika... | reverse complement strand
CCATCTGGAGCCAATACGGCGCGAAGAAGGAAGAGTTCCGCCGCAGGATGATCGATGATCTGCCGATGCCCGAGCCGCTGCGGCGGCTGATCCTTGAGCTTGAGGGTCCGAGGCTGGCGGTGGTGAACTCGAGCGGCCGGCTGGAAATTGAACCGGTCCTCGAAGCGGCTGGAATCAGGACGCGGTTCGCAGTGATCGTCACGGGGGAGGATGTCGAGCACCGCAAGCCGGCGCCTGATCCGTATCTCAAAGCAGCCGCGCTGCTCGGAGCCCGGCGGCCGCTGGTGGTCGAGGACTCGGTGGCGGGCATCGCCTCGGGGCGCGCGGCGGGATTCGACGTGGTGGAGATTCCGCATCCGGACGAGACCGCGCGTTTGGTGATGGAGCGGCTCAGGGACCCAGCACAGGTTCCGTGCTCGACACCAGTCCGTCCGCGTCGAACAGGTTGACGTAGTAGGCGGTCGCATCTGACGGAAGCTGAGCGGCCAGGCGGCCCCGGCCGGCTTCCACGGGAAGTGATTCCCAATTCCGTTTCTGCCAGGGGCCGGAGTCCTTGGTGAAGTTCAGCTCCGCCTTTACCACTGGCTTGGCGGCCTTGTAGCGAACCGCGACCTCGCCGCCGCCGCGCGTCATCGAGAGGACGCGCACGGGCCTCGCTCCCCCGCGCAGGATTGCATTGGCATAGGCGTGGATGTCCTCCGGCAGCGCGCCGTCCGGGTGGCTGTGCTTCATGCGGACCCGGACCGCCAGGGTCCGCCGTCCCTTCGTGAGCAGCAACGACTTGTGCCACGAGGGCAGGGGATAAGCGAAGTCGTTGGTGCCGTTCACCCAGAGCATCGGCATGCGTGCATGGGCGAGGTAGACGCTGGGATCCCAAAGACTGAGCCAGCGTGCGGCGCGCTCTTTGCCCAGCTTTTCGAACTGGGTGAGCCAGGCGGAGTCCTCGCCCAGGAAGCCGCATCCATAGACGGGAGCGGCGAAGCGGAACCGCGGGTCGACACCGGAGACGATCGAGGTGAGGTATCCACCCCACGAGATGCCGGTGACGCCGGTGCGTTTCGAGTCGACTTCAGGGAACGAGCGGAGCAGCGAATGCGCCTTCACGGCCGCGGCCACGGCGTGGTAGGTCCACTGATCTCCGGGGGGCAGGTCCACGTTGTTAAAGTCGCCCCATCCGGCGGGACCTGAGTGCTCGTGGCGCTCGCGGTCCGGATTCCACAGCTTGTTGCCTTCGCCGCGCTTGGGAATGGTGCCGACCGTGTCCATTGCGATGGCTGCGTATCCACGCTTGTTCCACAGGCGTACCCATTCAGCGAACGCGGTCCCGCCGCCTCCGTGGATGAGCACCATGGCCGGGACCTTGGCGCCCTCTTGCACTTCGGGCGCACCGTAATAGGCGAACACCCGCGTCGCCTTGCCTTTGTAGGGGACACTCTCGATGAATAGGGTGCGGACTCCCGGCTCGCCGGTGTCCGGCGCGCTGTAGACGGGCGGGACTTTGTAGAGCTCCTGCAGGTTCCATGGCGTGCCCGGATCCTTGGCGGCGGCGAGTCCGGCGGCCAGGATGGCGATCCAGATGCGGCGGTTCATGCTGCTAGGCTATCAAAGCCCAAGCGGGTGGACCTAGAAGTGGACGCGGAAGTTGTACTGCATCTCGCGTCCCTGCGTCCCCGCGGCCATCGCGTTGACGCGGCCGAACGAAGAGCTTGTCACCGAGAGGTTCGGATCCGCGCCGGCGAAGGTGTTGCTCAAGTTGTAGACTTCCATCTTGAACTCGAGCTGAACGCGCTCGGTCAACTGGAAGAACTTCGCGACATTGAAGTCGATCGCTTTGTACCCGGGACCCTGCACACCGGAGTACGACTTCGGATTGTTGCGCACTTCGAAGTTCGCATTCGGATTGAACCGGAAGGCGGCGGGATCGAACATGAGTCCCCATTTGTCTGGGTTGCCGATGGCCGGATTCCCGTTCACGAATAACTGCCCGAAGCGAAGCCGGTTGCCGGCGTAGTACCAGAAAATGCCGCTCGTGGTCCATCCGCCAAGCACAGCCTCTGCAACCGGATGCATGCCCGACAGGAACCGCCGGCCCTTGCCCAACGGGAACTCGTAGGTGCTCGCCAAGGTCATCCGGTGGCGCGGACGGGTGCCGTCCTCCCAGCGGAAGCGGTTCGCGAATTCCTCTTCCTTGTTGAAGAACTCCTGCTGCCGCTCCTGATTGTAGTTGTAGGCGAGCAGGAAGTTGAAGCCGTTGGCGAAAGGACGCTGCACGCGCATCTGCAGCGAGTGATAGCGCTCACCGACTCCCTCCGTATTCAACTGCTGGACTCCAGTGTAGTGGGGATAGGGCCGCAACAGGCTTCCAAGCGAGACGGTCCGCTGTGTGCGGAGCTGTCCGCGCATCTGGCTTGGGTTCAGGAGCTGGAAGAACGGATTGGCCACCTGCTGGCTGAGGGTGGCGCCAAGACGGTTGGTGATCTCCGGATTCACCTGGTTGAGATTCAGCGTGTAGTTCCGGTCGCGGCCGTGATTGAAGAAGTACGTCGCCTCCACCAGGAACCGTGCAACCGTTTCCCGCTGCAGCGTGATGTTCATCCGGTCATTGACGCCGGTGATCAGGGCGCGCTTGTCCCAAACCGCGTCAGCGCCCATCTGCGTATAGCGCCCGTCTCCCTTGCCGACCGGTGGGATCACGGGATTGATCGCCGGCGGGAAGGGATCGCTCAGGCGCTGCTGCGGCACTCCCTCGAGGTTCGGAGCCATCGGCGTATTGGCGCCGAAGCCGGGCACGGGCGTGCTGCCCAGCACGTCGCTATTGCGCTGGAGCGCGGAGGGCGTATTGAACCTCGCGAATCCGACCCGCAGCGACGTCCGGTCGTTGATCCGCGTCGCGATTCCAGCACGCGGCAGCAGGATCAGCTTGCGGGGATCCCACATGCCGCGGTTGCCCTGCCCGGTGAATTCCCATGCGCCGTTCCACACATAAGGACGGTCCATCAGCGCGGCAGCCTGTGGGGGGATCCTGGGTTGCCCGGCTCCCTGGAACTCAGGAATCGGATTGCTGAGATCCAAGCCGCGGGAGTACCGGTCCGGCTCGAATGTTGAGGACCGGTAGCTGCCGCCCCGGTCGTAGATCGCGCTTTCGTACTCGTAGCGCAGACCGAGGTTGAGCGTGATGTTCCGGCTCAGCTTGTAGTCGTCCTGGATGAAGCCTCCGTAGTAGTTGACGGTGTCCTTCTTGAACGGGACATGGCGCCCCCACGAGTCGCCCGGATTCATGGCGCCGAGCAGGAAACTCGCCCAGGCGTCGCCGCTGAGCCGCGTGTTGGGATTGATGAACGTGTTCGCCGTCTCGTCATCCCGGAACGAGAACCGGAACGTCTCCGGCCGGATCGCGTCGACGCGCAACGTGCGGTACTCGAACCCGAACTTCAGGAAGTGGCTGCCCGCCTGGCGCGACAGCTTCACCGCGTCGTAGTAGGCCTGCGGATGCTGGAACCACCAGTTCGGCTTCCCGTACCCTCCTCCCGGACTGCCGCCGCCGATGTTGATGCCGGGATAGTAGAACGGCGCTCCGAAATCCAGGTAGCGCGAGTAGAAATCGCCAGCATTGGGGAAGAATTCCTTGTAGTCTTCCAGCTTGGCGTACTGGCCGGGAGCGTCATAGTCGTCGACATTGGAGACGTAGTTGCCGCGCACGTTGAGCACCGTGCGCGGACTGAGGGTCCAGACGAGGTCGGCTGACACGTTCAGCGCGTGCATCGCGCCGCCGTTCGGATTTGGGAATAGGCGGGACTTGTTGGGCGTGAAGTCCTGGTCCTCCAATTTTGTCCGGAACCGGCTGAAGCGGAAGAACGCGCGCACGCTGTTGCCGAGGACGAAGTCCGTCCGGTTGCTGATGTTGTGGTAGAAAAGCTGCCGGGAGTAGGTTGCGGCGAAATTGTTCAGACCGGTGATGTCGGTGCCGGGCCGGTTCGACTCCCAGATCTCGCCCAGGAACTTGATCGCCGAAGGATCCATGCGTGTCCGCGGAATCACGTTTCCGGGGAATGGCGACCGCACGGCATTCGTTCCCTGGAGCTGGGAAGTCCACGGATCGAAGATCGTCCGCTGTCCACCGTTGATGTTGAGCGACCGGGAAAAGTCGCCCTGCCGCTCGGCGGAAGTCATCATCCTGCGCTGATCAAACAGCGGATTCCGCTGGCGCCATTGCTCGTAAGCGAAGAAGTTGAAGATGCGGTTCTTCTTCCAGGCGTTCCCCACGGTGCCGCCCCACATGTGATTGCGCACCAGGTTCGGAGCGCGGGTCAGAGGATTCGAAACTGCGTTGAGCGACGGATTGCGGCCGAAGTAGTAGGCCGATCCGTGGAGATCGTTGGTGCCCGATTTCACCGAGACGTTCAGGATTCCGCCCGAGCTGTGACCGTACTCGGCATCCACGCTGTTCTGCTGGACGGTGACTTCGGTCGTGTTGTCCATGGTTGGCGCGTAGGAGCTCTTGGGGCCGAGCATCACGGGCATGCCATCGACGAGAACATCGCCGCTCGTATTCTGCGACCCGCCCACTTCGACCGAGCTCGCCGCCCACATGAAGAACGGATTCTTCTGCGCCGTGTACCGGCTCACCACCGCGGGATTCAGCAGCGCGAGAGTGAACGGATTGCGCGCGACGATCGGCAGATTCTTGACCATCGTGTTGTCGACGGTCAGATCCATCGTGGTGGTGTTGAACTTGACCGCCACCGGAGAATCTGTGACCGTGACCGTCTCCGTCATCCCGCCGACCTTGAGCGCCGCGTTCACTGTAATGTCGCTACGGTTCTCGACGCGGACATTCTCCTGGACGTATTTGGTGAACCCCTGCAGTTCAACGGCGACCGTGTAGACGCCGGGCTCGACGAGGTCGAACAGGTAGCGGCCCGTCGCGTCCGTGTGCCGGGTAACAACGACCCCGGTGTTGGTGTTTCCCAACGTGACCGTCGCGCCAGCGACGACCGCTTTGCTCGAGTCCGTTACCGCGCCTTGAATCCGGCCACGATATTCCTGGGCGCTGGCGGCGACGCTCAGCATCAACAACGCCACCCGAAGATTCGTCATGTTCGCCTCCTGGGGCAGACTTCAGAAGCCTACTCCCCGGAGACGCCGGTGTCAAGGACCCGCCGCGGGCTACATCCTTCTTGGGAACGCGTCGCGGTAACCGGCCGCGCCCAGCTTGCCTCGAGCATCCCGCGATTCATCGTCGGACGCATAGGGTCCCACCAGCACGCGGTACGTTTCAGTGTTCGGGACTTGCACCGCCATTGCGGCAAACCCCTGCCCGGACAGCCGGCGCACGAGAGCATCGGCTTCACCCTTGGTCGTCGCTGACACTTGCCAGTAGCGTCCAGCGCCGCCGGTGGAAGGCTTGGCGGGCGCCACCGGCGCGGGCTTGGGCTCGGGAGCCTTCTTGGTCTCGCCCTTGGCGGTCTTGGCCGGCTCGACTTTCGGAGGCTCGGGCTTCGGAGGTTCAGGCTTGGGTAAGGCCGGCTTGGGTGGCTCGGGTTTCGGAGGCTCAGGCTTTGGTAGGGCCGGCTTGGGTGGCTCGGGCTTCGGCGGCTCAGGCTTCGGCGGATCCACGCGGACCGGATCCCCCGATGACGACGGCCGCCTGGGATCGCTGAGTCCGGACTTTGTTTGAGCCGGAGGCGTTTGAGTGTTCGGCGGCGTGACATCGATCGAGCGGGGCGGACGGTTAGCCGCCATGTCGGGGCTCGGTCCCGTGATGCGGCCGGCGATCCAGCCCATCAGGAAAAACACGAACAACAACACTACGATGATGAAGAGTACACTCAGCAACTGGCGGTTGCCGAGTACTAGTTCAAATTCACCTTCTTCGTTGGTTGGCATCAGACTTCCTTGACGCTGCGGCCCAAGTACCGCCGGTCCGCGATCTTCCATTCTCCTAAGATGATCGGCAAGGGAACCGAAAGCCTTTAGGGTAAAAATCCTACCCGCCGGGCCTGGTCCCCGACCAATCCCTAAATAGTACCAATTCCCAACTGGTCCCGTGCCCTAAGCCGGCTCGAACGGCCAAACCCGCGTCGTCGAGTACCCGCCGTCGACCGCAATGCATTGTCCGTTCACGTAGTTCGAACCCGGACTGGCGAGGAACACCGCAAGTGGCGCGCAATCCTCAGGCGTCCCCGCCCGCGGATCTCCCTGGACTCCACGCAGCCAATCCCGCATGAACTGTGGCTCCCACATTTTGCGGTTGAGATCGGTGATGATGAATCCGGGCGCGATGCAGTTGACCTGGATGTTGTGCCGGCCCCACTCAGCGCACAGAACACGGGTGAGCCCCCAGAGTCCACTCTTGGTGATGGCATAGGCCGCAAGGTAAGGAAGTCCGAGGATCGACATCAGACTGCCGATCATGATGATCTTGCCGCCTTCTCCGCGGTCGACCATCTTCTGTCCAAGCCCGCGGGTCAGCTCGACGATTCCATGGAGGTTGGTCTGCAGGATGCGGTCCCATTCCTCCTTGGTAAAGTCCTTGAAGCGCTTGCGGACATTGGTGCCCGCGACATTCACCAGAATGTCGACGCGCCCCGCGTTGGCGATGCAGTTGTTGATTGACTCTTCGCTCGCCATGTCGAGCGCGAGGGCTTCCGCCGAGCCGCCATCCGCCTTGATGGCATCGGCTTCGGCTTGCAGCTTGTCAATGGACCGGGAGGCGAGAATCGTGTGGGCACCGGCGGCGGCCATGGCCTTGGCGATGGCAAGTCCGATGCCGCGTGAGGCTCCGTTGATGAGCGCGGTTTTCCCGGATAGGTCGAAAGGATTAGTTGGCATGAATTTCCTGAAGTGTGGGATCAGCCGATGAGGCCAGGAATCATCTGTCCACCGTTGACGATGCGCGACGGGCGGCCGATCGAGGTGTGGTATTCCTTGGCCGGGTCGATGCCGAGCATTGTGTAGAGGGTGAACATCAGATCTTCGGGCTCAGCCGGAGTGCTGGTGATTTCGGTGGCGGTCGAGTCCGTGGAGCCGATCACGCGCCCGCCGGTGAGTCCGCCGCCAGCGAAGGCAACCGTCCACGCCTTGTTGTGGTGGTCGCGGCCCGCGTCGTTGTTGACCTTCGGCGTGCGGCCAAACTCGCCCATGGCGATCACCAGCGTCGAGTCAAGCATTCCCCGTTGCGACAGATCCTCCACCAGTGTAGCGAAGGCGGGATCGAACTCCGGCAGCAGCACCTTCTTCATCGTGTTGAAATTGTCGCCGTGGGTGTCGTAGTTGAGCCATCCCTTGGCGACGGTGACAAAGCGCACGCCGCTCTCGACCAGCCGCCGCGCGAGCAGACAGCCTTGTCCCACCGGGGTCCGGCCGTAGCGCTCGCGGAGCTTCTGCGGCTCGGACTCGATGTCAAACGCCTTCTTCGCCACCGGCGAACTCAGCAGATCATAGGCGCGATGGTAGAAGCCGTCGAGCGCCTTAAAGTCCGGCGAAGCCTCCACGGCGCGGAACCGCTTGTCCATTTCGTTGAGCAGGTAGCGGCGGTTGCCGACGCGGGTCCAGTCGACATCGGCGGGCAGGGTGAGATCGCGGACTTTGTATCCGGTGACGTTGGCGTCGCCCGAGATGAACGGATTGTGCTCGCCCCCCAGGTATCCGGCGCCGTAGGAAGGGAACGTGTTTGGCACCGCGACATATGGAGGCAACCCGTTGCGCGGACCGAGCTCCTTCGAGATCACCGATCCGATCGACGGAAATTCGATCGTGGCCAGCGGCAGATATCCAGTGAGCAGGTAGTTGATCGCGCGCTCGTGGTTGTTCTCGCGCGACTTCACCGACCGCAGCAGCGTCACCTTGTCCATCACACGCGCCGTTCGCGGCAGGTGTTCGCAGACCTGGATTCCGGGGACATTCGACGGGATCGGATTGAACTCGCCGCGGTACTCCTTGGGCGCGTCCGGCTTCATGTCGAACGTGTCCTGCTGCCCGCATCCGCCGGACTGCCAGACCAGGATGACGGACAGCTCCTTATTGGGCTTGGCCGTGGCCGCGGCCCGCAGGTATCCCGGCAGGTTGATTCCCAGCGCCCCGAGTGAGCCGATACGGAGAAGATCGCGGCGGCCGAAGATGTCCGTGTGGTTGTTGACGCGCATGCCCGTATCTGATTCTATAGCAGTCAAAACCAACCCGCGTCGAGCAGGTAGGCGCGCAGGACCGGGTGGGCCTTGGGTGGATTCGAAGACGTGTAGTCAGCAACCACGATGCGGCCGTCGCCGGGCAACTGGGCCCAGGCGCTGTAGCCGCTGTTTCCGCTGCTGAAGGATCCATTCGGCTCGAGCATCAGAACGCGGTCGCGGCGGAACTGGTCGGGGAATCCCTGGGCCGGTGTCCACTGCCAGTCGATCGAGTGGTCGCGGCGGTTGATCACGCGGACATGGATGCGCCGCCATTGCGTGACGCCCGCGTTGCCCGCGTACAGCGCCGACACGAGCGGACGCTTGCCTTCGTCTCCTTTGCGCGCAGGGCGGGCGCGGGCGCGATTGCCGAACCGCACGTAGCGCTCGTGGATCCCTTCGGTGGAGGCGTCGAGTTTCTTACTGCCATCGACGAACACCTCGACGCGCGGACCGTGGTTCACGATCCGGTAGCTGTGCCAACCGGGTGTGATCGCGAATCCTTCGGCGGGGCGTGACGCAAGCTCGACACGCTCCGGAGTGAAACGCAGGTAAACGCCCGCGCCGATCAGGCAGGCTTCGGGCCGGGCCTCGCGCACAAGGAGCTCGGCTTCGAACTCGACGCGGCTGTCATCGTCCTCAACTGGATAGAGCGTGAACTCGCAAGCACCTTCGTTGCCTTCGCGCGAGGCGATGGTCATGTGTCCGCGATCGAGCGTGCACACGGACTCGTCCCACAGGAAGCTGTTCGGCTGGAAGGTGAACTGTTCGTCCGCGCCGAATGCGAACACGCTGGTGCCCGGAGTTCCCCAGGCATTGCGGTAGCTCATGAACATCCGTCCGTTGGCAAGCTTGCCCACGATGGGACGGTGCGCGTAGACGGGCATCAGCGTGGGCTTGGACCACGTGCGTCCGCCGTCGCGCGACACGGCGCGGCGGCTCGGCTGTCCCAGGCGGGATCCCGCGTCGCCGATACGCGAGATGGCGAGGATCTGGCCGGGCGCGAATTCGGCGAGTCCCACTTCGCAATCGCCCACGAGCGGATCGTCGAAGATGGGGTGTGTTTCGTTCCAGGTGACGCCGTTGTCGCGCGAGATGACGGCGGTGGAGCGGTAGTAGGTGGGTCCCCACGGCATGGCGGGGTGCTTCTTGGCCTGGGTGGGCTTGGAGTCCGTGCGGGTGTAGATCAGCGCGCCGGAGGCGAGCTCGATGATGTAGCTGGGCTCGCCGCCCCAGTCATCCGTTTTGCGGGGAGCGCTCCAGGTGCGGCCGCGGTCGGTGGACACGAACAGGTGGTTCGACATGCCGCGGGGAGGCTGTTGCCACTGGGCAAGCATGGGCCAGTCGAACGCGCTGAGCTTGTTGCCACGGTCGGAGAGCAGCAGCAGGCGGCCGCCGCGGGTCTTGCCGAGCTGGGGAGCGATCCAGCAGGCTTTGTCCTTTTCGAAGGAACTGGGGGAGATGAGCTGGTGGCTGGTCCAGGTGCGGCCGCGGTCGGTGGAGAGGCAGGACCAGATGTCGGAGATGGAGGCGATGTGCTCGTCGGTGCGGCGGTAGGTGCAGATGAGCTCGTTGCCGATGGTGGCGAGTCCGGCGGAGTGCATATACCAGCCGGGGTCTTCGCGGATGGTGACGATGCGGGAGGGATCGAGGGTCCGGGGGAGGCGGGCGGGGCGGGCGGGGCGGGCGGTGAATGCGGGTCCGGCGATGGTAGCCAGGGCGGACCGGCGGGTGATGGGGCTGGGCATCGTTTGATCCATTGTGGGGGATTGGAGGCTGCCGCTGGGAGGTTGCGGCGCGGCGGTGGAATCTGTTGAAGGATCTGCTGGCTCGCGCTGTGCTCGCCTGACTACTGCCCGCTCCTGCGGAAGATGAGCCTCACCCTTAGGTGTACCGGAACAGCGGTGGAAATACGATAACGACGATCGCCGCCCACACGGCGTAGACCGGCAGGTAATTGGTCTGCCAGCGTTCCAGGTCCGTGAAGGAACCGCGCCGGCGCAGAAACCGGACATAGAGCACCGCGGACCAGGCGAGATTCACCAGCAGAACCACGTTTTCCCCCAGCGCCGCCACACGGTTGGGCGTGAATCCGAATCCCGTGATCCGCGCGGCGACGGCCCACAGCGCGACCGCATTCACCAGCAGCGCGCTCACCACCAGCACCACCTGCGCGATGTCGAAGGCGTCGGGCGGCGCCTGCGGATCGCGCGCGGAAGCGGCGTAGAGCAGAAGTCCCAGGACCACCGCCAACAGCAGGTCGAACGCGATGAGCATGTCCCGCTCAATATTGACGCCCCGTCCGGTCAAAACCACGGCGCCCAGGAACAGGATCATCAGCGCGGCGAACAGCGGCGTGAACAGGCGCGTGAGGACCGGAGCCATGTTTTCAATCACACTCTGCTTGGCTTCAACCAGCCAGGACGCGATGATCACACCGGCCGCCGCGCCGCAGGGCACCTGCCACGACCCGATGAAGTGGGAGGCGTTGATCCCAATGGCCTTGAAGATGGTCCCGGTGAACCCCGTGAACACGATGCCTCCGAGCGCGATCAGAACGTAATAGATGAACAGCTCACCGGAAAACCGGATGAAATCCATGCGGCCGGCAACCTGGCTCCAGCGTCCTCCGGCGTAAACCGCTCCCACGGCGATCCACAACGCGATCGGCAGGTGGATCGCAGTCAGAATTTCGGTGGAACCCTGGGAGACGAACGGATAGACGTTGGCGAATATCGCCGCCACGGCGAAGGCGGCGGCGATCCAGCCCAGGGTGCTGGCCGCGGTCCGGCGGGTCCGGGCGAAATAGGCGGTCAGAAACGGCAGCACAAAGAAACTCACCTGACGGACGTAGAAGCCCTCGTTGTTGTCCGGATTGATTCCGAACAGCACCGGCACCTTGACAGCCAGTGCCGCCCCGAGCGCGAGACAAAAGGCGGTGACCGCATTCGATGAACCGCCCGTGCGTGCCTCTCCCGAGTCCGGTGGCACAAGCACGAGCTGTTTCCACAGGCGGTCCGAGTGCTCGCGGGCGAACTCGCGGGACAGCGCGTCGAGGTTGCCCATCCGCTTCACGGCCACGAGAAAAGCCTCATCCTGCGCGAGTCCGGCGTTGACGAGGCCAGTCACCTGTTCCCGCAGGTGGTCCTCAAGCTCGGCGACATCGACGGCGTGGACCGTCTGCCGGCGAAGCAGATAGCTGCGCCACTGGCCGATCTGCTCTTCAAGCGATACCGGTTGACCTGGATTTGCCATTAGACTCCTTCCAGCAACAGTGCGATGCGCGCGCTCCAGATGCCCCGCAACGTCGAGTCCACCGCCTGCCACTGCTTGCGCTCCTCGGCGAGATGGGTCCGGCCCTCGGACGTGATGCGGTAGTA
>Ga0194132_10011298_pt1 | contig 11546 bp, 13 predicted proteins | sample TA2KigOf80mmetaG_FD_148612 | JGI IMG/M metagenome (GOLD analysis project Ga0194132, IMG submission 148612) | Freshwater microbial communities from Lake Tanganyika, Tanzania - TA2015054 Kigoma Offshore 80m | ecosystem: Environmental > Aquatic > Freshwater > Lake | place: Tanzania: Lake... | reverse complement strand
CCAGCAGCCCGAGGAGTATCGCAAGGCCGTGGAGAAAATCGTCGTCAGTCATGCCGTAAATGAACTTTACGGCGCGCAGGTTTTTGACGAGCCCGCCATCAAACTCGCCCCGACGCCCTACACCAAATGGCTTGCCTGCCGCATCGCCATGGAGGAGTATCACCATCATGTGCGCTTCAAAGGCCTTGCCGATGAAATGGGCGTGTCACCCGAGCGAATGGATCCCAGCAATAAGAAGCCGCTGTCCATCTTCGGCTTTGAATTGAAGACTTGGCCGGAGTTCTGTGTGATCAAGGCGATCGCCGACTACGCCGAAATCCTGCAGGTGGAGGATCTGCTGCATTGCTCATTTCATCCCTTGCGCAATCTGGGCCGGATCACCATACCGGAAGAGAAATTCCACGCCAAGTTCGGCAAGGACATGTGCCTCGAACTCATTCAGGCGGGTCGCGGCGCCGAAGTGCAAGACGCCATCAATCGCTATTTCCCCATCACCCCGGCTTTTTTTGGCGCCGCCAACTCCACGAATAACGAGACCTACCGCAAGTGGGGGCTCAAGCAGCGCACCAACGAGGAAATGCGCGCGGACTTCATGCAACGAGTCACTGAGCTGGTGGAAAAAGATTTTGGTCTGACCCTGCCCACCTTGCACTGACTGATGGAGGTCACCATGAATCAGCCCTTCCTCGATAGCAAGCCCGCCCGCGAGGCGTATTGCCAGCAGATCAAGACGCTGAGCATGACGCCGTTGTGGGAGTCGCTGTCGGCTTTGGTGCCGGAGCGGCCGCGCTCGCCTTGTGTGCCGCATCTGTGGCGTTACGACGAGGTCAAGCCCTGGCTGATGGAATCGGGACGCCTGATCACCGCGCAAGAAGCGGTGCGGCGTGTGCTCATCCTGGAGAATCCTGGGTTGCCGGGGTCTTCCGCCATTACCCAATCCCTGTACGCTGGCTTGCAGCTCATCCTGCCCGGCGAGGTGGCGCCCAGTCACCGCCATACCCAAAGCGCGCTGCGGCTGATCGTCGACGGTGCCGGCGCCTATACCGCCGTAGAAGGCGAACGGGTGACCATGTTTCCCGGCGATTTCATCATCACGCCGTCGTGGACCTGGCACGATCACGGCAACGACGCTGCCGAACCGGTGGTGTGGCTCGATGGGCTCGACATCCCCATCGTGCGCTTTCTCGACTGTGGATTCGCCGAGAACGACACCCAAACTTCACAGACGGTAAGCCGCGCCGAGGGTGACGCACAGGCGCGCTACGGCAACAATCTGCTACCGATCGAATACGCTCCCGCGGCCAATGGAGCCTCTCCGGTGTTCGCCTATCCGTATGCACGGACCCGCGAATCACTGGAGCACTTGAGCCGCAATGGTCCGCCTCATGCCGCCCACGGTTACAAGATGCAGTACATCAATCCAGCCACTGGCGGGTATCCGATGCCGTCCATCGCCACCTTTGTGCAATGGCTGCCGAAGGGTTTCGTCGGAAGCGATTACCGCAGCACAGACGGGGCGGTTTTCAGTGCTATAGAAGGGCGGGGCACCGTGCGTATCGATGGCCAGACCTTTGCCTTCGGGCCGCGCGATACCTTCGTGGTGCCGGCCTGGCTGCCCTACCGGTTCGATACGGACGAGGGCGCGGTGCTGTTCAGTTTCTCGGACCGTCCATTGCAGCGCAGCTTGGGCATCTGGCGCGAAACCATGCCGTGATTCCCTGGTTCGACCGCCTGGGCCAGCTGCTCGATTCGGATGATGAGGTAGCAGCACGAGCCTATCTGGAAGCGCTGGGGTACGACAAGAGCGTCGAAATCCGTCTGGCCGCTGACACCTCTCAGATTGACGCCTCGATTCGCGCGCCAGACTGGGACACGGTATGGTGGACGGTTGAGGAGGACGCCCGCAACCTGTTGCAAAGGGACTTGCATGCGCAGCTAGGCGAGAAGGAATTGATGGCGAAACTCAGCGAGCAGGCGCTGCAACAGGACGAAGCGATTTATCAAGCGGCCTGCCGCGGGCTCGGCTCGGACTCGCCGTTGTCGCGTGCCGCCGCCGGCGCTGGTGCCATGGCCAGGTACGATCATGCGTTGGCTTCCCTCGCGCAGATGCCGGCCACACATGTCTTCATGCGAAAATACCGCCTCGTCGAGCGCGGCCGCTGGCCCCTGGGCGTGATCCGCAACGTCTTTTGTCTCTACTGAAACTACCGCTATGGCAATCCAATACGTCATCGACGCTGCCGCGCCGGCCTCCGTGCCCGTCTTCGGCCAGAAGTCCCGTTTTCCCGTGCGCCGCATCTACTGCGTCGGACGCAATTACGCCGCCCACGCGCGCGAGATGGGCAAGGATCCGGACAAGGAGCCACCGTTCTTCTTCATGAAGCCGGCTGATGCGGTGGTGACCGACGGCGCCGACATGCACTATCCACCAGGCACCAAGAATCTGCATCATGAACTGGAACTGGTGGTGGCTCTCCATCGCGCTGGCAGCAAAATCGCGGTGACCGATGCTCTCGACTACGTCTATGGCTACGCTGTTGGGCTGGACATGACCCGCCGCGACCTACAAACCCAGGCCAAGGATGCCGGACGGCCGTGGGATTTCGGCAAGGGCTTTGACGAGTCTGCCCCCATCGGTCCGCTCTATCCCGTGGCCAGTCATGGTCACCACTCCACCGGCGCCATCGTGCTCAAGGTCAATGATCAGGTGCGGCAGAACGCCGATCTGGCTGAGATGATCTGGAACGTGCCGGAGACCATCTCCTATCTGTCTGACTACTACACGCTGCAGCCCGGTGATCTGATTTTCACCGGCACGCCGGCGGGCGTGGGCGCAGTGGTCAAAGGCGACGTCATGACCGGCAGCATTGCGGGACTGGGCGAACTGCGGGTGAAGGTGCTCTGATGGCTGAACGGAAGACATGGGTCGAGGTGGCGCTCAACGGTCCCTGGTCGCGCAAGATCCAGCCGCGCATCCCCATCACCGTGGCCGAGATCGTCGCCGATGGCATTGCCTCGGTGAAGGCGGGCGCCAGCGTGATTCATCTGCACGCTTATGATGAGGCCACCGGCAAGCAGAAGGACGATCCGGATCTCTACGCCCGTATCATCGACGGTATCCGATCGCAAGTCGATGTCATCGTGTATCCCACCGTTCCGGCGGCAAATTTTAGCGGCGGCGCGGGACTGGTAAGTGCCGCGCAACGATACGCCCACGTCGAGGCCCTGGCCCAGCGCGGCCTGCTGGAGTGGGCGGTGGTGGATCCAGGCTCCTGCAACATCCTCCAGTACGACGACGTGGCGCAAGACAAGGACACGGGCTTCGTCTACCAGAATCCCGAGAGCCATATTCGCCACGGCCTACAACTGGCGCGCAAGTACCGTTTTCATCCCTCCTATGCCATCTACGAACCAGGCTTCATGCGGCTGGGCGCGGTACTGCATTGGCGTGAGTCCTGCCCGACGCCCATCTACCGGTTCATGTATACAACCGGATTTACCTTCGGCTTCCCGCCGGACGACTATGGCATGACCGCATATCTGAATCTGCTCGACAAGGTCGCACCCGGCGCGCAGTGGATGACCGCCGGATTGAACGTTGACGTGTTGCCGATGATTCCGCGCACCGTTATTGAAGGCGGGCATGTGCGGGTGGGGCTTGAGGATGCGCCGTTTGGTTCTGAGCGCAGCAACGCCCAGTGGGTGGAGGCCGCGGTGGCGGCGGTCGAACGGGTGGGTGGTGAAATGGCCACCGTGTCCGACGTGCGAACGACTTTGCGCGCAATCGAGTTGGGCGAGGCCTGATCCACCATGCGTCAAAACGTGCCGGGGTTCCGCCGTGTCAATCATTTCTTCAGTACCGGACTCGACATCGTCGAGTACATCGGCCTGCTGGTGATCGGCTTCGCCACCACGGTGGCGATCTACCAGGAAGTCATGGTGATGGTCGGTGCCGGGCGGGTAACGCTGGCCGACTTGCTGTTGATGTTTCTGTACCTCGAAGTGCTGGCCATGATCGGCGTGTACTTCAAGACGGGCCAGATCCCGGTACGGTTTCCGTTGTATATCGCCATGGTCGCGCTGGCGCGCTACCTCATCCTCGACGCCAAGGAGATCTCCGAACTGCGCATGGTGGCGGTGGCGGGTGCCATTCTCATGCTTACGCTGGCGGTGCTGGTGATTCGCTTTGGTCATGTCAAGTTTCCCTATCGTGATGATGCAGCGGAGGGCGAAGACGCCCTGGCCAAATCGCGTTGATCTCCCAACCTTTCTGAATTCCATCGCATGACCCAATACTCCACCATCGGTATCACCACGGGCGATCCTTCCGGGGTCGGGCCCGAGATCATCGTCAAATCGCTGGCGCAGATGGCACCGGCCCAGCGCAGTGCCTCGGCTGTCATCGGCAATCTCGCGCTCCTTCGCCGCGCCGACAAACTGCTCGGAACGGGCCTGGAGTATGAGGAGGATTTTTCTCAGGCGCGCGACGGCAAAGTGCCGGTAGTTCACGTCGATACCAAGGACCAGTCACAGATCAGGGATGGTCAGGCCAGCGCCGCAGGCGGCGAGGCCGCCTATCAGTACGTCGTCAAGGCTGTGGATCTGGCGTTGGCAAAGCGGATTTCCGTGATCGTGACGGCGCCACTCAACAAGGCCGCGATGCACGCCGCCGGTCACCACTTTGATGGTCATACGGAACTGCTGGCCCAGTTGACCGGCGCCAAGTCCTCCTTCATGTTGTTGGCTGGACCCAAGTTGTCAGCCTTGCACGTCACGACTCACGTCAGTCTGAAAGGCGCGGCGGAACGCAACCGTACGGAACGGATCCTGGCCACCATCCGCATCGGTAACGGGCACTTCAAGGCGCTCGGCATGGCTCGACCACGCATAGCCGTCGCAGGGCTGAATCCTCATTGCGGAGAAGGCGGCATATTCGGGCGCGAAGAGATCGAGCAGATTAGTCCCGCGGTCGAGCAGGCACGCGGTGAAGGGATTGAGGCCAGCGGTCCCATCTCCGGCGATACCGTGTTTTACCGCGCGCTCAAGGGCGAGTTTGATCTGGTGATTGCGCAGTATCACGATCAAGGCCACATCCCCACCAAGCTGCTGGCCTTTGACGAGACTGTAAATGTCTCTCTCGGCCTACCCATTCGCCGCACCTCAGTCGATCATGGCACCGCCTTCGATATCGCCTGGACGGGCAAGGCCAACCATACCAACATGAATGCCGCCATCGCCTATGCCCGCATGATGGCGGACGCGCCGGTGCATGCCTGAGGCGCGCCTGCTGTTTCGGGAAGACGCCTATCTGCAGACCGTTAGCGCGCGGGTCACGGCGGTTCACGAGCGCGGCATCGAGTTGGATCAGACCCTCTTCTATCCCTTGGGCGGCGGGCAACTGGGTGACACCGGCACGTTGACACGAGCCAACGGTGAGGTGATTGCGATAGTCGATACGCGCAAGGGTGAGGGATTGGAGAGCATTTGTCATATGCCCGCGCCGCAGGCTCCCGTGCCGTCGCTTGGCGAGTCCGTGCAACTCGCCATCGACTGGCCGAGACGATACTTGATGATGCGATTGCATACCGCGCTGCATGTCATGTCCTGTGTGGTGGTGGCACCGGTGACCGGTGGGCAGATCGCGCCGGACAAGGCGCGGCTCGATTTCGACATCGACATGAGTTTGCTTGATGCCGGCAGGATAGAGCGCGACACCAATGCGTTGATTGCACGCGCAGTCGATACGCGCACGGTGTGGATCAGTGACGCCGAAATGGATGCAAGACCGGAACTGGTCAAGACCATGAGCGTGCAGCCGCCACGCGGCGCGGGTCGGGTCCGCCTGTTGGAGATTCCGGACATCGACCTGCAGCCCTGTGGCGGCACCCATGTTCGCAATATCGGTGAGATCGGTGCCATCAAGGTGCTGCGTCTGCGCAATGAGGGCAAACGCAATAAGCGAGTCGAAATCGCGCTGGCCTGATGGCGACTCGGACGCTCATCATCGCTGATGACCTCACCGGCGCGCTAGATGTGGCGGGGCCGTTTGCGCAACGCGGTCTCGACACCCAGGTGGTGGTGGACGCGAGCAGTGACTGGCGTCATCGCGTCACCGACGCGCAGGTGATTTCCATCAATGCGGATTCCCGTCACTTGAGTGCCGCGCAAGCGGCCGAGAAAGTGCGCGCCATCGTGGCGCCCTTGCTGCCCTTTGACGGTGTACTGCTGAAGAAGATCGATTCGACCTTACGTGGCCAGGTGGTGGCCGAGACCCTGGCCTTGATGCATGCCTCGGGCCGGCGACTGGTCATCGTCTCGCCTGCCTTTCCTGCACAGGGCCGAACGGTGCGGCAGGGTGTGGTTTGGGTGAAGGGCGTACCGCTGCCGGAAACCGCCTTCGCTCGCGACGCGCTGTCGCCACCGCCAAGCGTTCCGCTGGCGCAGGCATTCCGGCAGGCGGATTCGGCCATCGCGGTGCGCAATGTGGCGTCGGCAAATTTGTCGCTGGACATGGATTCGACGCCTACTTCACTGCAGATCTGGATCGCCGATGCCGAGACCCAGGCGGACTTGGATCAGTCCGTGCGTGCACTCGGACCGCGAGCTGCGCAGGGGCTATGGGTGGGTACGGCAGGTATCGCACAGGCACTTGCCACGCACAACCAGGCGCAGCAAGCACAGGCGCGAATGGAACCTCAGGTGCGAGGACGCATTTTGGTGGTGGTGGGTTCCCGCGCCGAACAGAGTCAACGCCAAGTGGAGCGGCTGCAGAGTCGCGCGGATACGCACCTCGTTGAAGCGCCAAATGGCCAGGTCAGCGGCGATTCCGAGCTCGACACCGGGTCCGCTTCGGTGGTGATTCTGCGCGCCGTACGCGGTGCGCAGGGAGAAGGGCAGGCGGACGAAGTGGCGGCGGCGCTGGCGCGCACTGCCTGCGACCTGATGCGGACCCAAGGCGTGGACGCCGTCGTAGCCGCCGGCGGCGACACCGCGCGTGCGATCCTGGCGGCCTCCGCCTGCAGTGTGCTGCACGTGCTGGGTGATCTGGTGCCCGGTATCCCCTACAGTCAGCTGACGGTGGCGACGCGCCCGGTTTGGCTGATCACCAAGGCGGGTGGATTCGGCACCGATGCCACCCTCGCCGAGTTGGTCGATCGTCTGCGCGGAATGCCGTGATAACGCGCGCTCGCTTGGGGCGTGCGAATTGATGGCATGGAGGGGGGTCCCGCCTGTCGTTGGTGCGCCGTCTGGGTTTCCGTGAAGTCTTGGATCAGATGAGTAGCTCGAAAGTCGTTCAATGAAATATCTGTCTATATTGGTGATCGCACTGGTGGTTTCCACAGCCCAGGCTGCACCGGAGAAAGCCAAGGTCAGCATCGCGGTGGGAGGCAAGGCCGCGCTGTTCTATCTGCCTTTGACCATCGCCGAGCGTAACGGTTACTTCAAGCAGGAAGGACTCGAGGTCCAGATCAGCGATTTTCCCGGTGGCGCCAAGGCGCTGCAGGCCATGGTGGGCGGTAGTGTGGATGTCGTTTCGGGTGGCTTCGATCATGTGCTGCACATGAACGCCAAGGGGCTCAATCTGCAGGCCTTCGTCGCGCAGTTGGCGACGCCGGCCTTGGCATTGGGCGTGGCCAAGCGCCACGCGGGACGCTACAAGTCGCCAAAGGATCTCAAGGGCATGCGAATTGGCGTGACGGCACCGGGTTCCAGCACACACCTGTTCTTGAGTTACCTGCTGGCGTCCGCGGGGCTCAGCGATAGGGATGTGTCGGTGATCGGCGTCGGCACCGGCGCCACCGCGGTAGCCGGTGTGCGTGGCGGAGAACTGGATGCCATCCTCAACGTCGAGCCCGCCATGACCGCATTGGAGCGTGGCGGACAGATCGTGATCGTGAACGAGACACTGAGCGTGAAGGGCAGCAATGCGGTTTTTGGCGCCACCTTGCCTTCCGGTTGCCTTTACACGCAGCGCGACTTCATCCGCAAACACCCCAAGACCGTGCAGGCGCTGACCAATGCCATGGTCAAGGCACTGGTCTGGATCAACCAGGCCAGCGTGGCCCAGATCCTGGCTGTGATCCCGCCCGAGTACACCCTCGGCGACAAGGCGCTTTACACCGCCGCCCTGGAACGTTCACGCCAGACCTATTCATTGGACGGCCTGTTTTCCGCCAAGGGGGCCGAGGCGCTCTATCAGATGCTGCGCAAGTTTGACGATAACGTGCGGCGTGCCACCGCTGTCCAGATTGCCTCGACGTTCGACAACAGTTTTGTACTGCGCGCCGGCGCCAATCGCTGACGCTTCGTTTTCTTCATTGACTCAGGAGAATCTTGCCCCATGAAGTCTTTCACCCGTTCCGCCCTCGTGGCGGCCATGCTGTGCACCACATCTCTAATGGCTCAGGAGATGAGCACTGACGATCAGAAGACGCTTTACGCACTGGGCGTGGCCATCAGCCAGAATCTGACGGATTTCAGTCTTTCGGAAAGTGAGCTCGCCATCGTGCAGGCCGGCATCGCCGACGGCTCGCTCAAGCGTGCCCTCAAGGTGGACATGCAGGCCTATGGTCCGCGCATTCAACAACTGGGACAGAAGCGCGTCGCGTTACAAGCCGATAGTGAGAAGAAAAAGGGGGCTGACTTCGTCGCCAAAGCGGCGGCCGAAGCCGGTGCTGCCAAGACGCCCTCCGGCGGCGTCATCAAGCACACCAAACCGGGGAACGGCGCTCAGCCCAAAGCGAGTGATACGGTCAAAGTCCACTACAAGGGCACCTTGATCGACGGCACCGAATTCGACAGCTCGCACAAGCGCGGTCAACCCGCGACCTTTCCCCTTGGCAACGTGATCAAGTGCTGGACTGAAGGCTTGCAGATGATGAAGGTGGGCGGCAAGGCACGGCTGGTGTGTCCGGCCGCCATCGCCTACGGTGATCGCGGCTCCCCGCCGATCATCAAACCCGGCGCCACCCTGGTGTTCGAAGTCGAACTGCTGGGCATCGAGAAGAAGTAGCCGTGCGAGTTGTGTTCGGGTGCGCGCTCTTCAGCAAAAGCCCCTCTCCCCCCGAGAGAGGGGTTGGGGTGAGGGAAAGAATGCGCAATAAGGATGCATCAAATCTCGCTCAGCCTCGGTCTCTCGGCCGGTAGGAGAGGGAACGCGTGCGACGAGACCACATTGTCAGTTGACACACATCACCCCCCGAAGAACTGCAAGTGGTAACCGCCCTCGCACTCGAACGGGTCACCTGTACCTTCCCGCCGCGTGGCGATACGCCGCCGTACACGGCAGTGGCCGGTGCCACGCTGGCTGTCCAGCCCGGTGAATTCGTATGCCTGGTCGGCCCCACAGGCTGCGGTAAGTCCACACTGCTCAATGTCGCCGCCGGCTTGACCACCGCGAAGGAAGGCCAGGTCAGCGTGTTCGACCAACCGCTGCGTGGCCTGAACACCGAGGCCGGCTACATGTTCCAGAGCGACGCGCTGTTTGCCTGGCGAACGGCGTTCGACAATGTGGCGGTGGGTTTGGAGTTTCGAGGTGTTGCGCCAGACGAGGTCCAGCGACGCACCAGCGAGTGGTTGCGGCGCGTCGGACTCGGGGGCCACCAACAAAAGTATCCGCACGAACTCTCTGGCGGCATGCGCAAACGAGTGGCGCTGGCCCAGATGTTGATCCGCGATCCCAAGATCCTGCTCATGGACGAACCCTTTAGCGCACTCGACGTACAGACCCGCGCGCTGATGGAAAACGAGCTGCTCAACCTGTGGACACAGGATCGCAAGTCGGTGCTGTTTGTCACCCACGATCTGGAAGAGGCCATCGCACTGGCCGACCGCGTGGTGGTGCTATCGGCGGGGCCGGCGGCAGGCTTTGTCGGAGAATTCAAGGTTGAACTGGAACGGCCCCGGGACGTGGCGGAGATCCGTCTCGACCCCGAGTTCATCCGCCTTTACGGCGAAATCTGGGGCTGTTTGCGCGAGCAAGTCGCCAAGGCCTACCAGCAGCAGTTGGGTGCGTGATGCACAACCGGCTATTGCTGCGGGGTAGTCAGATCGGCTTGCTGGCGGTGTTGTTGCTGATTTGGCATGGACTGACCGCGAGCGAGATCCTGCCGCCGTTTTTCTTCGGCAGACCACTGGAAGTGGGCGCGCGCATGGTGGACTGGTTTGTGTCGGGGACGATCTATCCTCATCTTGGCGTGACCTTGCTGGAGACGCTGCTGGCGTTTGTCATTGGCACCTTGCTGGGTCTGGGCGTCGGGCTGTGGCTGGCCCTCAATCCCTTCGCCTCGGTGCTATGTGATCCCTACATCAAGGCCGTGAATGCGATGCCGCGGGTGATTCTCGCGCCCATCTTCGCGGTCTGGTTCGGCTTGGGCATTTGGTCGAAGGTGCTGCTCGGGGTGACCATCGTGTTCTTCATTGTCTTTTTCAGCGTCTACAACGGCGTGCGCGACGTCAATCCCGTGGTGGTCGCCAATGCCCGTATGCTGGGCGCCAGCAAACGGCAACTGCTGCGCCACGTCTATCTGCCCAGCGCCACCGCCTGGGTGTTTTCCAGTCTGCACGCGTCAGTGGGCATGGCATTTGTCGGTGCGGTGGTGGGCGAGTACCTGGGCTCGGCCCGGGGAATCGGGTACCTCATCATGCAGGCGGAAGGCGTATTCGACATCAACACCGTGCTTGCTGGCGTGCTGGTACTGACGCTGTGTGCGTTGGTGCTGGACAAGCTGGTCTCCATGGCCGAAGTACGCTTGCTCAAATGGCGTCCCGGGGCGGTAGGCGCGGAAACGTGACCATGATGCGCCGCAAACACGGTCCTTTACAAGCGCCTCCAATCCACCTGACCGTCCGGTAAGATCAGTCCACTCTCTATTTCCCTCTCTGCGTCATGTCCGCCGCCTGGCCCGAACACATCTACGAAGAACTCAAGGCCGCCGATATCCGGCAGGTCGCCTATGTCCCCGATGCGGGGCATAGTCAATTAATCCGGCACTGCCAGGCGGACCCTGCCATGCGCGCCGTGTCACTCACCACCGAGGAGGAGGGCGTGGCCATGTTGGCCGGCGCCTGGCTGGGCGGTCAACGCGGTGTGCTATTGATGCAATCCAGCGGCGTAGGCAACTGCATCAACATGATCAGCATGCAGCAGGAGTACCGCATTCCCCTGCTGACCTTGGTCACCATGCGGGGTGAATGGGGCGAGTTCAATCCGCAGCAACTGCCTATGGGCAAGAGCACACAGGCAGTGCTGGAGGCGGCCGGTGTCTACGTCTATCGTTGCGATGACGCCGGGCAGGTACGCGAGACGGTGCGAGCCTGTAGCGCACTGGCGTTCAACAGCTCGCGTGTGATCGCGGTGCTCATTGGGCAGCGTGTCATCGGCGCCAAGAATTTTCTCAAGTGAGGCGGGCATGAGCACGGACAAACTCAATCGTCGCGCCACCGTGGCGCGGCTGCTGCGCGATCGTGGCGATGCGCTGGTGATTACCGGCTTGGGCAATGCCAGTTTCGACGCCATGGCGGCAGGCGATACGCCGGCCAATTTC
>Ga0194132_10011297_pt1 | contig 11546 bp, 16 predicted proteins | sample TA2KigOf80mmetaG_FD_148612 | JGI IMG/M metagenome (GOLD analysis project Ga0194132, IMG submission 148612) | Freshwater microbial communities from Lake Tanganyika, Tanzania - TA2015054 Kigoma Offshore 80m | ecosystem: Environmental > Aquatic > Freshwater > Lake | place: Tanzania: Lake... | reverse complement strand
ACCGTGCGCCACCGCACCCGACAGACCAAGGGCTGTGGCTCCCGCCTGGCCACCCTGACCATGGCCTTCAAGCTGACCCGGGAAGCGGAAAAACGATGGCAGCGACTGCGTGGCTATCGCCTCCTCGATCACGTCATCGCCGGGGCGATATTCGTCGATGGCGAACGGAAAAACGCGGCTTGATCATGAAGGATACGCTCACCCCTCATCCACAACTTTTGACAAAAGCTCGCCAAGGCGGGGGGAAAACGGGATCCTGCCATTGCCGCTACGCTCCGGGCTACGCCCTCCGCTCCGCGGCAACGGCCAACAAACAACCGGGCGATCCACCTTATACAAGCCCGCTCTTTGTCTTGAAAACCCAGACCACCGTAAGGAGGACACGATGAAGATCACCCGCATCGAGCAACACCTGACGGCGGTGCCCCACATCCCCCAAATCCAGAAGAGCCGGCCCACCGACTTCCGGGACCGGCCCATCCCCATCATCGAGGTCCACACCGACGCGGGGCTGGTCGGGTTGGGGGAAGGGGGCAGAGGGGAGGACTGCCGCGGGCTGGAGGCGCAGTGGGTGGGCAAGGACCCGCTCGCGGTGAATCTCACCGTGATGGGCGGGGCGATGGGCATGGCCCTCTGCGACCTGGCGGGCAAGGCTCTGGGGGTGCCAGCCCACAAGCTGATGGGCACCAAGCACTGGGACCAGGTGCCGGTCGGGTACTGGTCGCCCCCGCTGGAACCGGAGGAATTCGCCCAAATGGCCGAGCAGGGCGCCCGGCAGGGATTCAAGACCCACAAGCTCAAGGCCCGCCCTTGGAACATCGTCCGCACCGTCGAGTTGATGACCGCCGCCGCCGGCCCTGAGTACAGCATCATCGTCGATCCCAACTTCACCTTCGGGGATCTCCACACCAGCCTAAAACTAGCCGAACAGCTCCAACAATACAATATCCGCGGCTTCGAGGATCCCTTCCAGTACCTGCCGGGCTGGCACCAGTACCGCGATTTCCGCCGGCATACCCGTATCCCCCTGGCCCCGCACCTGGGCGACGCCAGGCAGGTGATGGGCGCCATACGCGCCGAGGCGGCCGACTGCTTCAACCTGGGCGGGAGCGCGGAACAGGTTTTGATCATGGCGGGTATGGCCGAGGCCGCGGGATTGCCGGTCTGGTTGCAGGTGGTGGGCCTGGGACTGGGGATCTCGGGGGCGTACGGCACCCACCTCCACGCGGTGGTCCGCAACGCCACCATCCCTTCGGACTGCCTGCACTTCACCCGCGAGAACGACCTGATCGGCGGGGCGCTGACCCCCGCGGAGGGCCTGGTGACCGTGCCCGATGCGCCTGGACTGGGGGTGGAACTGGACCGGGCGGCCCTGGCGAAATACAAGGTGGGGTAGTTGACGATATCTGGCCCAGGGGTTATTATTTAGCGCCTCTGGGCTGGGAGAGCCCGTAGCTCAGCTGGTAGAGCAACGGACTTTTAATCCGTGGGTCTCGGGTTCGATCCCCGACGGGCTCACCAACATAAATCCTAAGGAATCAGGAAGATGGGGCGAGGTTCAAACCGCCCCATCTTCTTTTTTTTTCCGTCCATGTCCCAAATATGTCCCAGCCGGGTTTTTTCGGGTCGTCTCCCTGGATTCGAGGTATGCCTCTACGTCGGCCGGGCGGAACCGAATTTGGGCGCCGATCTTCAATGCGCACAGTTTCCGGTCGCGCACCAGGCGCCAGACGGTGGTGTTGCTGATCCCGAGGTACTCCTGCACGTCAGCGATCTTCATCAGCCGTCGGGTGACGGCTGGGGTGTTGGTGATCGTGGTCATTTATCCGCTCTCCTTGTTGGCGACCATCAGCAGCACGTCAGCGTGGCACTCCTGGTCCACATGGTAGTGAGGCCCAGGCAAGGGCGATTTGGTTCATGCGGCCACTCCCTGCCGGCGGGCAATGCCCATCGACTCGGCGATCTCGTCCGCCAGCGGCAGCACCCGGTCCAGCGGAAGGAGCCCGACCTTGATCTGCGGCAACTGGTCGCCGTGGGGGCCGCACTCGTACGCCGTGGGGTCTTCTTCCCAGCCCGCGTCCTTGGCCTTGTTCAGCACCCGCACCAATAGCAGGGTGTGGGCCTGCTCGTGGTAGTCCAGCCCATAGCGGCGCTCCAGGGCCCCGCGGATCTCGGCGGCCCGCTCCGTCTGGAGCCGGATCTGCCCGCACCAGAACCGACCGCACTCGCTGGTAGACTGGCGCTGGCCGAGCAGTTCCTGGTAGGTGCGGTTGCCTTCTTGGTCGCGCCGGCGCTGGTCCTCCTCCAGCCGGCGGCGGATGCGCTCGGCAGTGATCTCTGTCAACTTCGCCTCCAGGTGGGCCACCGTGGGGGGCAGCGCGCCGACGGGCTCCCCTCGCCCGGTGATCGCCCCATCGTGTTTGTGCCGGCGGATGGCCTCCAGCAGGTCCTCGACCGCCACGTAGCCCAACTCGGCGCACAGGTCGTTGGTCCGTTGCATCTCCCACAGGTGCGGCCAGCCGGCTCGTAGCGACTCGTGAATCCCGGATTTATCGTCGTTTTTCAGCATCGGCCTTCTTCCTCTCCTGGCGTTGCCGCTCTTTCTCCTCGCGAATCCGGTCCTGCTCCTCGAACCACGCTACCCGCTCCTGGTGGGTCATGTCCTGCTCACGCTTGGGGCTGGCCCGGCTGTGGCCGTTGCGCGCATCGGGGTTGCGGTTCTGGCACATCGAGAGCAGGTATCCCTTCAGGGACCGGTCCAGCTTGTCCTGGTGCACCCCGCGCTGGTAGCAGGTCTCGAAAGCCTCCCGCACCTTGGCGATGCCGAACCGGTTGACCAGCGTCTGCACCCAAGCCAGATCCAGCTCGTCGCGGGTGAGCAGGGGCCAAAGCACCTGGATCTGAACGAAGCCGTCCAGGCCGGCATCGATCGGGGATTTTTCCTCTCCCTGCCCCTCTGCGGCGGCGGCGCCTTGGGAGGAGGAGGGAGGAGGCTGCTGTTGCTGGGGGGATACAGATTTCTCTTTAAATACAATGCAGGGGGGTGTGGGGGGAATTGGGGGGGTGGTTGCGCCCTGGGTTGCGCCCTGGGTTGCGCCCTGAGTTGCGCCCTGAGTTGCGCCCTGGGTTGCGCCCTGCTCGCGGGGGAAAAACACCCGCAGAATGTGACCCTTGTGGTTGCGCTCAAAAACGACATGGTTGCGGTCAAAGAGGCGCTTGTATGAGTATTCTACGGTGCGCTTCGAGCACTCCATTTTCGCGGCCACGTCCTCGCGGATCAGATCTAACAATCCGTGATCGTCCGTGTGTCGGCGCAGCACCAGGTAGATCATCCGATCGGTCATCGTCAATTCGGGGTCGTCCCAAACTGCCTCTGGAAACTCCATCCCATCCTCTCCATGTCGGCCCGCGGGGCGCGCAGCATGGAGTCTGCGGCCCCGCGGTGCCAGGAACCGGGCCGGGGATCAGCCGCCCGGGTGGTGGTGCAAGCTCATGGTGTGCTTCTCTCGATCACCGCGTACGAGCCCACCCGGATCACGAGGGCACCTCGAACAAACTCCCTTGCTCTACCGGCGCCTGTCGGCCAGCCCAGGCCCGCTCGTGGCGCTCCAGGGCGCGCAGCCGGCTCAGGGAGGGAAAGGCATACCCCGCCATTGTCCTCTTGGCCTCGGCAAAATCCTGGGCGTCCTGGCAACAGCAATAGCCGTGCTAGGCACTCGATCCGATGGCGCGCTCATCAGCCAGGGAGTCTATCGCTTCGCGCAGGCGCTTGTCCTGGGCCATCGGCACCCCCAGCACCAGGGCGAGCCTGGTCTTGCTGATACCGTGCTCCCGGCCCCTGCGGTTGGCCTCCAGATACGCCAGGATCAGCACCTTGAGGTATTTGGTCTGCGCTCTCATCCCGCCTGCCTGTGCGCCTCCTGCAGTCGCTGTCTCCGAGCCCGGGGGGTCTCGATGCCTGCGAGCCGGCAGGCCCGGCCGAAGCTGCCAAGAGCCACGCCCAACGCTGCTGCCGCTTCGCTGTTGCTGGCATACCTCCGGGCGGCCTGCTCAACGTGCTCGGTGTCCAGGTTGCGGTTCAGCCCCTGCCGGCGACGGGGCAAGCCTTTCGCGCCGCGACTGGCGAACAACCCCCGCAGCCGCTCGACGGTCTCCAGGCTGAGCCGCCCGTTGGTGCGGGGCACTCCGAGCGCGGCCAGGCCCTGGTACACCGTCACCAGGGCGCGATCCAGTTGCCTGGCGGCCTCGGACAGGCTCACCGTCTGCCCGCCGGTCAAATCAGGCGACGGGCCACGCGGGCCGGTGCGCCGGGGGGTGTGCTTGGACCGCAGGCGCTCCACCAGCTTATCGCGGCCCAGCTCGGCCAGATGCTCCATGCCCGCCAGGTAGTGCCAGGCCAGTGGGTCGGCGGTGTCGCGGCAGCCGTAGGCCAGGAAATCGACCGCATCGCGGTACTCGGCTTCGGCCTGCCCGGCTTTCTTGCGCGTCACCGGGCCGCGCTGCACGATTAGTGCCGCCGATTTAAGCACGGCACAGGCCAGCTCGCGGTATCCTGCCGGTAACGTCATCGTCTCCTCACTTTCAGGGCCAGGGTCTGCTCTCCCTGGCCGATGATCTCGATGCCGGCGCCGTCCTGGGCGGACAGCGTGACCAGGTGGACCACTTCCTGGTCCAGGCGCTGGGTCGCGTCCTGGAGGGCCTCACAGGTCTCCTCGACGCGCACCCGGAGCAGATCCGTGGTCAGACTACCGCCCCGCTCGTGGGTCTCGGTCCGTGGAACCATGCTCGTACTCCTCTGCGATCTTCAGCCGACTGTGATTGACGGGGGCGCGGCTGTCTGGCTCTCCCCACGAGAGCTTAGCGGCCCGCGCCCCCTGGCTGGTGGCGATGCTGGCGGGCACTTCCCTTTTGGCGACTCCTCAGCCCGCCAGCGCGACACGCTCGACCGGCCTGTCAATCCGCTGGAGGGGCGCGGCCGGGGTGATCGGCATGGCGGATCTCCTCGGCTGATGTGCCGGCCCAGGCCCTCGGGGAGCAGGAGCCCAGGCCGGCGGGTAAATCAGGTGGTCGGCTACGGGTCGATGACGGCCAGGGTTTTCTCAGCTTCGAGGGCTTTGACGATGGCGGTCATTGTTTCGGTGTCGTCCTCCGAGACCTCGTTGCTGTGGCTCACCCCCATGTCGGTCAGCACCCGGTAATAGGGATCGTCGCCCATTTCGGCCTTGAGGGCCGCACACCGCTTGAGGTAGCGGAAGTAGGGCTTCTCCTGGCGCGGGGGCTGCTCCCGCGGGCCAGGGCCGACAATCTCGCCGGTGGTGGTGTCTACGGTCTCCCCGGCGTGCTCGACCGTCACCGTGGCGTGGACGGCCTTCAGGGGCTCCCCGTCGCGGTCCACCTCGGCGCCCAGCTCCTCGGGGGTGTAGCTCATGCCGGCCAGCAGGTCCGGGCCGATCATGCGGGCACCGGAGGCGATGGCACGCGCACGGAGCATCGAGGCCGGGTAGTTCTTCCAGGTGTCCTTGTTGAGCAGCGCGGCTTTCTTGGCCTCGTCGAGGGTGAAGCGGCCCGACACCTCGCGGAATCCCTTGCGGCGGAACAGGATTTCTGCCTCGCCGGTGGAGCCGTCCTTGAGCCAGTCCCAGGCGCAGCCGCCACGGGCCAGGATCGCCAGCATCAGCTCACTGGAGCAGGTGGGCCGGCCCTGGATGACGTGGATGTGGGAGAACGCCTGCATGGGGGGGATGGCCAGCTCGCGGCCCTTGAGGATCACGGCAGCGGCGGCCTCGGCGGTTTTGATTGAGGCGGGCAGTAGGCCGGACTTGACCAGCGTGCCGGCCATGCTCAGGATGGTGCGCCACTCCTGGTCCCCAGGCATCGGGTTGGCCAGAGCGGTCGTCTGGGTCGTGGTGAGGGCGGTAGTCATATCGTACCCTCCTGGCGCTGGTACTGGCGCTCCTGGGCCTCCCTGATCAACTCCCCATGCACAGCGTAGTAGCAGCGGTCGAGCAAGTCGCTTCGGGCCTTCAGCGCTTCGTCCTCGTCGGAGAGAAATCGCAAATAGGTATCAATCTGCGCAGATACGGGGTCCATCAGCCGACCCTCCTTCCCCGCGCCGCCCGGCGCTGCCGCCGCCTTCGGTCCTGGGGGGTGTCGATACCGGAGAGCCCGCACGACCTCCCGAAGCCAATCTTGTTGTCTGGTCCTGTCGGCATGGCTACCTCCACCCCAGTAGCGCCAGCGTCCAAGGGACGAAAGCCCGGGCAAGTAAATAGGCCACGGCCAACACCGTCACGCAGTCGAGGATCAGGCCGACGGCCCGGGCGTGGCGGATGGTGCGGTCAAGGGGGTCAGTTGCGGTCGGCATGGCAGGCCTCCACGGCGAGCAGCGCCTCGGTCCAGGTGCGGCCCGGAGCGCCCACCTGGACGGGGAGAGGAAAAACAAGAAAGGCTGGTTGTGGATTGCCCCCTTGGTAGGGCGACAATCCACAACCAGCCTCGTTGTTGGCGGTGCTGTGGCTATCGTGGTGCTGCGGGCGGCCCGGCTGAGGCGCATTCGCGACAGAAACCTGGCCCTCGCTGGAAATATGGCTCGGCTCAGGCGCCGGTGTCAAGTGCGGGTTGCACCCCAGGTGCCATTGCCGGCGCGGACTGGGGTCGGCCACGGCGAAGCGGATAGCCTGGCCCCGGAGGATCGGCCGGCAGCAAACGGCGCAGGTGCCAGAGTAGCGGGCAGAGCAGGACTGTGACACCGCCTCCGCCAGGGGATTCAGGGCCGGCCCCTCCATCTCTTCCTTGGAAGGCTCAGGATGGCGATGGTCGTCCAACTCCCACTGCTCGGCGGCGTAGTCCGCGCAGGCGCTCACGCCTACACCTCCCACTGTTCCACCGGCCCACCGATCAGCCCGTCGAGGTAGCGGGTCTGGGCGTCCTGGTCAGCCCGGTCCACCACCTGCCGGCAAACGGCCACGACCTCTTCGTCCTGGGCCGCTGAGGCCAGGAGCAGGTCCCAGGTCAGGGCACGGGCGGCGAACTGCTCAGGGGTCAGGCTCAGGAGGTCGAGGGTGGACAGCGGCGGGACGGTGCTGCGGTAGCGACGGAGAGGAGCGAGCGCGGCGGCAAGGGCGGGGGATGGAGCTGGCGGGGCGGGTGACTCGGGGTTGACCGAGTGGCAACCACCCGTTAAATTTGGAGATAACACGGCGGCCTCCTTGTGAGGGCGTTTGTGGGCTGCCCTGTTCCGGTCGAGTCTGCCAAGATCACACCGGAGCGGGGCTTATTTGTTGCTACAGAGCAAAGATAGTCAATACTTGTGTTGCTGTCAATAGAATAATTGACGGTAAGGCAAACATTGTCTATATTTCATGCATGAGAAATCCCTTGATCGACTTCAAACTCGGGCAGGTGCTGGCCGAAAAAGGACTTAGCCAGTATCGGGCTGCAAAAATGTGTGGCTGTAGCCGGCAGTATATCCAGCAGCTCGTGGCTGATCCGCCTACCCGGTTCGATGAGAAAATGCTATCCATGCTCTGTGGTGGCCTGGGTGTTGGTGTTGACGCGCTTCTTGAGTTCAAGGCCGGAGAGAGACCGCCGAAGCGGAGACAGCAGAAAGCCGACCCCTGACTGCCCCGGCCTGGGCCTCCAACTCGGGCCGGCCCCGCCACATCTCCCGGGCCACCTCGCCTGCCGGCTCCCACCTAGCCCTGAACCCCGATCTTCCACCAGCGCCTCGCGCCGGCCATCGCAGACCAGCCAGTCCCCCGAGGGCTGCTGATCCGCCTCCACCAGCCTGGGGCCGTTGCGCCACCCTGCCCTCTGCGCTCGCCCTTCCGATAGGTGCAAATATGTGCAGTATAGCTTAATCTACTTCACTGTGCCGGGTGAAGCAAGAGAAAAAGCGGGTGGCTTGTTGGGGAAATTCAGGAAACTAAAAGGGGGGCCTTAATTTGGCCAGAGTTGTGCTCCCTGCTGCTGTGGGCTTCTCCTCGCTAGTGTCGCTGCGGGCACAGCGGAACCCCCAGGGACCTTTTATCCCGCATCAGTTTTTGCGCGGGCCCCTCGCTGGACCTCGGCGATGCCCCCCAGCATCTCGGCCTTGGTCATGGACTTCGTAACCCCATTTAGGACCACCCGCTTCGCTGCTTCCTAGACATGAGGGGCGGGCGAGTTCCTCCAGGCGCACCAGATCCTAGTCCAGCGCGATCTTCTGCGCGTCTTCGGGCCTCTGGCGGCCCTCCACCCCAGCGCTGCCTCCAGGCGCCGGCAGGCGGTCGCGAATCTGGCGCAGCAGATCCAGGCCCTCGTTGATCTTCCAGTACCAGCAGAAGAATTCGCGGCAGAGCACGAAGAGGCCGACAACCACCAAGCCGACGAAAATCACGACCATCAATGCACCGGACCAGTTGGGCTCCATAGGGTGCCTCCAGGGCGAAAAGGGTGCCGGCCAATCTAGAGGGTTTCGATCCCCCAGCAAACCGATTTTTCAGAGTACTCTGGATTTCGGTTGACGGCCCGATGTCGTTTTCCGTAGATTGCCCCGCAAACGCCAGCTGTGCCCAGGCCATGTCGGCACCACCCGGGATTGCTATGACCACCACCGCACCCGAACGCCGATCTGCCAGACCCTACGAGTGTTTCATGCTTGGGCTCTGCCTGTACGCGCTGATGGTGCTTGCAGGGCAGGCTTTCCTCAAGCTAGTCCAGGCGACCAGGCAGATCCTGGAGTGGGCCGACCATGGAGTTTGCCTGGTCTTCTTCATCGATTTTGTAGCCACCCTGGTCCGGACCGACCGCCGTTGGCATTACTTGGCCACTTGGGGGTGGATAGACCTGGTATCCAGCATCCCCACGATCGACCCGCTACGTTTGGGGCGAGCCGCCCGCATCCTCCGGATCTTCCGTGTTCTCCCTTGGGTTCGGGCGACCAAGCTCCTGGCCTCTTGCGGCCTGGAGCCCGGAACGGAGCGCCGCGCTGCCTGCCGCCCTGATCTCCCTCTTGTTGCTAATCTTCTCCAGTGTGGCGATCATCCAGTTCGAGGACGTGCCGGAGCAACGTCAAGGGGCCGGGCGATGCCCTGTGGTGGGCCTTCGGCCCCATGACCACGGTGGGATACGGGGACCGGTTCCCAGTGACCACCGAGGGCCGTTTTGTCGGCGGCCTGCTGATGACTGCCGGTGTGGGATTCTTCGGCACGCTGTCCGGGTTCGTGGCGGCCTGGTTCCTGACGCCTGACCGGGAAAAGCAGGAGGATGAGTTCGAGCAGCTCAGGACGGCCCTGTGGCGGCCCTGCGAGGCGGTCGAGCGAAAGGGATAAGGATCGAATGGAAGAGGACGTTCCAAAGGTGTTTCCATTCATATTCATCGAACCTACCCTTGGGGCTGACCGGTGCGCCGAGGTGATCGAATACGCCCTCGCCCATCGGCGCCAGGCCGACCCGGCGCCCGCGCGGCAGTTGGAGCAAGTTCTGCGGCGGCGGGCACCACGCATCGACGGTTTCCGAGATCCTCTCAGAGCCCCCTTATCATTCCTGATGAAGGCACTCCGTAACCTGCCGGGGTTTCCGGATGAACTCCTGAATCCGGCGGTCAGGGTTTGGGCGACCGCCCAACCTGACCTACGGGAGGATGTGGTTCAGTTCCTGACGGCTAAAGGAATCCACGTGCTCAGGGATGAGGATTTGGAGCAAGGGTTTCTGTCGTATTGGAAGATGGCTGAGATGGAACGGGAGGCGGAAACCTTTGTCCAGGAGAAGCCGAAGTGGCGCAAAGATGACGTGGCACTCATGTTGTGTTACCTGGCGGGCCGGGCGCCTTTTCCGGACCACCTCAGGGACAATGAAAATGCGCCAGGTGATGGTGACGATTCTGCATGGGAAGGAGAAGGCGGAGTGAACTGGGACCGATGGCTTGAACTGCTCAGGGAGCTTCCCGCCGACGCACCCGAGTGGGCAGGCGCGGAGGCGTTTTTGGAGGGTGTCCAGCAGATAGCTGCCGAGAAGCAGAATGAGAACAACCGCCGTGATCAGCTTCGGGGAGCTCTCGAAACGCTTATCTCCAGGTGTCGAGACGAGATCAACTACTTTAGGATGGTGGAGGTCCCCGAATGGTCAGGTCATAGATGCCCGCTCAGTGACACAGTGTCCCTTGTCGCCCAGGTCGCGGAGTTCCAGGGCTTTCTCACCGAGCATCGCGAGATTCGGCAGGAGACAGGCGGGAGCTTCCAGGAAGATCGCCGTCGCCGGGAACGACTCGGCGACCTGGAAGAACGGATTTTTGAGGTCTACAGAACGATCGGTGTTGTGCTCGGGTCACCGTCGCCGGACACTCCTGATCCCGAACTACAGGGCGATGCTCAAGGAACGGAGCCAGACGACGATGAGCCGGTGGGCCCTCCTGACCCGCAACCAATCTCTGGGGACGCCGCTGTTATCCAGGAGACCCCTGAGAAGCTTGAGGGGAGGGGCGAGGATCCTGAAAGGCCAGGCAGAGAGCCTGAGGCGCCGACCATAACGCCAGACTCTTTACCTGCCACCGAGGCTGTCGACCTGGTGGCGAAGGGGTCGGAGACCTCACAGCCACTTATTCCCCTGTTACCGCAAACGACATTCGCTGCCGGGCTGGGAAGACCTGAGGCTACCGCGCCCGAATCAGGGGCCGCACCTCAACCAAGCGTGGTCCAGCGAACAGCGAAGGAAATCGCAACACACCTCAAAACCGAGGACGGCGCAGCGGAGTGGCATGCGCTCCTATGGGCGCTCGTACGTAAAAAGGATCTACCCGGGGCGTATTGGCTGTCGAGGTCGCTTGCAGCCACAGGCCGTACGGCGCCGGTTCCCGCCTGGCTTATAGCGGCGGCGCAAGGTGCACGGTGGGTAAAAGCCGATACAGATCCACTAGTCGCCGATCTACTCGACATTGTTAGCGGCCATCAGCCGGATCACAGCGAAGAGCAACAACTGCTCGGGTTGGCCTCCGCCCTACATGCGTCGCTCATCGCCCCTGGCACAGGTCTGGCCGGCTGGCTGGAGGCGCCATCTGGCTATCCTGCCCTTCATAAGCTCGTCAATGCTGTAAGAGAATTTGTAGGTACGGGCAAGGCGCTTTACGCCGAGGACATTCACGGGGTGGCCGGTGCGGCCCGGTACGATACCGAGATATCTGGTATTGCACGGGAGGCCGAGAACTGGCTGGAAGGGGCAAATGATAAGACGACAAGAATGCCTAGGGCGACCAGGGTCTGGCAGCATCTTGTGAGACCGCAGGGGGAGATTCACGAACTCCTTTTCCCAGTCAGTAGAGATACGCGGAACGCTATTTCCAGAGTGCGAGTGCGTCTGGCCAACTGCCAGGATCGCAACCATATGATAGAGCGGATTCACGATATCGATGGCGGAAGGAACCGGATTCGGAGCCAGGAGATTACCGGAGACCCTCTCGGCCAGATAATTAGGTGGGTGAGGGAGGCCACCGATATTGCTTCGCGCTGGTGCGAAAGGGTTGAACGACAGCACGACATTTCGAGGGGGAATGATTGGTGGTACACCCAGGT